>Ga0268277_1000885_pt1 | contig 22472 bp, 20 predicted proteins | sample saktaG_5_FD_190132 | JGI IMG/M metagenome (GOLD analysis project Ga0268277, IMG submission 190132) | Saline water microbial communities from Sakinaw Lake, British Columbia, Canada - sak_2010_1_5_50m | ecosystem: Environmental > Aquatic > Non-marine Saline and Alkaline > Saline ...
ACGAGATCAAGGGCAATGCTACCACATTCAGCCCATGTGTCAAGTCAGCTACCCAACAGTAGGGGCCCAAAAACGCCCTATCCGTGAATCCCTATAACAAGGACAAGTTTCGGGTTTCGAGTTTGCGAGTTTCGAGTTATGGAACGATAAACCCGAAACTCAAAACTCAAGAACTCGAAACTCGTTCCACCCGACCACCTGACCAAAACAGAAAGGAAATCCCAACTTATGTTCCAACCACAAACCGTTTCCGTACCGTGCCCCCTCTGCGGGCGCCAATTCGCTGCCCAGGTGCAGACCATCATTGACGTAGGCCAGGATCCAGAGGCCAAATCCAGGCTCTTGCGAGGCCAGATCAACGTCGCCACCTGCCCTCAGTGCGGCAACGCCGGGATGCTCAACGCTCCCTTTGTCTACCACGACCCCGACAAGGAGCTATTCCTCTGCTTCCTGCCACCGGAGCTGAACGGCGACGAACAGCACAAGTTCGTGGGCGACATGACCAACCGCCTCATGAGCTACCTGCCTCCTGCGGAGCGCAAGGGCTACCTCCTGCAACCCAAAACCTTCCTCACCATGCAGAGGCTGATGGACGAGGTAGTGCGCGCTGAAGGCGTCACCGAAGAGATGCTGAAGACTCAAAAGGCCAGGTTGGACTTGCTCCGTCGCTTCCTGGATGCGACCAGTGACGAAGCCCTGCGAATCCTGGTGCGGGAAAACGACGCTCAATTGGATTACGAGTTCTTCTCTCTCCTGACCGGCTCGATAGAGATGGCCAAGGCCGAGGGCGAAGAAGACAGGGCCAAACGCCTTCTAGGGCTGCGGGAGAAGCTGTTGGAGTTCAGCAGCCTGGGCAGAGCCAGCCGAGTCGAGCGCGAGGTCACCGCGGCTTTGGAAGAGGGAATGACGCGAGAAGAGTTCCTGGAGAAGGTGATAGAATGTGAGAGTGACGCCGAGCTACAGACCGTGATAGCCCTTGGACGCCGCATGCTGGATTACCAGTTCTTCCGCAGCCTGACCAGCAGGATCGAGGCCCATGAGGGGGAAGGAAACGCCGAGGCAGCTCAGCGGCTCAAGCATCTTCGATCCCGCATCCTGGAGATCAGGGACAAACTGGATGCCGAGACCCAGGCCATCCTGCGAAAAAAGGCAGACTTGTTGCAGGAGATCTTCGGGAGCGAGGATTTAGAAGAAGCACTGCGAGAGCACGTGGGAGAAATTGACGAAGCCTTCTTTGCTGTCCTTTCGGCTAACTTTAAGCAAGCCGAGGCCGGCGGAGATAAGGAAGCAGCCAAAAGGCTCAAACAGCTGGAGACTTTGGCCTTCCAGTTGCTGGAGGAGATAACACCTCGCTCTATCAAGTTCATCAACCAACTGATGGAGGCTCAATATCCCAGAGAGACGAAGAGGCTTCTGGAGGAGAATGTCGAGCAAGTAGACAATGAGTTATTGAGGGTGCTGGGGCTCATCATCGAGAATCTTACCCGAAGCGGAAAAAGGAGAACAGCCCGGCAACTGAGGGAGATCAGGGATCAAGCGAGGGCCATGTCGCAGTAGCGTTTTGATCGCCAAAGGTCTCCTGGCCGTGGCGCGAAAAGGTTCGGTCGGGAGACCTTCACTTATCGCAGGGAAAGACCTTCGCCCATCGCAGAGAGGGTCACGTCACAGCAGCCGTCATGAGGGGATTTTGTCCAGGCGGAAGCCGTGGCCGCGCACCGTGACAATGTACTGGTGGCCGGTATCCATCTCGCCTATCCTCTCGCGCAGGCGGCGGACCAAAGCATCAATGGCCTGGTCGGAGACCCCTTCCTCAGCCACCTCGGGCCAGACTGCCTCCACGATCTCGTCGCGGCTGCACACCCGCCCATCTCTATCGTACAAGAGCTCCAACAGCCGATACTGTGCCAAAGAGAGCGGGGGATCAAGCTCTCGTCCTACGACAAGAACCAGGAGCCTCTCCTTGTCCAGGTAGAGACCGGGGCGTTTCCTTCTTTCGAAAACCAGGGGGGCCGTGGCCTCGGCACCGACGAAACTCAGCCTGACGCACAGAGCGATCTGGATCTCGTCGCCATCCTGCAAGACGTAGGGCCCTATGGTCTCGCGACCGTTAACGTAGGTTCCGTTTCTGCTCCCCAGGTCTTCCAGGACATACTGGCTGTCTAGCCGTCGAATCTGAGCGTGGCGACGGGAAACCCGGCGCTCCCCCAGCACGACGTCGCAATCCTCGCCACGCCCAATGATAACCCTATCTTTCTCGATGGGCCAACTCCGGCCAGCGTCCTGGCCCTCTTGCATGATCAGCGTGGGCATCCCTATCTCGACCATCGCGCAGTGCCTCCTGCGTTACAGCAAAGCAGTTTGACAAGAAGATGATTATAGGTTAAGCTATAGGCAGATTCTGTTACGAGGGTAGAGGCTTTGATCCTACCGTTAGCACTCGGTACCGTCCTGCGGTCAAGATACAAAATAGTGGAACTGGTGGGACAAGGCGGCATGGGCGCTGTCTACCTTGCCGAGGATCTACGCCTGGAAGGAAGACAGTGCGCTGTCAAAGAGGTGCAACTCGAGACCGGAGCCGACTTCGCAACCCAATCTCGAGAGCAATTCCAGCGCGAAGCGAGTGTATTGGCCAGACTCGATCACCCCAATCTGCCCAAGGTCTCCGACTATTTCTCGGAGGGGGGGCGGGACTATCTGGTCATGGACTTCGTGGCCGGCCGCAACCTCAAGGAGATCATGGACGAGGCCCGTCGCCGGGGACTGTTCCTGGAGGAGAAACAGGTACGAGCCTGGGCCGATCAACTCTGCGATGCCCTGGAATACCTCCACAGCCAGGATCCGCCCATCCTCCATCGCGACGTCAAGCCCGCCAACATCAGGCTCACCCCCGGCGGCACTCTCAAGCTGGTGGACTTCGGCCTAGTCAAGCTCCTGGCCCCCGACGACTCCAGAACGATCACCATCCTCCAGGGTCGCGGGACGATTCAATACACCCCGCTGGAGCAGTATGGGGGAGACACTGGGCACACCGACATCCGATCTGACATCTACTCCCTGGGAGCCACCCTCTATCATCTCCTCACCAACCAGCCCCCGGCCGACGTCAAGCAGCGCTTCCTGCAGCCCGATTCTCTGCCCTCCCCGCGCAGCCTCAACCCCCGGCTGTCCCCTCGAGTCGAGAGGGCCATCTTGCGGGCCCTGGAGATGCACCCCGACAAGCGGCCGCTCAGCATAGCCGAGTTCAAAGCTGAGCTACACTCCTTCCCCATTCCCGAGCCTTTGATTGACATACTCCCAACTGAAGGAGAGTGGGCAATTGCGACCCTGGAGAACAGGCCTCTATTAGCCATCGCCCTGGCCCTGATCGTCCTCGCCTTTCTGATTACCCTCAACAACGGACTATAGGATTCAACGGACCTGCTCCCCTGCCCCCTTGCTTCCCTGCCCCCCTGCTCCCCTGCCCCCTTGCAGCCTATCCCACATCTGCTGGCCCAGAACGTAACCCAGGGGCAGCAAACTGAAAAGCAGGCACATCAAAAAGGCTCCCCAGTTTGATGAAAGCCGGCGGAACAACCCTGCCCCTGGCAGGTTCAGCCCGTAGAGGCTGTAGCCCGCCATCCCCCCCACCAGACTCAGCAAGAAGAACCTCAATCGCCGCGATAGAGAATGGCCATTGTTGAGTTGTACTACGTAGCTCACTCCTCCGATCACCAGGCTACCCAATACGGCCAGAACAAAATCGCCTATATCCACTCGACGAGCCGGTGGCTCGATAACCTCTTCTTCAGGGGAAGCTTCGGTCGGCATGGTCGTCGGAGTTGCAGTTGGCTCAGGGGTAAGGGTAGGCGTAGAGGTAGGCGTGGAGGTGGGTGTGGGAGTATCGGTTGGGGTGGGAGTAGGTGTTGGCACAGGGGTATCGGTCGGCGTGGAAGTCGGCGTTGGCGTAAAAGTCGGCGTGGGTGTGTCCGTGGGGGAAGGCATCACAGTGGCGATGGTAGCCGGCTCATCGCCCTGGATGATCACTTTCAATGTGATAGATGTCCGGGCTGGATCGCTAGTCACCGTGATGTGCAACTCCCCAGTCTTCTCCAACTTAATGGTCGTCTCCGCTACCCCGCCTACTGTGGTCACGTAATGGGGGGGCGATTCCACCGATTCGGCTGGATAGAGGAGGCGGAATACCACCGGCGTGCCATCGGGCACCTGATGGCCGTTCCTATCCAAGATAACGCTGGTTCGCACCTGCAATGTGTCCCCTACGTCGAGGTCAATAGGCGTAGGTGTTCCCTCCTGTTTGATGAGCATGGCAGGCGCGATAACCTCAATGACTTGATCGGGATTGGGCTCAGTTCGCGAAATCAGGCTGTACTTTATCCCCTCCACGCTGACCGGGGAGGTCCCCAGGGGCATGATCTCCTGGAAGAGAGCCCGCATCGAGGCCTCGACGAAAGGCTCGACCTTGCTATAAATGCCGTAATAGGCCGTCAACTTGCTGATCTCGGTGCTGTCCAGGTAATAGGGCGCGTTGTACGCCAGCACCACCACCTTCTTGCCAGGTAGAACGTCGGGGCGCAGTTTCAACAAGGATTTAACCGCGTCGGACTGAGGGTAATCTTCAGGGTTGAGATCCAGCATGGCAAAGATAAGCCAGTCAGCCTCGCGCATCAGGCCCTCGACGTCCATCTCAGGAACCGCACCCTCGGCCAGGAATTGTTTTAATTGACTGAAAGTTAAACTGTTGATGCGCGCCGGATCCACCTGCCCAATGGCCTCGGGCCCGTAGCGCTGGAGGATGGTCCTCTGCAAGGCATCAGGCTCGATCCAGGGGAACGGCTCACAAGTGGGGCAATCGCTTGCCTGCCGGTCTTCAGTAAAGATGAGAATGTCTTCGCCAAGAATAGGTGGGCTGGGCAACCTATCGGCCAGCTCATCTGGGCCAGGATAGATGAGAGTAATGGCCTCTTGAGCGACCTGGAACACGGCCTCCCTTCCCTGCTCCACCGCCTCTGCCAGGTTTTCTACGTCTACCTGAACCGCTTCCAGGGAGAAATCGGGGTATAGCCTATACTTGAGGCTCAAAATACGCCGCAGGGCCTCGTTAACCCGGATCTGGAAATTGGGATCGCTGCGGTATTTGTCGCGGAAGAACTGAATGGTGGCCTTGATATTCTCCAATTGATCTGGCCAACTATCGGTCAAGGCAAACTGGGAGAGCATCAACAGATCGTTGCCGGCCAGGAATGCCTCCTGAGCGATGCGCTTGTGGGGGAAGGTCTGTAATTGGGGATCGTAGTACTTGCGCACCGCCGGGACCCCCAAAGCATTGCTGACCATCAGCCCTCCCTGACTGCGCCAGGGCTCGAATTCGGCCAAAGCCATGAGTGCCTGGAGGGCCTGGGGGTCGAAGCTGATAGGCCGGGTGAGTTGGCGGATGTTACCCTGAAAGCCTCTATAGCGGATGTGGGAAGTCATCAGGGCATCGGCCATGGCCTGGGGATCATCTTCTTGCAGTTGGGTGACGGCAAAGAAGGGAGGCAACTCGATCTTGCGCAGTTCTTGGAGTGACTTTTGGACCGTGGCCACTTCCTCGTCGGCGCGGCGATCACTGGCCCCGTGGCCAGGGAAGTGCTTGGCCACCACTGCTACCCTGCCTTCGCCCCCTATATGCACTCCACGGATGTAGGCCTGGCCGAACTTGCCCACCCAATAGGGGTCGCCTCCGAAGACACGGGTGCCCAGGTCTCCCTTGAGGCCAGGACGAGGGTTGTCTAACACGTCCAGCGAAGGACCCAGGAGCATGTTGATACCCATAGCCCCCAGTTCCCGCCCCACGATCTGGCCTATCTTCTCGGCGCGCTGCACGTTCCAGGTAGCGCCAAGGGCCATGCTGTTCGGCACCTCTGTCACACCAGCGGTGATCTGGGAATAGGGAAAGCCATCCCCCTCCTGGGTGATGGCAATGAACAGAGGAATGGGGGTTATGGTGCCGGTCAGTGGCTGACTGAAAGCGAGGGCCTGAAGGCCATTAGTTAGTGCGGCTACCTGGCGCGGCGTGTCCTCTTCGTTGGTGAAATTAGCGTTGCCAGCCAGGAGCACCACTCCACCCACCCGGTAGTCCCTGATGAGCTCGGCGACATCTGACCCCAGGCCGTGATCGCTGCCAACAAAGGTGACCAGAAACAATTGGCCTACCTTTTCTTCCACCGACATGCCATCCATGAGCCCCTGAATGAAATCGCTATCATCTTGCGCTTCCAGAGGGATCGGCAAGAGCAGGGAAACCAAGATAATCCCCAATACTGCCAACGATAAGCTGCCAGACAGAATCCGTCCCATCAACACTTTCCACACTCCTTGCGTGCTAACTATAAGTATACCTCTTTAGGGCAAAACCGTCAAACACGACCTCGTGAAACGTGAAGCGCGAACCAGGCCTCACGTTTCACGTTTCACACTTCACGCATAACGGGTTTACAAACTAAGCCATCTGGTGTACAATTGGTTCTGCTATAATAATCGAGACCAGGTACCAGGAGGCTGGAGATGATCATAGCCGTCGTTGATGGCATGGGTGGGGGAATCGGCGCTCAAATCGTGACCCAGCTCAGGCACGAGCTTCCCCTGGAAGTGGAAATCCTCGCCCTGGGCACTAATGCCATCGCTACTGAGAAGATGATGAAAGCCAGGGCTAGTCGTGGGGCCAGCGGCGAGAACGCCATAAAGGTTTCGATCAACCAGGCCGATTTCATCCTGGCTCCCATTGGCGTGGTAATCCCCAACTCGCTGATGGGGGAGATCACCCCAATCATCGCCACGGCCATAGCCAATGCGCCTGGGGCCAAGCTGCTCCTTCCCATTAACCAACCGCACTTCGAGATCGTGGGCATCGAGTGGAAAGCCCTCACCAAGCAGATCAGCCAGGCCATCGAAATGATCCGAGAGAAGACAGAAATGGCCAATGAATCAATGAATCAATGAATCAATGACCATCCGACCACCTGACCACCTGACCACCTGACCAAAGGCATTTGACAGTTTCCCGACTTTGTGCTATCATATTTACCGGCATGAAGCCGGTTTTGAGATCATGAAGATCACCAATGCCTGACCCGAAGGTCGGGTTGGTGATCTTTGTATTTCAGGGAGGTGAGAGACAATGTGCGAAGCGACCGTTTATCTGACCGACGACGGCCAGGAAAAGAAGATCATGCAGGACGTGGTATTGGTACAGCCAGAAGGCGATGCCTGGCTACTGGTCACGCTGCTGGGCGAGCAGAAGCTGGTACGGGGGACCATCAAGAAGCTGGATTTCCTGAAGCACACTGTGCACTTGAGCCATCCCCAGGAATCGCCCGCCACTGAGGATTGATGACTTTGTTGAAAAACGTCGTGTTGTGGGACACATCCCCACCAGGGAGCGCCGGAGTCCCGAACTTGTTCGGGTTGCCCCCACCGGGCTGCCAGTTTGCCGACGACAAGCCCCCCTCAACAAGTTGAGGACTCCCACCGGAGATGCATTTTTCAACAGAATCATTGATACCGGGCGGACACCCCGCTCCTGAAGTCACCAGAACAGAAAGCAAAAAGGGCCATGAAGGCCGTGGGGCTGGCTTGAAGCCGGGCGGCCCTTGCGGCCCTTTTTCATTCTCTATTTCTGGTGAGAATCCGTGTCAATTCGTGGAAAAACTGTACAACACGGGAGGAATGGTATGACACATAATCACAAGCACGATCAAACTGCATCCGACGACCTGGCCAAGTTGCACATCCTGCTCCCTCACTGGATCGAACACAACCAGGATCACGCGGCAAGCTTCCGGAAGTGAGCGGAGAGGGCGCGGGAGATAGGTCTGGAGGCGGTGGCAGAGCAGATGGAGGTGGCCGTGGAACGAATGGCAGCCTGCGGTGAAGCTCTGGCCGCTGCTCTGAAGGAACTGGAGAAGTAGAGGCGCCTGTGACCATCGGTGGGGAGCGGCTATGTCGGCCCTGTGCGGAGGCAAGACAGAAAGACGAGGCGTGATCAAATGACCACCCAACCCATCTACCTGGACTACAACGCCACCACGCCCATTGACCGCCGCGTGGCGGAGGCGATGGTGCCGTACCTCTACGAGCATTTCGGCAACCCGTCGAGCGCGCATCCCTACGGCGTGGATGCCAAGCGGGCGGTCGAGCGCGCCCGCGCGCAGGTGGCCACGCTGCTGGGCTGCCAGCCGGCCGAGATCATCTTCACCAGTGGCGGCAGCGAGTCCAACAACAGTGCCATCAAAGGCGTGGCCGCCGCCTATCGTGAGCGCGGCAACCACGTCATCACCTCGGCTGTCGAGCACCCGGCGGTGCTGGAGCCCTGCCGGTGGCTCGAAAGCCAGGGCTACCGCGTCACCGTGCTGCCGGTGGACGAGTACGGGACGGTGGACCCCGCCGACGTCGAGCGGGCCATCACTCCCGATACCGTCCTGGTGACCATCATGCACGCCAACAACGAGGTCGGCACTATCCAGCCGATCGCCGAAATCGCGGCCATCGCCCACCGCCACGGCGCACTGATGCACACCGACGCGGCGCAATCGGTGGGCAAGATACGGGTGCGCGTGGACGAGTTGGGAGTGGACCTGCTTTCGGTGGCGGGACACAAACTCTACGCCCCGAAGGGTGTCGGCGCGCTCTACGTCCGCTCCGGCGCCAGGCTGGCCAAGTTCGTCCACGGCGCCGACCACGAGGCCAACCGCCGTGCCGGCACCGAAAACGTGCTGGAGATCGTCGGACTGGGCCAGGCGACCGAGATCGCCGGGCGGGATCTATCGCGCAACACGGCCCATACGCGGGCCATGCGCGATCGCCTGTGGGCCGGCCTGACCCGCGAGCTGGACACCCCTGGCCTGCTCCGGCTGAACGGCCACCCGGACGAGCGCTTGCCCAACACCCTCAGCGTCAGTTTCCGCTCCATCGAGGCCAACACGCTCCTTGCGGAGATCAGCGAGCAAGTGGCGGCTTCGGCAGGGGCGGCCTGCCACGCCGACCAGGTGGACGTTTCGACGGTGTTGCAGGCGATGCAGGTGCCGCTGGAGTACGCGATGGGCACGGTGCGCTTCTCCGTCGGCAAGATGACCACCGCCGAGGAGATTGACCGGGCCATCGTCGTCGTGAGCGCCGCCGTGCGACGGTTGCAGCCGGAGGGCGTGCTGGTCACGCCGGTGCTGGCCGAGATCGGCGAGATCAAGTTGACCCACTACACCCACGGCCTGGGATGCGCCTGCAAACTGCGTCCCCAGGAGTTGGAGCGGGTGCTGGCGAAACTGCCCTTGCCGACCGACCCCGCCGTGCTGGTCGGCGTGGAGACCTCCGACGACGCTGCCGTCTACAAACTGACCGACGACCTGGCGGTGGTCGAGACGGTAGACTTCTTCACCCCCATCGCCGACGATCCCTACGACTTCGGGGCGATTTCCGCCGCCAACTCGCTCAGCGACATCTACGCCATGGGCGCCCGGCCGCTCTTTGCGCTCAACATCGTCGGCTTCCCCTCGAATCGGCTGCCGGTGGAGGTGCTCCACCGCATCCTGCTGGGCGCACTCGACAAGGCTGCCGAGGCCGGCGTGAGCGTCATCGGCGGGCACACGGTGGACGACACTGAGCCCAAGTACGGGATGGCCGTCACCGGCGTCGTGCACCCCGACCGGGTGGTGACTAACGCGGCGGCCCATCCCGGCGACCAGATCGTGCTGACCAAGCCCATCGGCACGGGCATCATCGCCACCGCGGTCAAGCGCGGCCTGGCGGACGAAGCCACGGCGCGGGAGGCCATCGCGCTGATGGCGGCGCTCAACCGGGATGCGGCCGAGGCGATGGTGGAGGTCGGCGTCTCGGCCTGCACCGACGTGACCGGCTTCGGGCTGCTGGGGCATCTGCGGGAGATGACGGCGGGCGCCGGAGTGGACGCGGTGCTCTACGCCGACCGCGTGCCGGTGCTGGAGGCGGCGCGCACCTTCGCCGGGGCCGGCGTCGTGCCGGGCGGCACGCGGGACAACCTGGCCTTCGTCGAGCCGCACGTGGACTGGGACGAGGGCATCTCCGAAGTACAGAAGCTCGTCCTGGCCGACGCGCAGACCTCCGGCGGGTTGCTCATCGCCGTGCCGCCGGAGAGGCTGGACGCGCTGCTGGCGGCGCTGGCGGAGCGGGGCGTGGCCGGGGCGGCGCACATCGGCGAGTTTACCACACCCGGCCCTGGATGCATCGCCGTCCGCCGGGGGCGGGATTGACCCTATCCGTCACCGGTTCTTCAGGCGACTGGCTGCTGAGTCGAGGAGAGGGGGTGTGAAGTTGCCAACTTGCTAGTGATATTGGGTAGTCACCTGAAGCGAAGTAAGTGATACTCGCTCGTGGCAGAGGACACTCTGCCATCTGGCCAGGGACTATCGTCCCCTTGGAGCATACATTGTAGAGGAGGAAACAAAATGCACATTCCAGACGGATACCTTAGTCCGGCGACCTGTGGTGTGATGTACGCCGCCGCAGCGCCTTTCTGGTACAAGGCGGCGAAGAAAGTCAAAGAGGCTCTCACCAGCAAAACTGTTCCTCTCCTGTCCATCTTTGCCGCCTTTTCCTTCACCATCATGATGTTCAACGCCCCGGTGCCCGACGGAACAACGGCCCACGCCGTCGGCGGGACGTTGATAGCCCTCATCCTGGGACCCTGGGCAGCAACGATCGGGGTCTCCATCGCCCTCCTGATCCAGGCTATCTTCTTCGGCGACGGGGGCATCCTGGCCTTCGGGGCCAATTGCTTCAACATGGCCGTCGTGCTGCCCTTCGTCGGCTACGCCGTCTATCGCGCCATTAGCGGCGATGCTCCCCTCAGTTCTTCGCGCCACTGGATCGGGGCAGCCATTGGCGGCTACATGGGTATCAACGCCGCGGCCCTGTGCGCGGCCATCGAGTTCGGCCTGCAGCCGGCCCTCTTCCACGCCGCCGACGGGACGCCCCTCTATTGCCCCTATGGCCTCTCACAGGCTATTCCAGCCATGATGTTCGCCCATCTGACCATAGCTGGCCTGGCGGAGGCGGTGGTCACGGGAGGGGTGGTGACTTTCCTGCAGCGAGCCATGCCATCGCTGATGGAACTGAGGGCCAAAAAGGAGGTGGCAGCATGAAAGGGATCAACAAATTGTGGATTGGCTTAGGGGTACTGGCGCTCCTCTCCCCGTTGGGGCTGCTGGCCTCCGGCACGGCCTGGGGTGAGTGGGGAGCCGACGAGTTCTCCGACATGCTGGGCTACGTCCCGAAGGGGCTGGCCAGGTTCGCCGAGATATGGAGCGCTCCGCTGCCCGATTACACCATCCCCAGCCTGGGGGATGTGCCGGGCTACATCGCCTCGGCCATCATCGGTATGGCCCTGGTTGTTGTCCTTACCTGGGGGCTGGGGCGGGCTCTGGCCCGGAGAGAGGGCTGAGGTGGCGCGACCCTGGGAACCTTGCGGGAGGTTGCTAACCTCCCGCAGGGATTTCGTCGCCAAGACGCTGGCCGAGCTCACCGAGGCCATCGAGCGGGCGGTCTTCGCCACCCGCTACGCCCGCCTCCCCGGCCTGTTGCAGGGCCTTGACCCTCGGGTGAAGGTCATTACCTTCCTGGTGTTTCTCCTCGCCACCGCCATGACACATCGCCTGGAGACCCTGGTGGGTCTCTATCTGCTGACCCTGCTCCTGGCCCTGGCCGCGAGGATTCCCCTGGGTTTCTTCGTCAAGCGGGTCTGGGTCTTCATCCCCCTCTTCGCCGGGGCCATCGCTCTGCCAGCCATCTTCAACTTCATCACGCCGGGGCGAGCGATGGTCACCCTGGTCAGCTTCTCCGAGCCCTGGCGGTGGGGGCCCATCCATCTCCCCGGCGAGATCGCCATCACCGAGCAGGGGCTGCGGGGGGCGGCCATCTTCGTCACCCGTGTGGCTACGTCGGTCTCCTTCGCCGTGCTTCTGGTCCTGACCACGGAATGGATGCGGCTGCTCAAGGCGCTCTCGGTGCTTCGCTTCCCCCAGGTGGGCATCCTCATCCTGGGGATGACCTATCGCTACATCTTCCTCTTCCTGCGGGTGGTGGAGGCCATGTTCCTGGCCCGCAGGAGCCGCACGGTGGGGCCCACCCATATCAGGGAGCAGCATCACTGGATCACCGCCCGGCTGGGTTTCCTTTTGGGCAAATCTTATCACCTGAGCAACGAGGTCTACCTGGCCATGCTCTCCCGGGGCTGGAACGGTCAGGCATTCCTCCTGGACGATTCCCGTCTGAGGTGGAGAGATGCGGCCTGGAGCGGATTTGTCCTGGGCGTAATTCTGCTGATTGGTTTGCGGGAGGTAGTATGGAAATAAATTCGCTGGCCTCTGGGGACAGGTCCAACCTCCCGCTCTTAGAGAAAACCCAGGGGCCCACCGACAAAATCTTCGAGCTCAGAGAGGTCAGTTACAACTATCTGGACGGCGTCTCTGCCCTGCGAGAGATCAACTTCACTGTCACGAGGGGGGAGAGGGTGGCTATCCTGGGGGCCAACGGCTCGGGCAAATCCACGCTGCTCAAGCTCCTGGATGGCCTCTACTTTCCCACGGCGGGTGAGGTCAGGGCCTTTGGCGTGCCCTTGACGGAGAAAATGTTTCAGGATGATGCCTACGCCTTCCACCGTCGGGTAGGATTGGTCTTCCAGGACCCCGACGTGCAGCTCTTCTCCCCTACCGTCTGGGACGAGGTGGCCTTCGCTCCCTTGCAACTGGGGTTGCCGAGGGAGGAGGTCGTGGCGCGGGTGGAGGGGGCCCTGGAGGTCCTGAGAATTGAAAGCCTGCGGGACAGGGCACCATACAACCTCAGCGAGGGGGAGAAGAAAAAGGTGACTTTGGCTTCCATCCTTTCCCTCGACCCGGAGGTGTGGCTGTTGGACGAGCCAACGGCCAACCTGGACCCCCGCACCCGGGGTTGGGCGATTGACTTCCTCCTCTCGCTGGCCGAGCGGGGGAAGACGCTTGTGGTGGCCACCCACGATCTGGAAATCGCCGACATCGTGGCCCGGCAGGCTTACGTCATGGGGGAAGACCACCGCCTGGCAGCTCGGGGTTTTCCCCACGAGATACTGGCCGATGATGAGCTGCTGCTGCGCACCAACCTCATCCACCAGCACCGTCACCTCCACGCCGGAGCCGAGCACCACCATCCCCATCGCCACTGGGAGACCCACTGGCATCCGTCTCCAAAGGGTTCGGAAGCGGAGGAAGGATGAATCACACCGGAGTGCTCTTGCCGTTGCTCCTGAAGTAAGGAGAGCCGGGTTGCGGCCCTCGATTTCTCGTGTGAGATGCTCAGGCGTGCCCAGGCCAAGGGGCAGCCGGTTGCCTACGTCCAGAGAGACGCCCAGCGGCTGCCGTTCCGGGCTGAGACCTTCGACTGGGCGATCTGCAACGCCGTCTTCCCCCACTTCCCCAACCAGCGGCGTGCCCTGGCCGAGGCCGGCCGCGTTCTCAGGAAGGGGGGGCGGCTGGCCATCTGCCACACCGCCAGCCGCCAGGCAATCAACGAGTTCCACCGTTCCGTAGGTGGTGTCGTGGCCCACGATACCATCCCCGACGAGAAGGTGATGCGGCAGTTGCTGCGAGAGGCGGGGCTGGGACAAGTGAGGGTGTGGGATCAGCCTGACCGCTACCTGGCCCTGGGGCAACGAGGGGGGTAAGTCGAGTTCTTGCGCCAGAGTTGTCCCAAAGCCCTGGGCCAGATTCGTGAGCGTATCGCATTGGGGACACGTAGTGACGACTTCAGCCGTCGTTCCCGCCGCAAAAGCGACTGAAGTCGCTACTACGTTCGCCCATAATGCCCTTGGAGAGCAGCTTTGGCATGTCCCAAACTCGTGACGGTCGCCAGCACCCATCCCCGCCACAAGCACATTCCTCCCGACACTTCGACAGGCTCAGTGCGGCGCATCAAGCACTATCGCGCCCCAGCCCCCGACCTGAGCTTCACCCGCCCCAACCTGCCCTTCCTCATCGAAGAAATCGAACAGCAGATACTGCAACAGAGCGAAGCGTAGAAAAAATACAAGAAGGCCACGAAAGTATTTCGCGCCTTTCGTGGCCTTTCACGTGCTTGATGTACTCGTTCTATGGACCAGAATAGCTTTTCATGATAAAGGGCAGGTAGTTCTCATAGCCTGTGATCACGCTTCCCTCCAATACGTCGAAGGTCAGGTTGTTGCCGCCGAAGGTGATCTTGGTCTCTCTGGGGGAGGCGAGGTTGAAGGTCGCCACAGTATTCCCTGTTCCTGCCGTAGCTCTGAAACGGATGGTGGCCAGGGTGAAGGCGCCGGAGGGGAAGCTGGACATGCTCCCTGCGGCGTAATCAATGGTTCCTGCCGCGTTGTCCACCTCATTCAAGAACTCGTATTGGAAGGCCATGCCGCCGACGATGGCGCTATCGCCGTCGCTGTCCAGATCGTAGGTAGGATCGTAGTCGGTGTCCCTAACGGAGGTATTCCAACATCTGGTCGCTAGCGTGATGTCCACGATCACTAACGGGTTTTCTCAGCAGCGGGAGATAGACCTGGTAGGTAAATGTTGGCGTAGGCGTAGCAGTCGGCGTGCTGGTCGGTGTCATCGTTGCGGTAGCCGTGGGAGTTGCTGTTGACGTGTCTGTAGGTGTGCTGGTCGGCGTCATCGTCGCAGTGGCCGTGGGGGTTGCCGTTGGAGTGCTAGTTGGCGTTGGCGTACCAGTCGGCGTTGGGGTTGGGGTCGGGGTAGGAGAGATGCCTGCGCAAGCCGGGTATGCCTCCGAGAAGTTCCCCACGCTGTCCTCCACCTGCACCCACACCACCCGCCGCTCGTCGAAGACCCACTCCGCCGTGTAGGTGTAGGGCAGCGTCACTACCCCCTCGATCATCAGCGGGTCGTTGCTCAGGTACATGGTCTCTACCGCTGCCAGCTCGTCGTAGGCCAGCACCGTGACGGTGCGGGTCAGGGTGTCTCCTGATGCCACTTCCACGTACACTACCGGCGGCGTGGTATCCACCAGGTAGGTATCGCTGTAAACCTCCGAGGCGTTCCCTGCCAGGTCTCGGTATTGCACATACAGCGCCCCTTCGCTCTGAGCTGTCAGGGAGATGGGCCAGGTGAGGGTGGTGGTGTAGGGCTGCCAGGCGATGTCGGTGAAGGCAGGATCGGCGCTTATCCGCATGTCCCCCACGCCCTCCAGGTTGTCCTCCGCTCCCAGGTACACCGTCGTGCCCATGGTGTCAGGCCCCACCACTCGCTGATCAATGGCAATGCCCCCAAATGGTGGCTGGGTGTCCAGGGCAAAGCTGTCCTCTGCCGAGGCCGAAACATTGCCAGCGCTGTCGCGGAAGCGGGCGTAGACTGTCTTGACCCCATCGCCGCCCTCCGGCGTCCACGGCTTCAAGGCTGAGTAGGACTCCCAGTCGGTATCGCTGAAGTCGGCGCTGGCGCTGATCTGCATTTCCGCCAGACCGCTGTTGTCGTCCTGGGCGTTGACGAAAATGTCCACCGTACCCTCCGGCCCCACCGACAGCAACACCAGCGGCTGCTCCAGGACCGTGTCCCCTAGCCGCTGCACGTACCGCACTCCAGCGATGTCAAACAGCACCCCTGCCCCTTCCGCAACATCGCCACCCTTTGCCGCCTGCAACACTGTCTCAAGCGGCACACTGTCCCCCACGCTGATGGTGCCTTCTGGCGCGTTGGGGTCGTGGATGATGTCGTCGAAGTAAGTGCCGTGCGTCGTGCCGTCGGCGTCCTTGAAGGCGGCATACACGAAGCGCGGCAGCACGTGCTGGCCATAGGTGGTCAGCGTCCAGGGTTTGCTTGCGGCATAGGGTTTCCATTCGGCACCGCCGAAGCCACCGTCGTTGCTGAGCATCATCTCTGCGGCGTACGGAGCGCAGATGCCCAGGGTCACGTCGGGATCGTTGGTGAACAGCGCCCCGTCGTTGATGCTGATCTGCGGGAACTCGCAAGCCGGCGTGGGGGTCGGCGGGGGGGGCGGTCCTGGTGTGGGTGTAGGTGTGGGCGTGGCCGCCGAGGGTGCCGCCGCCAGGAAGCCCGGCTGGTGCTGGAAGCCGCTGTTGGTCAGGGTGGTCTCGTTGTTGGGCAGGCCCGGCTCCCCCAGAGTGCCCATCATCACGTAGAGAGTGGATGTCAAGGTAGTTGCCCCCGTCCCTGAGGCGAAGATGCCGTTGATGAAGGTGAACTCGTCGTGGCCCACCTGCTCAATGGGGAGGGCCTGGCTGCCCGCTTCATAGCCGCCGACGATGGTGTAGTTCAAGCTGTTGATCTTGGCCGAGTCCATCACCTGGCCCACGGTGCCGCGGCCCTTGTAGACAACCTCGCCCGTGCCGGTTGTAGCGGTGTACACCCCTGCCCCCGCGCTCAGGGTGTGGTCGAACAGGCGGAAGCTCTCCGAGCGCGGCTGGCGTGGGTTCACGTCCAGGTAGATGGTGCGAGAGATGACCTCCGACACCAACTCTACTCCATCCTGTACCTGCAGGTACACCGGCCACCACTGGCGGCTGATATGCGTGATGGCCCAGGGTCGCCTGGTGGCGTAGACCTCCCACGTGGTCCAGTTTCTCCCGTCGCCAGAGAGCCTCATCGCCCGCACCCCGCTGCCTTCGTCGTTGGCGGCGATGTGCAGAGTGACCAGGGTTTGGGTGGTCTGGGTCGCTCCGCCATTGAAGGTGAAGTCGGCTGTGGGCGGGGCGTTGTCGTAGCGCAACACGAAGGCGGTGCTCCAGTCCTCGGCCTGGTTGTCCACCTTGTCCACGCTGCGCAGCCGCAGGTAGCCCGTGCAGGCTTCGTTTTCGCCGCACAGCGGCGTGGCCAACTGGAAGCTGCTGTCGGTGATGAAGTCGCTGCTGGTGCCCTCCGTGTCGTTCCCCCAGTAGACGTAGTAGCCCTTGATGCCAGAGCCTTTGTCGTGAGGCTCATCCCAGTCGAAGTCGGCCTGGCTGCTAATGCTCTGCCAGGTGTCGTTGGTGATGTCCTCATCGGCATGGGTGGCCTCGCCGGGGTTCTCCGGCGGCGTGCCGTCGTAGCAGAAGGTGAAGAGATCAGCCCAGTCGCTCCAGTTGCCGCGACCCCAGTTGGGTTCGCCGGCGCGGTCTACCGTTCTACCCCGCAGATAGTACGTGCCGGTGCGCACGCCGCCCGGCTGCGGCGTCCACTCCCGTGGATCGCTGGCGAGGAAGGTGTTGTAGGCCACGCCGTTGGGATCGGTGCCAAAGTAGAACTGGTAGCCCCACACCCCAGAGGTGGCATCGCTGGAGGCAGCCCAGGTGAAGGTGGGGGTGTTGTGGGCCTTCTGCCACTGGTTGCTGACCACGCCGTGGGTCTCGCTGACACCAGACGGCGGGCTGGGGGGCGTCTGATCAATCTTGAAGGTCGCGTTGCGGGTGGTCTCCTGGTTGCCGACGTTGTCTACGGCGTAGTACTCGACGGTGTGGGTGCCGTCGTCGCTGACGGTGAACGACGTGGAGCTACCGCTTCGCGTCTGCCAGCCACCGCTGTCCAGGCGGTAGTGGATCTCCTTCACGCCAGAGCGGGCGCGGCTGGTGTTGCCGTCCTCGGCTGTCAGGCGCACCTGGACTGGGCCAGTGAACCAGATGAGCCAGCGCGCGGGGTTGGCTTCGTTATTCAGGCTGATGGTGGTGTTGGGGGCGGCCAAGTCAATGTTCAGGTCCAGGTGGCGGCTGGCGGTGCTGTGCTCGTCGTCTTTGGCGACGAAGTAGACGTCGTTCCGACCGGCCATATCGTGCCGCTCGTACGTCCAGTTGCCCAGGCCGCTCCGACTGTAGTACGAGCCACAGTTGTCGCCGGAGCAGCGGAACTCGACCTCGCTGAGCTGGCCCTCAGGGTCGCTGGCGGTGCCGCGGAAGGCCCAGTCGCGCTCACGGCTCTCAATGCGGTTGGCGCTGCTGCTATTGGCGGTGTCGAAGGAGATGGAGGGGGGATTATTGGGCGGTTCTGGCTCAATGCGGAAGGTACGGGCAGGTGCCCAATCTGCCCCACCTGGAGCGTTGGCTGCTTTGACTGACCAGTACAGATCTCGGTTGTCCCATCGTGAATCGAAAGTCTCAGTTCTTTGCGTTCCTCCTTCGCCGGTGTCCACAACCGTCTCGCCGCCGGAGTCCATCGTGGGCACTGTCTTCACGCGGAAGGTGAAGCCATCGTGGGTGCAGTCAACATTATCCCAGCGGAAGGTGATGGTGCGGCCGTCCCTCTCGACATGGCCATTGCTTGGTGCTTGGAGGACGGGAGCATCGCAGCCTCTGCCAACATCTTGTTGATTGTTAGACGCAACTCTCTGCTCTGGGCCTGCTGGTGCCCATGGGATTACTTGTCTGCCTGTGCCGTTCTGGTGAATGTAGCCATTATACTCAGTGGTCGTGCACGATCCCTTTGGGTCGTCTCCAGTGTAACCTTCACAACCTTCATGCACTGTCCAGTCATTGATTACCTTGTGGCCCCAGGATTCATGTTGGCCATTGTGCATTAGCTCAATGTGCAGATGCAATGGCCACCCCCCAGTGGTGCCTGCATCCGCGATATAGTGACCTTGCCCAACGCTATCACCCACTCCGACCCGAAGGCTTCCATTAGCCAAGTGCAGATACCAAGTTTCCCAACCGTCGCCGTGATTGATCTTGATGACATTACCGGCCGTGCCACCCATGTTCCGAGCATAGGTAACCGTCCCTCCAGCTGCTGATAGGACTCTGGGATTGGGGCCAGGGGCAAGGTCTAACCCTGATCGGGGGCCGCCACTGTACGGTGGCCAGGCATGAGGCCCTCCAGTGTAGTACCAACTGTCAGGAGAAGCCCACGGAAACTTGAACTCCGGTTGAGCTGATAGAGCTTGCGTGGCGCTTACGACCTTGTTTGCCTCCGTTGATGCCTGCTCTAGGAAGCCGGAAGCGGGGAAGAATCTCAGGGAGGCGAGAATATGCTCGAAATATCGAGCATATTGAGATTGTACTGGATGGGCAGTTACCTCATAAAAGGCTGTGCCTCTGTCGAAGAGAACGGTGGTTCCTGTGTGTGCGCCAAATTTCCATTCGTATCTTGACACAGACACATTGTCAACCCAAACATGTTCTTTGATCCTAACCGAGTACTCTGCCCCGAGCTCTTTCGATTGCTGGAGCAAGAACTCATCGCGAGAAATCCCATGCGGGTTCTCCGTTACAAAGACCTCAAGAACCATCTCTGTAGCTGGTACATAATTACGGTCACTTCCTACGGTCTGAAATCCAGGCCAACTCCAGACCTGAACTCCACCCCCTTTACCTTGACTAGATGGAGGTACAAGATACCAGCCTGATGGGTAATCGAGGGCGTAGCCATACTTTGTGTCCGCATATGTCTCCCACTTCGCTTGTGGATCCACTGCCAGAGGAGTCCCAGGTGTTGCTGACCCCTTTGGCTCTTCTTCACCCCGCACCCCACCCACCGGCGTCAGCCCTACCAGCATCATCACCACCAGCAGTCCCAAAGCCACGGCCACCATGCGATGTACGCGTATACGTTTCATGTTACACCTCCAGAACAGGATGGGACAGAATTCACGGATTGGCTCCATGCACGATCCGCTAACTCCTCTCAACCGACAAAGGTCGCGTCAATTGACCTGGCTGATTTTCTATGCTATAATCAGTGCTGATGAGCACGTCCGGAAAGGTGAATGAAGGATGAACACATACCAGTTTACAGTAGTCATCGAACGTCAGCCTGAGGGTGGATACCTCGTCTCCGTGCCGGCCCTGCCAGGTTGCTACACCGAGGGACGCACCCTGGAAGAAGCCCACGAAATGGCCGCTGACGCCATCCGTGCCTACTGCGCCAGCTTGCGTAAACACGGCGAACCTATCCCCATTGAGTCCGCCGAAGAGCAGTTCATCGGGCGGTTGAGTGTGGCCCTGGAGCCTGCGTGATGCCCCGCCTGCCCACTGTAAAACCGCGCCAGGTCGTCCGGGCTTTGGAGCGCGCCGGCTTCGAGATTGACCACCAGACGGGCAGCCACATCGTTCTGCGGCGTGCCAGCGATAATAGCCGTGTGGTTGTGCCCTGGCACGACTGTGATCTGGGACGTGGGCTGACGCTGCGGATCATCAAGAGCGCCGGTCTCACCCGCGATCAATTCATTCAGTTGCTCAAATAGTCCATCCCACCAGCCTCACGCTGGTCAGCACAGAACTTCACCGAAAGCACGCCCCTTCTGTCCGCAGGCAGTTCCTCCCACCTACGGCTCAATGTCCACCCCGCGTGATTGATTATCTCACCACCTACTGATGAGATCTCTCATTCCAGTGTTCCAATCGCTATCCAACTAAAACCAATACGGTCTCCGTTTCCAAACGGCGCCCCCACCTCTTGGTCGATTCGGGCGTTAAAACCTGTTGTTGCGATGCTATATGCATAAAAAGCGTGATAGTTCCCCACTACACTTGTAAGGTCGTCTATTGATGTCGGGTCGCTTCCTGACTTTATTCCCAAGTTGGAGATTACTACCACTGGAGCGGCACCAAAGGTAATTCCGAAGGTAATTGCTTTAGTTAGACCAGTATTGCTACCGTCCCCAGTAACAAAGTTCCACCCTGTCAGAATAACCTGATTATTGGAGTAGACATCGGTTGTGCGGTCTTGCCGCATGACAGCCATCTTCACCAGGCCATTCTCGTCAGGCGTGATCGGGATATGAGGTCCTGAGTGTTCTAGCTTCGCCGAAGTCACGGCCCCATCCGCCAGCTTCGCTGTCGTGACGCTCCCATCCGGCACCGTCAGCGCCTGCACCGCAAAGGGCACGGTGCCCAACTGCACTCGCGGCGTCATCTCGTCGTCCGTGCCCACGGTGATGCCCAGGAAGAGCGAGTCGTGACTCGTGATCACGCTCTGTGGGATGGGCGTCAGGCTCCCCAGCATCACGTTGAACAGACCGTCGCTGACCTGCACGCCGTTGGAGCCGGTCCACTGTTCGGTCCACTGAGGCACACCGCCGGAGGCCACGTCGTAGAGGCGGAAGATCATGTTGTAGGTGTCGGTGAGGGGGTTGCCGTCGGCGTCGGCCAGGCGACCCTGGTAGGCGATGGTGCCGGTGGAGGTGCTGGCGGCAGTTGGGGCGCGCAGCGGCAGGGCACCAACGCTGTTGGCCCAGAGCAAGCCGGCCACCACCAGCAGGGTGAAGAGGGCATTGCCCCGTGAAGGCAGCCAAGATCGGAGACGCAATAGTCCCGTAAGTTCGGGTATGGGAATGCGCACATTGAGATATCGCATGATTCTCCTCCGTCTTCTAGACCGCATCAGTCTGCAGGTCCTAGCGCTATCCAGTTGATAGCCAAATTGCCGTCTGTGCCGGACACAAGTACTTCAAACTGCGTCTCATTGATGTTACGGACGGTCACGTTTTGTCCACCATTCGTGTCAGCTGTGGCGACAACGCTTGGGCGAGCTGCAAAAGGTCTGGGAAACACAATAGTCGCACCAGTCCCTGTAATGGGAGCACGATGGGCGTACTGAACAAGAAGATTAGCCCCTTCTGCAACTACAAACCCTGATGCCTTATCTGCCATCACCGCCCCATCTGCAATCTTCGCTGTCGTGACGCTCCCATCCGGCACCGTCAACGCCTGCATTGCAAAGGGCACGCTCCCCAACTGCACCCTCGGCGTCATCTCGTCGTCCGTGCCAACGGTGATGCCCAGGAAGAGTGAGTCGTGCCCCGTGATCACGCTCTGCGGGATGGGCTCCATGCTCCCCAGCATGACGTTGAACAGCCCATCGCTCACCTCCACGCTGTTGGAGCCGGTCCACAGTTCCTCCCACAGGAATATGCCGCCAGAGGCCACGTCGTACAGGCGGAACTCCATGTTGACGGTGTCAGTGATGGGGGTGCCGGCGGCGTCGGCCAGGCGGCCCTGGTAGGCGATGGTGCCGGTGGAGGTGCTGACCGCTGCCGGGGCGCGCGGGGGCAGGGCACCGACCGATTGGGCCCACAGGATAGCGGCCAGGATCACCAGCATCACGATGAGCGTGCCTGGGTGGGGCGTCATGGCCCGCGCCAATCGCCGCCAGCCGGGGCTGCTAGGCCACCAAAGGGGGATCCTTAAATTGAGATGCTTCTTGGCTTTCATCGTTTGACCTCCTTGTTTATGTTTTTTCGCTGAGACAAAGAACGCCAGCCTCAGGGCACGCGAGGCACGGATAAATGAACCACTGATGCCGCTGACAGCGCTGAAGACACTGAGGGGAGCACCACGTTCAGTGGCCTCAGTGCTGTTCAGCGCGGTCAGTGATTCCAGCGCATACGAACGCCAGTCCTGGGACACGCGCGGCACGGATAAATGGGAGCCTCATAAAGGGATTCTAACCGAAAAGGCCCCTGATATCCTGATAGGTCTTCTCGCTGCGCCTTGCGACACGACCTATGATGACCAACTGCTCCCC
>Ga0268277_1000886_pt1 | contig 22471 bp, 20 predicted proteins | sample saktaG_5_FD_190132 | JGI IMG/M metagenome (GOLD analysis project Ga0268277, IMG submission 190132) | Saline water microbial communities from Sakinaw Lake, British Columbia, Canada - sak_2010_1_5_50m | ecosystem: Environmental > Aquatic > Non-marine Saline and Alkaline > Saline ...
TGTTATTGATTATATCGTAGTAAATCAAAACAATATGTCAAGAGCCAAGCTCCACATTGGCACTTCGCTTATGCCAAAAATGTAAAAATAGACAAGAATTATGCCAAACTTGTTGACAAAGGCAAAACGATATGCTATGCTATAGTCAGAAGATTAACCTCAATAAATTCTTAGTACAAGGAGAAAAAAATGAATATAAAGATTGAAATGAAGGGGGCAAAAAAGAACAGGGGATATATAGATTTTGTTCTAATAGAAAACAACGACTGTAACGACTGTTATATATTTTTATCCTCCCCGGCTACCCCTTATGATTTAGATGAAAGCTTAAAAATGGCATCCGAGGCTAAAATAAACGGCAAAACATATTGCGGAAGCATAACTTTTGCTGAAGGTAGGGGAAGACTATTCCATGGATGCTACCTCACCAAGCATAAAGACATTCCCTATTTCGCGAAATGGGCACTGGATACAAAAAAATTGAAAGCCCTGAAACAAGCATTAAGCGACTTTTTAAAACTTGAAATCGTGAGTTGAACAACATGTTGGACATAATCCCCACTCTAACTAATAGATGTGGGGGTTCATTTTAGGTGCGTTTTGCATTAGACAAAACTTGTCCTTGCTTATTTTCTAAAAATAACTATACTAATACTAATACTTAAACCGTATGAAGAGTTTTTTGGGTTGCCTATTAGCCGCGATAATTGGCCTAACCTTAGCGGTTTCGCTGGTACCCGGAGTGCAAATACCGGGCAACCTCTATCAGGTAATTAAAATTATAGTAGTAGCTGGGATTGCCTTGGGGCTGTTAAATTTTTTCATTGCTCCATTGCTGCGGATTATCGCTTTCCCATTAAGATTGCTTACCTTAGGACTTTTCGGGCTTATTATAGAAATGATTTTTGTTGAATTAATTGACATTATTTTCACCCTGGAAATAACCATCCTTGGCTTTTGGCCGCTTTTTTGGAGCGGCCTATTGGTTTGGGTGTCAACTTCAATCCTCGCCAAAAGAAAAATTTGGTCTAAAAATGATTAAACTATGTTAAAAACTATTCTTTTAGTCGCGCAAATCGCCGTTCCCGTGCTTTTGATAGCCTGTATTTTGGTTCAACAAAGAGGCACGGCCTTGGGGTCTTCTTTCGGCGGCGAGGGTGGCGGCTTTTATACGAAAAAAAGGGGGCTAGAGAAAAAAATATTTTGGGCGTCAATTGTTTTGGCCGCTCTATTCGTCATTATTGCTCTTCTGAACCTCTTACTGATAAAATAATCAACTCTTATTCTCTATAAAACGAAATGGCTACAAAATCATTTTGTAACCAACTCAACCAGTTCTTGAATGCGAAAGATTCTCCAAAATTTAAAATTTGACAAAACGCCCTTAAAACTTCCTTCAGGCGAACAGTGGAAGCAATTTTTTGCCGTGCTTTCTCACAAAGAAAAAACGACATTCTTTTGTTTCGCAATCTGCCTTATTCTGTCTTTGGGTTTTTTAACGGGCAGCCTTATTATTAGCCACACCGAAACCCAGGCCGCCTCGGGAGGAACCTATAAAGAGGGTATAGTAGGCCAACAACCGCGCTTTATTAATCCTCTTTATCTTTCTGATCGCGATATTGACCGCGATTTAGTGGAGCTGATATTTTCCGGGCTTTTCAAATATGATGAGCAGGGAAAGATTATACCTGACTTAGCCTCTACTTATGAAATCAAGGAAGAGGGCCGGGTGATTGAAGTTCACCTGAAAAAAAACGCTGTCTGGCATGACGACAAGCCCCTAGAGGCCGCGGATATTGTTTTTACAATCACATTGCTTCAAGACCCTCAATACCAAAGCCCCCTGCGAACTAAATGGCTGGGGGTCACGGTAGAGGAGATTCCCGATAATGGAGTGCGCTTCAAGTTGCCAAAAAAATACGGCGGATTCTTAGAAAACCTTACGTTAAAAATATTGCCCCGCCACATTTTTAAAGATATCGCTCCCCAAAACTTACCATGGAGTTTCTCTTCGCCTAAATACTTAATAGGATCCGGCCCTTTCAAATTTCAAGAATTAAATCAGGATTCGGCTTCCGGCTACGTAAAAGAAATTATTCTGAAACGCAATGAAAAATATTACGGCTCAAAAGCATTTATTAAAAAAATATCTTTTGTTTTCTACAAAAGCTCCGAAGAACTTTTGAGAGGGGCCCGGGCGCAAGAAATCCAAGGATTTTCTTTAACCGACCTCAAGGAACTCCCTAAAATAAATGGCTTCAAAACGTATGACATCGTCATACCAAGATACTTTGCCTTGTTTTTTAATCAAGACAGCCAAGACAACGAAAATTTGGCCAACCAAAAAATAAAAAACGCCTTGGCCTTGGCTGTTGATAAAGACCAAATCATTCAGAAAGTGTTCTCCGGCAAAGCCATAAAAGAAAGCTCTCCAATCCTGCCCGAGTTTTTCAATTTTAAGGAGCCCGACACTACTTTTAACTACAACCCTCAAGAAGCCGCTAACATTTTAGAGCAGGCGGGATTTAAACTAAACCCCGCCTCGGGCTTCAGGGAAAAATCCGCGCCCGCGGAAAAAGCCTTTACGTTCAAAAAAAATCTTACCTATCACAATCAGAATCAAGACGTGCTGGAACTGCAGAAATGCTTAGCCAAATTTTCCGATATTTATCCAGCCGGAGAAATCAACGGATATTTTGGCGATAAAACCAAGGCGGCGGTAATTAAATTCCAAGAAAAATACGCCCAAGAGATTTTAATTCCCAACGGCCTGACCAAAGGCAATGGCGAGGTGAAAACAAGTACCAGAGAAAAGCTTAACGAGGTTTGCTTCATTCAAGACGCTCCAGCGACGCCGTTGGAAGTTACCATCACCACCTCCGACCGCTTTCCTTTGCCGGAAATGGCCGATATTATTCAAAAAAATTGGCAAGCTATCGGCATTGAAGTAAACATTAAAAAAGTTCCCCTGACAGAATTACAAACTGACATTTTAGCCAAAAGAAATTTTGAAATACTGCTTTTTGGCGAGGCCTTAGGGGCATTCCCCGATCCATTTCCTTTTTGGCATTCCAGCCAAAAAAATCACCCGGGGCTTAATATCGCTTCGTACAGCTCCCAAAAGGCCGACACCCTCTTAGAAAAAATACGGGAAAACCAATCCGCCAGCGAACGCCAAGAGGCCTTGGAGCAGTTCCAAAACATTTTGTTAAAAGATCTACCCGCCATTTTCTTAGTGCGCCCTAACTACGCGTATTTCCTCGCTTCCGGCATTCAGGGGTTTGAAATTAAACAAATAATTGAACCAGCCAAAAGATTCTCCACGGTAGAAAAATGGTATACTAAGACAAAAAGAGCGTGGAAATAAAAATTAAATTAAAAACTAAAAATGAAAAAGCAAAAACGACAAATGACACGGAGTGTCACCCTGAGCTTGTTTGTCACCCTGAGCGATAGCGAAGGGTTTTAGGGATTCTTCGGCCATTAGGCCTCAGAATGACAATGATGTAGTTTTTCATTTTTCATTTTACACTTTTCATTTATGAAAGATATTATTCTCTCTTTCCCTCAACAATTCGCCAAGGGCATTGAAGCGGCCGAAGATATTAAGTTAGACGGGCCTTTCTCCAATATTATTATCTGCGGAGTGGGCGGCTCCGCTTTGCCGGGTAGCCTAATTCCGGAGATGGGCATTAAATTTGATTTGCCGCTTTTCACGCATCGCGATTACGGCTTGCCCAAAGCAGCCAACCAAGATAGTTTAATCTTGGCTATATCCTATTCGGGCAACACCGAAGAAACTTTATCCGCTTATAAGGAAGCCATAGCAAGAAGTTATAAAATAATAGCTATAAGCACTGGCGGCAAGTTGAGCGAAATGGCCGAACAAAACAATCGGCCGGCCGTTCTGATACCCAAAACCGGTATTCAGCCAAGATGCGCTACCGGTTATCTATCGGCGGCTGTTTTAAAAATTTTAAGCAACTGCGAAATTGCTAATAACCAAGACAAAAACCTGCTAGAACTGGCTCGAGCTCTCCAACCAGAAAATTTAGAAGAACAAGGCAAAAAATTGGCTGAAAAATTAAAAGATAAAACGCCAATCGTCTATGCCTCCAACCAATACAAAGCACTGGCCCGCGTTTGGAAAATCAAACTCAATGAAAACTCCAAGGTAATGGCTTTTTGGAATTATTTTCCCGAACTTAACCACAACGAAATGGTTGGCCTGACGAACCCGCAGGGTAAGTTTCACTTTTTAATTTTAAGAGACGAAGTTAATGACCACGAAAGAAACCTTAAGCGAATGGAATTATTCACCGCTTTGGCCAAAGAGGCCGGCTCTAACGTTGACTTTATAGAAATTGAAGGTAAAACAAAACTTGAAAAAATATTTAGCACTCTTTTGCTTGGTGATTGGGTTAGTTATTATTTAGCCATCGCTTATAATCAAGACCCAACCCCCGTGAAAATCGTTGAAAACTTCAAAAAACGGCTTTCTCAATAATTTCTTACAATTTTCAAGCCACGCCGGGGTGGCGAAATTGGCAGACGCGCGGCGTTCAGGGCGCCGTGGAGGCAACTCCGTGCGGGTTCAACTCCCGCCCCCGGCACAAATTTGCAAAGCAAATTTGGGTTAGGGGAAAAAGGCAATTTATTGCCTTTTGTCGGGAGGCGAACGCCGGAGCGATGTCGCCTAAGGCGACCGCGAGGCGGTGGCCAGCCCGAGCCGAGCGACGGCGAGAGGCGAGGCCAACTCCCGCCCCCGGCACAAAATAATCTTAAATCTTAATTTTTAACATTTTTACGTATGGAATCACAACAAAATGTATCAATAAAACCAACGCCGAAAAAAATAACCCACAAAACCGTACCAACCCTACGAATTATCCCTTTGGGGGGCATGGAAGAGGTCGGGCGTAATATGACCGTGTTTGAATACGGCAAAGACATCGTTATTTTGGATATGGGCATACAGTTTCCCGAAGAAGATATGCCCGGCATTGACTATATTATTCCCAGCATCAGTTATTTGAAAGGCAAAGAAAAAAATATCAGGGCCGTTATCTTCAGCCACGGCCACCTTGACCATATTGGGGCGGCTCCGTTGCTCCTGCCAAAACTTGGCTTTCCGCCGGTTATGGGAAGGGACTTAACAATTGCCATGATAAAAAAACGAATGGAGGACTTTGAAAAAAATTCCGCCAAACGGCTTGACATCATTAAGATAAATTCCGTGAACGACCGGTTCAATTTGGGAAAATTCCGCATCGGCTTTTTTAATATTGAACATTCAATTGTAGATGCCGTGGGCGTAATCATTAACACTCCGCAGGAAACGGTAATTCATCCAGGCGACTGGACAATGGAAAAAAATCCCGTGAGCGGCCAATCACTAACCTATAACCACTTAGCCAAATTGCCCCGGCCGAAAATCCTGATGCTGGAAAGCTTGGGTGCCACCAACACCTCCCCGAAAATGGTTTCAGAGAAAGAAATGCACAATAATCTGGAAAGATTAATCGCGGAGGCCAAAGGCAAGGTGATTATCGGCACTTTCGCCTCACAGATTAAAAGAATCGGCTATCTTTTGGAATACGCCAAGCAAATAGGCAAAAAAGTTGCTTTAGACGGCTACAGTATGAAGCTCAACGTGGAAATCGCCCGAGAACTTGGCTATATAAAAAACGCCAAAGAAACTATTATTCCAATTAACAACATTAGTAAATACCCTGATGAAAAAATAATCGTGATATGCACGGGGGCGCAGGGCGAAGGCAACGCTGTTTTATCAAGGATTGTCAGCGACAGCCACAAATACATCAAAATCAGGAAAAATGACACCATTATTTTTTCCTCTTCGGTAATCCCCGGCAATGAGAGAACCATTCAGCGGCTAAAAGACAACCTCTATCGGAAATGCGACAATGTGGTTCACAGCGACATTATGGACGTACATACCAGCGGCCACTGCAATAGCGAGAGTATCAAAGAAATAATTAAACAAATTCGTCCGGATTTCTTTTTGCCCGTCTACGCCAACCATTACATTCTGAAAGAAGCCGCCAAGCTGGCCATAAGCGCCGGCCTTGCTGAAAAAAACGTTTTTGTTTTAGACAACGGCTCAATTATTGAATTCCGTAACAAAGAAGCCAAGGTTTTAAATAAAAAAGCTGACACCGGCTATGTATTCGTTGACGGCCTGGGAATCGGCGATGTTGGCGAAGTGGTTCTGCGAGACCGCCAGGCCTTGTCGCAAGACGGTATGTTTGTTATCATTGCGGTAATTGACCATCAATCGGGCAAGGTGAAGGGCTCCCCCGATATTATTTCCCGAGGATTTGTTTATCTTAGGGAATCCAAAGAACTTTTAAGAGAGGTTCGCCGAAAAGTTATCGCTATCGTTGACAAAGCCGCCAATCCGGACAGCAATACCAACCCTGACTATATAAAAGAAGAAATCAGGAACCAAATTGGCGAATTCTTATTCGTTAAAACCGAAAGGCGACCAATGGTCCTGCCGGTCGTTATTGAGGTGTAAAATTATGAAAATATTTTCGGGCATTCAGCCCTCGGGCGAAATTCACGTTGGCAATTATCTTGGAGCCATTCAGCAATGGGTTGCCTTACAAGAACAAAATGACTGCATTTTTTGTGTTGTTGATTGGCATGCCATCACCGTGCCCTACGACCCAAAATTGCTGCAACAAAAAATAAAAGAAGTAACAGCTGTTTATTTGACAGCCGGCCTTAATCCGGAAAAGTCCATTATTTTTGTTCAATCGCAAGTAAAAGAACACAGTGAATTAGCTTGGCTCTTGAATACAATCACTCCACTGGGCGATCTACAGCGAATGACCCAGTTCAAAGAGAAATCCGCCAAACACGAAAAGAATGTTTGCGCGGGGCTGCTGAATTATCCAGTGTTAATGGCAGGCGATATCTTGCTTTATCAAGCCGAGCTGGTGCCGGTGGGAGAAGACCAAAAACAACACGTAGAATTAGCCAGAGAAATCGCCCGAAGGTTTAACAGTAAATTTGGCGAGACATTTACTCCCCCCAAGGCGCAAATAATGAAAATCGGGGCAAAAATTATGTCCTTGACAAATCCCGAGAGAAAGATGTCCAAAAGCGACGGGCCTCAATCTTTTGTTTCTTTGTTTGACAGCCCCGAAGCGATTAAAAAGAAAATTGCTTCAGCCACCACCGACTCGGGCCGCGAGATAAAATACAATCCTGCGGCAAAACCGGGCGTATCAAACCTGCTCACTATTTATAGCTTATTCACTGGAAAACCAATCAAAGAACTGGAAAACGAATTTAGCGGCAAGGGCTATGCTGGATTTAAAGAACAATTGGCCGGGCTTTTGGTTGAAAAATTAGCGCCATTTAGAACAAAAAAACAGGAATTTGAAAAAACCCCTGAAATTATTGAGAATGTCTTGACCCAAGGCGCCAATAAAGCCCGAGCTATCGCCCAAGAAACAATGGAAAAAGTTAAAGCTGCAATGGGGCTATCGTAATCTGTTTTTTAATTTTGTATCCATTCCCCCACTTCAATAAACCCAAATAAGAAGCAAAGGTTTCATCAGTCGGGTGTTGTTTCAAGCGGATTAACATCCGCTTTTTAGTTTTAGTTCGCAAAACCCGATGATCAAAAAAATTAACCCAGCCCAAAAAATCAACGCCCGAGGCCAATGTCTTAACAAAAACTTTCTGCGGATGAACTTCTAATTTTAAGCTCTCTTGTAAAAAACTTTTAATAAATGCGATTTGTTTCTCAAGAAAACCTTTGTTTTGAGAAAAAATAACAAAATCATCTGCGTATCTAATGTAATATTTTAACTTTAACTTATGTTTAATAAACTGGTCAAATTTATTCAAATAAATGTTAGCGAACAACTGCGAAGTTAAGTTTCCCAAAGGCAAGCCAACGCCGAGTTGTCCAGAATTAAAACTGCTAATAATTTCTTGTAAGAGCCGGACTATTTTTTGGTCTGGTATATATTCTTTCAAAATATTTAGCAAAATATTGTGATCAACGCTTGCAAAAAACTTTTTAACATCACCTTTTAAAATCCAAGATGATTTGGTATTATTCTGGCTGACTTTTTGACTAAAAACCCTAAACCGAGTAATGGCTCTGTGCGTTCCCTTGTTTTCACGGCAGGAAAACGAATCGCCAATAAATATTTTATCAAAAAACGGATAAAGCAAGCGGTAGATAGCGTGGTGCAACAGCCGATCCCGAACAATGGCTTTGTGAATTATTCTTGGCTTGGGGTCGTTTATTGGAAAAACTTGATAAGTGCTATGCTTGTATGCTAAATTTGCCAAATCAAAGCGCAAATCAAAAATATTGTCCATTAACCTCAAAGAAAATTCCTGAACATCAGCTTTATTCCTTTTGCCATTGATAAATTCGCCCCAAGCCAGCAAAAAATTTTCAACGCTAATAATATCCCCAAATTTATGACTCAATTGGATTTTCATAATCAGCTAATTCCTTTACTCCAAAAGGCTAAAAATCTTTATCTACTATGGTACAACTATTATAAAATAATACCAAAAGAGCATAGATATACCTTAGGGCAAAAAGTGGATAAATTTTTGTTGGAAATAATTGAAGCTATTTCCATTGCCAGTTTTCTAAAACGAGAAGAAAAGTTGCCATATGTCAGGTTGGCTATTAGAAAAACCGATATTTTAAAAATATTTCTTTTAATACTATGGGAAACAAAATCTTTGGATAATAGCAAATACATCCAAATTTCTGAAAAATTAAGCGAAATTGGAAAAATGTTGGGAGGATGGAATGGTAATTTAAGCGCGCCAAAACAAAACTCCTCCAATAAATCAGAGGAGAAATGAAAAGAGTTGCGAGCAACACCGCGGGGTTGTTGTCGTTCCAGTCATTGTCAAGCCAATTGTAGTCCCAGCGCCACTCGCCGTCGTTAAAGTAGAGGCAACGAACATAGAGGTTGTCAGCGGAGTTACGGAATGTATAGAATGCCGTCTGCACCACCACCTTTTGAATAATCTCCGGGCTGAATTTTATCCGTGATCTAAAATCACCTAGCATCCTATACCAAGTATCTTCATTTTTTTGAAGTTTCTACACACACCACCCTATCCAAAACCATAGTCGTGGATATTCTCAATGTATGGATACTGGGTTCAGTAGCGAGAAACCTTAATCGCTCACATATTTACCTACTTCCACTTGAATTTTATCACAAAACAAAAAGTCTCACAACATAAATATTATATACTGCGAGACTTCTGTTCTAAGGACAAGAAGCTAAGGATCTAAAAATCCAAAACTCAAAGCCCCAAGAACTTAACTTGCGAGCAACACCGCGGGGTGGCTGTCGCACCAGTCGTTGTCAAGCCAACCGTAGACCCAGCGCCACCCGCCGTCGCGAAAGCAGAGGCAACGAACACAGAGGTCGTCAGCGGAAGAGCGGTAGATGGTCCCCCAGAAGAAAGTATAACGACGGTTACCGCTACTGTCTTTTTTCCACTCCTCGGGAATGAGCTGGGGGTGAGCCAATAAGTAATCTAGGACATTGGCGTTTAATATGGTATGATCCGCCAGTTCCTTGCGGAGTTTATTGCCCTCAACATACTTTCCGTCCTTTTGATTTTCGGACAGAAAAAGCTCCACCTTTGCCGAGTCCCACTCCAGCCCACCTTTTTTGTGCTCCTCCACTTTCCAACCTTCAGGGACGAACGGGTCAGTATCGCAATCAATAATGTGATCAACATCGAGCATTAAATCACTCATTGTTAACTCCTTTTGATTGCAACAATGTTCTTGCGAACAATGTTGCGAGTTTTTGAACTCGTTACCAATTTTAAAACAACGATATTATCATACAACGCTTTATTTAAAAATGCAAGCCTGGCTCTGACGAGTTCAATAAATTAGCGCCTTTCCGGGATAAAAAATCCGAGTTTGAAAACAACCCGGTAATTATTGATAAAATTTTAACCAACGGCGCCTCGCAAGCCGAAAAAATCGCCCAAGAAACAATGCTGAAAGTTAGAGCCGCTATGGGCTTAGTATAACTGAAACGCCAGACAATAACAAAAGGCACGATTCTTGCTGAAAATTATCCAATCAGAGGCCTTGACGGAAATATTCGCTATAAATTTGATCAGCTAAACTCTGGGCTTGCTCGCGAAAATCTTTAGAAATATACATGGCAAAAAGCTCGGATATCCCCCCCTTATACTTGGCTAATTCTTTGCTAAACAGACGGCATTTCTGCTGGTCTTGGCCACAAAAGAAAAACCTCATTTTAGCATCTGTTCCCGACTTGCGAACCTCAACAAACATATCCTCAAAATCAAAATAAACGCCATCAGTAACAAAAATAATATCTTTCAACCCGTCAAAATCCATCTCGCTGAACAAATCTTTTAATATGGCTTTGGCCTGCTCTAAAGTGATAATTTTTTCTCTAAGAGCCAGGGATAAAGAAAGGTAAAAGGAATAAATTTCGTCCCTCTTCCTTTCGCCTTCTTGTTTGGCTTTTTTGAGAATATCAGGATTGGGCTCGCTTTCATTGTAATAAGTATCGTCAACGCGAAAATAAAATTTAAATAAAATATTATTACTAATAAAAACTTCATTTAAATAATCCGACAAAAACTTTTTTTGTTCATAGAAATAGGCCGCCATAGCTGTGGCCAAAACTGCGGCTTCCCCAGCGCTCTTTTCTCGCATAGCCATGGCCAATCTGCCATTTCGGCTTTTGATGTATTGTTCGGGCCCAATAATCATACCGCCGTTTTCCTCACCGCCGAAAATGAGGCGCGGTTGAATGCCTAAATTAATCTCTTTGCCGAAAGCATCGTTAATTAAAACTTCTTTTTGAGAATTATCCTTAATCTGCTTTTCTGTTTTTTTCATTACAGCGGCAATCTCTTTAAAGCCAACTGGCGTATTAACCACCGCTATTCCATTAAATTTAGCCCACTCGTCCCAAGCCAACGAAGAACAAGTTGTTTTAATCATCAATCTGGGGTAATCATTAAAAACACCAGCCGTTCTAAGTTGCCTCATATAAAAATCCATCAACATCAAAAAGCCAAAAGTTGGCTGGTAAACCGTGAAAATCTTTTCCTCATTAATAGTAATATAGCCGATACCCAGCTTATCAAGAAAATCCGCCCTTTCCTTGGGCTCAACTTGCCCCAGAACAATCCTGTCGCCGTCAGGGTCAACCATTATAACTATATAACCTGCTGGTTTATCTTTCAAAATTTCTTCAAAGCCGGCTGTTTTTACTACCTCAAACAAGGAAATATCACAAGACAAATCAAAAAACTCTTCTTGGTTGCTTTGAGAATTTAACCTCAATGTTTTGCCAATACCATGAAAAAATGGGTCTTCTTCAGTACGGTAAAAATCAAAAGCCGATAAAATACTTAAATTTTCCAAAATCGGCGACATTGCGTTAAACATACTGCCGCCTCCAGAATCAAAGAGTATTTTAAGCCCGTTGTCTGCTTGCTCTTTAATTAAAGACAAACTCTTTAAAGAAGCAACACCATTTTTCAAGTATTCGGTATAATCCGCGATGCCATCAAAGTCCTCGGTAATTAAAGGGTCATCTATTGAAGACAGCTTTATGGCGTAGCCATTTTCTTTGGCCTCTTTGATAATTCCTTCTATTTTAGAAACACAGGCAACCGAGTATTCTGGCAAAAACTGACTACCCTCGCAGTCCAAGTCCTTGGTAGCTATTTTACTGGAAACAGCATGGCTGGCTGTCACATATTCACCGCCGTCATAATCGTTCATAAAAATCAAAAAAGAAACCAGCCAAATCGGCATAGTTTTCCTCTTAATAGCTAAGTGTGTGCGCACGCCCAAGGCGGCTTGAATTCTGGCAATCAAATCCACATATTGCCGAGTGTTATAACGAACTTCGCCCGCGGCTATTTTATGCAAAGTTTTATTGCCATCTTTCTCTTTCAAGGCCAGCACCTTGGCAATGGTTGCCAAGGCAACACCCACTTGATTGATAGGAAAACGAACATCCCAAGGGTATAAAACATTCTGAATCCCTCTGATGCCAGCCGTAGAAACAGCTGCCTCTTTCTTAAAATTAACCAGCCACTCTTCCAAGCGCCATTTTTCCACTAACTGCCGATTTAATATTAAAGCGCTTTCGCCCTCTTCGCCCAAATTAAAAACCGGATTTTTTTTAACTTCCTCGGGCGTATTCCGCTCCACGCCGTCTAAGTAAATCTTTTTAATTGCTTCAACATCTCGTTTAATCATAATTTTTGTGGCGAGGGCCTCCCCACCCATTTTTTTATAACGCTTTTTTATTTTATTTCTGTGTCCCCGCGGATTTAATTAAATTTTTTGCAATCATTATTCCAAAAGCCGCGATTGTGGGGCCGTCTTTGATTAAGCCCTTGGTAATCAAATTATGAATTTCTTTGAGCGTTACTTTTTTCAATTTCATTCCCCTCTCGCTTTCTTCCAACTCCTGCTTGCCCTCGGATAATTTTGTGGCCAGAAAAATATGGCATATCTGCGAATGGTGGCCGGGGGCTAAGAAATAAGAGCGAATGGTTTTTTACGCACAACACCGTATGCCAATTGTTTGCCATACGCGGTTTTCACCTGATCTTCTGTTATCTCCATCCATTTATTTTTATAAACTATTTTTGATGAAAGTTTTTTCCATTTCATAAACTTAAAAATTTTTACTCTCTATAAAACTTCTTATATTATTTTCTTAAAAGCTTTTTCTTTTCGCTCTTTAACTCCTTAATGTGCCTCTCGGGTGGTAAATTTTCTGGCATAGCTCCGCCGATATCTTTAATGGTTTGCCTTACCTTGCCACCAACCATAAAATGAGTTCGTGAGGCCAAGTCGTCTCCTTTGATATTATCTTTTTTAATTTTTTCATCGGTCTGGGTAATACGAAACAAGTTTGCCGCCAATTCAGTTGTGCCCGCTCTGTCTAAAAGCTCTCCTTTCTTGACACCCTTTCTATTTTCAATATCAGTCAGCGGCATTCCGTACAAACCCTTATAGCCAGCGTCATTAAATAAACCAAACTTTGTTACGCCAGCTCGTTTGGCGGTGCTAAAAAGCTTTTTGTTTTCAGCGGTTACTTCACCTCTGATGAATAGTCTTTTGTCGGATTCGGAAAGATTTTCAAATAATTCTTGTTTGCGGGTTTGTATAGCAAAATAAGTTTGAGCCATGGCTATTTCCGATTTTTTAGGGTCGCCATTTTGCGCGATTAAATAACAAGCGTAGCGATCTAATTTCCAATCGCGCACCTCTCGAACTGTGTTAGAACCTATTTCGACCATCTTACTAAACACAGTAAAATGGTTATCCACAGCCTGACCACTGTTAACACAGGCCCTGGCCGCTCTGCCGATTACCTCTTCGGCATTTTGCCACTTATCATAACCCAACAGCGGCATTAATTCTCTCGCCTGCCAATATTCCACACCATTTTTATCAATCTTTTTTATACTTTCAAAATCTTTATTGAGAGAGTTTATCGCGATTTCATTTGTCATATTATGAATTTTTAATTAGAAAACTTTTTGAATAAATTCAGGCCTTCGTTGGCGAGCCTTTCAACAAGTCGCTTGTTATTGCCTTCAATATAGCAGCGAAAAAGGCCGGGCTCGGTTTTTGATTGGCGAAACCAGATGTAATTACTGTTGTCAGCGGCGGCCTTAAGGCCGCCGGTGGCTCCGCCGGTTTTTTTGATTTTATAGCCGCGCGAGCGATAATAACTTTCCAGCGCCTTCTTTATCTTAAACGATTGCTCGGGCTGACAAGCCAGCTTATTGTGCGACCAATAATAACGGGGATAGCTTTCCAAAATATCAATAAATCTTTTTTTACTTTGAGCCATCAACTTTAAGATCAAACATAAAGTCATTATACCGTCTCGGCATTTTATCGGCGGAATAATTACACCTCCATTAGAGCCCTCCCCGCCAATGATGCTTTTTTGTTTTTCCATTTCTTCCACCACCACCATTTCGCCAACCTCAACCTCTTTCATAACAGCGCCGTATTTTTTTATTACATCTCTCACCAAATAAGCGGTAACATCGTTAACAACCACCACCTGCCCGCGAGTGCCTAAAAGCATAGCGTCACAAGCCAATGACAAAACATAATTACCCGAAACCACTGGCCCCAGCTCCTTGGCGTAAGCGGTTTGCGGCGCTACCACTAACTCTACCCTGTCGGCATCGCAATCAAAACCAGCGGCAAACTCAAGTTGGCCATCTTTCAAGTATTTCTCTAAGTAAGCCAAGGTCTCTTTGTTGGGCTCAATTTTACGATTAAACTTGCCGGGCTTGTCATTAACAAATTTGGCCTTGATTTTTAATAGAGCAAAAACATTTTTTAAAACCTTCACTGACGAACCGCCATTGGGGTCAATTAAAATTTGTATACGCGCTTTTTTAATTTCTTCAACTGATTTTTTGCCCAAACGTCCCAAAACATACTTGATATAATTGTTTATCGCCGAAATTTCCTTTTTAACAACTAATGGCCGGGCTATTTTTTTAACTTCTTTAATCTCCAGGGCCCTGCGTTGATGAACCATTTTAATCAATTGCTCGCTTTGTCTGGCATAAATAATAGCGCCGTCATTTTTCAAAATTTTCCAGCCGTTAAACTCGGGCTCATTATGGCTGGCGGTAATATAAATACCCCCGTCCGCCTTAAACTTTAAAATAGAATACTCGCAAACTTGAATAGGCAAGGTGCCAACATCAATAATTTTTTTAACGCCGCAATCGCCAAAGGACTTCATGGCCATTTTTTTTAAAACGGCGGTTGACGGACGGGTATCGCCGCCCACCACCACGGCTTTCAATTTTCCTTTAAATAGTTCGCAATAACAAAAAATATATTGCCTTAGTAAATCCTCTGTTATGCCACTCCCGTAAATTCCCCTTACGCCTGAGAATGACTCAATTAAATCGCTGGTCATAATATTATAATATGACTTGCGTTTGGCCCTCCAAATTGTCATTCTTCGCAAGAGATTATTCGCCTGCTGGTTCAGAATGACGGCAAACCCGTAAGTCATCTCAATTTTAAGCCAAAACCGTTGACTTTTCAACTATTATCGGTAAAATGAATTATAATATGCTAAATAAACTCTACGAATTGAATTGCTTGTTATCTCCCGACTTCAGCGAAGAGCAAGCTGTTGCCTTTGCTCAAAAGATAGAAGCCAACCTTCCAGAAAGCAAAATAATCAAATCAGAGATTCCCAAAAAAATAGGGTTGAGTTATCTTATTAAAAAACAGAACGCCGCTTTCTTGTATAGTGTTGTGCTTGAAACCGAACCACAAAAAATGGAAAAAATAAAAAATATCTTAGAAAAAGAAGATAAAATCTTAAGATTTTTACTGCTTAATAAAAAACAAATTCAAGAAAGCCCGATTTTCAACGTCATAGAAAGGCCGGCCATAAAGGAAGAGGCAAGTGCTATCCAAAATAACGAATTAGAAACAAAAATTTCCGCGAAAGAGCAACCGGCCCCGAACGAACCAGTAAAAAAAGCGAAAAAAGAAAAAGCTGAAAAGAAAACAACCCGCAAGAAAAAAGCGGGAGGCGAAGAAATAAAAGCCGACCTCAAACAAATTGGGGAAGACCTTGATAAAATTTTAGACCAGTAAAAAACTATGAATTTAAATAAGGTTTTCGTTTTAGGCAATTTAACGCGCGACCCGGAAAGAAAGGCCTTGCCGTCAGGCCAAACCGTCGTTAATTTCAGCATAGCCACAAACCGATTTTATTTAGACCAAAGTAAACAGAAACAGCAAGAAACCGAATTCCATAACATAACCGCCTACGGCAAATCAGCGGAAATTATAGCGCAATATCTAAAAAAGGGTTCTTTAGTCTTGATTGAAGGCCGCCTGAGAACAAGAAATTGGCAGGACCAAGCAGGCATTAAGCATTACCGCACCGAAATTATCACTGAACGTTTGCAGCTGGGCCCCAAAAGCAGCGGCGGTAACTATACCAAGCAACCCTACCAGCCCCCAACCCCCAACTCGAACAGCGCAAGCAACCGGCCAGCTCCAACCATAAAAGAAGAAGAGATACCGGTAATTGAGGAGGGTGAGGCATTCAATGGATTCATTGAAAAAGATGCCGGGGAAATAGACGTTAAAAATATCCCGTTTTAAAAATCTTTTGCGAAACAAAACCTATGTCCCACTGTTATTTTTGTCAAAAAGGGCTAAAAGGAGAAATGGATTTTAAAGAAACCGCTTTCCTGAAAAAATTCACTGCGGTTTCAGCTAAAATCCGCTCCAAAAAGAGAACCGGGCTTTGCGCCCGTCACCAAAGAATGTTAACCCAAGCGGTAAAAAGAGCTAGATATTTGGGTCTTTTGCCTTACGTGAGAGAGTAAATAAAATCATTAAAAAACAAAAACTCGTCCGCCTGAGGCGGACGAGTTTTTTTAAGTCGCTTAATTATTTACTTATTTGGCCGTCTCCTTGGCTTTTGCCAAAATATCTTTTCTTAAATCAACCGCTAATTTTTTATCAGTTTCAAAAAAAGCTCTTATGGCATCGGGGCTCTGCCCGAATTTTTTATCTTGGTATTGCAATTGATTGCCCGCTTTCTTCAAAACGTCATATTTTAAGCCAGCATTCACTAAATCAATGGCCTTGGAAATTCCTTCGTTCCAATAAATGTCCAATTCCGCTGTTTTAAAAGGAGCGGCTACCTTATTTTTGACAATTTTGGCCCTAATTCGCGACCCGATAATCTGCTCGCTTTTTTTAATCTGGGCGATTCTTCTCAATTCTATTCTAACTGAAGAATAAAACTTTAAAGCCAATCCGCCCGGGGTTGTTTCGGGATTTCCAAAAAATACGCCTATTTTCATTCTAATTTGGTTAAGAAATATAAGAATGGTGTTTGTCTTAGCCACTTCGCTCGTTAGCTTTCTCAACGCCTGACTCAATAGCCGCGCCTGCAACCCAATATGTTGGGCGCCAATATCGCCTTCAATCTCGGTTTTAGGGGTTAAAGCGGCCACCGAATCAATCACTATCACGTCTAACGAACCGGAATTAACCAGTGTTTCCACAATCTGCAAGGCCTGCTCGCCCGAGTCGGGCTGTGAAATCAGTAAGTCCTTCATATTAACGCCAATCCTGCCCGCGTATTCCGGATCCATAGCGTGCTCGGCGTCAACAAACGCCACCGTGCCGCCTTTTTTCTGCGCTTCAGCGACAATATGCAACGCCATTGTACTTTTGCCGGTTGATTCGCCTCCAAAAATCTCAATGATGCGGCCCCGGGGCACTCCGCCTACCCCCAAAGCCAAATCCAATGAAACCGCTCCCGTTGGTATCACATCAACGTCAACCGAGCGCATACTGCTTAATTGCATAATAGCTCCCTCGCCAAACCTTTGTTTAATCTCCTCTAAGGCGTCCGCTAAATTGGTTATTTTTTTCCTTTCTTTTTTTTGCTTGGGCATATAAAAATAATGACAGTTCACCGTCATTCCGAGCAAAGCGAGGAATCTCTTAATTGAGACCCTTCGATTTGCTTAGGGTGACACTTCGTGTCATTCTTAATTTTATTCAAATTCCAAATCGCTCGGGTCCTGAAATTCTTTTCTAAGTTTGTCATCTTCGCTTTCCACCAAAATGTCACGAGGTTTGGCGCCATCAGACGGGCCCACCACGCCGTTGGTTTCCAACAAATCCAACAACCGAGCAGCCCGAGCGTAACCAACCTGCAGCCGACGCTGCAGCAAGGACGCGGAGGCCTTATGATACTGCAACACCACTTGTTTGGCTTCATCGTAGAGCTCGTCGGGCGCTGAAAAATTAGTGATTTCTTCTGGCAAATTACGGCCAGCTCCACTGCCGTTAACGCCGTCAAATGTACTGCCGCTTTCTGCCTCTTCTGCTTCGCTGAACTCTTGCATCGGAACCTCGAGCGCGTTCTCTTTGGCAATGTAGTTAACAGATTTTTTAATTTCTAGCGGGCTGATAAAGCTGCCCTGAATACGTTTGGGTCGCGAAAACTCCGCGGAAAGATACAACATATCGCCCCGGCCTAACAATTTTTCCGCTCCCGCTGTATCCAGAATTGTTCGCGAATCAATTTGGCTAGCCACCTGAAAGGCAATCCGAGAAGTAATATTGGCCTTAATCAAACCGGTAATAACCTCAACTGACGGACGCTGGGTGGCAACAATCAGATGAATGCCGACAGCCCGAGCCAATTGGCTCAACCGTACAATGGCTGCCTCTACCTCCTTGCCCTTGCTCATCATTAAGTCAGCCAGCTCGTCAATAATCAAAACAATATAAGGCATCTGCTCAAAGCCCTCTTCTTGTTTTTTGGGCTTCTTGGCTAAATCATGATTATAAGAGCCAATATCGCGAGAGCCAAATTCTCTCAATACCTCAAACCTGCGTTCCATCTCGCCCACCAGCCAATTCAAGGCGTTCACCGCTTTTCTGGCGTTTAAAATAACCGGGGTTAAAAGATGAGGCAAGTCGCCGTAAACCGGAAATTCCACCCGCTTGGGGTCAATTAAAATCAAACGCATCACCTTGGGCGAGTTGCGATAAATCAAACTCATAATTAAAGAGTTCAAACAAATTGTTTTGCCCGATCCCGTGGCCCCAGCCACCAATAAATGAGGCATACCGTTCAAGTTAGTAAAAATAGGGCTGCCCATTACATCCAAGCCCAAGCCCATACATAGCGGTGTGGTATTCCTCTGAAATTCCGAGGTTGCTAACAGGGTGCCAAGTTTAACTTTTGCCTTAATTTTATTGGGCACCTCAATACCAACTAATGAACGACCGGGAATTGGCGCTTCAATCCTGATAGGGTGAGCCGCCAGCGACAAAGCCAAATCGTTGTTTAAGGTGGTAATCTTAGCCAATTTTACGCCTTCAGCTGGCTTTAAAGTGTATTGAGTTACCGTAGGACCCACATTAACCTCGGACATTTCCACGGCAATACCGAAGTTGCCCAATGTTTTTTGGATAACCGAGGCGTTTAAATTGGTATCCCCGCTGGCCGGCTTTTCTTCTTCGGTATCAAATAAGCCCAAGGGCGGGCGTTTGTAATCATCATCAATCTTAGCGGTGGCAGATTCCGATGGAATTTTTTCATTTTTCTCCACTTCTCGGGCCGCGACCTCTCTTTTACGTTTGGGTAAGTCCAATGTTTTAATCTCAAGCTTTGGCTTGGGCTTTTGCTCTTTTTCTCTAACCGCCGCTATTTTAATTTCTTCCTCCTCGCCGCTTTCTTCGCCTTCTTCCGCGATCATTTCCTTTTCCTCTTTGAGCCGCTTGGGCAGCAGCTCGCCAATAATCAAAACGCCAATAACAATTAAAGCGGCAAAAACCACCAAGCCCACTGTCGGGCTAAAATACTTCAAAAGCGGCCAACTAATTGCCGCCCCCAGCCAACCGCCTTTCTTGGCGGCCAAATCCCGCAAAGATAAAAACCCGGAAATACCGCTCACCAAAAATACTAAAGAGATGATCAAGGGAGCAACAATCTTCTTGGCTGGCCGTAAAACCAAAAAACCAGCCAAAAGAAACAAAAAAGGCAAAGCAAAAACCGTTTGCCCGACAAAAAATTGAAAAAATTTCACAATAAAATTACCGCCCTCTCCCGACTTATGAAAAAACGCCAGAGCCACCACCACAGCCAACACCGTCAAAACAATAGCGCCAATCCAGCGCTTGATTCGGCCGCTCAAAACTCTTTCATCAGAATCCTTGCCGCTGACGCGCCTTTTCTTATTATTAAAATTAGAATTTTTTGACTTATTCTTTTTCTTCCTGCCCATACTTATCAAGCTTATAAGATGATATTTTTATATTTTAGCACATAAACAAAGAACAAAAAACACGCTAAGGCCTCTTTGCTTTTTTAGGAATCTTAGCTGGCTGAACCGCTTCGCCATTAACCGTAAAGGCCCTATGCCTCTCCCCCTTTACCAAAACAACAAATTCAACACCAAATGTTCTGGCCTTATCAAGCAACCTTTGTTTGGCCTTTCGCGTTTGCTCTTTGGCGGCGCTTTTGCTCAAAAAATCAGCCATAATATAGGGAGCGCCGTTCTGCCAGACAACTAGCCCCGCGAAATCAAACATACCCAGCCCGAATCCGGCATCAAAGGTAATGTCCTCTGTTTGGTAGGCGTATTTTTCCATTAGTTCAATTAAAAACTTTGACTTAATCTCCTCAAGCTCTTTTTGTTCAACTGTTTGGCTAAAAAGAAAAACCGGCCTATAAAAATCGTTATCTTCTTCTTCAAAAATCCCTATGCCTCCCCGGCCTTCTCTTAAAATGAAAAACTTTACTATTTCTGTTTCTTCAAACATATGTTTCATATTATATGATTTACGCGTTTGGGGCGAGGAAGTTAATTTCAAGGAGTATTTTGAGGCCTATTTGCTTGGTCTCGTCCGCCTGAGGCGGACGAAAATAGGCCGAGAACTAAGCGAGCGAGCCGCTGGGTCAAAGCCAATTGATTGGCTTTGACGGGCAATTTAGGAAAACCCTCCGTGGTTTTCCGTTAAAAATCGCCCCGGACAGAGTGAGCGTCTCCTTGAAATTAACTATCCGAGCCACAATGTTAATGTAAATCCTACATTAATTTTTTTTGTTTAAAACTCATAAAATTAGTTTTGGTTAAGATAATATGGTCAATCACCGCGATGCCCATAATCTTGCCCGCCTCAACCAGCCGCTTGTTTATCAATAAATCGCTCTCGGATGGCTCGGGGTTGCCCGAAGGGTGGTTGTGCGCGAAAATCACCGAGGCGGCGTTTTGCCTCAAAGCCAAGGCGAAAATCTCCCGCGGATGCACCAAGTTGGCGTTTAAAGTGCCCACGAACATCGGCTTTTTGTAAATCATCTCGCCCCGACCATTCAGATACAAAACCAAAAAATGCTCCCGCTGTTTCTCTCTTAAATAAACTGCCTGGGCGATAATGTCATTGATGTTACTGATGCGCGGCAAGGTGTCTTCTTTTATGGCCAAAGCCCTTTTCACAAGCTCTTGAGCCGCTAAAATCGCGCAGGCCCTTGCGGGGCCTATGCCCTCTATGCCCGAAAGCTCCTTAAAATCCATATTAAGCAGTCTTTTTTTGGAATGTTTCAATAAGATACCTTCGGCCAGGCGCAAGACATTCTTTTGCTTTACGCCCGAGCCCAGCAAAATAGCCAAAAGCTCGCTGTCTTTTAAATTCTTGGCGCCCTTTTCAATCAACCTCTCCCTTGGCCGCTCCGCAAAAGGAAGCTCTTTAATTTTACACCCAGTTTGATGGCTCATCAACATACTTTTTTTAAATTATTAACAATTTTTATTGACAATAAGATGTATATTCTGCTATTATAATAATGTGCTTGTGGGCGCAAGCCCCGTTCAGCTAAGGATTTCCTAAGCTGAAGGCAAGCGCAACAAAGACCGTCGCCTTAGGCGACTGTTTTTGTTTATTCGTCTTCAATATCGCCTGAATATAATTTTTGGCCATTTTTTAATTTGGAATAAGGCATAACGCTCCAAAATATTTTTGATAATTTTCTCTCCGTCTTCAACGGATTTCTTACATAACCAGAGAACATTAACATTGCTACCCTCAAATAGAAATGATACCCAATTTTCAACTTTCGTTTCAATAATATCATTCGGAACTGGCATTTGCGTTGCAGGATTGATGGGAACACCCATAATGCTAACACCACTACCGAAAGTTACGCCCTGACCCCAAGATACTGAGCCACCATCACGAGAAACGGTTACCCTTTTTGTTTCCGTTTTTGTCTGAGGTGTTAGCCTAATATGTGTCTCATTTGAATAATCTCTTAAGTATTTCAACCATAAATAATCTGGATTGTAGGGCTGAACAGAATCAATAAACTCATAAAAATCTTGATGTTTTATTTCAATATCGTTCATTTTTGCTCTACCAAAAATAGATTTTAAATCTTCTTTCTTAGAAACGATTGGAAAATATACATTTACAGATTTTTTATCGGAGCCAGAAAAACCGTCAAGATAATATCTTTCAAAAAATTTACGAAAAGATTGATCTAGCAAACGCCTAATTTTTAACAAAACTTCTTGGGTCAAATTTTTTGTTTCCCCAGAAACATTTTTTGCTTGTAGGTCAAGATTACAAGCTTCTTCTAGTTCTTGTATTAATTTTTTAGCCCTATCTAATTGTGATCGGATATCCTGATCCATAATTTTATGATGCTATCTCAAAAATCTTTTTGACTAAACCTGTCCGTGCGTAAAATGCGCGGCTGGTGGAGCCATGCCCTGAGCCTTTTGTGCGTGCCTGTATCCACTTGCCGTCCGCTCCAGTCAAAGCTTCAAAGCCCTGCTTAATTAACTTTTCTCGTATAAAATCATAGTCGGCCTTGATTTCTTTTAT
>Ga0268277_1000889_pt1 | contig 22441 bp, 19 predicted proteins | sample saktaG_5_FD_190132 | JGI IMG/M metagenome (GOLD analysis project Ga0268277, IMG submission 190132) | Saline water microbial communities from Sakinaw Lake, British Columbia, Canada - sak_2010_1_5_50m | ecosystem: Environmental > Aquatic > Non-marine Saline and Alkaline > Saline ...
CGTGGGCACGCGATCCCGGTCAAGACCACGCTGTTCCAGGAACACGTCTTCGCCACCTGCGTCCTCCCCCTCGGCATCTCGGGTGGCGCCGTCTGAGTCTAATGACACTTACGTAAGGGGTTTTTGCTCTCTCTTGATCTTAATCCTAATCTTAATCTTAATCCTAATCTTAATCTTAATCTTAATCCTAATCTTAATCCTAATCTTAATCTTAATCCTAATCTTAATCCTAATCCTAATCTTAATCCTAATCTTAATCCTAATCTTGATCTTAATCTTAATCTTAGAGGCGCTTGCAAAACCCTTGGAAGCGTCGGGAATCAGGGTTCAGGATGCCAGGGTTCAGGCCGGGAACGCCTCCTGAACCCCGAACCCTGAACTCTACGCTTGCATAAACCGGAGGTTTTGCAAGCCCCCCTCCTCGGGGGCTACAGCCGGATCAGATCGCGGTGCGCGCCGTCGTCATGAGGGTTGACGTGGATCATCACGTCGCCCACCTCCGGATGGTTGCGGAACACCAGCCGCTTCACTTGCTCCGCGATAGCGTGCGAGGCCAGCACGGTCAGTTGCGAATCGATCTCCAATTTGAGATCTATGATGAGGAACTGCCCGGATCGACGACCGCGGATCTCATGCACATGCTCCACCCCCGCAATCGTCGCCGCGTCACGCTTGATCGCATTGAGCGCGCTGGCGGGCAGTGCCGCGTCAACCAGCTCGTCAAACGCCCGTTTGAACGTTGCCATGCCCATGTGGAGGATGAACAGCGCCGTCAACACGGCCATGGCCGGGTCAAAATAGAACCACCCGCACACCGCCGCGCCCGCGCCGAGCGCGGTCGCCACGGAGGAGAGGGCGTCTTTGCGGTGATCCTGCGCCAACGCCTCCAGCGTCGGACTTCCCAGCAGGCGCGCGCGCCGCCGGGTGTAACGGGCGGCGGCCATTTTCGAGACGACCGTCACCAGCGCGACGGCCGGCGCCGCCCAATGCACGGTTTCGACCTTGTGCATGAAGATCACATGGAAGGAGTCGCCGATGATCCACAGGCCGGTGGCCAGAATGCCGATGCCCACCAGCAGCGCCGCCAGACTCTCGATCTTGCCGTGGCCATAGGGATGATCGGGATCGAACGGTTTGCGGCTCATGCGCATCGCCCACAGCATCGCCACCGAGATCAGAAGATCGCATCCGCTCTCCACCCCGTCGGCCCGCAAGGCGGCCGAGTGACCCCAGATGCCGACGCCGAATTTCGCCAGCAAGAGCATCACGTTGAGCGCCACGCCCATCAGGATCACGTGGTCGGCCAGATCAAAGCGGTCTTTGCGATTGACGTTCGATTTCATAATTTTCAAAGGGGGTGACCGCCGCATCAAACGACGACAGCCCTGTCGTATCCACCGGATCGTTATGCCGTAACGCCATGCTCGCTCCGTTCATGATGGCCCCGCTCACGACGCCACCCTCAAACCGTCTTGACCACGTGGAGAGATTACAGCGTCAACACGAAGGCTGTCAACTCTCACCAATTCTCATTATGAGGCTATTGGGTCATCGGGGTCGGGGTCGGTATCGGAATCGGGGTCGAATTTTCGTTGGTTTTATCGATACCGATACCGATACCGACCCCGACGCCGATGGTCCCATCTCCAAAATGAGAATTGCTACTCTCAGGGCGAACGCATCTAAATTTCTTCCTCTGCTTCAAAAAAAGAACACTTTTTGCAAAAACCGAAACTACTGGGTATCCCCGTCGCTCTGGCGACGAGTTTGCTCACGATGCAGAGATAGAACGTCACGGAGAGGGCGGATGGCTCCGCTCGTCCTCGTCCTCGTCCTCGTCCTCGGATCGAGTCGTCTCCATGCTCTCGAAACTGGTGGACCGGTTCTCTCCCGTCACTCAGGTCAGGGAAGACCGGGTTCGATATGCGATCGAGGACGACGACGAGGACGAGAACGATGACCACGAAAGCCCGTCGGTCTGAGGTACGACCTCGCTAGAGTAAAAGGGATACCCAGTAAGAACACTTTTTGCAAAGACCGCAAAATATCAGCGGGTTCACCGGTATGCCGTCCGTGTATTCACGGGTGAGGCATCCGTGTGAAACCGCACAGTAGCGGCTTTTGCGGTAAAATTATGAAGCGTTTTCCCTGGATCGGGAGCGAAATCAACGAGAAAGCAAGGAATTCGACCCCGATAGCGATTTCGACTGCACGAATGCACTCAACATTAGAATTGCTTCCTTTCCGTAGAGACAAATCTGTAGTATTCGTTCCATAGAATTCATTTTTGTCCTTCTAAGCTGTCAAGCGCCCTGCCCAAGTGAAATGAATAATGTATTTATAATATTCTATACCATAACAGGTTACGCATGATTAACGCATCTTGTCGAAGCGTTGGCACATGCCGTGCGATTGAGCGATCCCAGAAACGATGCACGGGGTACAGGCCCGACGCGAAACGGACGGCCGACGGCATCTGAATAAACCTAAAAAGAGCAGAAGACTGTGAGACTGTGAGGCTGTAAGGATTGGGAGGCAATCGGTTATGCAAACGGGATCTGTTCACCATTGGGTGCGTGCGAACAAATCTGTAACCTGTTCATTCTCAACCTTATAGCCTTACTGTCTTTCAGCCTATAGCCTTTTTTAGGATAAACGTGAGCGAGGAGGATCACTATGAAGATCAATCGCATGCGCATCGGCCTGTGGGCGGTTTGTGCGCTCTGTCTGTCTGCAGGGCCCGCGTTCGCGCAGGAGCCTGCCGGAGGTGGGGCGATCAGCAACGAGCTGTTCACCGCGAACAATATGTGGATGCTCGTCTGCACGTTTCTGGTGTTTGTGATGCACTTGGGCTTTGCGACAGTCGAGACCGGTCTGACCCGCGCCAAAAACTCCGTCAACATCCTTTTCAAGAATACCGCCATTGTGGCTATCGGGTTGTTGACGTATGCGCTGATGGGCTTCAACCTGATGTACCCGGGAGATGCGGGGTGGTTCGGGCCGTTGAAGATCCTCGGCTTTTCCGGTTTCGGCATCGGCACGGATGCGGCCGGTCTGACGTCGGCCTATAATCCGGGATACACCTACTGGACCGACTTCCTCTTTCAGGGGATGTTCGCCGCCACGGCCGCCACGATCGTCTCGGGCGCGGTCGCCGAGCGGATCAAACTGGGGTCCTTTCTCATCTTCTCCACGATCTATGTGATGTTGGTGTATCCCGCCGTGGGGAGTTGGAAGTGGGGCGGCGGGTGGCTGGCGGAGCGCGGCTTCCACGATTTCGCCGGTTCGACCCTGGTTCACTCAGTCGGCGGATGGGCCGCCCTGGCCGGCGTCCTGCTGCTGGGTCCGCGTCTCGGCAAGTATGGGCCCAAAGGATCGAATATCCGTCCCATCATGGGGCACAACATGCCGCTGCTGGTGATCGGCGTCTTCCTGCTCTGGCTCGGATGGTTCGGCTTCAACGGCGGCTCGGTGCTCTCAGCAGACCCCGGCGGCATCTCGTATGTGCTGGTCACGACGTGCCTCGCGGCTGCCTCCGGCATCATCGGGGCGATGCTGACCTCGTGGATCGTGCAGAAAAAGCCGGATCTCTCCATGGTCCTCAACGGCTGCTTGGCCGGACTGGTCGGTATTACAGCCGGAGCCGACGTGGCTTCCGTCCCGGCGGCAATCCTGATCGGACTGATCTGTGGCAGCGTGGCCGTGGGTTCCGTGATGGCTTTTGACAAATTGCGGCTCGACGATCCCGTAGGCGCGCTGACCGTCCACCTGGTCTGCGGCATCCTAGGCACGCTGTTTGTCGGCATCTTCGCCGACGGGGCGACGAACACCATCACCGGCGCCGCGATCGGCTATACCATCCATTGGGAAACCCAGGTCGTGGGGATCGCCAGCTACGCGCTGGTGTGCTTCCCCGCCGCATTCCTCATCTTTCTGCTCTTGCACAAGACCATCGGAATTCGCGTCAGCGCGGAAGAGGAGTTGAAGGGGCTCGACATTGGCGAACACGGCATGGAGGCCTACAGCGGCTTCCAGATCTTCATGAATCAATAACATCAACACCAATCAACAAACCAGGAGGAATCCGTCATGAAACTTATCATCGCCTATATCCAACCCGAACGACTCAACGCCGTCAAGCAGGCGCTCTATGACCGGGAGATCTTCAAAATGTCCGTGACCAACGCTCTGGGCTGCGGTCAGCAAAAAGGCTATCACGAGTCATACCGCGGCGCCGACGTCGAGGTGAACCTGCTGAAAAAAATACGCATCGAGATCGCGGTCAATGACCCGTACGTGCAACCGACCCTCGACGGGATCATCGCGGGCGCGCGCACGAACACGATCGGAGACGGCAAGATCTTCGTGCTCGACCTGCCCGAATGCATCCGCATCCGGACCGGTGAGACGGGAAGCGACGCGATCGGATAGCGTGCCGTCGCCGGCTAAGCCTGAATGTTGTGCCATTGGCTTTGAAAGTCATGGCACGGGGTTCATCCTAAATGGAGCCGTTGATTCACCACAAAGAGCGCAAAGAGCACAAAGAAAGACGGTTATCATAGTTGCACGGCCACACCCATCTGGTGTCGAGGCGCAGTTATGTAAGCCGTTCTCTCTCTCTCTTTGTGTTCTCCGCGTTCTTTGCGGTTATCTGCTCTTTCTAGGTTAATTTAACGATTCGAGATTTAACGATTCGAGGACGAGGACCGCTACGCTGAGGACAAGGACGATCACGATGTTTCATGGCTACGTTCCATCCGGCCGCAAGCCAGCGGCCCGACTGAACCCTGAACCCTGAAACCTCAACCCCGAACCCTGAACCCTGAACCCCGAAACCTCCGCTTGCCCAAAACCGGAGGTTTTGCAAGCGCCTCTCTCCATTCTGATCGCTTCTCCCCCGCGCCAGCGTCTCCGTTGGATGTTGGGTGTTCATTTCAGTTTTCAGCTTTCCATTTTCAGCTTTTTCCCATTACGTTCTTGTCCGTGTCGTTTCTGACATGTTATTCTCTCTGGCCTATGACCGTGTCAGAATTCATTTCCAAGTGGCGCAAGGTGGAATTGAAGGAGCGCTCCGCCGCACAGGAGCATTTTCTGGACGTGTGCAACGTCTTTGACCACCCCACGCCCGCCGCCGCCGATCCGACCGGCGAGACGTTCTGCTTCGAGAAGGGCGCGGCCAAGCACGGGGGCGGCGACGGCTTCGCCGATGTCTGGAAACGGGGCTTTTTCGGCTGGGAGTACAAGGGCAAGCACAAAGACCTTGATGCCGCATATAATCAGCTCTTGCGCTACCGCGACGCCCTGGAGAGTCCGCCCCTACTCGTTCTCTGCGACCTGGACCGCATCATCGTGCGCACCAACTTCACCAGCACAGTGTCGGCCGTCCACGAAATCCCGCTGGAAGCGCTGGCCGAACCCCGCAACATCGAAATCGTCCGGGCGGTTTTCCACAACCCCGACACCCTCCGCCCCGGCCGCACCAGCGCCGCCGTCACCCAGGACGCCGCCGCCCGCATTGGCGAAATCGCCGCCTCGATGCGCGAACGCGGGCTAGACCCTGCCGTTGTCGCCCACTTTCTCGACCGCATCGTCTTTTGCCTGTTCGCCGAGGACGCCCGCCTCCTGCCCGACATGGTGTTTTCCCGGATCGTGGAGAAGTCCGGCGGCGACCCCGCCCGGTTCGGCAAAACACTCGGAATGCTATTCGAGGCGATGGCGGTCGGGGGCGACTTCGGGCTGGAGACCATCCGCCATTTCAACGGCAACCTGTTCGATGACCGCACCGTCCCCGACCTCACCAACGACGACGTGAAACGGTTCGCCGCCGCCGCGTCCCTCGACTGGAGCGCCGTCGACCCCTCCATCTTCGGAACCCTCTTCGAGCGCGGACTTGACCCGGCCAAGCGTTCGCAACTCGGGGCGCACTTCACCGGCCGGGCGGACATCGAACTCGTGGTTGACGCCGTTGTCATGACTCCGCTTCGGCGCGAATGGGAAGAGACGAAAGCCATCGTCGAACGCCTGTTGACCACGGGGAAGAAGGGTGGCACGGGCGTCTCGCCCGTGATCCATGGGAGCGTGGGCGTCCCGCCCGCATCCTCGGGCAAGCTGCTCACCCCCGCGCAACTCCGCAAGGCGCGGGGCGAGGCCGACAGCATCCTGCACCAGTTCCTGACCCGGCTGCGCGAAATCAAGATCCTCGATCCCGCCTGCGGCTCCGGCAACTTCCTGTACGTCGCCCTGCTCCGCCTCAAAGACCTTGAGCGCGAAGCTGCCGTCACCTTTACGAGCGAGCACGGTTTGAGCGCCTACCTTCCCGGTGCCGGTCCGTGGCAACTCTACGGACTCGAAGTCAACCCCTATGCCCACGACCTCGCCCAGATGACCGTCTGGATCGGTTGGCTCCAGTGGATACGCGCCAACGGTTTCGGCTTCCCCGCCGACCCGATCCTTCGCCCCCTCTCCGGCAACATCCGCCTCATGGACGCGATCGTAGACGCGGCGTCCCCGCCGCGTTCAAAAAGCGACGAGGACGCCGCTTCCACTCCGACCGAACCGGAATGGCCGGCCGTGGACTTCATCATCGGCAACCCGCCGTTCCTGGGAGGAAACCGCATCCGGCAAGAACTCGGCGGCGACTACGTTGAAAGGCTGTTTGCGCTTTACGAGGATCGCGTTCCCGCATTTGCCGACCTCTGCTGCTACTGGTTCGAAAAGGCCCGCGCCCACATCGCCGCCGGGAAGTGCAAGCGGGCCGGTCTGCTCGCCACGCAAGGAATACGCGGCGGTGCCAACCGCGAGGTTCTGAAACGCATCAAAGACACCGGCGGCATCTTCTGGGCCGAGAGCGACCGCCCCTGGATCTTGGACGGCGCGAACGTCCACGTCAGCATGGTCGGCTTCGATAACGGGACGGAGAAAGTCCACGTTCTTGACGGCAAACCGGTTGCCGCGATCAACCCCAATCTCACATCATGCGCCGACATCACAACGGCAACAATCATCGCCGCAAATCAGGGAATCTCGTTTCAAGGGCCGTCACCCAAAGCGCCTTTTGACATTGACGCCGAATCCGCTACCGTGATGCTTGCTGACAAGGGGAATCCCAACGGCCGTCCGAATGCCGACGTTGTGCGCTCGGTCATGAGTGCGGTTGACATCGCTCAGAGATCGCGCGGACTGTGGACGATAGATTTTGCGCTCATGGCTTTTGAGGAAGCCGCCCAGTACGAAAAGCCATTTGAGTATGTGCGAAAGCATGTGTTACCGATACGTGAAACGCGGCGCGATGACTATCGCGGCATGTGGTGGCAATACGCTCGTCCACGGCCTGAAATGCGTGCCGCGCTACAAGGCAAGAATCGCTATATCGCCACGCCGCGCGTGTCCAAGCACCGTCTTTTCGTTTGGCTTGAAGCGTCAGTGGTGGCCAACGACGGAACGATTGTTTTCGCCCGTGACGACGACGCCTTTTTCGGCATTCTTCATTCCCGTTTTCATGAGGTTTGGGCGCGCGCCCAGGGAACGCAATTACGCGAAGCCGTAAGCGGATGCCGCTACACGCCGACGACGAGTTTCGAGACCTTCCCCTTTCCCGCCGACTTCCTCTCCAGCGACTCCCGATTCCCGACCCCCGATTCCCGATTCACCGTGATTGCCGAAGCGGCCCGGGATCTGGTCGAAAAGCGTGACCGCTGGCTCAACCCCGAAGGCGCGTCAGCCGCCGAACTGAAGACCCGCACGTTGACCAAGCTCTACAACGCCCGTCCGGCCTGGCTGGCCGACTGTCACACCCGGCTTGACGCCGCCGTTGCCGCCGCCTACGGCTGGCCCACCGATCTCACTGACGACGCGATTCTTGAGCGGTTGCTGGCGCTGAATCTCGAACGTACGAATGCGTGATCGCGCCGTAAATCGTCCACAATGGCGACGGTCATAGGGATGAAAAAATAGCCCAAGGCTGACGTGCCCGCCGAACGATCAGTCCTCATGCGCGGCGCGGGTAGCGACGTCGCATGGAGGACTTTGTTGTGTGCCGTATCTTATGTGTTTTTCCTTCACCTTGAGCACCGTACTGAGCCGTTTTGCCATGGTGTCGGGGTACATGCGACGTCCGTTCTCGTAGTCGCTGACCATGTTCTGGCGAATACCCAACTCGCCTGCAAGTTGCGCCTGCGTCAATCCCGCCTTTAGACGCGCGCCGGCCAACAAATTTCCGATCCGATTCTTCTCCATTTCCTTCCAGTAATCCGTGCTTTTGATGGAGACCAGTTCATCGTCCGACTCGCTCGCGAGGACGGTAAGATCGTATTTCTCCCGGATCCAGGTCAACAGTTCGTCAACATGCTCGCCATGGATCGAAAGTTCAATATGGGGCTTTTTCACGAGAGCCAACATAGTACACCTCAATCATTATTTCGTTATTCTGCCATGTCCAACAGGCCACATACCGATAGTTCAGATGGCAATGGTATCGGTTCCCGCCAAGTGGCGAGAAGTTTCGCCAACTCTTCTGCATCGGTCCATCTGACTGGAGATCCGCCACGAGCAGGAAGAAGAGTTTCTGCACGTCGCCGGGTAGTCTTGTCAATCCCCGCGCGACCTTCTTCTTGATCTGGATCTCGCATCTCATGTCGGTCACAATATAACAAGAATGCAGAATGATTGCAAGTGATAGTGCGCCTTTCCAGCAATTCTAATTTTGACACAAATTCACTGTCCCCAATTTTTTCACGGGCTGAAACGCTCAAAGTCATCCTTCAGAGCATGTCCCTGAAGGCTTTCTTATCGGCAGCGGATACGGCGAAGAATCTTGGCATCACTCGACAGGCCTTGCACAAGCATCGGCGGATATCACGCGGGTTCATCTACCACACCAAATTTGACGGTTCCCGTGTCTATCTAAAGAAATCCGTCTCGCTGTTTCTCAAAAGCGGGGACGGCCGCTTTGAGCTACGCCAGCCGGAATCCAAACCGGTCACCTAGCGGATGTCACGCGGGTCTCGAAACGAAGCGACGGTATGTTACTCATGCAGTTCGCGGCTTCCAACCCAGAGGAGTTCAACGAGCAAGCCCGTTTGATCTTTCCTGCGCACTCTACGCGCGCTTTGATTGACTTGTTATGTAAAGTATTCGACTATTATCCTCAAAAACCAGATGACAGTCCCGGTCAACACTGAAACGAACAAACGTCCGCCACGCCCGTCTTGACGCCGCCGTTGCCGCCGCCTACGGCTGGCCCGCCGATCTCACCGACGACGCGATTCTCGAACGGCTCTTGGCGCTGAATCTGGCGAATGCCGAATGATGACAAGGAGGTCCGCCAAGGGACGGACCTTCCTTTTCGCCTGTCGAACACTGCCCCTCACGTTTCGGCGGCCCAGCCGATAACGTGCAGGGGCTTATTGCGAACGCATCAACTCGGAATGCCGTTCTTTCGGATTCGATCCTCGATCTCATTCCGCGTGTATTCGATTGAGAAGTTGCTCGGTTCGTTATTTTCGCAGTATAGAACTATTTGAGCATGTAACACGAAGTTCCGAGTTGTTTCTCCTGGGACGAATCGCCGCTGATATGTCAGTGCTTCTGACTGCATGCCTGGATGCATAGGTTGATCGCATATGTATGCATGCTTGTCAGTTCCAGAGCCATCGGGATATGGTATCTTGTGCCAAGAGGGTCCGTGATCAAGCTGGCCAAGAACGGGGGGGCTATCTTCACACTGTATTCCCACAATGACATCCTTCGCGGTGGCGATTCCTGAATTGTGAACCGTGAACACGATCCTATACTTATGCTCCTCAACCTTGTTGACCTGTGTCATTACCGACAGTGCTGCATGGTAATGCGGGAAGAACAATGAACGCAGGAGCGCCGGGGATGGGACACAAGTTGCTGCGCCGGCTCGAATGAAGTAGTTCCTTCCAGCCTGCTCAGCCCGATAAGGCTTGGATTCCCCTTCAGGAACGAAACAGAGAACAAACCCAGCAGGAGGTGTGGCGCCGTCTTCAATTGCCACGATCTCAATTCCAGACATCGGCGGATCGGTTGCCTGTGCCGTCAGTTCCTGGAGACGTGAACGGAGTGTATGTACATTAGTGACGAGTGATGACCCGATCACGCAGTCTACTTTGGTCTTACTGTCTTTACGCGCATTGAGTCCCCATATGAGAATACCGCCACCGGTGTTGGCGAAGGCTGCGATGTTTTTGCTCCATATGGCCTTTATGTCGTCATCCGGAATCTTCTCAAAGCCTTTGCATTCAAACCAGTCCTCCTCATTTGACTTGAAATATCCGGAATAGAGCGCCGTGATCGCGGGCTGACCTCCTTCGCGGAGTTGATTAAAGAAGTTGCGCGGTTGTGATGGCTTCATATTCCGTCTCCGTTTCCTGCCCAACGTCCTCGCCTCACGCGCAAGTGAAGGATGCGTCCGTGCGGCCTTTATTTGTCGCGTGGAAGTTGAAAAAACCAAGGACAGGGAAATAGTAGCACAGATTTCAGAACCTTGTGAAAAATAATGCCTGCTCTATGCCTTAAAATATTTGGCTACTATTTGTCTGTCCCCTGTTTTGCTGGGCGTGTCAAGCATCACTGACATTTTTCTTCGGCCGATCACTCCCTGTTTTACCGTCAGCGCCCTCGGCGCCCGGAACACCCCCGTAAGTGAAACCCTCTGTTTCCCTGTTCCCACCACTTTCCTGCCATACGCTGGTATCTGGAGCCAGCCTCGGGACGGGGCTTCCATCCAACGTAATGCAATAAGCCCGCATCATTTTCACGCGAACCTTGGAAAATATGCTATTGTTTGCCCGTCCCTTGGTCACCAGACTTTCCTGATTTCCGCATCGTATGGATGCAACACTGGACACATCCACCTGTTTCCGCTATCTTGTTCTCGACAATTCGCTTATTCAGGACGGTTAAGACATGCGAATGCATGTGCCATCCGAAAGCGTTTTTAGCTAAACCCCTTAACCGGGAGACTCTCATGGACAGACCAGGCGGCGCTCTTGCAAAACGGCCTCTCCAGTTTATCTGGATCGTTGACTGCAGCGGGTCTATGTGCGGCAAGAAGATAGATTCCCTCAACAACGCTATCCGCGAGGCTATACCGCCTATGCGTGATACGGCAGACCAGAATCCGAATGCCGAGGTGCTGGTTCGCGTCTTGACGTTTTCGAGGGGTGTTCAGTGGCAGGTTTCGCAGCCGACCGAAATCCATGCGTTCAATTGGACGGATATGCAGGCCGACGGCATGACCCCCATGGGATCGGCCCTTGAGAAGGTTGCGGATGCCCTGAAAGTAGAGAACATGCCGGAACGAGGTTTGCCTCCTGTCCTTGTGCTCATCTCTGACGGACAGCCCACCGATGATATTGAGCGTGGCTTGGCCGCTCTAAAGGCTCAGCCTTGGGGGATCAAGGCCGTGCGCATCGCGATCGCCATTGGGGACGATGCCGACCTGGGCGTTTTGCAGAAATTCATAGACAACACCGAGATCAAGCCCCTGCAGGCGCAGAATGTGCAGGATCTCGTCACAATGATCCGCTGGGCATCTACTGTCCCGCTAAAGGCCGCGTCAAATCCAAGCAGTAAGCTGACAAGCAGCGGCACCGCCAACGTCGTTCTTCCTACCCCACCACCGACACCTACAAATGCGCAGACCATCGATCCGAGTTCTGTTTTCTAAAGCAGGTCTGCCGATGGGGTTGTCCGACAAATGGCAGATCGTCGCGGAATCTGTCCGTGGGACGGCCCATGTTCGCAGCGGCTTGCCGAATCAGGACGCCGTAGCCTTTTACCCTCCCCCTCTGGCTGCTTCGGACGGGCACAAGCGGTTATGGGCCAAAACCGGCAGTCTCGCGCTGTTGGCTGTTTCAGACGGACACGGAAGCCCCCGGTGTTTTCGCAGCGCCAGAGGCGCGGCTCTCGCCGTGCAAACCGCCATCGAGGAGACCAGAATCCTCCTGCGCAAAGGGTTGAAAGGTGTGCCGGCGCCTTCCCGTAAGAAGGAGATCGAACAGCGACTGCCGTTCCGGTTGGTCCGGAGCTGGAGAAATGCTATCGAACAGGATCTTCGGGCGAATCCATTCACCGAGCCGGAGCTTGCGTCCGTCAACCCCAATAATCCGTTCACGGCGTATGGGGCAACCCTGCTGTTGGCGGCCGTTGACCGGGATTTTGCCTTTTTTCTTCAACTCGGCGACGGAGATATGGTGGTTGTGAGCGGGTCGCCGCCAGTCAGTTACGAGCCAATAGATAGAGACGCATCTCTGATTGCCAACGAGACCCACTCCCTGTGCCAGGACAAGGCCGCTTCGCTGTGTCGTTTTCGTTATTACTGCTTCTCCTGCAAAGATGACAGGCCAGCCCTGATTCTGGTGTCAACCGATGGCTACTCCAATTCGTTTTCCACCCGAACTGGGTTTCTCCAGGCAGCCCCCGACTTTCTCAGGTTTGCGCTGGAAACGACTCCAGATGAGCTTCACCAGAAACTCGGGACATGGCTTCAGGAAACATCCGAAAATGGCAGTGGAGACGACGCGACGCTGGGGCTTATTTATCGGGGTGGGGGGAATAAACTGTGACGGGTCTTTTCAAGATCGGCGACACGGTCTCTGTAACCGGATGCGGCTCGTGCGAAGTTGTTTCGCACGTGGGCGGTGGCGGCCAGGGCGAGGTCTACCGTGTTCGGTGGAATGGTCATGATTACGCCATGAAGTGGTACCACTCGGCGAGCGCCACCCAGCGGCAGCGAGACATCCTCCAAGAACTTCTACGGATCGGCACGCCCGGCCCCGATTTCCTCTGGCCGCTCGAACTGGTTGACCGCAAGGGCACTCCCGGTTTCGGCTACCTGATGCCTCTGCGTCCAGCCAACTTCAAGAGCATCGAGGCCCTTATGGCCGGCCGGATCAACCCGAGCTTTCTTTCGCTGATCGATGCCGCGATCAACTTGGTGAAGGCCTTCCGCCAACTTCATACCAAGGGTTTATGCTATCGTGACATCAGTTTCGGAAACGCTTTTTTCGACCCCGCAACGGGCGGCGTTCTGGTCTGCGACAATGACAACATCGGCGCGAGCAACGCCGCCTATACCGGCATCCTCGGCACGCCCGATTTCATGGCGCCTGAACTCGTTCTGGGCAAGGCCAAGCCCAACATTAAGACCGACCTTCATTCGCTCGCCGTTCTTCTATTCTACCTGCTTCATGTCGGCCATCCCCTCATGGGGCGCCGCGTCCTCTCCATCAAGTGCTGGGACGCCGCAGCGCGGATCCGGCTGTTCGGCGAGGCGCCGCAGTTCATATTCGACCCTGTTTCGCGAGCGAACGAGGCCGTCGACCTTCGCGAGGATACCACGGGCGAGACCGGCGGCATGGCCCTGACCTACTGGCGGCTCTACCCAACCAAACTCAGGGATGTCTTCACCAAAGCCTTTACCCACGGCCTCTCCGCCCCCGGCGCCCGCATGACCGAACTGGAGTGGCTCGGCGCGTTGAGCGACCTCCGCAACCGCATATTCCGTTGCGCCTGCCAGACGACAAACTTCTTTGAAGGGGACGCTGCCGACGACACCGTACGGCCCGCTTGCTGGCGCTGCAAGAAGCCCCTGCACCGTCCGTGGTTGCTCCGCGTCGGAAGCGACACCGTCGTTCTGAATGCCGATTCGCGGCTTTACAACCATCATTTCCGCAACAGCGCCGCGGGGTTCTGCGACTTCAGCACCGCGCTTGCCGAGATGACCCAAAACCCCGGCGATCCCAACGTCTGGGGGCTGCGCAACCTCGGCAAGGACAAATGGGTGGTCACGGCTCAGGATGGCGCCCTGATCGACATCGAGCCCGGCCGTGCGATCCCGCTCCGCCAGGGGGCGAAGATCGGCTTCGGCTTGTCCGAAGGCGTAATTATCTGAAGGTGGAAATGGCTGACGACGCACAGCGCTCTCAGGCAACCGCTGCATCGTGCGGGAAGCAGCATGATCTCGGACTTATGTACAATGAACGAACCTGCCCGGTACTGTAACAGTGAGGATGATAGCAAGGCGCTGGCCGACCCCGACCGGTGGGTCGAGGATGCCGTGGCCCGGTGCGGCGAGCGTGTCAACCATGCGGCGCATCCCGACTGGCAGGCGTTCTGCACTGCTGCGGCACGTGTGCTGGCCTACCAGGGCCTCGCGACGCTGGACGATCCCAAACGGATGCGCAACGCCCTCAACGACCACTGCAAAGGTGCGTTCAAGCGCGAGGTCAATATCTCAATCCTTTGCGCCAGCGCGGACATCCTCGCCCAGTGCGCCCGTCATTCCGGTACCGTTCCCGCAGCGTTTCACATCCGGCGCATGGTTTCCATATTGACTGATGAGCATGGCGTGGCCCCGGATCTCGCTGCCTTCATTGCCAGTGTCTGGTCAACCCTTGGCCGAGAGTTCTGTGACCCTTCACCGCGTGATCACGCCTCGGCATCCACCCCGTCTCAACCGGTTGCGTCAGCCATCTCCACTCCAACGCGCAAGGCTGACGACACCCACACCGTTGACTTGGGCGGTGGGGTGCATCTGGGTCTGGTGTGGTGCCCGGCAGGCAGTTTTCAGATGGGGTCGAACGACGGCAGGGCCGACGAGAAGCCGGTGCGCTCGGTTCAGATCACGAAGGGCTTCTGGATGGGCAAGACCGAGGTGACTCAGGCGCAGTGGCGGCAACTCATGAACGACAACCCGAGCCATTTCAAAGGCGACGACCGGCCGGTGGAGCGGGTGGATTGGCACCAATGCGTGAAGTTCTGCCGCACATTGACGGATCGGGAACGGACAGCGGGCCGGTTGCCAGCAGGATACGTTTACCGGCTGCCGACTGAGGCGGAGTGGGAATATGCCGCACGGGGCGGGTCGAAGAGCCGGGGCTTCACCTACAGCGGCGGAAACGACCTTTGGCCTGTCGGGTGGTATACAGACAACAGCGGAGACACGACGCATCCGGTCGGCAAGAAGGCGGCGAACGAGCTGGGGCTGTACGACATGAGCGGCAACGTGTGGGAGTGGTGTCAGGACTGGTATCAAGACAGCTACAAAGGGCTGGGAAGTGCGGATCCGTCGGGGCCTGCGACTGGCTCGCTCCGTGTGCTCCGGGGCGGCGGTTGGTTCAACGCCGCCTCGGGCTGCCGGTCGGCTCTCCGCTTCAGGGGCAGGCCGTCGAGCACGGGCCGCGACCTGGGCTTCCGCGTTGTTCTGGCCCCAGTTCCATGAGATATCCATCGTGCTTAAGCTGGCGGACGCCAGCACCCTCACCCCGGCCCTCTCCCAGCGGGAGAGGGTGCCAGGCGCAGTCCGCCGGAAACGGGCGAGGCGGAGCCGATCGTTTCCGTGGCGGACGGAGCATCGGGGGTGCAGGGGGCGGCGCCCCTGCTGAAAACGAAAGAATTTTCGACTATGAACAGGGTCAGGGTTCAGATCTCGGTGACAGGGAATCTGTGTCTACGATAGGACGCGATATGTTGGAACGCATGAACGAATATCTTTGTGTCACATGAATGAACAATCAACACAAGCAGCGGGATCTGCCAAAGAACAATTCGACCTTGGCGTAAAATATTTTTATGGCAAGGGCGTAGAGAAAAACCTCGCCGAGGCCGTCCGCTGGTGGAAGACGGCCGCCGAACAGGGCCAAGCCGAGGCGCAGTATAATCTTGGCGTTTGCTACGGCACCGGCGACGGCGTAGAGAAGGACCCCGCTGAGGCCGTCCGATGGTACAAGAAGGGGGCGGAACAGGGCTTTGCCATGGCGCAGTATAACCTCGGTATTTGCTACGCCAAAGGCGACGGCGTTGAGAAGAACGCTGCCGATGCTGTTCGCTGGTACAAGAAGGCGGCTGAACAGTGCGATGCCCAAGCGCAGTTTAATCTCGGTCTTCGTTATGCCAACGGCGAGGGCGTCGAAAAAGACCCCGCCGAGGCCGTCCGCTGGTACAGGAAGGCGGCGGAACAGGGCTTTGCCATGGCGCAGTATAACCTCGGTATTTGCTACGCCAAAGGCGACGGCGTTGAGAAGAACGCTGCCGATGCTGTTCGCTGGTACAAGAAGGCGGCTGAACAGGGCGATGCCCAAGCGCAGTTTAATCTCGGACGCCGTTACGCCAACGGCGACGGCGTCGAGAAGAACCCCGCCGAGGCCTTCCGCTGGTACAGGAAAGCGGCGGAACAGGGGTATGCCGAGGCTCAGTACGAGATCGGTCTTCGTTATGCCTATGGCAACGACGTCGGAAAAGACCCCGCCGAGGCGTTTCGCTGGTACCAAAAGGCCGCTGAACCGGGGTATGCCAAGGCACAATACGAGATCGGAAAAATGTATTATTTTGGGAGAGGCATTGCGCAGAATTATATATCAGCGGCAAAGTGGACAATTAAAGCTGCTGAACAGGGGCATGCCGAGGCTCAGTTTATACTTGGGAGGCTTTACGCCGACGGGAATGGTGTTCAGAAAAGCGATGAGTTGGCGATCACATGGTACAAGAAAGCTGCTGAACAGGGATGTAAGGAGGCTCAGCATTATCTTAAGTTCACATATCCAAATGGTTGCACCGAGGCACAAGATTGGCTAACTAAAGCTAAAGCCGCGTTGGCAGAGAAAGAACTGAAACGAGGATATTTTTTGGCCGAGTACGATCTATACACAGCGTCATAAGTGATTGCGCATGTTAAGAAATCGAACAAAGCTTGAAAAGCGTTTTATTGCGGTATCGCCACTGAGCGAACTGCGTCTCCACGGCATCCGTGACATGCGAGAGTTCCGGGAAGTACCGGTTATGGAGGCACAGGCGGCGGACGAGTTTCCAGACTCGCTCGATGGGGTTAAGCTCAGGGCTGTAAGGCGGGAGGAAGAGCAATTGGAACTCGGGCTCCTGTTTTTCTCGCCATGCTTTGTGTATGCTGGCGTGATGATATCGGGCGTTATCGGTGATAACCACGACGCGGTGTCCGGAATGACGGGATACTTGCCGAAGGTGGCGGAAAAAGCGCCAGGTGGTCTTGGCGTCGAATTGTTCCGGCTCTTGCTCGGCGTAGAACTTGCCGTCGCGAAGGCGAACGGCCCCGAAATACCCCACCGACTTGCGCGTCGGGTGGTGCAACAAGACTGGATCCCTGACTTCTGGAGGAATCCACATCCGGCATCGCGAGCCATGCTGTTGGAAATGGACTTCATCGATGGCCCACAGGTCTACGTTTGGATTGGCCGCCAGTCTGCGGAGTTTTTTTATAAGCGGCTTGCGCCTCGGGATCGGCATGGGCGATCAGTGGGCGTGGTTTACGCAGGCGGAATCCCAATTGCCGAAAGAGCCGCTGGCACTGGCGAACCTGCAACGTCAGGTCAAACTCCTGCATCAGGAATGCGGAGAGCGTCTTGCCGTCCCAGACTCCGCCGTCTGCCATACCGGCCTCGACCGGCGTCTTTCGCAAAGCCTGCTCAATCAACTCCATTTGCGCGTCGTCCAGCCGACGCGGGCGACCGGCTCGCTCGCCTTCTGCCAATCCGGAAAAACCACGCTCCTCAAAGCGCCGAACCCAGTATTCCACCGTTCGGGGCGCATCCCCAAGCAACCGGGCGACTTCCGGACAGGTCGCTCCTTGGGCCACCAGCAGGACGCCATGCAGTCGATGGTCGTACCGCGATTCTTCAGAGCGGCGAATCTCGTCTTGCATTGCCAGAATCATGTTTTCACAATCAGATACGGTTAAGGTTTTCATGACCGTGAGAATACCACAGTCGGTTATTATGCGCAATCACTTATGACGCTGTGTATAGAAGGAATGACAGCCTTCTATCAGTGCTACGCTCAAGCGACCGAACAGGGGAATTCGGATGTTCAGAACAAGCTTGGTGGTATGTATTATTATGGCAGGGGCGTCGAGGAGGATCTCGTCGAGGCCGCCCGCTGGTACCAAAAGGCGGCAGAACAGGGCCATGCCAAGGCGCAGTATCATCTTGCAACTATGTATGAAAGTGGCGAAGGCGTGATTCAGAGTACTTCCGACGCGAACAGGCTGTATAAACAAGCAGCAGAACAAGAATATCCGGATGCCTGTTTCGCCCTCGGCAGGAACATCGAGACTGGAGAATGCTTGCCGCAAAACGATTTTGAGTCTGTCAGGCTTTATATTGTTGCTGCGGAAAAGGGCTGCATAAGGGCTCAATATCACCTTGGAGCGATGTATTACAATGGAATTATCGTTGATCGAGACGACGTGCAGGCAACAAGATGGTTTCGTAAAGCCGCAGAACATGCACCCGGTGTTGCACCTCACTCTTTTTATGGTGGTGGACCGGTGGATGGTGGGTGGTCTCCACTCTTTGATGCTCAGATACAGTTGGCATGGATGTACCGTTTTGGTCATGGTGTCCAACAAGATGAAGACGAAGCAAACCGATGGAATTCATTAGCAGATGAGACGAGAGACGAGCACATTTTATGGGATAGGTGGCATGACAAATATTCAAGTATCACTCGAGGACATGCATACGAAGACGGTCGAGACGGCCGGCGGGAAATGGAGTATGCGGCGCACTACCGCAGTGTCGCGACATTTGGAGACGCAGAGGCGCAGTTCCGGCTTGGCTTTATGTATCTATGCGGCGTTGGTGTGCCAGAAAGTGCCTGGGAGGCATTCAAATGGTTTACCAAAGCCGCAGATCAGGGCCATTCAGAAGCAATTAAGGAGGCAGTAGAGGCGCAGTACCAGATTGGCTTTAGGTATCTACTCGGCGTTAGTGTGCCACAAAGTGACTGGGGGGCATTCAAATGGTTTGCCAAAGCCGCAGATCAGGGCCATTCAGGAGCAACAAAGGAGTATGAGAAAATATCGAATGTTACACAATCCTCATATAAGGCTAGTTTTGAGAATGCGAAACCCGATTGCGTAATGGTACATGAAACGTTTCTTAATGCTTGTGTCGCATACTTAGCTCGCGTTGAAGCTGAATCAGATGTAAACGATGCGAAGCGCTTACGAAACGGGTTGAATGATTTATGTATGGGGAAGCACCGCCGCGAGATTAACGTCTCAGTATTATGCGCTGACCTAGGCGTGCTGAACGAATGCTTGCGCGGGGAGGATGGTATGCACAAAGATATCCGTGCTCGCCGAATGGGTGATCGCTTAGAGGAACATGGGGTATCTCGCGACTTGGCTATGTCCATAGTTGTCTTATGGCAACATTTACTGCCGTTCGCGCGTCGGTAATTCACGGTTGATCGCGTGAATACGGAAGGAACACTTGGGAGAGAAATGGGACGCGTATTTTGGGCTTGCGTCTCGCGAGGAACCCTCACTGATCCTTGACGGTGCAAAATGCGTCGAGGCAGCGAACCGCCCTCGCCGCAGAAAACAGACTGGAGAACGATTCACACGATAGGACGCGATATGTTGGAACGCATGCTTGCCACCGTTGAACGAGGGAAACCGGTCTGCCCGGTATGCATAAACTCTGAAGATATGGGCCAGCAGCTTCGACAACATGGAAGGCATCACCGGCGACGCTCTGCTCGACTTCGTCAACAACACCCTCCTGCCCAAGCTAAAGGCCCTCACCGTCGGCGGCGACAAGATCACCGGTCTCATCCGCATGGCCTTCGAGGATGCCAACAATTACATGAAGAACGGCACGTTGATGCGCCAGGTCATCAACAAGATCAACGCCATTGACTTCAACGCCTCCGATGACCGCCACCTGTTCGGCGACATCTACGAGAAACTGCTCAAAGACCTCCAGTCCGCCGGCAACGCCGGTGAATTCTACACTCCCCGCGCCGTCACCCAGTTCATTGTCGAACAGGTCAACCCCCGCCTCGGCGAGACCGTCCTCGACCCCGCCTGCGGCACCGGCGGTTTCCTCGTCTGCGCCATCGAACATCTGCGCCAGCAGGCCCAAACCGAAGCCGACGAACGCGCCATCCAGGAATGCTTCTCCGGCATCGAGAAGAAGCACCTCCCGCACGTGCTGTGCATGACCAATCTCCTCCTGCACGGCATTGACGTGCCCTCCAACGTCCGCCACGACAACACCCTGGCTCGCCCCCTGCGCGACTGGGGACCGAAAGAGCGCGTGGATGTCATCGTCACCAACCCGCCCTTCGGCGGCATGGAAGAGGACGGCATCGAGTCCAATTTCCCCTCCGAGTTCCGCACCCGCGAAACCGCCGACCTCTTTCTCGTGCTCCTGATGAAGATTCTCAAGCCCGGCGGCCGCGCCGGACTCGTTCTGCCCGACGGCACTCTCTTCGGCGAAGGCGTCAAGACCCGCATCAAGGAAGCCCTGCTCACCGAGTGCAACCTCCACACCATCGTCCGCCTGCCCAACGGCGTCTTCAATCCCTACACCGGCATCCGCACCAACCTGCTCTTCTTCACCAAGCGTGAGTTTATTTCATTTCGCCTAAAATAGGCCGAGAAGATATGCCGTAACGAGTTGTTGATCAACACGTTGCGGCAATTTTTTTGTCCTGATTCTGTGTATACACTGAATTAATATACAAATAATTGAAAATAGTGCTTGCAAATATCCTATAATATGTAATTATTATTGCATTTGCGAAAGGTGTGCCCGGATCGGGTATACACTGAACAGGAGGTATTGCATGGCTACGATTCAGTCGAAAATGTCCAGGGGCCACAAGTATTGGTATATCGTCGAGTCGCGGCGCGTGAACGGGAAGCCGCGGCCCGTCGTCCTGGAGTATCTGGGAAAAGCGGAGACTCTGCTGGGCCGGCTGCGGCATGGCATCGGCGAACGGCTGAAGGTCAAATCCCATTCGCACGGCGCGGTGGCGGCCCTGCTCGTGGTCGCCCGCAAGCTGGATGTCGTCGCCGTCATCAATCGCTATGTCCATTCCCGGCGAGCGTACTGGAGCGATAAGCCCGTGCGCAACAATCTCACCGTCGGGGTCACCTTGCTGCTGGCGGGGATCGGACGGGTCTGCATGCCGACCAGCAAGCGCGGATGGTGGACGTGGGCGCAGACATCCTCGCTGGATTACCTGCTCCGCGTCAGCTTGTCCAAAGTCGACAGCCAGCACTTCTGGGACCTGATGGACTGCCTGCCCGAGGACGCTATTGAGAAGGTCGAACTGGACCTGCTGCGCAACCTTCAACAGCATTATGACCTGGGGGACGACACGCTGTTTTACGACACGACGAACTTTTACACCTTCGTGGACACGGAGAACACCCGCTGCGACATTGCCCAGCGCGGCAGGAATAAGCAGAAACGCAACGACCTGAGGCAGGTTGGACTGGCCCTGGTGGTGACGCGCCGCGATTTCATCCCGCTTTTCCATCACACCTACAGAGGCAACATGAGCGACTCGACGGTTTTCCGGCAGGTCGTCGGACGTATCAAGCGCCGCATGAATGACCTGGACATGGATTTGGAGAAGCACACGCTGGTGTTTGACCGGGGATGCAACTCCAAGCAGAACCTGGCGCTCGTCGCTCGCCTGAAACTCCACTATGTCGGCGCCCTGACCCCCTCGCAACACGTCGACCTGATTCAAGACGCCGAGGCGAATTCCGTTCCTGTCTGCGTTGGCGGAAAGACGCTGTCGCTCTATCGCGACAAGCGGGTCATATGGGGAGCGGAAAGGACGGTGGTCGTATTTATCAGCGAGAAGCTCAGGGCCGGCCAGTTACGCGGGATCTATCAGGCGTTGAAGAAGAGAAAACGGGTGTTAGGGAAAATACAGCGGAGCCTGGCTAACCCCAGGGCCAAAAGGCGGACTCGCGAACAGTTGGCAGGAACGATAGACCGCCTGCTCAGGGGGCAGTTCATGGAAGACCTGCTGGTCTATGACCTTGCCGAACTGGGCGACGGCCATTTCTCCATGACATACAGAACCAACAAGGAGAAACTCGATCAACTGGAAGACAAGCTTGGGTTCCGTATTCTTATGACAGACCGTCATGAGTGGGATAGCGAAGCGATCGTGGCCGCGCTCCATGGACAGTCCACCGTCGAGCAGGCGTTCAAGAACATCAAGAACCCTTACCATCTGGCCGTCACACCCGAGTTCCATTGGACCGACCAGAAGATCAGGGTGCATTACTTCTCCTGTGTCCTCGGCTACCTCCTCGCATCCCTGATATGGCGGGAAGCCCGGATGAAGGCGGATTTCACCGGCACGCTTGACACTTTGCTCGACACATTGAACGACATCCGGTTGACCACGCTGCTCGAAATGAGCGGTAAACGCGGAACACCGAAGGCAACGCGGCAGATCGAGGAGATGACGGACGACCAGAGCCGCCTAATGGACGGCCTGAATCTCACCGACCTGCACAAGACACCGCTCAAAATAAACGGCGTTAGTGTATACGACTAACTTGCGATGTAACTGCCTTTCTTGTAACAACATAGAGCAATCATGCCTCGTCCGTGAAATAAACTCACGC
>Ga0268277_1000894_pt1 | contig 22368 bp, 24 predicted proteins | sample saktaG_5_FD_190132 | JGI IMG/M metagenome (GOLD analysis project Ga0268277, IMG submission 190132) | Saline water microbial communities from Sakinaw Lake, British Columbia, Canada - sak_2010_1_5_50m | ecosystem: Environmental > Aquatic > Non-marine Saline and Alkaline > Saline ...
CCGGATCTTTTTCACCTTCACGACCGCGATTACCGCATCACGGAAGATGAACGCATCAAAGGGAAATACCGGATCTGTGTTCCCGCACCACCGGTATCCCATCTTTTCCGCACAGCTCTTTGCCTCATCAATCGCAGTTGTCGGTTTCTTCCCGCGTGTCATCGCCTTATCGTCTCACAGGTATTATCAAAGATATTTCAGAAAAGAAAGTTGTCCGGAATGATACGCTTTGTGGGGGAGAGCCGGCCGGAACAGATCGTGCCTTAAAAAACCGGCCGGTTTTCCCTTTTTGACCCCTACCCGATATGGGTTATCGCAAGAAACGCGAAGATGTACAGAACGGCGACAAAGAACCCGGTATTGACCGTGCTGCGTATCGCACGCTGCCGCTGGCCGGTGTGGTGAAGGTCGTCCGGGGTAATGGCCTGCCGGAGATGGAGCAGAAATGCGCAGAAGAGGTATGTCCCGTAGGTAAAGAGCGTGATCCCGCAGGCCAGCGATCCCCAGTCAAGGACCGCTGCGGCAAATGCCGCAACCCCCATCGCGAGGTTCGCGAACCCCACTTCGATCTGGAACTCGGGGTGCTCCTGTGTCCAGCCCATCCGGGCCTGGTCGGATTTGTAATAGACCGAATGCCGGAAGAAGCTGAGCGTACCCACAACCCCGACGAGGAGGGCGGCGAGGACCCGGAACCCAAGGCCGGCATCGACAAAGAGAAGGTAAATCCCCAAAAAGATCCCGATCATTGATGCGACCATCGTTGCTGCCATGAGCTGCGAAGCGGTCTTTCCTGCTGCCGGTTGCGGTGCCATGTTTTTCCTCGTACTGTACCGGAGATCAGTATCCTTATTTATCCTTGCGCAGAGGATCATCGTGATGGATATCGCACAGAGCCTTGATACAATCGAGAGAGACGTGGGACACCTCTCTCCCTTCCAGAAATTTCTTCTCGGGACTGACGGTTCGGTCACCCAGCTCCTTGAAGCGGTAACGGGACATCCGGTCAGTATCACGACGCTCGTACAGGAGGTCATCCCTGCAGATGCTGCGGTTGCCGACCGGCTCAGCATCCGCATCGGCGAGAGCGTCAACCACCGGGTCGTGGAACTGAAAGATGCGGAAACCGGCACAGTACTTATTTACGCTGTCTCGGAGACGCCCCTCTCCCGGCTCTCACCGGAGTTCAAAGAGGACCTGATGAAGGCGGACATCCCGATCGGCAAAATTATCAGCCGTCACAAAATCGAGGCGCGGCGCGAGATCATCACTGCCCGCGTCACCTCGTCAGATGATACGACCAGTCCCTTATTCTCCGTCTGCAAAAACGAACCGTTGCTTTCCCGCGATTACCGGATAATCCACAAGGGCGAACCCCTGATCTTCATCACCGAACAGTTCCCCTATAACCGGTTCCTCGACGAACGGCGCGTGATCGTTGAGACCGGGAGCCGGATCCACCTGGGCTTAATCGACATGCACGGCGGGTCCGGCAGGGTCGACGGCGGGATTGGGATCACGCTGGACGACCCCCGCGTGTTGCTGGAGGCCCGGCAGAGTGCCGGCGTGGAAGTTTCCGGCTGCGATGAGATGACCGGCCGGTTGGTGCACGAGATCGTAACCCGTACGCTTGCCGGGATCCGGGCCGGGGCAGGGGCATCGATAACGGTCCGGTCCTCATATCCTGCCCACACAGGTCTTGGGAGCGGGTCGCAGCTCTCGCTTGCGACCGCAAAGGCGATCTGCGATCTCTATGGCCGGCAGATGACGGTCAATGAACTTGCCCGGCTGACAGGGCGGGGCGGAACGTCCGGCATCGGCACTGCCGCATTCGAATCCGGCGGGTTCATCATCGACGGGGGGCACCGGTTCGGGCCCGGGTGCGAAAAGACCGGGTTTGCGCCGTCGTCCGCATCGAAAGGGATCCGGCCGGCGCCGGTCACCGTTCGGCATGACTTCCCACCGGACTGGAAGGTCCTGCTCGCCATTCCCGAAACCCCGAAAGGTGCAAGCGGCGGGCGCGAGGTTGATATATTCAAAACGTGCTGCCCGGTGCCGCTCGAAGAGGTCAGGACACTCTGCCACGAGGTGCTGGTGCGTATGCTTCCCGCAATTGCCGAACACGACCTTGACATGTTCGGCTCCTCGGTCAATAATATCCAGGGTCTCGGGTTCAAGAAGGTCGAGCACAGCCTGCAGCCCAAAGAGGTGAAGGATCTGCTCGACGCGATGCGGCAGGTGGGAGCGGCAGGCGCCGGCATGAGCTCGTTCGGTCCCACGCTCTATGCCGTCTGCGATACCGGAATACGGGACGTGGAATCTGCCGCCCGGTCGTTCATGGACGGCTGGTGCGGGGGGACGACGCTGGTTACATCGGCCCGGAATACGGGCGCCATCGTCAGAGTTGCATGAGTTTTTTGGTTGTTATCAATGAGGGCAGCTGAAGATCCATCTCAGTTTTTTTCATCATACACAAAAGGAAAACATCAGGGAATCAGGGGATTGACACCGGCACAGATGGCAAACATCCCGATTAATCTGATGGGGAACCGATGGGAGACTATGATTGGATTAGCTGATACAAAATAAATTCGGCAAACTTTTCCTTTTTTAGTCAATATTTGGTTATTAATCTTCAGAGATAGGATAATAAAATATGGCAGAATGGTATTTTCAACCAACCAAATCAAAATACTATACGAAGCTTGGTGGGATAGGTAAATCCCAATGGTTTGGTTTAAGGGTCCCAGTTATTGAAGGAATTTTTGTATCGTGCGAAGAAGAACAGCCGCCCCCAAAAAAGAGTATTCCTGCAATTGAAATCAGATGGATATTGGAACATGGGCGAATGGTAATGGTTCATGAGAGTAAGTTGGGTTTATTTTTAGGTCACTTTTGGATTCTATCTACGCCAGAAAATTTCGAGACCGCCAAACGTATCACGGGATTCAAACCTTATAAACATCCGTTATTTAGCATTTTTGGCATTCCTTTCAAATTCGAAAATTAGTAAAGTCCCGCCATTTATCAGACCTTTTTGAAATCGTTAAAGTTCCGTCATCTTATTAGAACCTATGAGCGAAAACTTTATTGGTAAATTAAGACTAACTAAAAGTGAAACATAGGAGGGATCCTATGACACGTGAAAAACCTGAGAAAAAAAGCACTGATGTAATTCCCATCACTCCGGGTTCCTCGCAGATGACCCGGGGAAGGCAGAGCTGGCTGGAACGCGACTTCGACTCCATCTTCGATGACTTCCGGAGATCGCTCGATGTCATGATGCGCCCGTATTTCCCGCTGGAGATGCAGATGCAGGACCTCGGCATGCTGCCGGTCCGGTACGCCCCGCTCGATTTCATCGATGAGGGGGACCACTACCTGATCCATGTCGAGCTTCCGGGCTTCACCAAGGACAATGTGGAGGTCCAGATCAACAGGGACGGACTGACGGTCCGTGCAAAGAAGGAGACGGAGAAAGAAGACAAGAAGAAGAACTATCTCCACCGCGAACGGGCGTACTCCGCATTTGAACGATCCATCTCGTTCCCGGAAGAAATAGATCCGGCAAAAGCCGAAGGGACGATGAAGGAGGGAGTCCTGGAACTCAAAGTTACCAAGAAGGAGCCCAAACCTGAAGTGAAACCAAGGAAGATCGAACTGAAGTAAATCGCTTCTGTAATTTTTTAATTTTTCACTTTTTTTCTTTAGGTGCAGCTGATTTCACCGGCATCGCTGCCGGCCGGTTGGAACGTGATGCTCTCTTTTTTGCAGGCTTTTTTTTAACCGGAGAAAGGTTGATAGGGACACGCTGCTATCATCTGCACGGTGGATTGTGCATGCAGACAGGATTTGGCTGGATCGAGATCGATGGGATCCGGTACGAGCACGACGTCATCATCCATGCAGACGGGAATGTGAGCAAACGAAAAAAGAAGGTATCAAAGGCCTTCAAGGGGGAGTACGGGCACACACCTCTCTCCCGCGCCGAACTGGACTTCCTCTCCGATGAAAAGCCGCAGAAAGTCTTCATAGGCACGGGCCAGTATGGCGATCTCCCGGTTACTCCGGATGCAACGGCGTTCCTCTCCCGGTATGATACCGTTATTTCACCGACACCCGGCCTGCTTTCCCTCATCGGGCAGGAAAAAGATCGGTTCGTCGCGATCCTGCACGTCACCTGCTGAAACGTCCGGATAGGGGGGCGACAGGTGGATGTGCGATCCGGGTACGGAATACTGGAGCGGCCGTCCGGGTCGCGTGAGTGGGGGAGTATCAATTCCTCTCCCACTTTTTTCAAGTGAGCAGAGCACCCGCTCAGATTTTACTGATCGCAAAGGCTGCGATGGTTACGATGATAACAAGGGAGATAGTGGCATGGCACATGACCAGCAGCTTGCTCTTTACGGACAGGACCTGGGTATCCGAAGGCACGAACACTGTCGAGACCGTAAACGAGAGAAAGATGTAATCGGTAAGGGCGGGCGTCCAGCATTCCCAGCCTTTGAGCTTATTTGCGGACTGGGGAAAGAGAAAATTGATCTTCGCACGGGGATCTGCCAGAAACGCCTCCTGCAGTTCCGCGTCGATAACCCAGTAGAATATCCCAAAGGAGACGATGCAGAAGAGCCATATCACCGCTGCATCAAGCAGGTGGAGGACAGCAACACCCTGCCGGCTCCACAGGCTCGCAACCATCAGGATGACGTTGTATACAATCCAGAGGAGCAGAAAGAGACTGTACAGGATGAACAGGTACCTGACATAGCGCTTTTTTTTAAGAACGATCAGTGCGGCACTTATTCCGATGAGCAGACCTAAAGAGACAATCAGATCGGAGACATGGTCTGCCTTAAACCAGATCGTGCCCTCAAGTATGCCCGGGACAACCATCGCGGCCGAGAAGTCCGCCGACTCCACCATTTTTTTCATGCCTTCAATGGAGAGCGCAGTGGTCTGGAGATCGGTCAGGATATATTCCGAGATCACGGCAAGCAGGAGGAGCACGATGATGCGCTTTGCAGTCCAGTCGGTAACGAGATAGTGGATCGTATTATTCAGCGACCGGATGATCCGCTCCATGAAGTCCTCACAGGGATGATAATCAGATGATCTGGATATCCCTTTCGGTTTAGAGAAGACCGGGCAGAAATTGCCTTTTCTTAAGGGTTGGTCGTGCTTTCCTGCTGTGTCTATTTCCCGATCTTTAAGAGCATCTCCTCAAGCGAGGGGTATCGGGACTCGATCTTCTCCACCTTGCCGCCCGCGTCATGGATCAGCCCGGTGCACTCGTTGAGCTCCCCCATGCTCTCTGCATCGCAAATGAAGAGCCCTTCCTCCTGCCGGTAGGTCTTTGAATGCCCGAGCAGTTTCCCGGGATTATCGATGGAGAAAAAGATCGTATACGTGAGTGAACCGAACTGTTCGCGGAGTTCAGACATGCTGCCGAACGCGACCATCTTCCCCCGCCTGAGGATCATCACCCTGTCGCAGATCGCCTCGACCTGGTACAGGTTGTGGGCGGAGAGCACGATCGTCTTGCCCTCTTTTTTTAATGTGCGCAGGTAATCGGCAATGAACCGCGACGTCATCGGGTCAAGCCCGCTCGTCGCCTCGTCATAGACCAGCAGCGCCGGGGCGTGGATGAGCGACCGTGCTATTGCGGTCTTGCGCTTCATCCCTTTGGAAAACTCCCCGATCTTCTTTCCATTGGGTTCGAGCGAGAGCACCGAGAGCAACTGCCGGCTGCGTTCACGGATCACCTGCGGCGACAGCCCGTAGATCTCCCCGAAGAACGCCAGGTAGTTCTCGGCGGTCATCGTCTCGTAGAGCCGGGACTCCTCGGGGAGGTACCCGAGCATCCCTTTGAGCGAGACCGGGTCGTTGACCACATCGATCCCGTTGACAGAGAGCGAACCGGACGTCGGTGCGATCAACCCCGACATGATCTTGAGCAGTGTGGTTTTTCCCGCCCCGTTGTGCCCGATGATCCCGAAGATCTCGCCGTCCGAAAACCCGAAGCTGATATCGTCAAGTGCCAGGAATCCGTCGAACTTTTTGACAAGGTTTGTTGCAGTGATCATGGTTTTCGCATATTCACGCAATGTTGCGCTGTGATGGTCAAATATTTTCGTATCATGCACAATCGTTCCGTTCGCACAACGATGGATTGCACAATGGTTGGTATGGATACCGGCAGGCCATCCAATCCCCGAGATATACCATATCAGAAAGGACAATGCAGGGAACCGTCCAATCTTCGGGAATCTCTATTTTCTCACAGATTTGGATGCAATAGTTCATCTAAGGTGATATCGTTGAATGTTAATTTTCTCTCTAGACTTTTCTTGAAATATTTTTTGATTGCGAAGGGTTGGAATTCCTTATGGGCTTCCCGCTCAAACCACGCCAATAGCTTCCAATCAATTTTCCCATCGGGCAGTACATCCATAAGGTCTATTGTATGTAAGTGATTGAAACGAGAGAAATAAATCCCTATTTTTTCTATCCTAGTATTCAGGAAATCTTTTTCCAAATCCTCCTCATCTCCTGCATCGACTTTTTTAATATTATTGGAATATATAAGCCCTAAATAGTGAAGAAGAACATACCCCATCAATTGATTAAAATAGAGATAAGAAAATTTCGGATCCTTAGTTGTTTTGATATCAATAAGGGTATTGTCTAGTAATAAATCTGCATCTGCACCTCCAACAAGAAGAGATGCAAGTCCAAATGTTGGATTTAAAAAACAAATTTTTTTAGCGATATACAACTCTTTTGGAACACCCTTAATTAGATTTCTCAAATCGGCAATGTCTTCTGGATCGACATCCATGTCCATTTCTTCTAACCTGACATTTATCCTGTATACCATGTCCAGTTTCGCTAAAAGAAGTGTGCTGGATATCAAATCGTCGTTGATTTCTTTTTCTCTCAAGAATCGGTAATATCGTTCTTCTGCATCGTTAATTATGCAAGCCGCTTTTTTCTTTTCTCTTCCTTTTAATAGGTTAAGAGATCCGTGTGCAATCCAAGGACGACTTATTGCGGATGGATTGTGTGCTTTAATTAGAAATCGAAATAGGTAATCAAAGGCAGTTCCAATTGTGGAATAGTTGGTTGTTTGCGGCGGATTAATGATTTTTTTACGCGTTGTGAGATCAGTACCGGTATTATTTTCCACATAGTAATTTGCCAAGTTTTGTATTATTTTTGCATTTTCAATGCAATAATCAACGATACAATCATAGTTTTTATTCCAATAATTGATATCATCATTAAAGGTATCAAGGTCAAGCGAATCCGCCTTCTGATAATTCAAATACTTTATTGCAGCATCATACAGACTTGAATCGAAAAAAGGGAACAGGTTATAAAACTTATAAACTTGGTGAATTTTTTTATTTTTGACTTGAAAATATTTCTTTTCCTCATATTCAATTAAATGTGCATAATATTCGATTTTACCTAACTTTTCAAGATCTTCTAATTGTTGTTCAGGTAGATGTTTCAGTATTGGTTCGAAATTGAATGAAGCATCAGTGAACCAACAAAGATTATTACTATATTTTGAATAAGTAAAAAAACGGGTTAAATCTTCAAAACAAGATATCCTTTTTTTTCTGCCATAACTATCACAAATTAGATTCACTTTACCTTCAAAAATCCCAAAATGAAGACCAATATTCTCCTTACGAATATTATCTTCTTTTCCGGAGTTACTATAATATTTTCTTTTCCACTTAATTTTCAATAACAGTTTAAATTCGGTATTAAACTTTTCCTGGACGTGTTTTAATTTAACGAAATCAGTTAACGACATCGAATATTCCTTTAAAGAGTATATTATTAAAAAATTTCCGGGCAACACTTAGTATTCAATACTGAACCCGACCCCAACATCCCCCACAGGCGCGACTGAGGCAAGCGCAATTTTTGCTGCAAGTGATGTGCAGTGGCAGGGATGTAAGGCTGCGGGGAAAACACCTTTCATGTATGCGACCGTCGCATCGAGCGCTTCCTTATCAGATTCTTTTAAGTGGAACCCGCCGATCACGTCTCGGATGCGCTGATCGCTGCAGACCTTTTGGGCATATTCGATGATATTGGCGATACCGGCATGCGAGCAGCCGGTGATGATGACAAGCCCGCTCCGTGAGCGGTACGCAAGAGCGGTATCATCCAGCAGCCGGTCGGGCCGGGCGCCATCCGGCGTGATGATCGTCCGCTTCTTGTGCCGGTCCGGGATCGCGTCATCCATCGTCCGCTCGATCTCCCCGAGGAACACGAGGTCATCGGTGAGCCAGACCGGCGACGTGCTCGTCTTCACAGGACAGTGCCGCGAGAGCCGCACCTCATCGACCGGTGATCCGATATCCGCAAGCAGGGGCATCGGGCGCGGGTAGAAGCAGTGCGGGTGGGCAACGACGAGCGGGGTGCGGTGGGGCTGCTCTTCTATTGCCGCTTCGAGAAATGCCCTGAGAAGGTACGGGAGCCCCCCGGTATGGTCGATATGCCCGTGCGAGAGAACGACATAATCAAGATCGAGAAGGTCGATGCCCATCTTTACCGCATTGGCAAGAAACATACCGGAATACCCGGTGTCGAACAGGATCTTCCTGCCGGCGCATTCGATATAGAAGGAGAGTGCGGGTTCCCCCGTATAGTACCGGTCGATGAGCGTCGCATTGTCCACGAGAACCTGCAGGGAAAGGCCGGCCATAGATCAGGATTGCCGTACGTGAAGATAGATTTCTCGCTCTGTAACCATTCACCCCCCGCGTATACCGCCGGATAGAGAGAATGACGGGCTGAACAGGACCCCGCTCCGGCTAAAACCTGCAGCCATTATGGATGGATTTTAAAATAAACCGCGTAAGTATTGTATATCGTACCGGTAAATTCGGGGAAGTCCATGGGAGCATTAACCGATATCGCCACGATTGCAAAATGGGAGGTGAAGCGGACGCTCACCCAGATGAGCAGGGACACACTTCCGATCGCCATCGTCCTCTTCGTCCTCCTCGTCCTCGTCACCGGGTTTGCTGCCCAGAGCGGCATGCACCTGCAGGACGGGATGTATGTGGTGGGGGTGGACGACCCCGCTATCGCAGCGCTCCTTGCATCCGACAACCGGTTCTCGGTATACCAGCTCGACCGGCAGGCACTGGAGCAGAACCGTCAGGAGTTTGACCTGATCGTCATCAACGGACAGGTCTTCGCAGGCACGACCGACCGGGGTAAATCAGCGCTCAAAACCGTGGAACGCGATTATGCGAAGTACACCAACCGCGTGTACAACCGGCAGGACGACCTGTACGCCGCGTACCCGCTCTGGATCGATGTCGAGAATGTAAAGTCGGAACTGAACTTTTTAGCAACGCAGGGCGGGCAGTACATCTCGGCCCGCCCGGACGCCGTTGCCCCGGTTCCTGAAGGTGAGATAAAAAACGTCCCATTACCGTCGCCCACCCTTGCGATCAGCAAAGAAGAACTTAGAAAAGAACTCACACAGTCCGAGGCGGCAAACTCCCAGATCTCCCGCTACACCGAGATGCTCTCTTCCGATACCGCCATGGGCAGGTTCAAGACACCGTCCCAGCTCTCGCCCCCGCTCCCCTTTGACTCCATCATCCTGATCTTCGTCTTCATCTTCCCGCTCTACTTCACCTCGCAGTTCTTCATGATGAGTATCATGAACGAGCGGATCGAGCGCAAAGGCGAAGTACTCCTTTCCACTCCCGTAAAAGCGAGCTCGATCATCATAGGAAAAGCACTCCCGTACCTGCTGGGCATGCTCGCGATCTCGGCCGCGCTCACGGTTTATCTCAAAGCGTCCCTGCTGATCATGCTCCCCCTCATTCCCGTCATCTTCTTCTTTCTGGCGAATGCGCTGCTCATCGGCATGGTCTCGCGCAGTTTCAAGGAACTATCGTTCATCTCGATCTTCTTTTCCACGGTCGCAACATCGTACCTCTTCTTTCCTTCCATCTTTGCCAACGTCCACGTCATCAGCCTCATCTCCCCGTTAACCCTCATCATCCTCACCCTGCAGGGAACCGCGTACACCATCACCGACTACCTCTTCTCCACCGCGCTCTTCTGGCTCACGTCAGCCGTGCTCTTTTACGTCGCGGTGAGAAATTTTTCTGAAGAGCGGCTCTTTTCCGAGAAAGGCCTGCTGGTCCGGATCCGCGAGTTTGTTGCCACAAGCCTCTCCCGGACACACCCGTTTATCTCGCTCTTTCTCCTGAACGGGTTTGCGATCCCGTTTGTCTTTATGGTGCAGCTGATGTGCCTCGTGCTTTTCTTCAACCTGCCCATGCCGTTCTCGCTTGTCCTGCTCATCATCTTTGCCGCAGGGATCGAAGAGCTCACAAAATCTATCGGGATTTACACGCTCTATGCACAGGACCCGTCGTTTCTCTCATGGAAGAACCTCATTGTAGCCTGTGCTGCAACCGCAGTCGGGTTTCTTGTCGGTGAAAAACTGCTGCTCCTCATCACGCTTTCCCAGATCACCGAGTCGGTTTTCGGGAGCGTCCTGTTCCTGTCGCTCGGCGTGCTCTGGCTTCCTTTGCTGTTGCACTTTACCGGGACATTTGTCGTCGCCTGCGCCCTGAAATTCGGCGGCAGGAACTGGTATGTCCCCGGGCTTTTTGCCGCGACGGTGATCCACTGCCTCTATAACCTCTACTTCATCATAGGGTGGCTCACGTGAAGGCACGCCACCTTTCCATTATCATGCGAAAAGAGTTCCGGGGGCTCTTTAACGAGCGGACGATCCTGCTTGCAGTCCTCCTCCAGCTCTTCATCGCGATGTTCTCGTCGTTCCTCATGGTCGGGCTCACCTCGATGTACGACCCCTCGTCCCTCTCCAAGTACTCCCGGTTCAGGTACAGTGTCGGGTACTGCGGGAACGATTCGGGACTGCGGGACTACCTTGACCAGAGCCCCGACTTCAATGTCTATGGCATGGAACTCTCCCCTGCGGTTGCAGCGCTCAAAGAGCGCAAGCTTGCCGCGGTCATTTATGTCCCGGATACCCCGCCGGACGCGGACGACCCGGTTAAGATCACGCTCTATTCCCTGCAAAACGACCTGCAGAGTGCAATTGTGAACGTCAAACTCAAGGATATTTTCTTAAAATATGAAAAAGATCTGCGCGGGATGCGATCAGCCCGGCTGAACGAACAGCCAGTACCACTCCAGATCCCGGCTGCACGGGGCGGCGGCGACTTTTACGAGTTCGTGTACGGCCTCTTAATCCCGCTCCTCCTCTTCATGCCGGCGATCATCGTATCAGCCCTTGTCATCGACCTGATCACCGAGGAGTACCAGCACGAAACGCTCGAGACGCTTATCTCGACCCCCGTCACCTTTGCCGAGGTGGTCTGGGGCAAGGTGCTCGCCTGCGAGCTGCTCATACCCCTGCAGGCGGGGGCATGGCTGCTTTTGCTCCTCATCAACGGGATTGCGATCGACAACGTGCCGCTCATCCTCATCCAGGTCACGCTCACGTCGTTTGTCCCCATCCTCATCGGGGCGCTTACCGCACTCCACTACCGGGAACGCACTTCGGCGCAGTTCATCTTCTCCACCGCGCTCGTGGTCGTGATCCTCTTTGTGCTTGCCCTGCCGGCAAACCCGCTAAACATCCTGACCCGTCTTGCTGTCGGCACAGCGGGCATCGGGCAGTGGACCGTGCTTGCCGGGGTCATCGCGATCGGGGCAGTGCTCTCAGTCGCGACCCAGAAATACGCAGAAAAGATCGGGCGGGAGCACCATACCGGGTGAAATGCTGATTTAAAAAAAGGATTGATTCCCCTTAATACATTCCGCCGATGATCAACGATTCGTCCTTTATCTTGTATACCGTGCCTGCAGACGTAAGATAGACCTCGCACCGGTCGCTGCCCCGCGTGCCGCGGATGACGATCTCGTCCCCCTGCTGGGGCTTCTGGCCGTCACGCATGTACTGTTCTTCAACAATCCCGTCAGAACGTGTGACCCGCATCATGATCTTCTGGACAAACATCATTCCCCGTCCCCCATTGTAGTGCAGGATAATATCGGAATAGGTCCGGTCCTTGTTCAGTTGGAGGTCGACAACCTGCTCGGGCGGCAGGGTGCGGAGCGGTTCCGGTGTCGCAATCGTGATGATTTGGGTCGGGGCGGGAGTGGCGATCCTGGTGGTTGGGACGGGTGTTGCAGGAGGAGTCTCCGGGGCGTTCGTGCACCCGCTGCACGCCACCAGCAGCACGAGCGCGACCGCCGTGAGGATCATGACAGGGAGTTTCATATACGATGATCTCCCTTTTTGCTATAACTTATTTTGTATCCGGAACGCACTGCAGCGCGGTTCTTTCAAAAAACAAAGACTTTTTATTCGTGGCAGCGCCCAAAAAACCCCCATAAACCGCACAAAATCCATACAAGAACAGTTAAATTAAAAAGGACATCGGGTTTAATGTTACTTATCAGGAGAGAGGGAATGTTCTGTCCAAAATGTGGAAAAGAGACTGATGCTTCCGGAAAATTCTGCCAGTGGTGCGGGACGGATATCGAAGCCATTGCACCCAAAGCCATGATGAAGACCGAGCCAGAGGAGGAGGAGGAAGAGACGACAACCGGTAACTACGCCGGCCTTGGGAGGAGGTTCTTCGCGTTTGTCATTGACGCCATCGTGCTCCTCATCCTCATGACCATTGCTGCGACGTTCTTTGGCCTTGTGCAGGGTGTGAAATATTTTTACTACCTCACCGTCCAGAGGGCGCCGATCTCTGCACTGACCGAAGCGGGCACCAGCGAAGCGGCATTCACTCCGATCATCGCGGCGCTGGGCGTGCTCCTCATCATCATCCCGTGGTTCTACTTTGCAGGGTTCGAGTGCTTGCGTGGCCAGGCGACGCCGGGCAAGACGCTGCTGCGTATCGTCGTCACCGACAAAGACGGCACCCGGATCACCTTCGCCCGCGCCACTCTCCGGCACTTCTTCAAATATATCTCCGCCCTGATCATCTTCATCGGCTTTATTATGATCGGGCTCACAAAAAAGCGCCAGGGCCTGCACGACCGGATCGCCGGTTGCCTCGTGCTCCTTCCCGAATAACTTTTTTTGGATTTTTTTCTTAATAAAAAGGGAAATTTTTTATTTGAACCGAACCTTCATTGCCAGCAGGACGATGATCAGCGCGAACGTGATCATGTTCGCGAGGATGATGGGCAGCGAATTGAGCCAGAAGCCGTAGAGCGTCCAGAGGAAGATACCGGCGGCAAAGAGCAGGAGCATAACAAGTGAGATGTCCCGGGTCTCTTTCAGTTTCCATGCCCGCGTCACCTGCGGGATGAACGAGACGGTGGTAAGGGCACCGGCGATATAACCGATGATAATTGTAGTATCCATAGCTTATCTCCTATTTTTGACCTGTCTGGGTATAATATCACGGCGGCTGGTGTGGGATTTTCATGATTGTCCCCTCATAAAATAGCGTAATCCGGCTGATAAATGCGGCACGGCGCGGAGAGTGAAAGTGTAAAAGGAAAAAGTTAGAATCTGGCCCGGGGGGCATCCTGTTCCCGCATGTTGTCCGCCATCGTCCAGAAATACGCCTCGCCGTGAGCGACCCGGAACATCGCAAGCTTCGCATCCTTCGGGGCCGTCTTCATGACATCCGCAACCCATGGCCGGTCTTTAAAGAGCCGCTCTTCGAGTGCCTTGTCTTCCAGGAATTCAACCGTGCCAGTCACCCGCATCATCTTTCCTGCACCCTGTACCCCGGGCGCGTAAAAGCAGAGCTCCACCTTCGGGTTCTTCTTCAGTTGCTGGCACACTCTCTTGGGAGTGCCGGTGTGGTAATAAAACCCGGTTTTGTCCGCAAACCACATGGCAAACGCCCGCACCCGGGGCTGGTCGCCGTCAGCAGTCGCGATGTACGTTACCGGGTTTTCGTTTGCGAATTTGATGCATTCGGAAAAATCCATAACTCACCACTCAGGAAACCGGAAAACATCCGCAAAAAAGGTTCGCAGGAAAAAGGTGCACCTGCCAATCACCTTCTTCCCGTGGCTTTGAAGAAGGTGTAGCAAAACGTGCCATCCGGTCCGCAGGTGCGATACAAGTCCCGGATACCCTGATCAAACTCCGGTTCCGTGATCATGCCCCGCTGGAGTGCTTTCTCCCGCACCCCTTCGACCATTGCGGTGAAGGTCTGCTTTGTGAACCCTTCCACAAGGGCCGGCCGCGAAGCATCGACGTAGACCATCCGGGGGGATACGCTGATACCGGAAAAGCCGGCGCTTGTCAGGAGAGGGAAGAGTTCCCTGCCGATCAGGGCATTGCCTCCCGCATCCTTCTGGAGCGCGACAAGGCAGTCGATCGCCTTCCTCGCGTACAGACTGTCGGGATGGAAGTACGCTGAGCCATGATCGCCTTCGATTACTGTTATGGTCCCGCCGGGTTTCAGAACTGTTTTCAGGCTCGCAAGCGCGCCGGCCGGATCCTGCAGGTGTTCGAGAACAAAACATACGAAGATATGGTCGAAACTTCCGGGCGCGAAGGGGAAGTTGAAGATATCGGCCTTCTGTAAGGTAACGTTCCGGTGCCCGGCCTTCCTCACCCGCGCCTCTGCCTCCGCAAGCGATAACTCCGAGCAGTCGATGCAGGTGAAATATGCATCCGGATTCTGCTGTGCGAGCGTAACGGTCTGGGCGCCAACCCCGCAGCCGGCTTCGAGCACCCGGCTCCCGGCAGGGTACCGGGTATCATGGTGGAGAAGATCGGTGAGCGTCTGTGCCTGGTCGAGAAGCCGCTCGGCCTCGCGGGGGGAGTACCCGTGGACATAGTCGTTTGCCTTTTTCATTTTGTGTTCCCTGTAAGCGTTAGTACCATGATTCCGGCAGGCTAAAAAAAATACCGTCAATGTATCCCGGCCTATCCCCAGCCTTTCAGTTCATACGACTGGAAGGGATCTTCCCCGTCCAGATATTTATTGGGGAACTGGTACTGGACCGGCACGGGAACGCTTTGTACAACCCAGAATGAAATGGGAGTGCCATCGCGGAAACTGCCGGAGTATTTCCGGGCATCCGTATAGGTACCTGCAGGAACAATCACGGATTCCGTGCCTTCATAGGTAAGAGTGATATTCACCTCGCCAAATGGCGTGATTCCCATTTCATAGGTTGGCCGGTCCTCCCGTCCGAACTGCTCATCGATAGGCAGATCTATTGCAGGTTTCGTTGTCCCCTTTATCGTTTCAGTCGTCGTTCCCCCGAGGAATTTGTTTGTGGATTCATCAAAATACCTGTCGGTGACCGTAATCCATCCCTTCGGCGTCTTTAAGAGTTTATCGCCGGCCCATTCCGGATAATCCATAGTTTCGGTGATCTTATAATGAGTTGCAGGAGTGCCCTCATAATTGCCCGTTGCCCGCTCAGTCCTGATATCATACTCCCACTGGTAGCGGGGATTGGGTGGCAGGGTCTGTGTAATATTATTCCGGTATTCGGCCCAATGATAATCTCCGTTAAAAATCCTGACCGGATTCTCAGTTGCTATGACCTGTACGGCTGTCGCCGTTTTCGGGGGGGTAGTCGCTGCGGGTGTGCCGGTCGCTTTTGTCACGGTTGCCGTTGCCTGCGGGCTCGTCGAAGGTTCCGGCTGATCGGAACCGGAACATCCGGCAAACAATACCGCAAGCACGAATAGGAGAATCGCAATACTACCAACAGCTGAAAATTTCATTGTCCTTCCTCTCTCAAAATAAAAAAGAAGTATCCGTAATTTGTGCTGTCACCGTGTTGAATGGCCGGGCATTGTCCTGCCGGTTCGTGCCTTTTCAATCGCCAGACGGAGTGATTCCGGTTCATCCGTCCCGATCCGGAACTTCTTGCCAGAGTTCAGCATCACTTCCACCGCCCCGTACCCTGAGACATTATAGAGCGGGCCACTGGGTGTCCAGCGGATGCCCCAGCCATAGTACCAGGGATTGGTTACTATAGTGATCGAGGCAATATCTGCAACCGGCCAGATCTTCCGGATGAGCGGAAGCGGCCCGAACCGGATCCGGAGCGTGTCGTCGCAGATCGAGACTGTCAGCGTGGAGCAGATCGAAAGTACAAAGACCATGATGCAGAGGACGACCGCAGTTATCCAGACAAATCCGTAGAGGAACGTCATCGCGAGGATAAAGATGATTGCAGAGCTCACCGAAGCGATGATGAGAACTCCCCGCTGGGTATGCTCGTACCACCAGTCCCATGGCTTCCCGGACCGGTCGGTTCCCGATGGCCCGGGATTTTTTGCTACCGGATTTGCAGCGCCGAAACTGAGCCCTGCGCTGTCGCCGCTCTTTGCTTTCATAACATGCCCGTTCGGGCACCAGCCAAGATACCGCCTGAAGGTATCGACAAGCTGCATCCTTCAGTCCCCCCGGGCAACGGAGAGCATCAGGCCATCGGACTGCATGTGCCTGTCCGTTTTTCTCTCCCAGAGCCAGACGACGAGGAAATTCACCCAGAAGAGAGTGCAGATGAACCCTGCAACGCCTGCATTCCACATCGTGAGGTTCATCGCAGGGCTGGCGCCGAATAATAATATCGTAGGCAGCATGAACGCGAGTATTATGATGAGAACCGTTGTCTTGTCGTACAGGGATGTGAGAAATATTGCCCCGCTCTCAAGGACCTCGTTCATCGTCTTCCATAACCGGAATCCTTGAAATACGGAGAGGAGTGCTCCGGCGAGCAATCCATACGAGAACATAGTCAGATTGGCATTGCCGATAGTAATCAGGAGTAAAAACCCGACAATAGAAAACCAGATCGAAAGCAGGAGCATCTGGTTCCGGAACAGACCGAGCCAGTGGAAGGCCCGTGCCTTGAACGACCCGCCTTCTGACGGAACCACCGCTTCATTGTCCGGCCGGACTTCCGCGTTCCGTACCCGTGCCTGTGCATTCGGGCACCAGCCCAACCACTGGTGAATAACTTCAGAAATGCGTGTCGTCATACCATCGCCTTCACTTTCGTAAACAATTCTTCTGCCATCTTCGTCGGGTCGGCGGTGCGTTTGATCTTAATGCCAAGCTCGTCCGCGTAATCCCAGAGCAGCTCGATGCACTCGGTATACCGCTGGCATGTGCCGCAGTCGCCGTCGTGCTCGTACCAGACCTGCACGCCGTGCTTCTCCGAGACGAAGATGACCGCCGTAGTCTGGAAGGGGATCGACCGGCCGAGCAGGATCCCCCGCTCCGCGTTGATTGTATCGATAGCGATCTGGTTTGCCTGCGCCATCTCACGTAACGTGGATTCGATCTTCTCGTCCATCAGGAGAAGCGCCCGCGACACCGCTTGCCGGGAGATGCCGAGCCGGTTGGCAATCGCGATGTTGGGCACGCCGCTTCTGCGCATCGTCCAGAACCCGAACTGCTTGTCGTTCGTTGGCAGGAACATGTGTCAACATTAGAATGTTGACACTATAAATATTTTCTGTGAATGCAGAAAAACCATCCCCAACGAAGATGGTCGTTTGGTTCTATCGGGAATAAACGAGCATTAAAAGGAGAGGCCAGGGCCGAGATTCGAACCCGGGTCGGGGGATCCACAGTCCCCTAGGATAACCAACTACCCTACCCTGGCAGATTTCCCTTTTACATTGGAAGTGGTCGCTCTTTAAGGTATCCTTGTTCATTCCTGATTCCATTGCGACGTTCAAATGCCTGTTATGAGGTCGTGTTGGGGCATGCGGTTCCGACGAGGTGAGTATTCGGTTAGTATTAATAGTGTGTCGTCTCCATTACCTATCAGGTTGACATGGACGGTTTGTCCGTAATATCATAACGTCTCAGGACTGCACCTTTTTGTGCGGCGATCTGTAATTTTTGCGCCGGCGATGCGTATCCTGCGATGGACCGGTGGTGACAATGGCGCAGAATCCAAAAATCCGTACACCCATCGTCTGCGTGATGGGGCACGTCGATCACGGGAAAACGTCGCTTCTCGACCGGATCCGCGGCTCGTCGGTGGTCTCATCCGAGGCGGGCGCGATCACCCAGCATATCGGCGCAACCATCGTTCCCATCGAGGCGATACGGAGCATGAGCGGCACGATGGGCAAGGCGCCAATCAACATCCCCGGCCTTTTGTTTATCGACACGCCGGGCCACCACGCGTTCACTACGCTGCGTGCACGGGGCGGGGCGCTTGCCGATATGGCGATCCTTGTTATAGATATCACACAGGGGTTCCAGCCCCAGACGGTTGAGGCGCTCCAGATCCTGCGCAACTGCAAGACACCGTTTGTGATCGCAGCGACGAAGATCGACCGGGTCCACGGCTGGCGGACAAACGAGAACGAGACGTTCGTTTCGTCATTTGCCAAACAGAACGAACGGGTCAAGGGCGATATTGAGAACAAGACCTACGAGATCGTGGGAAAACTCTCGGAGCTCGGGTTCTCCGCTGACCGGTTCGACCGGGTCGTCGATTTCCAGCGCAACCTCGCGATTGTGCCGGTGAGCGCCCATACCGGTGAAGGCATCCCGGACCTGCTCCTTGTCATGATCGGACTCGCCCAGCGGTATATGGGTGAGGAACTCGCGCTCACGGTCGATGGCCCGGGCGCAGGTACCGTGCTTGAGGTAAAAGAGGAGCGCGGGCTCGGGACGACACTCGACGTAATCCTCTACGATGGAACGCTCTCGATCGGCGACGAGATCGCAGTCGCCGGAAAAGATGCGGTCGTGGTCACGAAGGTCCGGTCGCTCCTGCAGCCCCGCCCGATGAAGGAGATCCTCGTCGAGGACCGGTTCGAGCGGGTCAGGTCGGTCGCTGCCGCATCAGGGGTCAAAGTGACGGCCCCCAACCTCGAACGGGTCATTGCGGGCTCACCGCTCTTTGTGATCCGGGGCAACCGCGAGGATGTTGAGGCCCGGGTTCAAAAGGAGATGAGCGAGATCCACGTGAACCTCTCTGAAGAGGGGCTCGTGATCAAGGCGGACACGATAGGGGCTCTCGAAGCGCTCTGCAAGGAACTGGAAGCAAAGGAGATCGGTGTGATGCGGGCAGAAGTCGGCGGGGTGAGCCGGCACGACCTGATTGAGACCGAGACGATCAAGAACCCGTATTACCGCGCCCTGCTCTGCTTCAACACCCCGATCCTCCCCGATGCGCAGGACATGATCAAGGACCCGCTCTATACGCAGGTCAAAGTCTTTGACGGCAGGGTGATCTACCAGCTCATCGACCAGTACGTTGCGTGGCGCGACGAGCAGAAACGGCTCCTGGAGCAGAAACGCTTCGAGCACGTCGTGATGCCGGCAAAGATCCGTCTGCTCCCTGACTGTGTCTTCCGGCAGAGCAACCCCGCGGTTGTTGGCGTGCGGGTGCTGGGCGGAAAACTGCGCAGCGATGTCGAGCTGGTCAGACTGGACGGTAAAAAGGTCGGACACCTCAAGACCATGCAGATGAGGAGCGAAACCATCCGCGAAGCTGACGCGGGGCAGGAAGTGGCGATCTCGATCGAAGGGGCAACTGTCGGGAGGCAGGTGAGCATCGGCGATGACCTGTTTGTAGACATTCCCGAGCGGCACGTAAAAGTGCTCGAGCGCGAGATGGTAAAAACCCTTAACCCCGCTGCGCAGGAAGTGCTCGCAGAGTTTGCGGCGATGCGGCGCAGGGCAGACCCTTTCTGGGGCAAATAAGTCTTATTTTCCTATCGACGCGAGGATTTAATAGAGTGTCCAGCGTATAACGTGGGTACTTCTCGTGAGTAAGCGGCAGCGCCGGTAACGAAGAGATGAGAAAAACCCTCAATACGGGGATATAATTTACAGGAGTTATCATATGGTTGAATTCAAGGTCGTTGTTGCAGACCCAAAGACAGGACGCGCCTATAACGTCGACGCAGGCAGCGGTATGGCAGGCGCGCTCGTTGGTAAAAAGATCGGGGACGAAGTGGACGCGGGTCCGCTGGGGCTCTCCGGCTACAAGGTAAAGATCACCGGCGGATCGGACCGGACCGGAACACCGGCGAACAAGAGCCTTCCCGGCGCAGGGAGAAAGAGGCTCCTTGTCGCCGCCGGCATGACCGGGTACCATCCCAAGATGGAGGGACAGCGCAGGAGAAAGATGCTGCGCTCAAAGGAGATCACACCGGACTTTGTCCAGGTGAACACCCTGGTCACCGCGTACGGTGACAAGACGCTCGAGGAGATGTTCCCGGCAAAAACCGAAGATGAGAAGAAAGCGGACGCTGAAAAAACCCCCGCAAGACAGCCGGCCGCTAAAAAATCAAAGAAATAAAAAAATTACCGGTTCTTTTTTACACTGGCTTTCAGGTCTTCAAGCTTGTCCTCAAAGGGGACGCTATGTCGTTTTGCGATGATCGCAGCCGCCGCTTCGGGCAGCAGGTTGCCATCAAACCCGCCCTTGATCAGCTGGTTCATTTCCGCGACGATTTCAGTCTCCTCTTTTTTTGTTGCCTGTGCAATCCGCCGGATCAGGTCCTGCACCGGGTCCTTTTTTTCAAAAATGACCGAGGTCGGTTTGAACCCGACCGGGATTGTGATGCCCGATATATCAAAATTGGGAGAGAAGACGCCATTCTCCTGCACCAGCAATCCCTCTTCCTCCGCATTTTTTAATAAAAGGTTTGCCTGCTCGGTACTCATCCATTTGCGGTCGAGTGCAAAGTAGTAGACCAGCTCGTTCTTCCGCATCGCCGTTTTCCTTGAATGCCGGAACGGCGCCGCAATGGTCGTTTTCAGTGCCACGTCTATTTACCGAGGAGGAGGTTCTTCATATCCAGCGCATCGAGCCCGCCGGGCGCTCCTTCCCTGGAGATGTCGATATCGGTGTGCCTGACCCGGTCAGTGAGCCGTACAAAAAACGCGTCGTTTGCGATCGGCACCTTGCCACCGCTCCGCAGTGCAAGCGCAAGCACCGAGATGCGCATGTCCAGCGCTTCGGTGACGGTCCCGGCCCGCAGTATTTCCGGCGTGATATCGCCAAATGTTGCACGGTCAACTGCCACTTCGACTTTGATCTTGACCTTGACAAGCTCCTTCCCGGACGATGTCTTGGTTGTTTCTGAGCCGTCAAGGGATGCGATGTGCTTAATCGTCTCCAGAAATGGAATGCCCATCGTAAACGAGAGGTCAATTTTCTGGGGGAACCGGTAGTAGATCCTTCGCATAGCTATTCTGTATGAAATACAAGAGAGAAAAGGTACTGGTTGACAGGGAGTGGCAACAGGATTTATTCCAGCAGCACCGCGTTGATGACGCCGTCCTGCCCGGGCCGGCTGACAATGCGGGCGCGCCCGATCTCGGTTGTGATAATTGCGCCTTTGGTGAGGAGGTTGCGCCGGACATAGTTCGGGTTTGCGCTGTTCTCCTCAACGTTCGTGATCTTTGCCTTCTTGGTATCACCGTTTGCTGCATTCGTCACGTTTGCGTATTGTGCACGCATGGCACGCACCTTCTCGTTCGCGCCGGTTGTGCGTTCGATCTTTCTCTTGTCCTCACCGAGGTGGGTATCTGTGGGCGCAAGCCCGATCTCGGTTCTCCGCTTCCCCTGAGCCGGACGGATGCGGCCGCCGGTCACTTTCCGAACTGATAATCCTTGCCAGAGCATGAATAAACCCCGTTATATCACTTGTCTTCAGATGATCCCCCGTGCGGCAAAGGGCAGCAGAGAGGTTTTTCTAAAGAGCGTGCTCTATATATTCCCTTTCCAGTTATTTAACAGCTGTGTTCACCGAAGGATCTCATCCAGCAGGGCGACGATGCCGTCCCCCGTTTTCAGGTTCGTCCGGAAGACTTTCATGGACGGGTTGTACCTATGGATATCCGACTCCATCCGGTCAAGGTTCGCACCCACAGCCTCTGCGAGGTCGACTTTATTGATGACACCGATCGTGCAGTCCCGAAACATCATCGGGTGCTTGTTCACGACATCGTCGCCTTCCGTTGAACTGACGATAACGATCCGTTTTTCCGCGCCCAGTTTAAAGTCGGTGGGACAGACCATGTTGCCCACGTTCTCGATGAAAAGCATGTCGATCTCATCGAGCGGGAGGTGGTCGATCGCGTGTTCTACAAGATGGGCGTCGAGGTGGCATTCCTTGCCGGTGTTTGCATTATAGGCGGGGATGCCCAGCGATCTGATACGTTTGAAGTCGTCGTCCCCGTACACGTCACCGGCAATCGCCCCCGCCCGCTTCCCTTTCTTTACGAGCAGCGGGACGAGCCGTTCGATGAGTGCAGTCTTCCCCGAACCGATCGCGCCCAGGAGGTCAAACGCCCGCACTCCGTGGGCCATGAAGTGCTCCGCATTATGTTCTGCAATCCGGTTGTTGACGTCGTA
>Ga0268277_1000899_pt1 | contig 22221 bp, 33 predicted proteins | sample saktaG_5_FD_190132 | JGI IMG/M metagenome (GOLD analysis project Ga0268277, IMG submission 190132) | Saline water microbial communities from Sakinaw Lake, British Columbia, Canada - sak_2010_1_5_50m | ecosystem: Environmental > Aquatic > Non-marine Saline and Alkaline > Saline ...
TGAGATTGTTGTTGAAGAAAAAGAAATTAAAAAAGAAAAAAAGAAAGATGCTGTTAAGGAAAAACAATCAGAAGTAATCAAAAAACAGGAGAAGAAAAAAGAAATTAAAAAAGAAGAAAAGCCAAAGGAAATTAAAAAACCAGCAGAAGAAAAAAAGGAAGTAACAAAAAAAGAAATTAAAACAGAAAATGTTCCAGCTGCTGCTGAACTGGCAGAAAAAGCCAAATCAAAACAAGAAAACAAAAAGGCATCTGCGGTTAATAAACTCACAAATAAAAAAGAAAGCGAAGTGGATAAAAAATGATTGAAAGGCAAATTGTTGCACAGAAAAAGAAGGAATATCAAATCCAGGAGATGATATCTAAAAATGTAAAAGGCTCTGGCTACAGCCATACAAAACTTCAGAGAACCCCTCTTGGAGAAAAAATAATAATTTATGCAGCAAGGCCCGGATTGATTGTTGGAAGAAAGGGCCAAAGCATAATAAAACTTACAAATGACCTAAAAAATAATTTTAAGCTTGAAAATCCGCAGATAGAAATCAATGAAATAGAAAATATAAACATTGATGCAATGGTTGTTGCCGGGAAAATTGCAGAATCATTGGAAAGATTTGGAACTGCAAGGTTTAAGGGAATAATGCATAAAACAATGGAAGAGGTAATGAATGCGGGAGCACTTGGAATTGAGATTGTGATATCAGGAAAAATACCAGGAGCGAGGGCAAAATCATGGCGTGTTTATTCAGGATATTTAAAAAAATGCGGAGATATAGCAATCAATGGCGTGCTTAAGGCAAAGGTCAGTGCTATTATAAAAACAGGTGTTGTTGGTGTTAAGGTAAGCATTATGCCCCCTGATATAAAGCTGCCAGATCATATCCAGATTTTGGAAGAAAAGCAGGAAATCATAGAGGAAATTAAAGAAGAAAATCCTGTTAAGGAAGATGTAGAAGAAAAACCTAAGGCAGGTGAAGAATTAAAAAAGAAACAAGGAAAAGAAGATAAAAAAACTAAACCAAAAAAAGACGAAGTAAAAAAAGAAACTAAAAAAGCTGTGAAAAAGCCAGCTAAAAAACAACCAAAGAAAAAGGAGTAAAATGGCACTTAAGATAAAAGAAATTGAATCAATGAAGAATGATGAATTAAAAACAAAGCTTGAGGAGCTCAAAAAAGAGCTGATTAAGCATAATGCCCAGATTGCAACAGGAACAAATCCAAAGAGCCCTGGGCAGGTAAAAGTAATAAAAAAGACTATTGCGAGGATTTTGACAGTTTTAAAAACCAAAGGTGGTGAAAAAAAGCAATGAGTGATATATGTCCAAAGTGTGGACTACCCAAGGAACTATGTGTTTGTGAAACAATAGCCAAAGAAAGCCAGAGAATAAAAGTATATGTAATCAGTAAAAAATTTGGCAAAAAATATACAGTAATAGAAGGCATTGACAGCAAGGAAATTGACCTGAAAGACCTTACAAAAAAGCTGAAAACAAGGTTTGCATGCGGAGGAACAGCAAAAGAAGGAAAAATAGAGCTTCAGGGGGATCACAAACAAAAGGTTAAGGAGAACCTTATTCAGATGGGTTTTTCACAAGAGACAATTGATGTAAGATAATGGAATTCAATAAGAAAAGGCTTGCAAGAAGCGAGTTAATAGGCTTAGATGTAAAAATTGTTGAATCAGAAAACAGCTTCAATAAAGGAATAAAAGGAAAAATCATTGATGAAACAAAAAATATGTTTGAGATTAAAACAAAAGAAACAAGAAAAAAAATAATCAAAAACCAGTGTGTTTTTGAATTCAAAGAACAGAATATGCAAATCAACGGAAAATCATTATCAACAAGGCCGGAAGAAAGAATAAAACAAAGGTGAATGTTCATGAAAGATAACAAATCAAAAAAACAAAAAGAGCAAACTGTGCCAAAGAAACCAGATGTTTCCGAAAGCAAGGGCAGTGAATGCAATGATAAAAACTGCCCTATACATGGCAGCCTGAGGTTTAGAGGAAGAACATTTACTGAAAAGGTTGTTAGTGCAAAATCAAGCAAGAGTGCGATTATTGAGATAAATACTCGACATTATATACCAAAATATGAGAGGTATGAAAAAAAGAGAAAAAGGCTTCAGGTTCATAATCCCGGATGCATAAATGCAAAAGAGGGGGATGTTGTTAAAGTGAAGGAATGCAGGCCAATAAGCAAAACAAAACATTTTGTAATAATTAAAAAGGTAAAATGAAAGCATTAAAAGCAAGAGTAACAAAGGGATTAACCCAGGGATCTAAAGTTCCAACATGCGATAATTCAGGAGCCAAAATCCTAAGGATATTTGGTGTAAAAGGATCCAAGACTGTAAAGGGCAGGATGCCTAGTGCAGGTGTTGGCGATCTTGTTATGGCATCTGTAAAAAAAGGAAATCCTGATATGGCAAAGCAGGTGGTTATGGCTGTTATTGTCAGGCAGAGAAAAGAATACAGGCGCATGGATGGAACAAGAATAAAATTTGAGGATAATGCAGCCGTGGTTTTAAAGGATGATAAGGGAAATCCAAAAGGAACAATATTCAAAGGAGCCATAGCAAAAGAGGCCTGTGAGAGATGGCCAGGCATAGCAAAGCTGGCAAAAATTATTGCGTGATAATCATGAAAAAAAAATTTTCAAGTGAATGGATAAGAAGCAAGCAGCCAAGGAAGCAGCGTAAATACAATTACAATGCCCCCCTGCATATAAAAAGTAAGTTAATGTCTGCCCACCTTTCAAAAGATTTAATGAAAAAATACAACAGAAGGAGCATTAGAGTAAGAAAAGGTGATAAGGTGACTGTATTGAGGGGCCAGTTCAAGAAAAAAAAAGGGAATATAGAAAGAGTTTATCTTAAAAAATCAAAGGTCTACATATCAGGAGTTGAAATGATAAAGAAGGATGGTACAAAGGTATTTTATCCTGTACATCCGTCAAACCTTGTTATAACAGAGCTTAACCTTGATGATAAAAAAAGAGTGGCAATAATAAACAAGTCAAAAAAAGCTGATAAAATCATAAAAATCCGCTGAAAGTGTCCTAGCCATGTACTAAAGTGCATGGTTTGTTTGGACACTTTTTTTTACAAGCGGATTTTTAGGATGCCAGAAATGCTCATCCGCACACTAAAGTGTGCGGTTTTCGTAAGCATTTCTGTGCATAATCAAAAAACAGGAAGAAAAAAAGTGATTCAAAATGGCTAAAAAGCATTTAAAAAGATTAGTGGCTCCAAAATCCTGGAAAATAAAGAGAAAAGGCATAACATTTGTTACAAGGCCAAACCCAGGGATGCATAGCAAAAAAAACAGCATTTCAATAAATGTTGTTTTAAGAGATATGTTAAACTATGCAAAAACAACAAGGGATGTTAAGGTTATGCTGTCTAACAGGGATATTTTGGTAGATGGAAAACAAATAAAAGACCATAGATTTTCAGTTGGTGTTATGGACTTGATAGAAATCCCAAAAACAAAAGAAAGTTTTAGGGTTTTATTGAATAAAAAAGGCAATATCTCCCTTGTCAAGCAAAAATCAGATGAAGCAAAAATCAAGCTGTGCAAGATTGTTGGAAAATCTGTTATCAAAAAAGGGAAGATTCAGCTTAACCTTAATGATGGAAAAAATATGATTATTGACAAGAACAATTACAACACTGGAGATACATTAGTTATTGAGATTCCTGAGCAGAAAATAAAAGAGCACTTAAAATTTGAGAAAGGTGTATGTGTTTATCTATCAGGAGGAAAGCATAAGGGTGAATCCGGAATAATCGATGAGATAAAAGACAGCCTGATTAAAGTCAAGCCAGAATCTGGAGAAAGCTTTGAAACATCAAAAAAATTCGCCTTTGTTATAGGCAAGATAAATTCAATGATCACATTAAGCTAAAATGGTTTTAACAATGAACCCGTCAAGAAATATAAAAATTAATAAGGTAACCCTTAATATAGGGGCTGGCAAGGATCAGGCTAAGCTAGAGAAGGGAATAATTCTCTTAAAAAGCATAACTAATGTAAGCCCTATTAAGACAGTTACCTCAAAGAGAATCCCGGGATGGGGCCTAAGGCCTGGGCTTCCTATTGGCTGCAAGGTCACATTAAGAAGAAAAAATGCAGTTGAGGTGCTTAAGAGATTAATTCAGGCAAAAGACAATAGTTTAAGGGAAAGCCAGTTTGACGATAATGGAAATATTGCATTTGGAATAGAAGAATATATTGATATTCCTGAGGTTAAGTATGACCCTGAAATAGGAATTATGGGGTTAGAGGCGTGTGTGACTCTTGAAAGAAACGGCTTTAGGATAAAAAGAAGAAAAATTTCCAAAAAAAAGATTCCAAAAAAGCATACTATAACAAAGCAAGAGGCAATTGATTTCATGAAAAAAGAGTTTAATATAAAATTAGAGGGAGATTAAATGACTGTAAGCAATTATAAAAAGGTATTCAAGCAATTGAAAGCCAAGCCTATAAAGCTAAAGCGCTTTTTAAAGCACAGCTCACCTAAAGAAAGGACCTGCGGGATAGGCAATAAGCGCTGTGAAAGGTGCGGAAGGGCAGGAGGCCATATAGCAAAGTATGGCTTAAATTTATGCAGACAGTGCTTCAGAGAAATATCAACAAAAATAGGATTTAAAAAATACAGCTAAAGGTGTAAAAATGTTAAATGACCCACTTGCAAATGCATTATCCAATATCCTGAATAAGGAAAATGCAAGAACAAAGGAATGCTTAATTAAGCCTTCATCAAAGATAATCAAAGAAATACTCAGTATAATGAAAGACAATTATTATATTGGGGAATTTAAAGAAATAGAGGATTCCAAAGGCAATATACTGAGTGTTGAGCTGTTGAACAAGATAAACAAATGCGGTGTTATAAAGCCAAGATTTTCAGTAAAAAAAGAGGGATATGAAAAATTTGAGAAAAGATTCCTTCCTGCAAAGGGTTTTGGAATTTTAATTGTATCAACACCACAGGGAATAATGACTAATGAAGAAGCAAAGAAAAAAAGTATTGGAGGAAAGCTTTTGGCATATTGTTACTAAAAATGAGATTAGACATCACCCAGGAAATTAATATTCCGGAAGGAATTGAAATAAGCAAAGAGGCTCATTTAATTAAAGTAAAAGGCCCTATGGGAGAGGTAAGCAAAAAGCTTGCTGGCCCAAAGGTTGAAATAACTGCAGATAAAAACTCAGTAAAAATAAGTTCAAAGAAAGCAACAAAAAGAGAAAAAAAATTAATTTATACTTTTAAAGCGCACATAAACAACATGATAAAAGGCGTAACAGAGCCATTTGTTTACAAGCTAAAAATATGCCCAGGGCATTTCCCAATGAATGTATCAATAGAAAAGGATGTTTTTATTATAAAGAATTTTTTTGGCGAGAAAACCCCAAGAAAGCTTAAGATAAAGCCGAATGTTAAAGTAAAAATTGACGGCAAAGATGTATATGTTGAGGGAATTGACAAAGAGCTTACTTCACAGACAGCAGCAAGCATTGAAACACTTACAAGAATAAAAAACAGGGACAGAAGAATATTCCAGGACGGAATATACATTGTCTCAAAGGCAGGAAAAGAAATCAAGTGATTATTATGAAAAAACTAAATTTCATCAGGCAGGATGCACATAAGAAAGTTAGATTAGGAAAAAAGTGGAGAAGGCCAAGAGGCCTGCACTCAAAGATGAGGCTTAGCAAAAAGGGCTATAACAAGAGCGTTTCAGTTGGTTATGGAAGCCCTAAGACAACAAGGGGATTAAACAAATCAGGCCTTAAATTAATAATCATTAAATCATTAAAAGATATTGAGAAGATTGATGCTAAGAAAGAATGCATTGCTGTTGCAAAAACCATTGGGCTCAGGAAAAAGGTTGAGATTTTAAAGCACGCAGTTAAAAAAAGCATTAATGTTGCTAATATTAAGGATGTTAATAAATTCCTGAAAGATGTTGAGGAAAAAATCAATAAGAACAAAGAAGAAAAAGAAAGTCTCAGGAAGAAAAAAGAGAGTAAGGAAAAAGAAACAAAGAAAAAAACAATAGAAGAAAAGGTCGAGAAAACAGACGAAGAAAAGAAGGAAGATGAGAAAAAAGAAAAGGATAAAGTACTGATAAAAGGAACTGAACAAAAATGAAACTTAAAAATCAGAAAAGGCTTGCTTCAGGCTTGTTAAAATGCAGCAGGAAAAGAATTGTTTTTGATAGTGACAGGCTTGATGAAATCAAAGAATCAATTACAAAAAGGGATATTGCTGGTTTGATTAAAGACAAGGCTATCAGAAAGAAGCAGGCTAAAGGTGTTTCGAGGGCAAGGGCAAATAAAATCAAAACCCAGAAAGCAAAGGGAAGAAAAAAAGGTCCTGGCTCGAGGAAGGGAAAGCATGGTGCAAGACTGCCAAGAAAACAGGCATGGATGAATAAGGTCAGGGTTCAAAGAAAATTCGTTAAAGAGCTGGAAGACAAGAAAATAATAAACACAAAATCACATCGTATGCTTTATTCAAAAATAAGCGGCGGTTTCTTCAGAAGCAGGAAACATATAAAAATATACATAAAAGAAAATGATTTAACAAAGGAAAATGGTAAAAGCTAAGATTCAAATAGTGCAATTCAGGAGAAAAAGAGAAAGAAAAACTAATTATAAAAAGAGAATTAGCCTTCTTACTTCAGGAAAGCCAAGAATTGTTATCAGAAAATCAGTATGCAATATTAACATCCAGATTATTCAATACAGCCCTGAAGGGGATAATGTGCTTGCATCAGCAAATTCAAAAGATCTTGTAAAATTTGGGTATAACCTTAACAGAGGCAATATTCCTGCTGCTTATTTAACAGGGCTTTTGCTTGGCCAGAAAGCAAAGAAAAAAGCAGTAAAAGAAGCAATAGTTGACGCTGGCTTAAATATCCATGTCAAGGGCTCAAGAATCTATGCTGCTGTGAAAGGAGTTGTTGACGCTGGCCTAAAAGTGCCATGCTCAGAGGATATTTTCCCTTCAGAGGAAAGAATTAGCGGAGCCCATATTTCAAATTATGCAGAAAAACTAAAAAAAGAAAACATGGAAATGTATAAAAAGCAGTTTTCATCATATATTAAAAAGAATACAGAAGATGTAAAAAAACAGTTTAACGATGTAAAAGACAAGATTATGAAGGTATAAAAATGTATGATAATAAAAAAACAAAGCGTAATAATAAGAGGGGGCCAAGAAAATCTCCTAAGGAACCTGATTTCGATAAGGAAGCCTGGAATCCAAAAACAAGTCTTGGAAAGAAAGTAAAATCAGGCGAAATAACAAAGATTGACGAAATACTGGACAATGGATTAAAAATACTTGAGTCAGAGATAGTTGATGCATTACTGCCAAACCTGAAAACAGATTTATTGCTTATAGGCCAGTCAAAGGGAAAATTTGGGGGTGGCCAGAGGAGAGTTTTCAGGCAGACTCAAAAGAAAACAAGTGAGGGCAACAAGCCAAGTTTTGCAGCATATGCTATTATTGGCAACGGCAATGGCTATGTTGGGATAGGCTATGGAAAAAGCAGGGAAACTGTTCCTGCAAGGGAAAAAGCCCTAAGGAATGCAAAGCTTAATATTATAAAAATAAAAAGAGGATGCGGCTCATGGCAATGCAGCTGTGGAAATCCTCACTCAATCCCATTTAATGTCGAAGCAAAGTGCGGCTCATCTATAATGAAAATAATGCCTGCTCCTAAAGGAAATGGCCTTTGCATTGAAAAAGAATGCAAGAAAATTCTGGAGATTGCCGGAATTAAGGATGTATGGTCAAAAACAAAAGGCCAGACAAAAGTCAAAACAAATCTTGTAATGGCATGCTTTGATGCTTTGAAGCAGCTTAGCTCAATAAGAGTTCAGCAAAGATATTACAAAAGCCTTGGCATTGCTGAAGGAGCAATTGAGAAGGAAGAGGTTGAACCAGAAGAAGTGACAAAAATAAAAGTTAAGAAAGATGAAACCAAGGAAACAGCAAAGCCAAAGAAAGAAGCAAAGGCTGATGCTCCTAAAAAAGAAGCTGAAGAAGAAACCATGATGGAGATTATAAAGAAAAAAGTCAAGAAACAGGAAGATAAGGAAACAGCAAAGGCTGATGCTCCTAAAAAAGAAGCTGATGCAAAGAAAAAGGAAGAAGAAAATGAGTGAAGAAAATAAGAAAAGACTTGCAGTCATAAGAATAAGAGGCCAAACCGGAATAAAGAAAGACATAAAGGATACTCTTAAGATGCTCTGCCTTTATCGCAGTAATTATTGTGTTGTGGTTGATGATAGTCTGTTTGGAATGATAAGAAAAGCAAAAGATTATGTAACCTGGGGCGAAATAGACGATGAAACATACAATCTTCTGGTTGAAAAGAGGGGAAAGGAATACAAAGGAAGATTAACTGACAGCAAGAAAAAGATTAATTACAAAAAATTCATAATTGTTAATAATAAAAAATACAAAAAATATTTCAGGCTCAGCCCTCCAAGGGGAGGCTTTGAAAGAAAAGGCATAAAAACCCCATTTACTAAAAGCGGGGCCTTGGGCTATAGAAAAGAAAAAATCAATGAATTAATTAAGAAGATGGTTTAAATGGTTACTTACAAAAAAAGAAAAAACAGGAATATGAGGGGCTCTCAGACACATGGCTGGGGAGCTAAGAAAAAGCACAGGGGAGCAGGTTCCCGCGGCGGCAGGGGAATGGCAGGAACAGGAAAGCGTGGCGATGCAAAAAAGCCAAGTATTTGGAAAGATACAAAATATTTTGGGAAATATGGGTTTACAAGGCCAAATAAGATAGTCATCAAAATAAATGCAATAAACCTCAAAACAATTGAGCAAAGGCTTGAATCCCTGCTGGCAAAGAAACTTGTTGAAAAGAAAAATGACTCTTATATTATTGATTTAAAGAAACTAGGGTTTAATAAAGTTTTAAGCACAGGCAAAATTACAAAAAAGTTTAACATAAAATGCGATTATGCGTCCAAGAAATCTGTTGAAAAGATTAAAGAATCTGGCGGCAGTATTGTTCTGAAAGAGAAAAAAGTTAAAATAGTTAAGGAGAAACCAAAAAAAGAAAGGCCAGTTGCTGAAACAGCTGAAGAAGAGCCTGTTGTTCAAAAAACAGAAAACAAAGTTAAGGAAAAAGCAGAAAAAAAGATTAAAAATTAATTAAAATATCCAAAATGTCAGTTATTAACAGCATTATAGAAAACCTGCCTGAAGTATCTGGCCCAACACAAAAAAGGCTTTCCTTCAAGGAAAAACTGAAATGGACAGGCATTGTCCTTATATTGTTTTTTATTCTTGGAATGATACCTTTGTTTGGTTTAGGGCAGAACGCGCTTTCCCAGTTTGAGTATCTTTCAACAGTTCTTGCTGCACAGTTTGGCTCTTTGATATCTCTTGGTATTGGGCCAATTGTAACTGCATCTATTATTCTTCAGCTGCTTAATGGGGCTGGTATTCTTAAGATGGACCTTACAACGCATGAAGGCAAGAAAAGATTCCAGGGAATACAAAAAATATTATCAATTGTGATTATTTTTGCTGAAGCATGTGTTTTTGTATTTATGGGGGGCCTTGCTCCTGCAGTAGAGTTTATTGGAACATCTACTTACCTTCAATTACAATTATTGCTGGTGTTCCAGCTATTCCTTGGCGGTATGATGATTTTGTTTATGGATGAGGTTGTAAGCAAATGGGGCTTTGGCTCCGGAATATCTTTGTTTATAGCAGCAGGAGTAAGCCAGAGTATATTTATAAGGGCATTATCCCCGCTGCCATCACCATTTAATCCAGGTATTGCAACAGGGGCTATCCCTGCATTATTCCAGTTCCTGGCAGCAGGTGATCCTGTAAATGCCGGCCTGATGGCTGCAGCAGTTATTGCAACAATAATTGTTTTTTGTATTGCAGTCTATGCCCAGGCAATGAAAATAGAAATACCCTTGAGTTTTGGCAGGGTAAGGGGATATGGAATGAGGTGGCCCCTGTCATTTATTTATACAGGAGTTATTCCTGTTATTCTTGTTTCTGCATTAATGGCAAATATACAGCTGTGGGCAAGGTTATTGCAAAACTGGGGACATCCAATTCTTGGAACCTTTGTTGGCAATAGCCCCACTTCAGGTATTATTGCTTGGCTTTCTTCACCAGACATAGTAGGCAAGATAATAAAGGGAAGCATTGTCTCTGCTGATTTTGCACATGCTCTTGTTTACATGCTTTTCATGATTTTAGGTTGTGTTGTATTCTCAATATTCTGGGTCCAGACATCAGGCATGGATGCAAGAAGCCAGGCAAAGCAGATAATGTCATCCGGACTGCAGATTCCAGGATTCAGGAAAGACCAGAGAATCTTAGAGCATTTATTAAATAGATATATTCATCCATTAACAATAATGGGGGCAATTGCAATTGGATTTTTAGCTTCAATAGCTGACCTGACAGGCGCCCTGACCAGCGGGACAGGAATTTTATTAGCGGTTATGATAATCTACAAGCTTTATGAGGAGATATCAAAGCAGCATATGATGGACATGAATCCTATGATGAGAAAGCTCATGGGTGGCCTATAAAATGTTTGAAGCAATAGTTGATCCAATACTTTCCCCTCTTCTTAAATTAAATCCTTTGCTGGGAATTGCTATAATCTCTTTTATTTTGACATTATTGATAACACTTATTCATAAATTTGCAACAAACCAGGAGGTAATGAAAGGCCTTAAGAAAGATATGAAAAATCATCAGGATGAGATGAAAAAGCATAAGAATAATACAAAGAAAGTCATGGAAATCCAGAAACAAGTTATGCAGAAAAACATGGAATTCATGAAGCATTCTTTTAAGCCAATGATCTTCACATTTATCCCAATAATAATCATCTTTGGCTGGCTTAATGCCAATATGGCTTTTTATCCAATAATGCCTGGCCAGGAGTTTGATGTTACACTTACATTTGACCTGGAAGGTTTAGGAAAAAGTATTAGCCTTGTTTCTGTGATTCCTGAAGACCAGCTGGAAATTATCAATGGTATAACACAGACTGTGGAAAAAAATAAAACAAAAACATTTCTTAGTGAAAAATGGGTTGGGATGGCAAACTGGAAATTAAAAGGACCGGAAGGGCTTTACACATTGGTTTATTCATTTGATGATGATTCCAGAGCATATGAAAAAGAATTAATTATAAGTGAGGAAAGAAAATATGCCCTTCCTGAGAAAAGGATAAATGATGAGAGCTCATTAGAATCAATTAAAATAGGAAATGAGCCAATAAGGCCATTGTTTAACCTTGGATGGATATGGACATATATAATCTTCTCAATAATATTCAGCATGGTAATAAGAAAGGTTTTAAAGGTGGCCTGATTCTTTGCAAAAGATTTTTAAATAAGCTGTTTTACCCCATATTCAGAGGAAAGAAAATGCCAGCAGGAAAACATAAATCAAGATCAATGAGGAGAGTTTACACAAAGCTCCCGGGAAGCAAGGTTGTAATACATTATAAGAAAAGAAAGCCCTCTAAAGCAGAGTGCGCTGTATGCGGGGATGCATTAAAAGGCGTTCCAAGGGAGAGGCCTTACAAGATGCAGACCATGGCAAAGACAAAGAAAAGGCCTTCAAGGCCATATGGCGGATTCTTATGCTCAAAGTGCATGAGGGCAAAGCTAAAGGAGAAAAATGTTTAAAATAGGAAGATTATGCCTGAAAATAGCAGGAAGGGATGCTGGACTTAAATGCATTGTTATTGATAAAATAGATGATAATTATGTTCTCATAGATGGCCAGACAAGAAGGAGAAAGTGCAATGTAAAGCATCTTGAGCCTTTGGACAAGGTTTTGAAGATTAAGAAAGGCCTTTCTCATGAAGATGTTGTAAAAGAGCTTAAGAAGGAGAATATTGAAGTAGAGGCAAAGGTAAAGAGAAACAAGAGAGGCCCAAGGACAGAGGAAAAACCAGCAGTAAAGGAAGCTGTAAAGCAAAAAACTGAAGAAAAGCCTGCTGCAAAACCAAAAAAAGTTAAAGCTGAGAAAAAGGCCGAGCCAAAGAGAACAGCTGTTAAGAAGGCCCCTGTCAAGAAAGCTGTTAAAGAAAAAGTTAGTAAGGCTAAACCAAAGGCCAAAACAACAAAGAAATGAGTTCTTATTCTGTTAATTAAATTCTATTAATTGGTGTTAAACTCAATCAGAAGACCAGTGTTTCTAAATTAATTCTAAATAATTAAATGTGCGCACAAAATTATACTCCCTTAAATTCTTTAAGTTTAAAATTAACTTGATACAAGAAAACTTCAATATTTGGTACTACTCCCAAAGCATATTCTAATTTCTTATCAAATTCTGCAGCAATTATGATGCCTTTAACATTTTCATCGTTTTTATTTTTCTTAATCCAACCCATATATCGTGTTACTTGCCCTACAGTGTCATCGCTTGTTTGATTCTTTTTTAATTCTATTACTACATGGCTATCTGTTTCTTTATCTTTGGCTAAGATATCAATTTGTCCAATATCAGTTTTATATTGTTGGCTTACTAATTCACCATCATCTATGATTAAACTAAATCTTTTACCCAATTCTGTTTTATTCCAATTATTAATGATAAAATCCTCTAGCTGTTTTTCCATGTAGAATAGTCCTTGACTTAATACAGAATCTTCTTTTCTTATTTCTATAGAAACGGTTTTTTTGTAATAATTTAAGATAGTTCTTAGATCTGACTCAATATCTTGTTCAGACATTATTTTATTTTCATTAGATAAATACTCAACTTTATCATTTTCAATTTTTATATTATAATCTTTGAATACAAAAGAATCTCCATAACGAGGTACTTCTTTATCAAAAAATGCCTTAATTGTCGATGTTGAATTCATAATTTCTACAGGCCATGTTTTATCAAATTCAGAGGTTTCGCTTATTCCATAAGCCAGAATAAGAACATTGAATTCTTGGTAATATAAATAAACAGGATAAAACCCTTTACTTACTTGCATTTCAGGAGCAGTAAATGCAATCCAAGGGATACGTGCAGGCATACCCATGCCAAAAGAGACCTTCATCTTTAAATCACTGTATTCTTTAGGATATGATGAAGTCTTCAAGTCTCCTGTTTGTGTTTGCAATAAAAATGTATCTAATACTTGTTTCCAACTATTCATATAAGAAGTAATGTTATACTAACTTATTAAAGTTTTCGTTTGCGCGCGCCTTTTTAACTAGTGGACTTCTGACTTTCCCCTATCGTTGGGAGAACATAACAGGAATTCCAATGTTAAACTTAATTGATTTGAAAGAAAGTATTATTATTTTACTATTGGATCTTCTTTGATATCTTTCCTAAAATTTTCCAACTCTGATTCTTTAATTTCAGGAAAATTATTCATTCGAAATTCACATTTCTTGCAAATATCAAATACTCCAGCACTTGTTGCTTCGAATCTTACATCTTTACTGCCGCATCTTGGACAAACCTTAATGTATTTTTCACTCATAGTAGTTGTTATTTCATAACTTGTATATATTATTTTCTCCATGCCAAATTATTGCAGTGTTGTTAACCTGATAGCAGTTTATTTGCTTAAGAAATAGATTATTGTTCTGCGCCATACTGTCACCTTAGGAGATTTCTTCTTGCAGAAAAACGTATAACAGCAATTCTGGTGTTAGCAGGAATTATGTCTGGGGCCGGCCTCCTGCGAAAGAAAAGTTTATAAAATCTGAGATTTAATAATGCATTATGGCCAAAAAAATCTTTTTAATTCATGGGTGGGAAGGCCGTCCTGAAGAAGGATGGAGGCCTTGGCTGAAAAAAGAACTTGAAAATAAAAAATTTAGCGTATTTGTCCCGGCCATGCCAAACACAGAACATCCGAAAATGGATGAATGGGTTAAGCATTTGATAAAAACAGTTGGAATGCCAGACAAAGATTGTTATTTTGTTGGTCATAGCCTGGGCTGTATAACAATTCTTAGATATCTTGAAACCTTGAAAGAAAACCAGGAAGTTGGCGGTGTTATTCTCGTTGCTGGATTTGCCTCCAATCTGGGGTTTGAAGAATTAGGAAGTTTCTTCACAAAGCCAATAAGCTGGAGCAAAATAAAGTCTCATTGCAGAAAATTTGTGGCTATCCACTCTGATAATGACCCTTATGTCTCATCGCATTATGGGGATTTCTTTAAAGAGAAACTAAACGCAATCATAATTACAGAACATAATATGAAACATTTTAGTGGCGATGATGGAATAAACCAATTGCCTGTTGTATTAGACCAGCTGTTAAAAATATCAAAATCATAAAAATCCATAGAAAACTTCTACCAGCATCTAAAGATGCTGGTTTGACAAAGTTTTCTTTTGACAATGGATTTTTAGGATGCCAGAAATGCTCATCCTCATACTAAAGTATGAGGTTTTCGCAAGCATTTCTGTGCATAATTTAATTCATTTATTGCATATGCCAAAAATGTTAGATAAATTAGTGTTAGACAGAGTAATAATAAAAATATGCGAAAAACTTCCATTAGATATTGTTGTTTATGAAAAAGATGGCTTTTGTGAAAGGCCTAATGAATACTGCGATTATTGCAGAAAGACTAGCAGGGATACATATTTTTGTAACAAAAAAACTTATACCCGCATTCAGAAATTTGCGTGAGTTCTTTAAATTCTTCTTTCAGTGTCAATCAGTTCTTCTGTATAGGAAGTAAATAATTTTAATATTAAAATCAAATCAAAAAGATTAAATACTTCAAAAACAATATAATATATATGAAGAACAAATATACAAAAGGTATCCTTGTTCTTATAGGATTAATTGTTATTTCCCAGCTTGCGGGAATACTTAGCGGAATGCTAAGCTCTTCAGTATCTTCTTCGTCTTTTAAGGCAACTTACTCCGAGCTTAACCAGCCGTCATTCTCCCCGCCTTCATGGGTCTTCGGCCCAGTCTGGGCAATACTCTACACACTGATGGGAATATCTGCCTATCTTGTTTACAAAAAAGGAATAGAAAATCCGAATGTAAAGACAGCCCTTATATTTTTTTTCATACAGCTTTTCCTTAACTTTTTATGGTCAATAATCTTCTTCGGCCTTAATAACCCCATGTTTGCATTCGCAGAAATAGTCATCTTATGGGGATTTATAATGGCCATGATAATAAGCTTCAAAGAGGTAAGCAGGACAGCTGCATATCTGCAAATCCCTTATATTCTGTGGGTTACTTTTGCTGCAATATTAAACTTATTTATCTGGATTATTAATGCCTCTTAGTATAAATAAAATTTTTTACCAGTTATTATAATGTATCCTGCTTTTTTTAAAGCGCTCTGCCTTGAATGATTTTTCTGCAGGAAAGCCAACCGGAATAAAAGCAAACGGGATTATATTCTCAGGTAGCTTGAAAAATTCCTTAAAACCATTGACGCGCTCTTTTCTTGGGTAAACACCTGTCCAGACTGCTCCCAGGCCGAGTGCATGCACTGCCAATAAGATGTTCTGCGTTGCAGCAGAGCAGTCCTGAACCCAAAATCCCTCTGCCTTTTCAAGGCTTAAATCACCACAAATAAGTATGCCAATGGTTGCTTGTTTTGCCATTAATGCATGAGGATGTATCTCAGGCATTTTGTTCAGGATTTCCTTGTCTGTTATTACAATAAAATGCCATGGCTGCTCATTGATTGCAGATGGAGCTTCCATTCCTGCCTCAATGATTTTATTTATCGTCTCTTCTGATATTTCACATTCATTATATTTTCTTATGCTTCTTCTTGTATTTAATGCTTCTATTGCATCCATTATAATCACCTTTGTATTAGGGATTCAGAGCCCTATAAATAATTTCCTGATATAACCAAAGAAGTAATTCTAAAATTTTATTATTTTAAAGCAAGGATAACTGCCCTTCATTAACCAATGATTTTAACAATGCTTTTCCTTTTTCCATAAACCTTGCTTTGTATTTGCTGATATCAACATTCAGAGATGATATATCTTTTTTATTCATGACATATACCTTAAAATCCTCTCCTCTTTCTTCATTCATGAAATATTTTAACTTTTTCTCTTCATCAAAGAAAATTTGCCCTTGGGAAAATCTTTCCTCAAGAACAAACTGAGTTTTTCCTGTTTTGGAATCGCTGTCAGTTGTATAGGCAAAATATATGTTTTTTGATTTGTTTAAAAAGAGAAAATCTTCAATAGGTATATCTGCTGACTCAATCCTTATAAGTCCCCTCTTATACACTCCTATCGCATTCTTATCTTTTTCCTTAAGGCGATATTCAATTATTTTTTTATAGTTGTTCATCTCAAACATGCATGAATTATAATCTGCATGCTCTTTGAACTTTATGTTTGAGAAAAATCCATTTTTTTCATAGTAAACCTTGTTCTCATTTAGTAAAACTGGTCTTTCATCAACCATTACAAGAGGTGCTTCAGGATTTTCCAAAGCAGCCCTGTTTCCCTTAACATAAAGATAACTGCCTTCTTTTGCAACAATCTCCAGTTTGTTATTATCTAAAAATTCATTAATCTTCTGAAATCTTTCTTTTAAAATTTCTTTCATAACATCTGGCGAAAGGTCATAATTGCCGGAAAAACGCCTGTTTGTCCTGTTAATCTTAGATTTTTGATTTACCATGTCTGTAAAATTACTGAAGCTTAATCCTTTTTCTTTAAGAAAATCCCTTGTCTCTGAATAAATGCAATCATCAATATTTTTTACTGATATCTGTGAGACTGCTAATCTTTTTGATATCTTAGAAGCATCTTTTGAGTGATCTTTTTTAGAATATACTGAATTTCTTAGCAAAGAATAATTTTTATTAAATTCTCCAATGCTGATTTTTGACTTTAACAAAAGCTTGTCAAGGTTTTTTTCTTCCTGCAGACAAAATCCATAATCAGTAATCATCCATCTGCTGAATGCTTTTGCATACTGCTCAAGGAAAAAAAGCCTTTTTTTATCTGATTTATGTGTGTCTTTGTAATTAAAGAATTCTCCTATTTTTTTAGACCTTTCTGATAAAGGCTTTCTGAAAAAATCACCAATTGGTATATATACCTTATAGACATCTTTTGAAAGCCCCCTAATTTCTTTATCTTTTACTGACTTCACAACAACTTCCTGCATAAAATATTCCCTTGCCCTTGTTTCCAGTGTATTATTCCTCTTTGTCTTCAGATTAGGGGGGACATTTTTCCTGTATATTCCCATACGCTTAAAATAACCCTTTTCCTGAAAGTCATTAACAGTGTTAGGAATATGCAATACCTTTTCAAGACCAAGATTAAATGTATCGCACATCCACAAAGCATCTTCTAAATCATTCCTGAATTCATCAAGCGTGAATAAAGAATGTAAGTTGTCAACATCTTCTGTAAGGTAACGTGCAATAATTCTTGCAGCATCCTTTGCTTTTTTGCCTCCTTTTAAAATAATATCTTCAAGCTTTGCCATCATATCATAATCAATGTTCTTTCTGAATCCTGCAGCCATCTCAAGCTTTGCATTAATATCATATGCACGTGCAATCTTCTGTAATCTCATAAAATCAGTAACCAGCCTGTTTCTTATTCCAATTCTTTCAAAGAAAGGTGTAGTTACCTTATACAAAGGATTTGTTTCATCCTCGCCAATAAGAAATTCAGCAATGTTTTCTCTTAGTTTTATCAAATCAAATTTTGTATTGTATGTGGAAATTACATCAGGATCTAATTCAATGATTTTTTTTGTCAAACCTTCAATCATTTCTTTTGTATTTTTATACTTTTTAACACTATAACTGTTAACTTGATCTGGCGCAGGATCATGTACAGTATAAATTTCAGAAATTATTTTGTCTCCTTTACAGTATTTCATTCCTACCCATGTTATCTCATTGGTTTCTCTCATGAAGTGGGGGATTTCAATATCAAGGAAAAGCCATTTCATGTTCACAAACTCATCAATAGATGGCATCCTTGCCCTAGTAAGGAAATTATAATCTTTTTTTTCTAGCTTTAAGCTATGATCTCTTTTGCCTTTTCTAAGGATTGAATATTTTATTTCAAGTTCTCCTTTAAAAGAATCATTAGCTTTTCTAATCTCATCAGCTATATTTTTTCTTTTCTTCAAAAAATAAGGATTTATTTCCCTCAATGATGAAATGGTTTTTGTTTGTTCAGTAAGCTCCTTTAAATTTAAGCCAGGATTTTTGTCAAATAATTCATCTAAGTCATTTATTGTTGTTGTTGCATATGCTTCGCTTTGTGATGTTTCTTCAATTTCATTTTTTAAATTGAAAATATTTTTTTCTATACCCTTTTTCTTTTGCATTGCACTTATTACAATATCATCCAGCTCAACCAAGTTTCCGGGATTTGTTAATCTCCATCTTGCCTGCTGGGTATAATTTCCTCTTATGAACTCTTTTGGCAATTCATTCTTAAGATCAGGTGGACAGAATAACTGGTATATCAGCCAGAAGTTGTCTTTTAATCTGGTTTTAAAATCAGCAAGCTTTGGGTTTTCTTTTATTTTATTTTTTAGTTTTGAGATAATTTTTTGGTTTTCAGATATATTCCCATATTTTCTTCCAAGAATTTCTGTGGGAAAAACATGCTTCCAGTCTGGGATATATAAAGTGCCCAGGCTCCCTATGTCTTTATCCCTAAAACTCACAAGCAATTCCCCTTTTGAAGTGACTTCAAGCCTTGTTAAAAGAGCTTCTAATGACATTTTTATAAAAGAAGAATCAGCCCTTTTTTAATCTTTCTATTTGTTACTACTTTAAAAAGAAAAATTAATAAAATAAGAAATATAAAATTAAATTATTGCGCCTGTGCATCTCCAGTTTATTTCTGCTGTTTTTGTTTCCTCATTTATAACACATGCAGGGTTGCAGTAATCAAGCTTAAACTCGTCCTTCATTTCTAAATCAATCCACCAAGTATATGTGTTTTCATTATAGAATGTCTCATCTGTTAATGTTCCTTTTTCAGTGCACTCGCTGTCTTCTGCTATTGTTCTCGCTTCCTCAAAAGTCATTCCATCTTCTTCAAAGCTTCTGCCTAGGTTTTTATTAACACATCTGTTCTCAACACAACCGCAATCTTCCGGATTATATGCTGCCTCTAATGCGAAAAGCTCAGTGCATATCTCAGGCTTTTCATAATCTGATTCATACTCTTTATTTATGCAGAGCATAGGATGGCAGTCAGATGGCAATGGAATGCAGTCATCATCAGTTTCGCAAGCAAACTCCTGCTCAGATGGACAGCCTTCTTCCCATGTTCTTAAGCATTTCTGCTTTGACTCGCACCATGTGTAGCCAGCTGCACTAAGGCAGCCATGCTCATCTTTATCACCACCAATTGGCTTTTCTGTTGCACATCCTGCTATGAAAAGCAGGGCTATTATTGGTATTAAAATTATTTCTTTTCTCATTTTTTATTGCCTCCTTTTGTTATTATTAATTGTGGTTTTTTCAAAAGCATTCCAAAAAGGAATGCACTCAGTGCTATTAAAACCAAAAGCACTATGAACATTATTATTGACAGATTGTAAGGTGATACCTGGGTTCCTGTGATTACTGTCTCTTCTGCTAGTTGAACCATCTCTGTGTTAACCACAGTTTCCTTTGCTGCTTCCATAACATTTAAGGCTCTTGGAGCTTCTGCAGCAAAAGTCTGTGCTCCTTTCATCAGGAAATTCTTTGCAAAAACAAAACTCATCCCAACTGCTGCTATTAAAGTTGTTATAAATGCAAAAAGAACTTTTATTTCCCTTGGCTCTATCAGCCTTTTTCCCTTAAATGTTAAAGAATAATATTTCCATTTTCTTTCTGTATCCTCTTTTTTTATTAACCCAGCTTTTAATAAAATATCAAGATGTTCTTTTATTGTTGATACTCCCAACTCAAGTATACCAGCAATATCAGAAAGAGTGTATTTCTTTTTTGAGAGAAGCTTAAGTATGTTAAGCCTTGTATCAACAGCTATAGCTTTAAGTGTTTCCTTATCTATGAGTATTTTTTCTTCCATATTTTAAAAAAAACAAAAGGACTATTTAAAGGCTTTTGTTTGTTTCGGTTTTAACCTAATTATTAATTGTACTTAGAATTATTTGAAACAATTCCAAAATAGATGCCTTTTTCTCTTATTTTAATTAAATCATCTAAATCATAAATATATATAGAATAAAAAACGAAAGATTTATATAATAGTTATACCTACATTAGATTATGAAAAGTAAATTTTTACTCAAAGAATTAGAAGGAATACAAACAATTCCTTCAATTATGGACATATTTAATGTAAGCAGAGAGAAAGCAATTTATTATGTTTACTGCTTGAGAAAAAAAGGTTATGTTAAAACAAAGAGATTAAGCAACAATAAAAGAGTGTATAATATCTCATTTGAAAACCGGTTGAAAGGCTCAAGTTATTATGAAATAATCAACCAGCATTCCCCTATAAAAATAACAACTTCTCAAGTTCACTTGATTTATGGAAAAAAGCCAAGCCTGGAGGAAACACTTGTTTATGCAATAAAAACCTCAAGCCTGAGGACTATTCTTGCCTCATTAGCTTTATTCAAGAAAATATCTGACTGGAGTGAACTGTATAACTTAGCAAAAGAAAACTACATTGAAAGGCAGGTTGGAGCACTATATGATTTAGCAAGAAATGTTATGAAAACAAGAAGAATGACAAAAAGATTTAGGAATAATTCACTTCCAAAAAATAAAAATTTCAAATATATTATAGGGGGGTTAAAATCAAAGGATTTTAAGAAGATTGAAAATAGATGGAAAATATATCTTCCTTTTAATAAGGCAGATTTGGAGGCATACAAATGATTTCAATAGAACAACAACAAAAATTACTGCTTAATGCTGCAAGAAAACTAAAAAAGAAAATAACTGCATATGCAATTGGCGGTACAGCTATGATGGTTTTGGGATTTAAGGATACCACGCTTGATATAGACTTAGTCTTTGAAAACAAGAAAGATAAAGACACGTTTAAGGAAGCTATCAAATCAATCGGATATCAGGATATAAATCCAATTCAAATTTATGGGACAAAGGAAAATCAGCCGGAGATGTTAACCCTTGGGGATGAGAGGTTTGATCTTTTTATAGTTAAGGTTATTGATTTTGTATTTTCTGACACTATGCAGAAAAGGGCAAATCAAATACACCAATTTGATAAAAACCTTATATTAAAAATTGCAGATCCCCATGATATCATCCTGATGAAATGTGCTACAGACAGGTTAAAGGACATGGATGATGCCAGAAATATAATAAATAATACAAAAATAGACTGGGACTTAATAATTGAAGAAGCCAAGAAACAAATTAGCTTAGGGCAAGACAAGGCTGCATTTGATTTGGGTTGTTTCCTTGAAGATCTAAAAGAAAAGATGAAAGTGAATATTCCAAAAGAAACACTAGACAAGCTTTTTAAGATTGTTCAAAAACAAGCAGTAGAAAAACAAAAAAACAAATAAATACTGCGGACTAAAGTCCACAGTATTTGAAAATCCTGAGAAATTTGTGAAACAAATTTCTTGGACACAAGAAATGCCTTTCAGCATTTCTTCGTGAATTGTCAAAGATATTGTCATTCATCTGCAAACTGAAGTTTGCAGTATTCTGACAATTTTTGATAATTTTTTATTTGATAAATTTGAATAGTTCACTTAAGTTTAATTCCAATGCAGCAACAGGCATCTCTAATTCCCAGTTTGTTATGACCTCTGGTGAGATTTCTCCTATGTAGGCCAGCTTCTTATCATCAACTATTATTCTGCCAACCCTTCCCTTGATAAAGCTTGTATGTTCTGTGTCTTCTGTTTTGTATTCAAGGCCAAGCATATTAAACAAATAATCAAGCACTTGCTTTATCTCTGTGAAGTTTGCCTTTGTATGCGATATCAAAACAGCCAGCCTTGTGAATTCCTCAACACCGGTTTCTTTCTCATTATTTTCCTTAAAGCATATTCCCATCTCAAATATTTTCTGTGGAAATTCCCTGTTCCTGTTGTTCCTTAAAACATCCATCAGGCTTGGAATCATCCATGACCTCAGGACATCATAATCAGTTGTAAGCGCATTTGAAAGCTCAATACAGCCAAGCTCAAGATTCATCTTTTTGTTTAAATTTTCTTTGTTTGTTATGTGATAAGTGTTTGTTTC
>Ga0268277_1000905_pt1 | contig 22159 bp, 16 predicted proteins | sample saktaG_5_FD_190132 | JGI IMG/M metagenome (GOLD analysis project Ga0268277, IMG submission 190132) | Saline water microbial communities from Sakinaw Lake, British Columbia, Canada - sak_2010_1_5_50m | ecosystem: Environmental > Aquatic > Non-marine Saline and Alkaline > Saline ...
AAACCGCCGCCCATGCTGATTAAGGGCGTCCAGCATACAGCTATATTTACCGCCTCGTTTTACGGTTTGAATGATGGATTCGACGGGAAGAAAGCGGCAAATGGTGAAATATTTAATAAAGACGCGCTGACGGCCGCCCATAAATCACTACCTTTTGGAACTATATTAAAGGTAACATATCCGAAAACTGGAAAATCAACCAATGTAAGAATCAATGATCGGGGACCATATATATCAGGAAGAGATATTGATTTATCCTATGGTGCCGCGGTTCAATTGGGACTAGTGAAACACGGAGTCGGCAAAGTAAAAGTGACTGTAGTTCAATGGGGAACAGGAGAAACAAAACATCATGAATAAGGAAAAAGGATTGAATAATTTCGCGACTAGGATGATCGTCAATGTGCTGGGCATTCCGGCTATTTTGCTATTGATTAGAACGGGTGGAATTCCGTTCGCCACTTTTATCGCCTTGGTTGCTGTCTTAGCGCAAATCGAATTTTACAATTTGATGATAAAAAAGGGTTTTCATCCTTGGATTTTGGGCGGACTTGCATCTGGAATTGCCTGGATCGCGGTTGCATACTTGTCGCCGGGACTATTATTTCCCTTGATGATTTTTATTTTTCTGATGTTTCTCGGAGTTATGCTATTTAAAACGATCGAGAATGCCGCTGGCAATATAGCTGTGACACTACTTGGATTCTTATATATTTCCATGATGTTGTCGATTCTCATCGTTTTGAGAGAAAGCCCAAATCAATTTGGTGGCGTATACAGAGAAGGCGGTCAACTGGTGATGATTGTTTTTGCATGTATCTGGATTTGCGATTCACTGGCCTTTGTTTTTGGGAAATGGTTGGGCAGAACGAAAATTGCACCGTCGATCAGTCCTGGAAAATCCTGGGCCGGGTGTATTGCCGGATTAATCGGAGCCGTGATAACTGCCATAATTATCTATTATCTGAATTGGAAACCTGAGTATCTGAAATTATCCGATTTGATAGTTATTGGAGTTATTTCCGGAATATTCGGACAGGCCGGTGATTTTATTGAATCAGTATTTAAACGTGATGCTGCTGTTAAGGATTCCGGAACGTTGTTAATGGGACACGGCGGTGTGCTGGACCGGTTTGATTCATTTCTCTTTGCACCGGCATTTATATACCTGTATTTATTATTCTTTATATAAAAAATTTCTTCATAGAATGGAGTGTTATATGTCGGCAGATACAAATGGTGCTAACATTGAAAAATTGAATGATTTAAGTAGTCCCCTTAAAGATAATGGCCAGCCGGTTGCGATTATTCTGGCTGCCGGTCATGGAAAACGAATTAAATCAGAGCGGTCGAAAATGCTCCATGAAATCTGGGGTGTTCCAACCGTTGTTCGTGTTGCCGAATCCGCAGCCAAAGGTCTCGGCTCGGAAAATCAGGTAATTATTGTGGGGATCAAGGCTAATGAGGTTGCTGAAATTACCGGGGAAGCACGGCACCGTATATTTGTATTGCAAAAGGAACAAAAAGGAACCGGTGACGCGGCACGAGAAGCGCTGAAGGCATTAACAGAATATAAAAACATTGATGATCTGTTTATCTTACCGGGGGATATGGGACTGATCACAGCAGAGGTCATTGAAGCGTTTAAAAACGGATTTAAAGTATCCAGATGCGGGATGAAAATTCTGACCGGAATCTATCACGGAGAAACGAACGGTAATACATACGGACGTATCCTTCGGGTGCCTGCAAAAGATAAGGACGGCCACAATTCTGGTGAGGATTATGCAAAAGTTATAGAGATTAAAGAACACAAAGACATATTAGCTATCCCAGATGGATACAGTTATATTGTGGATCATAACGGAAGAAGTTATTCATTTTCAAAAGATCAGTTACTGGATATTGATGAATACAATACCGGTATTTATGCTGTAAAATATGAGTATTTAAAGAAACATATTAGTGACATAACTTCAAATAATGTTCAGGGCGAATTATATCTTACGGATATCATTTCCATCTTTAATAAAAATGGTATAACTGTTGGTGCCGATCCGGTGGATGATGATAATGCCGTGATCGGTTTTAATGTTAAAAGCGTACTGAAAGAGATGGACGGCATTTATCGTAAAAAGGTTTATGAACAGCTCCGTGATATCATTGTCATTGAAGATGAGGACAATTTTTTTATCGCAGACGAAGTGGTTGAACAGATCCTGGCGCTTGACAAAAAGTATCCGTCACTGGATATTAATCTTCAAAAAGGTGTTCATTTGTCGAAAGGGGTCAAACTCAGCCGCGGTGTCAGTATCTGGACGAATACCAATATCCGGGGAAATGTCGAGATTGGCGAGGGTACGATCATTCAGGATAATGTTTCGATCCGCACGTATCCCCATCAGGAATTGCATATTGGCAATAACTGTATCATTATGCGGGGCGATATCATTAAAGGCAATTTGACTATTGGAGATAACACTCGGATCGAATCCGGCGTAAACATGACCGGTAGTGACGAATATCCAACCGTCATCGGCAATAATGTTACGATTAAAGGAACGACATACATTTTCGGTTCTGTAATCGAGGATGATCTGTTTGTCGAGCATTCGGTACTGAAATGTAAAAAAGTTGAGCGTACGTTAAAAAAAGACGGCACCATTCAACATGTTCGTTGGGTAATGCCCCAGCCCCAGGGACTGGATATTATTAGTGAATTGGAGTAACAAGACACATAATTAAGCGAATAACTTACCCCGGAAAATAAAAAACACTGCACCCAGAATACACACACCCGCCAGGGCATAATCTAGGCTGATTTTCTCTTTCATGTAAAATATCGAGAAGGGGACAAATACACTCAGAGTTATAATCTCCTGAAGAATTTTCAGTTGTCCCAGATTCATCACCTGATAACCGATACGATTTGCCGGAACCTGAATCAGATATTCAAACATGGCGATGCCCCAGCTTATCAGTGCGGCAACAAACCAAGGCTTGTGAGCCAGATCCCTGAGATGCCCGTACCAGGCTAATGTCATAAAAACATTGCTGCAAATCAACATTACCGTCGTCAAAATATAGCTACGCATATCCTCCTCTTTAAAAATCAATTTTCAACGCACAAATTTACATTGATAATTGGACATTTTAGATAGGATATTGTAAATATTTGGAAATACTGCAATCTGAATATTAGCCAATTTTTCTTTTGCCTTTTGAATTGATCCTGCATATATTACTTACGAGTGACTTACTAGTAACGAGGAGGCAAGGCAATGACAGAACAACTGACACCCAAAAAACAGCGGTTCCTGGATTTTATCCGCAGTTTTAGCAGTGACCACGACCGGGCTCCGACATTTCATGAAATTATGGAAGGGTTGAGAATCAAATCCTTGGGAACGGTGAACTGGTATGTCAAGGAGCTGGAACGGATCGGTGTGCTGGAACGCGGAAAGTATAACGCCAAGCGGGCGTTGTCACTGCCGGACCAGCCGACCGGTAACGAATTGCCGTTGCTGGGTCTGATTGCGGCAGGCTATCCGCTGGAAGCGGTGGAGAATCGGGAAAGCATCGAAGTGCCGCCGTCCTATATTCACCCCGATAATTATGTTTTGAAAGTCAAGGGCGATTCCATGATCGACGATCATATCGAGGACGGTGATTATGTGATCATCCGTCAGAAACCCGAAGCGTCTCAAGGACAAACGGTAGTGGCATTTGTGAACGGTGAAGCCACTCTGAAACGCTATTACCCGAAATCCAACGGTGTGGAATTGCATCCCCGTAACCCGGACTACGATGTGATCCGTGTATCCCCGGAGGACGAATTCCGGATCGGCGGGGTGGTCCTGGCTATTTTAAGGCAATATGAGTAGAGAGGGTGACACGGAGTAGCGCGGAGAATGCACAGAGTCCCACGGAGATATTTTATATTTTTGAGGATAATTCTGACACAGAGTCTCACAGAGGATTCACGGAGGGCCACGGGGATGTTTTATAATTTTTATAATATTCATTTTCTCTGTGTATCTCCGTGTAACTATTAAGGAGTTTCTATGAAGTATGCTGATCTGACTGAAAAGATTATCAAAGCAGCGATTGAAGTTCATAGTCAATTGGGTCCCGGATTGCTGGAATCGGCCTATGAAGAATGTCTGGTTTATGAATTACAGAAAATGAGATTACGTGTTGAACGCCAGAAAGCGGTGCCATTGATCTACAAAGAAATAAAATTGGAATGTGGCTACCGGATTGATGTTCTGGTTGAAGATAAAGTGATTGTCGAATTGAAGTCGGTAGATGAGTGCTTGCCGGTTCACGAGGCACAACTATTGACCTACTTGAAATTAGCGAAAAAAGAAGTTGGTCTGTTGGTCAACTTCAATGTCAAACAGTTGAAAAATGGTCTTAAACGTTTTGTAATGTAAGAGGATTTTGACACGGAGTACCACGGAGTTTTCTTTAAGTTTTAATAACACTCAATGTAACTCCTTGTAGATAAAAAGGTTTACATAATCATAATACGCTGGAATAGCAGAGAAATGGGGCAAAAAGATTTGCAGGTTAAATATAAAAAATATTCTCAGTGCAACTCTGTGTCTCCTCGGTGGGACTCCGTGTAACTAAAAAACCATGTACGACAGAATTTACCATATCAGGTTAGAAGATTTTGAGTTGCAGGCGGAGCGCATCCTGGATAGTGGTCTGCGGACACGCCCGATTGCAATCATTTCGTCGCATCATCAGAACGGGACTATTGTTTCACTTTCTTCCGAGGCAAAGCAGGAAGGACTTTACTGCGGCCTGAAAGTGTCGGTTGCCCGGCGGATGGCGCACGGTGTGAGATTGTTGCCATACAATTCTACGCTTTATACAAAATTGCACGGTTATCTGTATCAAACGGTTTCCAATTATTCACCCATTGCTGAGCCGGCGGCATTCGGGCAGTATTATCTCGATATGAATGGGATGCGGAACATCTACAAAGACGATATCCAGGCCGGCAATCTGATCACCAAAGATATTCGTAACCGCATGAGTATGAGCAGCCAGATTGGGATCAGCGCCAACAAACTGGTCAGCAGCATTTCCACGGCCGTTGTTCCTGATAAAATATATCGGGTGGAATGGGGCAGTGAACCCCGTTTTCTGGCGCCACTGCCATCGCAAATTCTGCCTGCTACCAATGAAAAAACCGTTAGCCGGATGATCAAATTTCTGTTTCTCTACCAGGTGAAAAATATCCAGACGATTATCAATCAGTCAGAATCCGGGCAGGCGCTGTTTGGCCAACATTACCGCAAACTGGCAATGGAAGCCAACGGCCGCGACAATTCCGTGGTTCAGCCGCCGCAACTGCAGGACCATATTATTGAACAGACCGTTTTGAAAGAAGATACCAATGATGAAGATGTTCTAATTGCCATGGTGCGTAATCTGGCGGAACAGGTGGCCTATCAATTGCGCCGGCGTTGTCAGATCACGAAATCCCTGCGGCTGGAAATTCATTATACCGACGGTTTCAAAAATTCCTGCACGGGACAGGTCCGGTATAATGACGATGAAACTGTGACCACCGAGGCGGTAGCGTTGTTTATTCGCGCCAACTATCGGCGGAATCGCATTCGTTCAATTCTGCTGGATGCCACGAATTTCAAAACTGCCAATGAACAGATGGAGCTGTTCAAAGATAACCGCCAGGATACGTTATCACTGACGCTGGATGGTATCCGGGACAGATACGGTTTCGGGAGCATCTGTTCAGCATCGAGTCTACTGATACCGAAAAACCACAAAAACACCAAGACACAAAGTTTTTTGTATAATTATGTTTAAGGCAACCACAAAGGCACTAAGGCACGAAGTAATTTTTATGATATATAGTGAGACCAAATTGAAACAAAAAGAAAGCATTAATATTCTTAGTGCCTTAGTGCCTTTGTGGTGAAAAATATGTTAGCCCATCTCAACACCCACTCGACCTTTTCAAGGATGCGCGGCACCGCTAATCCGCAGGAACTTTTGGCCCGGGCAAAAGCCCATGGACAGCGATATCTCGCCTTGACCGAAGTCAACGGTCTCTGGGGATTTATCCGCTTCGTTCAATTTGCGAAGGAGGCGGATATTAAGCCCATAGCGGGCACAAACATCCTCAGTGCGGGTGATGACATTGTTTTACTGGCGGAAAGCCAGCAAGGCTACGAAAACATGTGCCGGATTATTTCCGCCGTTCATGATGACGATGAGCGCCCGGTTGCTGGTTTGTTGGAGAAATGGAATGCCGGGCTGTTTGTGCTGGCGCATCAGGAAATGTTGCTGGGACAGCTGTCACGCTTTATGCCGAAAACCCATCTTTATGTGGAACTGCGTCCCGGCATGACGGAACGGTGCGCCTGGCGTCTGGCGAGATTGTTCAATCTGGAAATCGTTGTTACCGGCGATGTCTATTTTCTAAATCCTGCCGACCAGAAGACTCATAAAATTCTGCGAGCCATCGATAAAAATGAAACCCTTTCGCAATTGAACCCTGCCGAATATAAAAGTGACCGCCATTTTTTCCGCTCGGAAAAGGAGATGATTAAACTCTTTCCCAACAGTCTGGCGGCGATTAACAATTCCCGGTATCTTGCCGAAAAATGCAAAACCGATTGGAATTATGTCAATACAATTTTTCCCGATATGTCACTGAAAGAAACGCACAAATCAAACCGCAAGTTGCGAAAACTGGTCTATGAAGGCGCTAAAGTGCGCTATGGCGATATTAATGAAAAACTGAAAGAGCGGATTGAATATGAGCTGAAACTGATTACCCAAAAAGGCTACGCGCCCTATTTTCTGGTGGTCTGGGATATCGTGCAGCAGACGAAATCTACCATTGGACGCGGTTCCGGTGCGGCATCGGTTGTCAGTTACTGCCTGTTCATCACGCAGGTGGACCCGATCAAATACAATCTTGTGTTCGAACGCTTTATTCATCCCGAACGGGTAGATATGCCCGACATTGATGTGGATTTTCCTTGGGACGAGCGCGATGGCGTTCTGGATTATATTTTCAAAAGATACGGCAACGAACGTACTGCCATGGTTTCCAGTCAGGTATTTATGCAGCCGCGATCCGCGATTCGGGAAGTCAGCAAAGTTTACGGGCTGTCCAATGAAGAGATCAAGTCGGTCACCAAACGGATCGGCTATTTTGCCCGCAAAACCCAGCTGCTGGACTGGATCCGCAACGATCCCCGTTTCAAGAATCTTGACCTCGATGACACACTGTTGCAGATTATTCAGCAGAGTGAAAAAATCGTTGGTGTCTTTCGAATGTCATCGGTGCATCCCGGTGGAATCATCATCGTTCCCGACGAAATCCGCAAGTACGCGCCGGTTTTGGTAGCGCCCAAAGGCGTTCAGATCGTGGAGTGGGAGAAGGACCAGGTGGAAGATTCGGGATTGCTCAAGATCGACATTCTCGGCAATCGCTCCCTGGCGGTGGTGCGGGATACATTGAAACAACTGGGACTTTACCGCAGCGAATATATGGATTATCATAAAATTCAGCCCATCGGTGATCCGAAAACCGAAGCATTGATGAAATCAGGCAGGACTATGGGCGTGTTTTATATCGAAAGTCCGGCGACGCGGCAACTGTTACAAAAATCGGGCAAGGTAGATTTTGAACATGTGGTAATATACTCGTCGATCATTCGGCCTGCCGCCAATCGTTTTACCAACCTGATGCTGGAGCGGATTCACGGCAAACCCTGGCAACTGTTGCATCCCGATCTGAAATGTCTGGCGGAAAGCTACGGCATTATGGTGTATGAAGAGCAGGTGTCCATGGTGGCGCGGGAGATTGCGGGATTCGGCTACGCGGAGTCCGATTATGTGCGCAAAGTCATTTCCCGTCCGGCGCTGGAACATCTCGTGCCTGTTTGGAAGAAAAAATTTGTAAGCGGAGCAGTAAACCGCGGGTATACTCAGCAACTGGCGGAAACGCTGTGGTCGATGATTGAATCCTTTTCCGGCTATTCGTTTTGTAAACCCCATTCGGCGTCCTATGCGATGCTGTCCTTTACCTGTGCATATCTAAAGGCTCATTTTCCGGCGGAATTTCTGGCAGCGGTAATTTCCAACCAGGGCGGGTTCTATTCGGTCTTTGCCTATCTGAGTGAAGCCCGGCGCTTTGGCGTCAAGATTTTACCACCTTACGTCAATACCAGCTGGCGGGAATTTCGAGGGCGCAAGGATCGGATTCGTATGGGCTTTATGGCAATCAAAAAACTGCAAGGCAAAACCGTCGACGCGATTCTGGCAGAGCGCAAAGCCGGTGATTTTCAGTCGCTGAACGATTTCCTGGCGCGGGTGGACATCGACCTGGCGGATGCCATAGCATTGACCAATGCCGGCTGCTTTGCGGAGATGGAACCGGAGATGAATCACAAAGAAATTGCCTTTAAAGTGGCGAATTTTTATCTGCAGGACGGGATCGGAGAACCGGTACAGATTCCCTATTCCCGGGAGCCGTTGACCCATCAGGAGCGCATTACGTTGGAGATTGAATCGTTCGGCTTTCCGATTTCCGAACACCCGCTGAAGCGCTATCTGCCGATTTTAGGTGAGCGCGTTCGGAAAGCGCAGGATATTCCAAAACTCGTTGGGCAGACGATCAACCTGGCAGGGGTTTACATTACCCGCAAAGTGACATCCACCAAAAAACGCGAACCCATGGAGTTTGTGACTTTTGAGGATGAGACCGATATTTTCGAATGCGTGATGTTTCCGGACGTTTATAAAGAGTTTGGCGATCTGCTGAACTGGGAAAGCCTGTTTGTGATTCGGGGTAAAGTGGAAGTGGCGTTCGGTGTTTATACAATCACCGTGGAAAAGCTGGGCAGCCTGAGACGAGTTGTCGATAAACTGACACCGAAAAAGGAGGGGGTGATTAGAAAGCCGATCATGACGGAGACGCGCTATGCAACTGAATGGTAAGGAGGGGAATTTTGACACGGAGATGCACGGAGTTTTTATATGATTATTAAAATATTCTCAGTGCATCTTAGTGGATTCTCAGTGAAACTCCGTGTAAATTAAAACTATGTGTGGACGGAAGACATTAACAAAAGGAAAAATGGAAATTATCGAGGAGTTGTCCGTCCAGATCTGGGACGATTCCTTTGATCATCAACCGAATTATAATGTTGCGCCGACGCAAACGATGCCGATATTAGTATTTGAGAATCAGCGGATTGTTAAACCGATGTGCTGGGGACTGATTCCAAAGTGGGCCAAGGATCCGAGTAATCTGCCGATGTTTATTAATGCCCGGTCGGAAACACTTATGGAGAAACCTTCGTTTTCTAATCTGATCGAAGCCAATCGCTGTGTGGTGATTACTGATGGCTATTATGAATGGCAGAAATCCGGTTCTGGCAAGCAGCCATATTACATTACAAAACCGGATCGGAGCATTTTGTCGATGGCAGGCTTGTGGTCACAATCGATTGACAGTCAGGGGATTACAGTATTCACCTATACGGTGATAACAAGTGCTGCAAACGGCCAGTTAGAGTTTATTCATCCACGTATGCCGGCAATATTAGAGAAAGAAAATCTTGATATCTGGCTGAATACTCAGAAGAATAATTTCGAAGATGCGTTAGAAATATTGCAGCCATACCAAAATTCATTGGCTGTTTATCCTGTCTCAACATATGTAAACAATGTGCATAATAATTCACCTCTTTGTATTGAAAAAGAACCAGCGTTTCGACCAACTTTGTTTTCATAACATTTTTTGCCTGTATAAAAAACATTGTTATTGATAGTTTTTCTGTCAATATTTGCTTTATGATTATGAAAAAGGAGTTATATGGACAATCAAAGCGCAATCGAAGTTCTAAAGAAAGCCCTTTTGCTGGAGCAGCAGGGCAAAGCGTTTTATGAACATGTTGCAAACAGTACAAAAAACAATGAGGTTAAAGCAATATTCCTGATGATGGCTGAGGAAGAAAAAAAACATATCGCTATTATCAAGGAACAGTTTATTCATTACAATGAAACCGGCAAATTTAATGGGCAAGTGACAGTCACTTATCCGGAACCTGTGGTTCGTGAAATTATTAGCGATAAGATTCGCAGTGAAATATCTGCTGCCGGCTTTGAGGCAGCGGCAATAGCAGCAGCAATTGATATGGAAAACAGAGCAGTGAAAGTGTACTCCGAGCGATCTGCTCAAACTGCCGATCCGGCCGAAAAAGAGGTTTATCGCTGGTTAGCAGATTGGGAAATAGGGCACAGCAAAATGCTCGAAGAGATGAATACTGCCATTCTTGAAGAATCCTGGAATGACAATAATTTCTGGCCGTTTTAACAATAAAATGTTTTGACATTCGCATAGAAAATACGTTAAAATTCGGACGTATTTAATGTTGGTTCATTTTGTTGTTATCTAAATTGATATGTATTAGAGAGTGAAAGTCGAAATAATAATGGTAAATGATAATAAACCAAAAACACAAATAATTGAAGACGCTTTTAAAAATGCCCTGCATATGACATTGGCAAAAAATGATAAAAATGCAACGGATTACGATCATTATCAGTCGCTGGCATTGGCCATCCGGAATCAGCTGGTTGAACGTTGGCTAAAAACTCAGGAAAAGTACAGGGAGCGAAATGTAAAACGGGTTTATTACCTGTCCATGGAATTCTTGATGGGACGGGCTTTGCAAAATGCAGTATTGAATTTTAATCTGGAAGATTCCGCCCGGGAAGCAATGACAAACCTTGGACTGGTTCTTGAAGATTTGTATGAACAGGAGTTCGATCCGGGTCTTGGCAACGGTGGTTTGGGGCGTCTGGCTGCCTGTTTTCTGGATTCACTGGCAACGCTGGATATGCCGGCGTATGGTTGTGGAATTCGATATGAGTTTGGAATATTTCAGCAGATAATTGAGAACGGGTACCAGAAAGAATTACCGGATCACTGGTTGTATTTAGGTAATCCATGGGAAATAAATCGTCCCGAAATGCGAGTGCCGGTCCATTTTTATGGAAAAGTTGAAAAATACACGGATTCAACCGGTGAGAAGCGCAGCCGCTGGATTGATACGGAAGATATTCTGGGAATTCCGTATATGACACCAATACCAGGATATAATACTGATACGGTAAATTCACTGCTGCTCTGGTCTTCAAAAGCATCGGATGAGTTTAATTTTTCCTTCTTTGACAGTGGAAATTATACGATGGCCGTTGAAGATAAAAACGAATCTGAAAACATTACAAAAGTGTTGTATCCTAACGATAATACTCAGCAGGGTAAAGAGCTGCGACTGAGACAGGAATATTTCCTGGTGGCAACGTCCCTTTACTTTATATTGAAAAATTTTAAAGATGGGAACGATGATATTTTTACACTATCCGACAAAGTTGCGATTCACTTAAATGATACACATCCGACACTGGCAATACCGGAGCTGATGCGGATTCTGATGGATAAGGAAGGTCTGAAATGGGACGAAGCTTGGGATGTTACAGTCAAGACATTTGCCTATACCAATCACACCATACTGCCAGAGGCATTGGAAAAGTGGCCGCTTGAATTATTATCCAGAATACTGCCGCGGCACCTGGAAATTATTTATGAAATTAATTCCCGGTTTCTTCAGCAGGTACTTTCTAAATTTCCGAGTGATCTTGATCGGATGCGCAAAATGTCCATCATTGAAGAAGATAATGGAAAAATGATCCGAATGGCCAGCCTGGCCTTTGTCGGAAGTCATTCTATAAACGGTGTATCCGCTTTGCATACGGACATTCTAAAGAAAGAATTGTTTAAGGATTTTCTGCAGGTATTTCCAAATCGGGTAAACAATAAAACCAACGGCATTACGCCGCGGAGATGGATAAATCAGGCCAATAACGCCCTGGCGGCTTTGATCAGTGATGCCATCGGAGATTCATGGAAAAAAGACCTTAGTGAAATTAAAAAAATTGATGTCTATAAGGATGATTTGGAATTCCAGATAAAGTGGAGAGAAGTAAAGACAAAAAATAAATTAGCATTTTCTAAATATTTGCTTGATGCAAAAGATATCAAAATTAATCCCGAATCCATGTTTGATGTTCAGATCAAGCGCTTGCATGAATACAAACGTCAATTGTTGAATGTCCTGCGAATTATTGCCGAATATTTGTTGCTGAAAGAAAACCCAAATGCAATACGGGTTCCGCGTACGATAATGATCGGCGGAAAAGCCGCACCCGGTTATCAACTGGCAAAATTGATAATAAAACTGGCCAACAGTGTCGGCCAGATTGTAAACAACGATCCATCGACAAAAGACATCCTTAATTTCCATTTTATTGAAAATTACAATGTTTCATTGGCTGAACGAATTATTCCAGCCAGCGAGTTATCTGAGCAGATTTCCACCGCCGGAATGGAAGCTTCAGGAACCGGAAATATGAAACTGGCTTTGAATGGTGCTTTGACAATCGGAACTCTAGACGGGGCCAATATTGAAATCATGGAAGAAGTTGGTAGAGAAAATATTTTTATTTTCGGATTAACTGCGGATGAGGTGGCAACAACAAAGCAGAACGGCTATGATCCGAAGACAATTTTGAAAAATAATCCTCTTTTAAATCAGGTTATAGAATTGGTTCGGGGTGACTTTTTCTGTCATAATCAGCCCGGATTATTTAATCCCATTTTTGATACGCTGGTCAATAAGGGTGATCATTTTATGGTTCTGGCCGATTTTGATGCATACATGAGTGCTCAAAGGAGAGTTGATGACGTGTATCTTGATCAGACCGCTTGGACTCGTAAATCGATTATCAATACGGCCAATATGGCAAAATTCTCCTCGGATCGAACAATCAGTGAATATGCCGATGAAATCTGGAAGATATCGTCACAGAAATAACGGATTAAATCCCAATATTGATGCAATATTTCTCTTTGTTTCCTCTGGAAAATAATGTAACCTTCAGCGATTTTTAACCGCTTTATTTTTAATGTCTTACCATCGGCTGATATGCTAAAATGCCGACTACGATGTACCCTGCGAAAGGATTTAAATAAACATGACCACATTTAAAGATCTCGGCTTATCCGAGGATTTACTACAAATTGTTAACGAACGAGGATTTGAGGAACCAACGCCCATTCAAATCGAAGTAATTCCAGCGATTCTGACTCGCAGTAAGGATATTATCGGACAGGCTCTGACAGGTACGGGCAAAACGGCAGCGTTTGCGCTTCCAATTATCGACCTTCTGGATCAAAAGAAAAAACATCCTCAGGTTTTAGTACTGACGCCGACAAGAGAATTGGCCGTTCAGGTCGCTGAAGAATTTAATTCACTGAAAGGCAGTAAGCGGTTGACCGTTATACCCATTTATGGCGGTCAATCCATTGAGCGACAGCTTCAGAGTTTAGCTAGGGGAATTGACATCATTGTCGGAACTCCGGGACGGATTCTGGACCATATCCGACGAAAGACCTTACGGTTAGATAGAATATCTTATCTTGTTCTTGATGAAGCAGACGAAATGTTGAATATGGGATTTCTTGAAGAAGTTTCAGCAATTCTGGATAAAACTCCCGATGATAAACGCTCAATGCTTTTTTCCGCGACAATTTCAGACGAAGTATTGGACATCGCCAAAAAATACATGAATGAGTACGAACTGATCAAAACCGGTAAAGGTCAGCTGACTGTCAGTGAAACCGATCAAATTTACTTTGAAGTGAAACGGTATGATAAATTTGAAGCGCTGTGTCGGATCATCGACATGGAAGAAGATATTTACGCACTTGTTTTCTGCCGGACAAAGGTTGATGTCGATACTGTCGCAAATCACCTGATGGAACGCGGGTATGATGCCGATGGACTACATGGTGATATGACACAATTTATCCGGGAAAAAATACTGGCAAAATTTAAAAGCCGGCGGATCAATATTTTAATTGCTACCGACGTTGCTGCCCGGGGAATCGATATTCAGGATTTAACCCATGTTATTAATTATTCACTACCCCAGGATCCCGAAGCCTATATTCACAGAATTGGGCGAACCGGACGCGCCGGTAAAACAGGTATTGCCGTGACATTCATAACACCGACTGAATACCGCAAATTGCAGTTTATACAGAGAATAGCTAAATCAAAAATCACGAAAGCAACTCTTCCGAATATAAGTGATGTCATTCATTCAAAACGGGCAAAAATTCAAACCGAACTGAAAAACCTTTTAGCGTCCAAACCTGAAAAAGTGTACTTTGAGATGGCCCGTAATCTGACACGCGATTCCGACCCGCTGGATGTTATAGCTAACTTGTTGAAACATTCATTCCATACTGAATTAGATACTTCTCAATATAATGAAATTTCCGAAGCGACCGTTGATAATAAAGGGACTACCAGGCTCTTTGTGACCCAGGGCCGAAAGGACGGATTGACACCCCGTAGATTGATCAAATATATTACCGAGAAATCCGGTGTAAAAGGGGATTCCATTAACGATCTTCAGATTTTGGACAGCTTTTCCTTTTTGGCAATGCCTTTTGTTGATGCTGAGAAAGTGCTGGCAACCTTTAAAGGCCGAAAGAAGGGCGGTGGCCTGATCATTACAAAAGCGAAGGATAAACGGAAATAATCAGGATTTCGTAAAAATCATTTTTAGAAAAGCGTTCTGTTTCATTGCAGAACGTTTTTGTTTTAAAAATACTGACCTTTTGGAAAAGTTTTATTATACTTGAGTCAGGAAAAATATCAATGTTCACAATTTTAATAATCATATGCTGTTATAAAATAGGACAGCAAATCTAATTTTATATCGGAAAGGAGCAATTATGCCGGAAGTGTTTTCAATTAGTCCAAGTGGTGAAAAATTCAGGGTTCCTGATCAGGCGGAATACAAATCCGAATTTGAGATGCTGGAAAAAAGAGTTCAGGCAGAGCGTGAACTTGGCAGGGAAATTGTTGTGGTAATGGGAGTCGGCTTTGTGGGGGCTGTTATGGCTGCGATTGTTGCTGATACCGTTGATGAGAATGGAAAACCTTCCAAATTTGTGATCGGTATGCAGCGTCCCAGTGCGCGGAGTTTTTGGAAAATTCCATTGCTGAATAGAGGTGTTTCTCCAGTGAAAGCCGAAGATCCGGAAGTTGATCCGATGATTGAGCGCTGTGTAAAAGAAAAGAAAACACTGATGGCCACGTACACTTATGATGTTTTGAAACTTGCCGATGTTGTAGTCGTTGATGTCCAGTGCGATTATCTCAAAGAAGATTTAGGAGATGTCCGTACGGGTCAGACCGATATGGCAGCATTGGAGCAATCGATTGGTGTCATTGCGGAACACATTCCTGCTGAAGCACTGGTACTGATCGAAACTACCGTTGCACCGGGTACGACCGAACAGGTTGCATTTCCGATTATGAAAGATATTTTTAAGAAAAGAGGAATAAAATCCGATCCGTTGCTGGCACATAGCTATGAGCGAGTGATGCCGGGCAGAAATTATGTAGCCAGTATTCGTGACTTCTGGCGCGTTTGCAGCGGAATCAATGATAAGGCACGCGATAAGGTGGTAAAGTTCCTTAATGAGGTTCTCAACACTGATGAATACCCGTTGACGGTAATGGATCGACCCATAGAATCGGAAACGGCAAAAATCGTTGAAAACAGCTACCGAGCCACAATTCTGGCATTTTTGGATGAATGGAGCCTGTATGCAGAACGGAATGGTGTTGATTTGATTAAGGTAATAAAAGCTATTAAAGTACGGCCAACCCACAGCAATATGATATTTCCCGGACCGGGAATTGGCGGTTATTGTTTACCGAAAGACGGTGGATTAGGCGTCTGGGCTTATAAACATATTCTCGGTTACAATGACGATATTTTCAAGATTACACCCATGGCAATCGATATTAATGATACTCGTGGTCTTCATGTTGCTGAACTAACAAGAGATGCATTACGAAACATGGGTGAACAAATTGCTGCCGCAGAAGTTTTGGTTTTAGGCGCGGCCTACCGGGAAGATGTCGGTGATACCCGTTACAGTGGCTCAGAAATTATTGTCCGTAAATTGACCGAGATGGGAGCGGAAATTCGAGTGCACGATCCTTATGTTCAGCATTGGTGGGAGTTCGAAATGCAGGACAGTTTTCCCAGTCCAGGCCACAGTAAAGCCCGGTTTTTCCGAAATCAGGAGAAGCTGAAAGAGCTGCATATTGAACAGAATCTAGGAAAAGCCCTTAGTGGTGTTAATGCCGTTATTCTGGCCGTCCGACATGAAGCTTACCTGAATCTTGATCCCAAAGAACTACTTGAACAGATCGGTCACCCGGCAGCGATAATTGATTGTTTTGGAATACTGGATGATCACAAGATTCGTGAATATTTCGAGCTCGATTGCGAGGTAAAGGGATTAGGTCGGGGACATATTCAACGAATTAAGGAAGATGTTCGTAAAAACTAATTGAATATGCATCGTTACAATTACTTTTACGCTGAATATTACTGGTTTACATAGGATAACGGTAGAATATTTAAAAATGGATTTTGAATGCACAGAATTTGTTGGGGAATTATTGGTTGCGGTAATGTAACGGAAAAGAAAAGCGGTCCTGGTTTTTACAAGGCAAATAACTCTGATCTGGTTGCTGTTATGCGAAGAAACGGGAAATTAGCCAGGGATTATGCTCGTCGCCACAATGTTCCAAAATGGTATGATAATGCCGATCAACTGATTAACGATCCTGATGTTGATGCGGTTTATATTGCGACACCGCCATCGTCTCACATGGATTACACAATTAAGGTTGCAGAGGCCGGTAAACCGGTATATGTTGAAAAACCGATGGCTCGCAGTTTTACCGAATGCCAACGGATGATCGATGTTTGTGAAAAAGCAGCGGTTCCTTTGTTCGTTGCTTATTATCGTCGGGCATTACCACGTTTTCTGAAAATCAAAGCGATTATCGAAAGAGGTGATATCGGTGATATTCGGGCGATCAATGTCCGGTTTTATCAAAAACCTTCAAAAGCCGATCTATCGGGAGAACATCACTGGCGCATCGATCCTGAAATTGCCGGTTGTGGATATTTCTGTGATCTGGGTTCACATATGATTGACCTGATGCAATTTCTCATTGGTGATATAACCGTTGTAAAAGGATTTGCTGGAAATCAGGCCGGATTATATGACGTTGAGGATATCATTTCTGCAAATTTTAGATTCAATACTGGTGTCTTAGGCTCGGGGACCTGGTGTTTTACAGCAAATGAAAACCTTGATCAAACGGAAATTGTGGGCTCAAAAGGTAAAATTAGATATGCGACGTTTGGAGATTTGCCGTTCATCGTTCATACAAAACATCGTCGGAAGGAATATAAAATTCACCACCCCGAACATATTCAACAACCATTGATTCAGACGATTGTGGATGAATTGACAGGAATCGGAAAATGTCCGAGTACCGGAAAGTCAGCAGCGACTACTAATTGGATAATTGATTCTATTATCGGAAGAATTTAAAATTTCTAATTCATTAAATAAAAAATGACAGTTGCTACCCGAAAAATCATCATCTCTGGAATTGTCCAGGGTGTCGGATTTCGGCCGTTTGTCTACAATCTTGCCGGAAAATTACAATTGACTGGTTATGTCTATAATGATTCCGCCGGTGTGACGATAATGGTTCAGGGAAGGGATGTTGATATTGAATTATTTGAAACAGAATTGCGTCAATATCCTCCTCCAAGAAGTAAAATCGTTGATTTTCAATCAGAAATTATTTTTTCAGGTACTCAATACTCCGATTTTCAGATTCGATTGAGTCCGTCTAATGGTCCTAAAACCGCTGCTATATCGCACGATCTGGATGTTTGTGATGATTGCAAATGTGAAATGTTCAATCCTGAAAACCGAAGATATCTGTATCCATTTATCAATTGCACGAACTGCGGTCCGCGCTATACGATCATTAAAGATATTCCCTATGATCGTCCAAAAACAACAATGGCTAGTTTTCAAATGTGTCCCGATTGCCAGACGGAATATGATGATCCGGCAAACCGTCGATTTCATGCTCAACCCAATGCCTGCCCGGTTTGCGGACCACATATAAAACTAAGAAATACATCAGGTCATGAACTTGTAAGTGCCTGTAGGTCAGAGGATTATAAAATACTCTTTAAGCAAATAGGCAATTCATTTGAAGATGGATATATCCTGGCAATCAAAGGCATTGGCGGATATCATTTAACTTGCGATGCCACAAATGAAACCGCAGTTTCGGCTTTGCGATCCCGAAAATATCGCGAAGATAAACCCTTTGCAGTAATGTGCCCGGATTTAAAATTCATCGAAGAAATTTGTTTAGTGAATCAATCAGAAAGAGAGTTACTTGAATCGGTTGCTCATCCGATTGTATTGCTGAATAAAAACACCAATTATAATCTTGCGAACAGTATCGCCCCGAATAATCATTTTCTGGGTGCCATGCTTCCATATACGCCATTACATTTTTTGATTTTTCACTATTTCAATAAACCACTGGTCATGACAAGCGCTAACGTAAGCGATGAGCCGATTGCTTTTGAGGATAATGATGTTCTTGAAAGACTGAAGGGAATTGCTGATTATTTTTTAATCCACAATCGTGAAATTCATATTCGTTGCGATGATTCAGTCGTTCGCGAATTCGAAGGAAATGTCTACCCAATTCGCAGGTCCCGTGGATTCACTCCGGAAAAAATAATCATTGATTGGGAATTTACCCGGCATATTCTGGCGTGTGGACCCGAACAGAAAAATACATTTGCACTGGCAAAAAATAACGCTGTCTACATGAGTCATCATATTGGTGATATGGAAAACCTTGAAGTACTGAAATCTTTCGAAGAAGGAATCAATCATTATCAACATATTTTTGACATTCAGCCTGAAATAGTTACCTATGATCTGCATCCCGATTATCTCAGCACGAAATACGCTCACGATTACACAAAAGTTAACGAGCTAAAAGAAATCGGCATTCAACACCATCATGCACACGCTGTATCTTGTATGGTGGATAATAAGATTAACAAGCCAGTGTTGGCAATCGTTCTTGATGGAACAGGTTATGGTAGTGACGGAACTGTCTGGGGTGGCGAACTTTTATTGGCAGAATATCATCAATTTCGACGATTAGGTCATTTCTTAAAAACGCTGTTACCCGGTGGTTCAGCCGCGATCAAGAATCCCTGGCAGATGGGAATAAGTTATCTGTATGAAGTATTTGGAAGGGAACTAATCGACATTCCGTTTCTAAATAATCTCGAAAAAAATAAGGTGAAAATGATTGTTAAAATCCTTGAAAACCGGTTTAATTCTCCGATTACTAGCAGTTGCGGCAGATTGTTTGACGGCGTGGCGGCGATCGCTGGTCTACGAAATGTCGTTAATTACGAAGGCCAAGCCGCAGTAGAATTTGAACAATGTATCCAGGAACCTGACGATTGCTCCTATGAATTTAGAGTTATCGACGATCACGAGACCTTAATCCTCGATTGGAAGACCATGATTCATCAACTCGTTAATGATATCAAGGAAAACACTTCGATAGGAAATATTTCTCAGAAGTTTCATAATGGGCTTGTCCGGGGATTGACATTATGGGCAGAGATAGCCTGGAAAATTACCGGAATATCTGATATTGTTTTAAGCGGCGGTGTCTTTATGAATATTTATCTGTTACGCCGATTAAAAAAGTCCCTTGAGAAAAAGGGATTTAATGTTTATACTCATAGCGTTGTTCCTTGTAATGATGGCGGAATATCACTTGGACAGGCTGTGATAGCCGATGCTCAGATGAAAAATGCAGATTTGGCAGGATAAAATTATATGTGTTTAGCAATTCCAATGAAAGTAATTAAAATCAACGGTAATGAAGCGATCGCCGAAGTTGGCGGTGCGGAATACCGGGCAAATTTAACTATACTACCTGATATAAAAATTGGTGAATATATCATTGTCCATGCCGGATTTGCGATTGAAAGACTTGATGAGGAATCTGCTCTTGAAACACTTCAAATCTGGCAGGATATCGCAGAGTTTGATCAGGAAAAACAAATACGGAAAAGTAATCAATAGTGCTTAAATATATCGATGAATTTCGTAACCCGGATTTAGTTAAATCAGTTGTCTCGGAGATTCATCGCGAATTCTCCGGTAATTCAATAAAACTCATGGAAGTTTGTGGCGGGCACACGATTACTATTTTTAAGTACGGCATTCAAAAACTATTACCTGATGATATTCATCTGATCAGCGGTCCCGGTTGCCCGGTCTGTGTGACCGATATTGGCTATATTGATAAAGTCATTGCCCTGGCGCATATTGAAAATGTTATCATCGCCAGTTTTGGCGACATGATTCGTGTGCCGGGAAGCCGCAGCTCATTGCAGAAAGAGAAGGGGTGCGGAATTGATATACGAATCTGTTATTCCCCGATGGATGCCGTTCATATTGCCGAGAAAAACCAGGACAAGGAGATTGTCTTTTTAGGGATCGGATTTGAGACCACGGCGCCGGCTGTCGCGGCTTCGGTTACATTTGCCACTGATAATGGAATTAACAATTATTCAGTGCTCTCAGCACATAAGACGATGCCTCAGGCAATGAAGGTTTTACTTGACTCGGGAGAAATTGATATAAACGGTTTTATCTGTCCGGGACATGTTTCGGCGATAACCGGAGTTCATATTTATGATTTTATCACCAATGAATACCGGATTCCCTGTGTTATTTCGGGTTTTGAACCGTTGGATATGCTAGAATCGATTTTGATGATTCTTCGGCAATTAAATACGGGAAATGCTACTGTCGAAAACCAATATCTGCGTAGCGTCAGAGAAAATGGAAATATCCATGCCGCGAAACTGATGATGGAGGTTTTCGAACCGGTGGATACCGAATGGCGGGGAATAGGCACTATCCCGGGCAGTGGTCTGGGAATTCGTCAGAAATATCGGTCCTTTGATGCGAATTGGAAGTTTAATATTGAGATTGAGCCTGCCAGGGAATACACGGGATGTATTTGTGGTGACATTATGAGAGGTGTAAAAACTCCGACGGATTGCGGACTTTTCGCCAAGATTTGTCATCCAGAAGATCCAAAGGGCTCCTGTATGGTCAGTGATGAGGGAACCTGCGCAACCTGGTATAAATATTCGACGAGGGATTAAATGAAATCCAATGATCATATCACCCTAGCACATGGCAGTGGCGGATTACAGACTCACAGGTTGATTAGAGAATTGTTTCTGGAATACTTCGGGAATGAGTTTCTGAATCCGCTGGAAGACGGGGCCATTTTACAGACAAATTCCGATAAACTGGTTTTTACGACCGATTCCCATGTGGTGAAACCGCTGTTCTACCCTGGTGGTGACATTGGCAAATTAGCAATATCCGGAACGGTCAATGATCTGGCGGTTTGTGGAGCCATTCCACGCTGGATATCCTGTGGAATGATCATTGAAGAAGGCTTTGCAATTTCCGACCTCGAGAAAATTGTAATCTCCATGAAGCAAACGGCGGATCTTGCTGATGTTCAGATTGTTACGGGCGACACCAAAGTTGTAGAAAAGGGCAATGCCGACGGAATTTATATCAATACTGCAGGCATTGGAACGCTCATTGAGGGTGTGGATTTAGGAACTCATCAAATACGTATCGGAGACTCTGTAATTATCAATGGATACATCGGTGATCACGGTGCGGCAATTATTCAGGCCAGAGAAGAATTCCCGGTTTCCTTTGAAATCGATAGCGATTGTCGACCCTTAAATAAGGAGACTATTGCTTTATTGTCAAAACTCGATGGTATTCGAATTATGCGTGATCCGACTCGTGGCGGCGTAGCGACTACGTTGAATGAATTTGTATCGGGTAAAATGTTTGGAATTCAAATTAATGAAAACCATCTGCCGATTCGACCGGTGGTTCAGGGATTGTGTGAGCCGCTGGGATTTGATCCGCTAAATTTAGCGAACGAAGGTAAGATTCTGATCATTATTGATCCGAATGAAGCCCAAGGTGCCTTGGAAATATTACGGTCATTCCCGGAAGATGTTCATTCATCTACAA
>Ga0268277_1000910_pt1 | contig 22089 bp, 21 predicted proteins | sample saktaG_5_FD_190132 | JGI IMG/M metagenome (GOLD analysis project Ga0268277, IMG submission 190132) | Saline water microbial communities from Sakinaw Lake, British Columbia, Canada - sak_2010_1_5_50m | ecosystem: Environmental > Aquatic > Non-marine Saline and Alkaline > Saline ...
TATTAACAAAGTAGAATTTAGTATGGGTACAGGAAAACTTAAACTTGTAGATGATGATGAAGTCCAAATGAATGATGAAGATATAGATAATTTGAATGTTTATATCACAAATGCATCCAATACAAAAATGTTAGATAAAATAACATTGCAATGGAAAGCTGATGATGATTTGTTCATTACCCCTGATTCAGAAATAACAATGCCTGGATTTGGAGCAATTAAAATGTCTTTTGCTGGAATGGTTTATCCTGCACAGGAAAAAATAGTTATAACAGCAAGTGGAGATGATAATTTTATCTTAGATAATTTCCCTCTTAAAGATACAATAGAAGATATTAATCTTCTTTATTCAGATGGAACAAACTATACTTTAATTGGTAAAGATAGTAATAATAAGCTTGCTACGGCTGGTTCTGGTGAAACACTTAGTTTTACAGAAGGAACCCATGATTACTTTGTTGTATCTTATGTGAGTGGAGATGATTCAGAATCCTATTTAGTAAGAGCAAATAATTTTGATGATAATGCTGGTGGAAGTTTAAATGAAACTGACTTTGAATATTTAGTTGATGGCTCTTGGGAAGACGCAGATACTGCGGTAGTTGCAACTGAGACTGTTACAATAGGTAATGTAGATTTTACTGTTGATAGTGTAAGTAGTGAATCTATAAAAACAGTTACCCTTAGTGCTACAGCTTCTACAACTAATTTCCATAAGCTGTATTCTGCAGAAGGAATGGAAGTTTACTTGCCTTGGTTAAATGAAAGTGCTGTTACTGGAACTGTGCACACAACTAGTGGAAATGAAACTACTGTTGCTGCGGCATGTGCTGCTTATGCAAATGGTGGTTCAACTAATCTTGCAACAGGCCAATTAGGCTGGAATCAAGTAGTAAACTTTACTGCTGCTGGTGCTCACGGAGCATCAACAAACCAGACAACTTGTACTTCAACTCCGGCAACATATCAACTTGTGTTTACAGAAGAAAACAAGGATGATACACTTGCAGGAGGAGCGTGGATTAATGTAACATTAGCATTAGATACTTCAACTCCAAAGAAAGTTTATATCTCGGATTATACAAAATCTCTAGGGGCTACTGCTGCGGAGATTGGTGAAACAGATGTAGAAAGAGATTTTACTTATTCTGAAGTTCCAACAGAGATTCTCTTTGATAAATCAGATAGTCCAGATAAAGAGATTACATTAATATATTCTGGAAGCGAAGTTACTGCAGATGTATATATTACATCATCAGACACAGTTATAACCCCTAATACACCTAACACAGGTGGACAAGTTCTTGTTTACAAAGATTCAGAAGTAAGTTCTTTCTCAGACAAAAACTTAGTTATTGTTGGTGGAAGTTGTGTTAATGAAGTTGCTGCAAAATTATTAGGAAGTGATGTTCCTGTTTGTGGTGCTGACTTTACTACTGCAACAAGTGTAATCAGTGGAGGATATATTATCAAAGTATTCGATAATCCATATACAACAGGCAAAATTGCTATGTTAGTTGCTGGTTACGAATCTACAGATACTGTAAATGCTATTGCTAAACTAAAGGAAAATACTGTTTCAACAGTCGTTGGTACAGAAGTTATTTATCCTACAACAAGTGCATAAATAAGTTAGAACAATTTTTTATTTTTTTTTTTTTTTTTTTTATTTTTTTCTTGAATTTTATTTTTAAAATAAAATTCTAATTTTTATATTGCCCTTTAAGTGAGTTTTTTTAGGAATTTTAATGATTTTTAAGCTTTAAATTCTTAAAAGATAAAATAGATTCAATAAGATTTTTATATTGAAACTCAGAACAAAAAGAATATAAATCAAAAATATGTAATAATAATAAATGGATGAGAAAATATGAAAAAAATTATATCAAAAAAACAACGAGAGAAAAAAGAAAGGAAAAACCAGATTGTTCTTGGGATAATCCTGGTTTTGCTAATGGTTTTAAGTCTTGGAGGTTATGCTTTAATGAGTGGTTCTAATAAGGATAACACTAAGGCAAAGATTATAGAGTACAATCAAATAGAATTTATAGAAAATTCTGGCAATTGGTATTTTAATTTATATGGCTTTGAGTTTGAGACAAGATATAACCCAAAAGAACTTGAAAATATCTCTAAAATTATTTTCAATAATTTTAATAGTGCTAATTTTACTAAAACTTTATTAGATTATCAAAATAAACCCCTTTATTTTTCAGGGGATTCTGAAAATTTTATTAACTGCTTTTATGAAATAAATAAAAATATTAATCCTTTTATTTTAAGGCAACAATTGGCTTGTTTAGAAAATGAAACATGTTCTAAAGATTTACCTATAAAAAATTGTGAACAAGATAATATTATTATAATAAAAAACTCTGAAGAATCTAATTTGGGTGTGGAAATCTATCAAAAAGATAATTGCGTATTTATAATTACTAATGAGGAAGATTCAATTAAATCTTGTGATTTATTTTTATTTAAAATATTGGGGATTTATTGAATATATTTAAAAGTTAAATCTTCTTAATAAAATAACATAAAGAGAAAATCAGAGGAAAACTAATAACCACTAATTTAGTGTTTATTGAAATTTATCTAATCAAGGTTAGATAGTTATCTAATTAAGGTTAGATAATGAAAACAAAGATAAATAAACAAATATGGGATATAATAAAACTAAGGCCTAAAGGGTTTTAGGGGGATATAGGGGTTAAGAGATATAAAATATATTAATAAATATAAAATGGATAAAAAAGAATTAAAATTTATTTTACAGGAAGGGGAAGGATTGAAAATAGAGTTCAAAGAAAATATTAGTAATATTGACAAAGAAATTATTGCTTTTGCTAATTCCGGTGGGGGCAGAATATTTTTAGGCATTGATGATAAGAATGAAATAAAAGGAATAAAAATAACTAATAAATTAAAATCACAAGTTCAGGACATTGCAAGAAACTGTGACCCTTCAGTTAAAATTAATTTAAAGGAATCTGAGAACATTTTAATTATTAATATTCCTGAAGGAAAAGACAAACCTTACAAATGTTCTTCTGGATTTTATTTAAGGCAAGGACCAAATTCCCAGAAAATGAGCAGAGATGAAATATTAGATTTTGCAGTTAATGAAGGAAAGATTAAATTTGATGAACGATTTAATGAAAAATTTAAGTTCCCTGAGGATTTTAACAAAAATAAATTTTCAGAATTTTTAAAAAGAATTAATATTTCTAAGGTGATTCCTATAAAAGAGATGCTAGCGAATCTTTCTCTAGGTTCTATTACAAAAAATAAATTCACATTGAATAACGCAGGCATTTTATTATTTGGCAAAAATCCTAACAAATTCTTCAGACAAAATTTTGTTACTTGCGTTTTATATAAGGGTAGAGGAAAAGTGGATATTATTGATAGAAAAGATTTTAATAAAGATTTATTAAGTAATTATGAAAACACTTTTGCATTTTTAAAGCAACATTTGAGATTAAAATATGAATTTAAAGGATTTGGTCCTAGAAAAGAAATTCCGGAAATACCTTATGAATCATTAAAAGAAGCAATAATAAATGCTTTAATTCATAGAGATTATTTTGAAGATAGATTTGGAGTATTTGTAGAAATATTTGATGACCGAGTGGAAATTGTTAACAAAGGGAAATTATTTTTTGATAAAAAGGATTTAGGAAAAATAAGTATGCCGAGAAATCCAATTCTCTTTGATGTTTTTCATAGATTAAATTTAATTGAAAAAGTGGGTTCCGGGATTAATAGAATTAAAAAAGAAATTAAGGAAAGGAATTTAAAAGTTAAATTTGAAACAAATGGTTTTTTTAGGATTATATTTTTTAAAGGCAAAAGTTCTTTAGAGTTAGTAGAAAGGGTCGGAGAAAGGGTCGGAGAAAGGGTCGGAGAAAAACTAACTAAAAACCAAAAAAGAATACTTGAATTTATTATAAAAAAACCCCTTATCTCAGCAGTTGAATTATCTAAACAAATTAAGATTTCCTCAAGAAAAATTGAAGAAAACATTTCAAAACTAAAACAGAAAGAATTATTAAAAAGGGTTGGTCCAGCAAAAGGTGGACACTGGGAGGTTTTAAGATAAAAAAGATACAAAATGGGGGAAAAAGAAAATAAAAAAAAGAAAACATTGAAGAAAAATAGGGAAATTTTAAAGAAAAAACTAATAAGTAAAAAAAAGGATAAAATTAAAGGTAGAAAAAAATCCCAAAAAAAGAATTTAAAACAAAAAAACAAACAGAAAAAGGAAAACAAAACCACACTTAAGCAAAAACAAGAAAAACAAATAATGTGGATTGTTATTTTTATGAGTTTGTTGATTTTAATACTTGTTTTAGTGCCCTTTATTCAAAAGAATTTCATTAATAAATTTAGAGTAATTAATTTAGAATTTCAAAAAACAAAATCTGGAGATTTAATGTTTTATTCTACAAGACTTCCAGTAATAGATTCTTCTGGAACAATCACTGGAACTTATTCTATGAACTTTAGAAATGATCCCAGAAAATTAATAAAAATAGAATTAGATGGGGAAATAAAAGAAAATGGAATTACATTTATAAAAGAAAAACCAGTTTATATTTCTATAGACCCTAATATGACTCCTTGTGAGGATAATGTTCTTGCAATGTTTATTTTAGCGAGTTTTCTAAGAGATTTTAAAATGGATGTTAAATCTGGAATTTCAAATGAAGATTATGCTATTTCAAATAATCTTACATTTATTGACTGTGAAAATTCTTTAGTAAATAGTGTCATAGAAATTACTAATGGTAATGAAACAAATATAATTAAAAAAAATGAGAATTGTTACAAAATAACATATGAAAATTGCGAAATAATGCTTTCAGTAGAAAGATTTATTTTTGCAATAATTGAAGAATATATGAGCCATTTTACTAAAATATAATAAACCAGTGGTCTCAAAAAAATACAAAATAAAATGAATCCTTATCTCTTAACAATAATTTTATCAATTCTTCCCATTTCAGAATTGCGTGGAGGTCTAACCTATGCAATTTTAAATAAACTTCCAATACTCCCTTGTTTTTTTATTTGCGTTTTCTTTAACATTTTAATTATTCCAATACTTTTCTTTTTTTTAGATTTTGCTAATCCTTATCTATTAAAAATTAAATGCTATAAAAGATTTTTTGAATTTGTTCTTAATAAAAAAATAAAAAAATTAAAGAAGAAATATGAAACCCTTACTTTCCTTTTACTTTTCTTATTTGTAGCAATTCCTGCGCCTGGAACTGGAGCATATACTGGAGTTTTACTTTCCTGGTTTTTTAAAATGAATAGAAAAAAAAGTTATTTAATAATTGCCCTGGGGGTTTTTACTGCAGGGATTATAACTTTAATGCTTTTAATTGGACTTCAAAATTTAAAAATTTTTCTAAAACTTTAAATGATTTTAATAATTTGAATTGCTTTAAGATTTTACTTTAAATGATTTTAATAATTTAAATTGCTTTAAGATTTTACTTTAAATGATTTTAATAATTTGAATTGCTTTAAGATTTTACTTTCTTATTTTTTATATTTTTTAATAAAAAACGAATATCTGAACATATTGGAATTTTCTTAAGGGCAAAAAGCTTATTGGTCAAAAACCAGATTCCTACAACAAAAATACTACTTAAAAAATACCAAAATAATTTATGTGCAAAATTAAAAGCACCAGCATTAGAAATATATAACATTGATAAAATAAAAATTCGTAGAATATTTAAGATTAATAAAAAACTAAAAGAAACTAAAATTGAAAAGATTCTTTTTTTCAAATCCATGGGGGTTGTCAAATTTAATATTAGAAGCAATAAATATGCAGAACCAGCAATACATGAGGGAATTATTTTAATAAAGATTTCTAAATTTATTATTAATAAATCTTTATAAAGAAAAACATTATGAAATACCCCTAATAAAAATTTTACTGGATAAAGTGTTAAGGGTGTGAAAATTTGATAAATTACAGATAAACCAAACATTGAACAAAGCAAGATTAAATATCTTAAAAAAATTAATAAAATTCTTTTGTCCTCTTGATTATCTTTATTGGCTTTAATTTTTGTTTTTGCTTTCATTTTAAAATCCTTTCAATAATTTAACTAAATGAAAAGTTATTTAAATATTTAATTGTCCCTTTAATAGTTATAACTAAAGATTATTTTAAACTATTTAAGTTTATTTAAAATCTATTGTGAACTTTTAAAACATATGAAAAAGAAAAATACAAAAAAGGGTCTTGAGCAGGAACTAGGAAAAAATCTTTTTAAATTTCCCTTAAAAATTTGGGGGCTTTTTGTTTTAATTGATTTTATAGTTATTCTTTTTGATGCCCAAATAATTAAATTTATTGGAGGATTCAGAAATTCTTTTTTAGATTATCTCTTTATTGGAATTGGCTTTGCAACAAATCTTATGGTTATCTTCTTTTTCTTAACAACTCTTTTCTTATGGAAAGATAATAAAAGAAGGTGGATTTTACCATTATGGTTATCAGGGATTGTTTCTGCAGCCTCTTGTTTTTTAATAAAGATTATTATTGCAAGACCTAGGCCTTTTGAAAGAGGGCTTATAAGTGTGTTTAGCATTATTTTTAATACCTTAATTATTAATTTTAATAAATGGAACTTTGCTTTTCCTTCAATGCATGCAACTATTATTTTTGCTACATTTCCAATAATAAGTTATAAATTTAAAAAATTCAAATACTTTTGGTTTATCTTTGGTGGTTTAATTTGTTTTGCAAGAATTTATTTCGGCGCACATTACTTATCAGATGTCTTATCTGGGGCTTTAATAGGATATTTAATTGGTAGTTTATTTCTTTTATTAGAAAATAAATATTCTTTTGGTCTTAAATTAATGAAAAAAATAAAACTAATTAAAAAGAAAAAATATCCTTAATTAAGATTTCAAATTAAAAAGAAAATTAAATAGAATATTGAACAAAAAGGGATAGAGAAATATAATTCAATGAAAAAAATAGGGTAGTAACAATTAAATTGCTGCTCGAATATGGCTACTTTTCTTAATAACAACAATTATTATAATTATTAAAATTATATTAACTATTACTATTGAAAAAAGAATGATATTATTTTTTAGGTAATTCACAATATCTGAAGCAGTATTTACTTCTTTATTTACAAAAACATTTAATTTTTGTTCAGTTACTTTATCATCATAACTTACTTTAATTGTAAATTCTTTTTCTCCTTCAACATTTTCATCTAAATCAAGAAAAATAGTTACATCTCTAGATTGTCCTGCTTCTAAATATAATATTTGAGGTTCTATTGAAATTAAACTTGACCAAGCACTATTTCCTTCTATTGAAAGAGAATAAGTAGTTGCTAAAGTCCCTGTATTTTTTAAAGTAGCTCTAATAACTAATTGATTTCCAGCAATTGCTTCTGGTGTTGAAGGGTCTAATTCTGCAATTATTTGAAGATTTGTAGCATCAGTATTACAATTTCCTTCAACTTTTAAAGGCAATATATAAGAATCTGATTCATCCCTATAAATATCTGAAGAATCACTGTATCTATAATGAGCATATAAATATAATTTATATGTTTTTTCTTCTACATCTTTTGGAATTTTAAAAGTAAGTGTGATTTCTTTTGAATCTCCTTCATATAATCTAAAATCTTCTGACTCTAAATTTAAATCTAGCTCACTATTATAAAGACTTACTTTAACTTTATCTTCATCAGTTCTACCAATATTAGAAACTCTTACTTTTATTTCAACAACTTCTTCACAAGGAATTGGCTCTGTTGTAATAAATTCTAATTTACTTAAAATAATTTCATGACTTGCTTTTTGTATTTCAATTTCTTGATAATATTCCCCATCTTTATTGGAAACGCAAAGATTGTCTTCATCACCATCTTCATATGCTTTTACATATAACCTATATCTAGAACTGCTATCTTCAACACCTTCTACTGGAATTTCTAAGAAAAAAGTCTCGGTTATTTTTTCTCCTTCATCTAAACTAATTTCTCTTTCTAAAGAATCATCATCATCAAATTCTATAAATTCCTTGTTTTCTGTATCATAAAGTGCAATTTTAATTATTCCATCTATTTCATCATCTTCATCATCGGAATTAAATTTAACTTTAACTTCAAGTTCTACTTCATCTAAAGGTTTCCATTCCCAATCATTACTTGAAGAAAGATCCCGGATAGTGGTTATTTCAAGATATCTTGTTCCTTCACTAATTGTCTCTTCAAGTTCTCCATAATCACAAAAATCACTTTGAAATTTAAGCAAAATTGATTCAGTTTCGTTAGCATTATTTTGATTGATTATTACAATTGATGGACTTGAAAATTCTCCTAAAGCTAATCTATTCAAATTAACCCCTGAATCCAAATGGAAAGAAACATTAATAGTTTTTGATGAACTATTTGCAATTTCAATTATTCCTTGATTTGTTTGAGAAATATAAATTGTGTGACCCTCTTCATCTGAAATATCTAAAAATTCTGGAACAGACACAAAAATATTATCTGTAAAATTATTATTAGTTATAGTAAAACTAGTTATATTATTTGATTTTGTTAAATATAAATTATTAGTTGAAACTGAAAAATCAGCTGCACTAATTATAAAGATTGAAATTAGCAAAATAAATACTGTGAATAGTGACGCTAAGATTGTTTTTGTTTTCATTTTGTTATAATCCCAGAGTTATGACAGTTTATAAAGATTGTTATTTTAGGGCATATATAATAAATTAGATAAATTTTATAACTCAGTTTAAAATAACGAATAACTTATAATTTGTTCCTAAAATATATAAATGTCTAAAATATATAAATAAATAAACAAACATAATAAAAGAAAGAAAAGCCTTGATTAGACATTATTATCCCTTGATTGTACCTTATTATAATAAGGAAACTATGCAAATTGCCCATTAAACTCTTTGATTCTTATATTTAATAAATCTAACAATTAATCTGGTTGATTGGCTGGTTGGTTGATTGGCTGGTTGGTTGATTGGCTGGTTGGCCTATTAAACAATAAACTTCCCTAATAAAAAATATAAAGCATAAACAAAAGCTTTATAATTAATAATAAATTAAAAAAGATATAGAAAAATATGTATAATCCACTGCTTATTTAAGTTATTTATAATGAAAGGAGGTAAAATGGTAAAGAAAAAAAAACAAACAACAAAAATTTCTTGGATTTTTCTGGTTGGACTAATTTTAGTAATATTATTAGGGTTAATTGGGTCTAGTTTAAACCTTTTAACTTATACAATCTTAGTGGGATTAACAATTCTCACTGGAATTTGCTTAGGATTCTTTAATATTAAAAAACAAGATGCTTCTAAGTTTTTATTCATAGTTTTGACCTTAGTAGTTATTTCATTTATGGGCTCTAATATACTTGCCTTATTTGATTTATTTCCAGTTATTGGAAAAGCACTATTGTCTATATTAAATGCTTTCCTAGTATTATTCATTCCAACTGCAATAATTGTTTCATTAAAATTAATTATTGAATTTTCAAAAAAATTTGTTAAAAAATAAATAAACTTAATGAAAACAAGCCTTAAAGATTTTTATTTAGAGATAACTGTGAAATTTGTTAATTAGCCTTATACTTTTATATTGATTTTAATATTTCTTGGGCCTCTAAATAATTAATAATTTCTTTACTATCTTGTTTTAATCCTGGACAAGAAAAATTTACCCAAAAATCAATATTAAAATTTTGAAATTGATTTATATCAATATTATTTGAAACAAAAATATACGAAATCTTGCCCCTTTTACTTAATACTTTTTTAAAATTAATCGCGCAATCTAAATTTTCTTGACCGGGCTTTGTAGTAACCAATAACCCAATCTTTTTTGCATTTAAAAATTTGATTAAACAAACTTTTTTATTTATTTTTATTTTTTCTATTTCCTTCTTGGAAATTTTTTTAATTTTTTGCTCTTTTAAAATATTTAAATAATAGATATTTGGATTTTGGGAATACAAATTAATTAAATGAAATTTTCCATCGCCAATAAAAAATAAAGGGATTTTTGAATTGATTTTTGAACATCCAAGAACTTGTTGAACTTTTTTAACTTGAATTTGATTTGATTCCAATTGTTTTTTTATTTTCTTTATTGAGTCTTTATATTGAATAATATAAGCTAAATTTAAAATTTTTGGTAATTTTTTAATTTCAGATTTTAAGAGATCTACATTTAAGTTTTTACGTTTAGCTTCAATATATAATATTTTCATTCTAATAATTTCAATAAAAAAAGAGTTTATATAGTTAATGAGATGATTAATCTAATTATTAAACCTAATCAACTTTAATACAAAAATCACTTACAAAGGATTTATAAAATGAATCTGCTTTTGAAAATTAGAATTAAATAAGTCTAATTAAATAAATCTAAGGAGGGTAAAAATGATAGAAGGAAGATGTATGAAATGTAAATGTCAAAGAGAAATGAAAAATGTAAGAATTGTTAAAACTTCTCGAGGCGGTTTTATGGCAAAAGGTCAATGTAAAATCTGCGGGACAAATTTATGTAGAATTCTCTCAAAAGAAAATGCTGAGAAATACATAAAAAATAACGAAGCTAAAAAAGATTTTGATTAAATTTTAATCAAAAATAGTAGGTTAAATATAAATATGCTAATCAAGATTCATAAAGCTTACAGAAATTTAGTTTCTTTAGTAGATAAAGAATTAATTGGAAAAGAATTTGAAGAGGGAATTAGGAAAATTAAAATTAATCCTAATTTTTTTGAAGGAGAATTAAAAGAAGAAGCAGAAACTATAAAGATTTTAAAAGAAATGGACAATGAAGATTCAAGTTTTAATATTGTTGGTAAAAAGTCTATAGAAACCGCATTAAAAGCTGGGATTATTTCTAAAGAAGGTATAATTAAAATACAGAACATCCCAATTGCTTTAGGATTATTATAAATTTTTTTATTTTGTAACTGGGAATTTTGCCCCACAAGCTAAACAATGCAAAAAAGTAATTCCTTTTTCTCTTATTAATTCACTATCTGGTTTTTTGCATTCTTTGCATAAAACAAATTCTTTAACGTATTTTTCTATTTTCTCATTAATTTTTTGAGAAGAAATTTTTCTTTGCAAAATAACCCGATTTTTTTTAATTGCGCCAGATGTTGCAAGTTCTTTTAATAAAAATTTTAGTAAATGATTTAAATCTCTTCTTAAATGAGAAGCAATTTGTTGAAGATTTATTAAAATAGTTTTACTGCCCTCCAAATGTCCTTGTACTTTTATAATTTCGAACCGTTCTGATTTTTCAATTGGTTTTATTTTTTTATATGCGCTATCAATTAATTTTTCATAAAATTCCATTAATTGAAATAGAATATGGCATTTTTAAGGCTTTAGTAATTAAAATTTTTAAATTAAAAATTTGTTAAAGATTGATTAAATTAACTAAAAAATAAATCAAATTAACCAAGATATCTAATTCTTCCAGGCCTTGGCTCGTAAATTATTCCCTCTTCAAGTAATCTTTTTATCTCTTGATGAATTATTTCTGGCCTTGCTTTTGTTTTCATAATAATTTCCTCAGAATCAATTCCTTGATCTTTTTCAGAAAGTTTTATTATCTCAATTAAATCATCTCGAAGAGCATTTATTTCTTTTTTCTGTTCAGAATTTAATTTAATTGGAAATGATTTTTCAATTTCAAGCTTTCTTACTAAAAGATATTTTGGTGTTTGTTTTTTAATTATTTCTGGATAAATATATAATTCTTGATTAAAAGATTTTAATAAACCAATAATTAACACAGTATGACCTTGAGAAAGTTCTTTATATTTATTAATTTCTTCTCCGAAAACTTTTGCCCTGATTTGACCAGTTCCATCGTCAAGTGTGATTGAAGCAAATTTTCTTTCGCCATCACTTTCATATTTGTCAATAATATTTGCAATTAGATTAACTCTTAAAAATCGTTTATTTCCAAATTCTACGAATAAGAGGCGTTTATTTAAAACTTCAGAAGGCTCGAATATTTGCTTTGCTTTAAGTATGTCTTCAATTCTTAATTTGTAAGCTGTCTCTCTTTTTGTTAATTCTGGCATTTTAATTTAAATATCTTTAAATCTCCTTTTTTTACAAGATTTAAAATTTATTTAATGACTCAACGAAATTTTAGATTTTAAAGATTTATGTTTTTAAGAGTATTAATTCATCTAAAATTTTAAAGAATTTCAAAAATGGGAAAAATTTAAAAAAATTTGGAGAAATAAAAAAAAACTAAAATATAGAATATTTGGAGTAAGAAACTTTAAAAACCAAATTATATTTGTAATAAAAAATAATTAACCATAATCAAAAAATGACATATTTAAAATATTTAAAAGGAACAAGAGAACCCTTCCCAGAATTAATTGAATCTATTCCACTTCATCCCCTCCATATTTCATTAAGATTTCATAAAGATGCTGATTTAAATGATTTTTTGGAATATAATGAAGAGTGTAATAATTTTAGAGAGTTTTCAATAGATCGTGAAAATAATGAATTAGTTTATGGATTACAAAATCCCAGTGTCCCTATAGAAAAATATCTTGCGATAAGAAACTTAAGACGCTTTCTAGATAAAATCAAAGAAATGCATTTAAGATTTACTGATGAGGATTTAAAAATAATTGAGAGAGAAGGCTGGAGCAAAACACCTTCAGAAATAAAAATTTTAGTAGATGCCCCTGATAAAAAAGATAGCTATAAATTAATTGAGATAACCCTACAAAATTCTTTCCAACAAAACAGCAAAAAAAGCTTAGATGATTGGTTTTCAAATATTTCTGTTTGTAAGGTTTAGATAAGATTTGATAATTCCCTTCAATCAAATAATCAAAAAAAATAAAAGAATGGCTTTCAGAAATCCAATTTTGTAAGGGGCCTTGGATGAATTCTTGGTGGTAAAATTAACAAAAGCAAATAGAATATTTTCAGAGATTAAGGGGAAAAATGTATTAAGCATAACTCACAATGGAATTAACCAAGAGATTATCATGGCATTATTAGGAAAAGAATGGGTGTATATTAAAGATATTGGAAAATTAGAAAATACTCCCATTACAATTTTTGAATTTGATGAAGAAGGAAATTCCATTCAGAAATTAATTAATTGTGCTAAACATTTTGAAGATTAATCAAATAAATCTTTAATTGAGTTTCCAGTATTCTCTAAAAATTCTCCTGCTTGTCCAACAATATTTTTATGCCATTGCCAACATAAAGAATCTCCAACCCCCATATCGCAGGTAACACCAATTTTTTGGGCTTCTTGTCCTCCGATAAAACCCCAAACTAAAACAGCAACTATTAAGATAATTAGAAAGATGACAAACCCATTTCCTTTTTTATTCTTAATCATACTCTTTTGAAAAAATAGAAGTATTTAATCTTTTCTTAAAAATCCCTAATGTTTCACAATGTGCAAACGCCCCGACAGAACAATAGATAAAAGTTTAGTCTTTTATGGATTTAAGCGCTTCTATTGAAGAAGAATAAACATTCTTATAAGAATCTTCTTTTGAAATTCTATTAAAATTTCTTGCAAAAATTTCATCAATTACTGCATTTTTAGGCAATGACTCTGACAATCCTATAAGAAGATTTGGGTGGATTGGCAAAAAGACTTCTAAGTTTTTTGTAGCTTCTGGGTTTTCCGCCATAATAACTATCCCAGTATCGCCCAAAACAAATGGAACCCCAGTTAAATTAATTATAATTTTAACATCTTTTTTATCAATTTCACACCTTCTAAAAAAACTATCCCTTTGCTTTTTATTTATGATATCTGAAGAATGTCTATCAGGGTGATTTAAAATTTCTTTTATATCTTCTTCTGCTTTTTTAACCATCTCATCAAGAGATTCGTCAAAAATCCTTTGTCTAATTTCACTAAGATAATTTGGATTTTTCTTAAGAATCTTTCTCCACTTGAGTTCAAGAACTCTTCTCTGCTTTCTATTAAAAGTGGGATTATGCTTCATTATTATCGCCTTAATATCAGGTTCTCGATTGTTTTCAATAGAAATAATTTGTTCTCCAAAATCAGGAGGCAGACTAAATTTTTCATTGAATCTTTTTGAGACCATCTTAAACTTTAAGGTTCTTATATGCTGGATTGCCATATACTCCTTAACAAAATCAGCCTCATTTTCATTTAAGATAATACTCTCTTTATTGTTGAATTTACCTATTATTTTTGAAACAATAACGCCTAGTGGAGTTTCAAAGTATTCGCCTAAGGCAGTTTCAAGATTTTTATCTATCCATTCATTAAATATTGGATTGATTTTAATATGTTCAAACAAATCATTTAATTCGCTTAAAGTTTTCTTGCTATAAAAGTTTTCTTTTTGTAATTGGTTATAATGGTTAATTTCAGAAGAAATACCCTTTTTTCCCTTACTGTAATATCTAATATTCCCCTTAGAATCCGAAAAGTTTTTTATTATGAATCTTGGAACGAAATGGTTTTTACTCATAAAATCATTAAAGACAATTGCTTTAAAATCTTAACTAAAACCAATCGTCATCTTCTTCTGAATCCAATTATCATATACTTCAAGTTTTATAAATATTGATTATAACGGAAAGCTCCAGAAATGTTCACTTTTGCTATACTTTTTCTAAAACTCCGTTCGAAATAGTAACACACCCTACCGAACGGACTAGCAAAAATTAAACGCTCAAGAGAAAAATTAGAAATTACCTTTTTTAAATTGCTCAACGATATATGCTATATCAACAATTACTATCACTACCGCCAAGAAACTAAACATCCCTTTAAAGACTGTTGTATTAATTGTGTTAACACCCGAAGACCCCAGTGCGTCTATAATCATATAACCAATATTTGCCTGACTAGGAATTGCGAAATAGATTCCCAGCACAAAAGCAACTAATGCCACAATTGCTCCGAGTTCATTCCTCGCCATCTTCTACGGACTCCTTTTTAATATGTGTCTCCTCGTGTTTTTTTGCTATTGAAGGCATTACATATAAAATATTCATTAATTGTTCTGCAAGATCCAATACATCTTTTGCGTCTTCGTTTGTGACTTCCAAATTTGTTGGATGGGCCCCGTCATTTCCAACCCATCTTACACTATGCGCCCATTCTTTTATCTGTTCAGTAATTGTTCCATTAGTAAACAATTCGTTAATTTGTTCATGTAATTTTTCTTTTGTTGCGCCATTATCCATACAGGCGCATTGAATTGCTCTTCTTGACATTGAACTTGAAGCCATCGGAGCCCCTACACTTAAACATATTTTTGCTTCATCGATTGCTTTTTTTACATTTGCAGGAATTCTCTCGTCAGTAGGAGAAGGAAGTGGGAATGGAAAGATATTTATTATTTCCTCACCAATATTCTCATCATAAATTTCATTTATTAAAACACCATTTTTACAATTAGGACATATGCCAATTACCCAAGTTCCTTTATCATTTTGAAAGTAATCTGCGAAAAAATTACTTAAATAGCCTCCTTGATCATTGCTTTCAATCCATGCAAAAGTGACATCCTTGTGGCAGTGTGGGCAAAATTTACTGATATTTTTCATAAATTAATAAGAGATAGGCATTTTTATAAATATAGATGTTTAACAACTAAGATAAATAACATCTACTCTAACCCCATTAATCTTTGTATTCAGTTCGTAGATTCCCACAGGGTTTATTCATAAAAAAGAAAGAGTGGAAAATAGGCCACCTTCTGTTGTTTTCTGCTTTAACAGACAAAACATGTCAACATTCTACTTAGCGTTCTTTGAACTTGCATCAATCAAGGTGTTCGTTTCATCAAATCCTTATCTTCATGGTTCATTTCATAAATCATTACTCAAATAAGGCTGTGGCGTTTCTGTAACAGAGCTTTATCTCGCGATAATCTATTTTCATAGATGATTATGTTTAAGAGAATTTTGCATCTCCTAATGATGGGCAGACCTTCCTCAGACTTAATTTCCATTTAATTAAATTAATTGAAATTTACTGATTTAACAGTTAAGCCCGAAAGTTGACTATTCCACTCTTAAAAATATTAGAAATAATCCTAATTTAAACCTTTTGATTTTGGTTTTATCTTCTTTTTCTATAAACTATTTTCCTTCTACCTTTCCTTACTATTTTATATTTATAATGCTCTCCATTTACTATATTGCTTTTTCTTCTTCTGGCTTTTCTAAAAACCCATCCCATAGGCTTATTTACTCTTTCCCAACTATTCTTTTTTTTATGTTTTCTTTTGAATAATCTTTTAAATAAGTTAGAGTGCCTATCTATTTTTTTGTATCCTAACATTAGAAATACAAATGCTATTATAAACCCAGCTAAAGAAATACTTAAACCCTCAGATCTTGTAAGCATAATACTATAATAAATAAATAAAATGCCCCAAAGAAGATATAGGATACCTAAAAAGAAATTTATTCTTGCTTTTGTTTTTTTATTCTTAGTAAGATCTTGCCAAATAAATAAGGTCAAAAATCCTATGAAAATATAAAGAGCATATTCCAAAGGTTTAGAAAAGAAAAAAGTTAGTAGTGTAAAAAGAATTGATGAAAACACCCACCAAAAAAATCTTAAATTGTTATATTTCTCAGCGTCATGATCTTTTTTTGTTTGAAGAATAATCAACTTTGGCATACTTATCTCAATTAGAAGTAATTTAAATAATTTTCTGAAAATAAACCTCGCGAATCTTATAAAAATCTATGAAATTTTTTATAAAATTCTTTTATTTTAATTTAATCCAAAAATAATTATTAAGAATTATTATCAAGATGCAAGTAGAAAAGATTTATAGAAAATATAAAAAGAATATTAAAAACAATATAATTTAATGAGGCTTTTAGTAGTTGCGAACTGAAATTCTCGTTACCTTGAATCTTACATTCCAACTCTATCAACGTTGTCTTTTACAACGGCCTTTGTTATTTCGTTTTGCGGATGGCTTCGTGCTTAGATGCTTTCAGCACTTATCCATATGAAGCGTAGCTGCGCAGCATGCTCATAACAACTGCTACACCAGAGGCTTCCAACCCTGGTTCCTCTCGTACTACAGGGTCGTTTCACTCAAACAACAACACACCTAATAGATATCATACAATCTGTCTCACGACGATCTTAACCCAGCTAACGATTCCTTTTAATATGTGAACCCCAGCACCCTTGGTCGCTTCTGCACGACCAGGATAGGAAGAGCCGACAGCGGAGTAGCAAGCCTCGCCGTCAATATGAACTATCGGGCGAGACCACCCAATTATCCTTGAGGTACCTTTTCTGTCACAATTGAGACCCATTAAAAGTCTTCAATGGTTCGATAGGCCCGTCTTTCAACTCTGCTTTTCGTGCTTTTTAAAAAACAGTTAGACAAGCTTTTGCCCTTACACTCTACTCTAGATTTCCGACCTAGATGAGCTTGTCTTTAGGCCCCTCCGATATCTTTTCAGAGGGGTCCCGCCCCAGGCAAACTGCCCGCCTGCTGTTGTCCCCTATAAGAGTAAGTAAATCTAAAAAAAGCAAGTAGTATTACATATTTTGACGTGCCGCTTTGCCGAAACTACGCGTATTCTCCTACTTATTCTATGTACTAATTATAAATTTACAGCAACAAGTTGCAGTAAAGGTCTACAAGGTCTTAGCTTCCCGTTAGGTGTCTCTGGCCTGTTCACCAGAGAGTAATTTCAGAAGATTCTAGTTAGGGACAGTGACGATTTCGTTAAACCATTCATGCAAGTCGCCATTCAGACGACAAGGTATTACGCTCAATTGTGTTATTCTAAATTTTATAATTTAATAAAATTCAACTCTTTATGTCGCCATAAAGTTCGGACTATATCTTCACAAGTTAATATCTTGTGTTTGGCATATAGTCTCTGAGGATTCTTCTTATTTTTAAATAAGTAAGCCTTTCCTGCTGATTGTCTGCACCCATCTTGTTTTCACGCAAACCAACTATTTAAAATCAAGTTGTTGTTGTAAAGTGGGATACCCAGGTATTCCAGCATATAGCCAAATTTCTTGTGTTTTTGGTTTATTCGATTATTAGCTTTCTTTAGCAATGATTCAATTATTCTCTGAAGCCACACAGCATTATAAAATAATGTAAGGCAATGTAATTCACCTTAAGAGCCTCAGGAATTAGGCCCGCCGTTTGATGGACCTTAGCTGTGTTGAAACACAGTTTTAGACACCACCACTGGGCAGGTCTCACCGGTTATACAAGTCATTTCTGATTAGCAACCGGCTATGTTTTTGATAAACAGTCGAACCATCTTTGTTACTGAGATCTATTAATGCATTAATATTTCTAAAACACAAAAATAGACACCCCTTATACCGAAGCTAAAGGGCCAATGTTGCCGAATTCCCTTAACTAGATTAAACTTTCATATCTTAGCCTTCTCAGCTAGGGCATCAGTGTTGATTCTGGGTACGGCTATACAATTTCTATGTTTAAACTTTTCACAGACTCTTGGAATCAGTATTTTTCACTACACAAATTCTTTTAGATCTAAGCATTACACTCCTTAAAATTCTCTGTATAAATTTTCTTTCGAAACTAGACCTATCCTAAAGTAATCTAAACAATCAAACAAAATTGCACAGTATAGGAATATTAATCTATTATCCATTCGCGATACTCAGTTAAGGCATCACTTAGGTACCGACTAACCCTTGGTTAATTGTTATTGCCAAGGAAACCTTGCCCTTACGATATTTTGCGATTCTCAGCAAAATTAGTTCTTACTCCTACCAGGATTCTCATTCCTTCCAGCTCCACTCTCCCTCTCGGAAAAACTTCTGCGCTGAAAAGACGCCTGTTTACCGCAATGTTCAAAAGAACATGCCTGTGGTATCGGTGTTATATTTTAGCCCTGTCCATTTTCAAGGCCTCAAACCTCGATAGGTGAGCTGTTACGCTTTCTTTAAATGATGACAGCTTCTATGTCTACATCCCCAGTGTCTTTGGTTCAAGACTCTTTTTGATACACTTAATATAAACTTTAGGACCTTAACCACAGTCTCCCTTGTTCGGGTCTCGGAATAGCACCTTACGCGCTACCCCTGTTTCCCATTGAAAATATCTTATAGATTCTGAGTTGGAAAGTTCACCGTAGCAAAAACGCTCTGCATGATCTATCCGTACTTTACACCATAAGAAAATTAAACAATGAGACTATACATAGGCATATTTCAACAGGAACCAGCCATTACCAGATTCGATAGGCTTTTCACCCCTAATCACAAGTCATCCTAGTGCATGCACACAACAATGGTTCAGGCCTCCATTTTCCTTTCGGAAAACTTCACCTTGCTCACGATTAGATCATCTGGCTTCAGGTCTTATTCAAGTAACTAATGCATTTTCATACTTGCTTTCGCTTCGACTACCAAAAGTTAATCTCGCTACTTAAATAAACTCCCTGGCCCGTTTTTCAAGACGTACGTTACAACTCCTTAGAGCAGTAACAAACTGTAACTGTTAGATTTCAAGTCTTTTAACTCTCTTTTAAGAGTACTTTTCAGCTTTCCTTCGCAGTACTAGTTCACTATCGGACTTAAACCAATATTTAGGGTTAGCAGTTAATTCTGCTATATTCATACCCCCAATTCAGGAGATACTACTCTTTTAAGCATATTCATATTAAATTCATCTACGAGACTTTCACTCTCTAAGGTGTTTTTTTCCAAAAAACTTTGACTCTTTAACTTAGAATTATAGCTCACCACATCTCATTCTCTCTTTCAAAAGAAGATTCAGTTTGCCCTTTACCCTTTTCGCTCGCTGCTAATAAGGGTATCACTAATTGTTTTCTCTTCCTACTGGTACTAAGATGTTTCAATTCCCAGCGTCTATTATCCTCTCGGATTAAATACGTTTTCGCATTCGGAAATCTCAAGATCAAATTTTGCGTGCAAATCCCTTGAGCTTATCGCAGCTTGCCACGTCCTTCGTCATAGTTTAAACCAAGCTATTCCTCTAACAGTAATAATAAAACTATATTTTGCTTTTATTTATTCTTCTTATTTATTTTTCTAATTAAGTTAATCTCTTCTACTTGCATCATTGATGAATATAATTTCATCTCCACTCCACCCAAAAAAATCTTTTGAGCTTCATCATTAAGACATGGACCCACTGTGAATCGAACACAGACATCCTCGTTGCAAACGAGGTATTCTACCATTGGATTATAGGCCCGTAAAGATATTGAATATGAGAATAATTAACTTACTAATATTTTTTAATTTTTATAGGAGGTGATCCCTCTGCAGGTTCCCCTACAGATACCTTGTGACGACTTAACCTACCTTGTCATACCTAGATTTGTCTCAAAAAGAGCCTCACCAGGGCATAACTCGGTTGGTTTGACGGGCAGTGTGTGCAAAAGGCCGTGACATATTCACCGTTCGTTGATAACAAACGATTACTACGGATTCCATCGGCATGAGGTTGGGTTACAAACCTCAATTTGAACTAGGCCACACTTTAGGAGATTAGCTTCTCTTTTCAGAGTCGCATCTCATTGAATGTGACATTGCCGCGCGCGTGTCGCCCAGGGGATTCGGGCTGTACCCACCTAACATCGCCCCCACCTTCCTCCTTGTTGCCAAGGCAGTCTGTTTAATGTGCCCCTTTCGGTAGAAATTAAACACAAGGGTCTCGCCTGTTACTTGATTTAACAAGTCATCTCACGACACAGGCTTATGTCGGCCATGCAACTCCTCTCAGCGTGTCAGGTAAGCCCTTTAGACTGACCTTCATTCTGCTGTCGCTCCTGGTAAGATTCACGGTGTAAAATCTAATTAAACCGCACGCGTCACCCGTTGTAGTGCCTTCCCGCCAATTCCTTTAAGTTTCGGCCTTGCGACTATACTTCCCAGGTAGCTCACTCTTCGGCTTCCCTACAGCACTAATGCCTCTCTAAGAGGCACTAATGTTTAGTGAGCAGTGTTTACTGCTAGGACTACAGGGGTATCTAATCCCTTTTGCGCCCCTAGCCTTCATCCCTCACTGTCAGAGCCGTACTCGTAAAGTGCCTTCGCCATTGTTAGTCTGATTAAGATTAACACATTTAACCGCTACCTCAATCATACTCTTTACGTCTTCCGGTCTCTAGTAATATAGTATCTCTTGCACGCTTAACATTTAAGATATTAAATTTCACAAGAGACTTATAAAACAAGCTACGAATGTTTTAGACCCAATAAATGTGGATGCAACTTGGACCGCCGGTATTACCGCGGCGGCTGGCACCGGTCTTGCCCAGTCCTTATTCGTCTGCCTTTTTACAACAAACAAAAGTTTCTCAAAGAGAAACACTCTGGTTTATTCTATCACTCTTTCGAGCATTGTAAAATTTCCTCAGCTGCTGCACCCCGTAGAGCTAGGAATAGTGTCTCAGATTCCTTCTCAGGGTCTCTCCGCTAAGAGCCCTTACTGATCATCGGCTTGTTAGTCTATTACACCAACAACAACCTAATCAGCCGCAGCCTCATCCTTAGGCTCGAGTTTCAAAAATTACTCATTCCAGAAATAATTTTCTATCAAGATTTATCCTCAGTTTCCCGAGATTATTCTTGACCTAAGGACAGATTAGCTACGTGTTACTGAGCAGTTCGCCTTCTTACTGATAAATCAAAAGAAAAACTTGCATGCCTAAATATAAACCAGATAGCTGCATCCGCCAGCAGGATAAACTGGATTTAAAAAATAAAACCATCCTACTAATGAATACTTATAGATTGTCAAAATAACACTAATAAGGTTAATTATTACATCCTACCATAAAATAATTTAAGGCAATCATCATAGTCAATATCATTAACATTTTTACAAAAAATCATGATAAAAAAGGTATTTAAACTTTTCCTTAAATTAGGCTTTGCGTATAAACTCCTGCTTAATATCCAAAATAACTTAATCGTCTGTGATTATGGATAATTATTCTCGCACAAATTTGAGTGAATTTAGAGCAGAACTTTAATTTTGTCACAATTCCAA
>Ga0268277_1000911_pt1 | contig 22079 bp, 13 predicted proteins | sample saktaG_5_FD_190132 | JGI IMG/M metagenome (GOLD analysis project Ga0268277, IMG submission 190132) | Saline water microbial communities from Sakinaw Lake, British Columbia, Canada - sak_2010_1_5_50m | ecosystem: Environmental > Aquatic > Non-marine Saline and Alkaline > Saline ...
CAATTTAAACGAAGAGGGACTTGAATACTTTGGCTATGTTCTGGAGGCCAGCAAAAATATGGCTGCCCTGATTGAAGGTCTGCTGCTTTTCTCAAGACTTGCGAAAAGCCCGGTTGAGAAAGAATTGATCAATCTGAATGAAATTTTGCAATTGGTGCTTCAGAGTCTTAATCAGGATATTGTTGAGAACAATGCTAAAATAGATATTCCGGATACTCTGCCTGAAATAAAAGGGGACCGAGCCTTATTGAGTCAGATTTTTACCAATTTAATCCAAAACGCAATAATGTATCATCGTGCCGGAATGACTCCGGAAGTAACTCTGTCGGTTGAGGACAGTAAAGATAATATTATTGTAAAAGTGTCTGATAACGGGCAGGGTATTCCGGAAGAACACCATAAAAAGATTTTTAATATTTTTCAACGGCTTCATACGAACGATGAATGCCCCGGGACTGGTATTGGCCTGGCCATCGTTAAAAAAGCGGTTGTTGCGCTTGGTGGAAGTATCACTTTGGAATCAAATGTGGATAAAGGAAGTACTTTTTCAGTAATATTGCCAAAGAATTAAAAATTATAAAGTTAAGGAGTAGATGTATGGAAAAGCTAGCGCAGATTTTATTGGTGGAAGATAACAAGATGGACGTTGCCTTAACTCTCGATGCTTTTCGGGAAGCCCATTTGGCGAATCATATCCACGTTGCCCATAACGGAGAAGAAGCCCTGGAATATCTTTTTGGTGAAGGAAAATACGCTGACCGACGAACGTATCCTTTGCCAAATATCATTCTTCTGGATCTGAAGATGCCGGGTATTGACGGGCATGAAGTTCTTAAAAGAGTTAAGAACACTCCGGAAATTAAGCGAATCCCGGTAATCATTTTAACGTCTTCGAAGGAAGAGGGCGATCGTGCGTTAAGTTACGATCAGGGAGCCAACAGTTATCTGGTCAAACCAATTTCTTTTGATGGTTTCTTGGAAGTCGTCAGAAAAATAACCGATTATTGGATAACACTGAATGTCGAACCGCCGGTTAATGGGAAGTGAGAAGAGCAGTTTGCAGTCAGCAGTCGGCAGTCCACAGTCGAAAGACTGAAAATTGAATAAAGACCGAATATCAAGGAACTTTATATGAGCACTTTCAAGGATTTACTCGTGTATAAGAAAGCGTTCCAATTAGCCATGGAAATATTTGAAGCAAGTAAGGCTTTTCCAAAGGAAGAGATTTATGCTCTTACAAATCAGATAAGGCGATCTTCCAGATCAGTATGTTCGAATATTGGAGAAGGATATCGCAAGAGACGTTATAAAGCACATTTTATCAGTAAAATTTCTGATTCTGACATGGAAAATAGCGAAACCCAGGTATGGCTTGATTTCTCACTGGCATGTAATTATATCAGCAATGACGCATATGAAGATTTGACTGAAAAATCAAAAGAAATAGGAAAACTTCTAAATGATATGATGACAAATCCGGTGAAATATCAATGACAGTCGGAAGACTGAAGACTGCCGACTGCCGACTGCCGACTGAGTACTGTAGACTGAGAATTAAAAAACAGAAGATGAACAAGAAAGAAATCAAAATAGCAGGTTAAAAAATGACTGAGCAAATTCATATTCTTTACATTGATGACAATCCAATGGACCGGGCCCTCGTTCGTCATTCCCTTGAAAAAGAGCACCGCGGATTTATTCTCACGGAAGCAAGTTCTAAAAAAGAATTTGAAAAACTAATTCACGAGCAGACATTTGACTTAGTATTAACCGACTTCAATATCCTGGGGTTCGAAGGTTTGCAAGTGTTAGCCACCGTTCAATCCGTTTCACCGGATACTCCCGTCATTATTGTCACCGGGACCGGGTCCGAAGAGGTTGCGGTTGAAGCCATGAAACAGGGAGCAGGGGATTATGTCATTAAGACTACCAGTCACATAACCCGTTTACCGAAAACAATCCTCTCAGTTTTGGAGACAAAACGGATTCGTGGTGAAAAGGAAAAGGCTCAGATAGAATTAGCAAAAATGAATCGTGTTTATGCGGTAATTAGCCAGATTAATCAGCTCATTGTGCGAACCAGTGACCGGGAAAAACTTTTCTGCGAATCTTGTGACATCGCGATAGAGTTTGGAAAATTCCGCATGGCCTGGATCGGGCTTGTTGATGAAGAAAATAAAATTGTAAAACCCTTTTGCTGGTCTGGGCATGAAGATGGCTATCTGACAAATATAAAAACCATCAGAATTGATGATTCACCGGAAAGTAAAAGCCCAACTGGAACGGCAGTTCGTACTGGTAAATATTCTTTGTGTAACGCTATCGCCGAAGACCCGATGATTGCACCATGGCGGAGCGAGGCGCTTCAGCGAAGTTATCATTCCTCGATAGCGCTTCCTGTTAAACTCAATGACAAGGTGATTGGCACATTTAACCTGTATTCCGACGAACCCAATTTCTTTAATGAACAGGAAATAGTGCTTCTCGAAGAAGTTGTGGATGATATATCCTTTGCACTAACCTCGTTGCATACTGAAGCAGAGCACCAGATGGCGGAGAATACAATACTTCAGGAACGCACCCTGCTGAGAACACTCATAGACAACCTGCCAAACGGCATTTTCGTGAAAGATAAAGAATATCGGAAAATCATTGCCAATCCGATCCATACAGAGGAAGTACTCGGACATTTGAAATACCTCGGACTGAATGCTGATATTGATATTATTAACAAAACAGATTTTGAGGTTTTCCCAAAGGAGCTGGCAGAGAAATATTTTAGCGACGATCAAAATGTAATCAGGGATGGTCATTCAATCATAAACAATGTCGAATTCGGTATTCAACCGGATGGTAAGAAAATCTGGTTTTTAACATCCAAAGTGCCACTGTGTGATAAAGACGGTTCAATCACAGGCATGATTGGCATCACCAATGACATTACCGAGCGCAAACAGGCAGAAGAAGCGCTAAGAAAGAGCCAGGAGCAATTCCGTATTGCGCAGGATATGTCCCCCGATGGGTTCACAATCCTTCGACCAGTACGTGATGCCCAGGAGCGAGTTGTCGATTTCACCTGGATTTATGAGAATGCCGCGGTTGCGCGGTTAAACGGCACCGATCCAGAAGCGGTTGTGGGCCGACGCCTGCTGGAGTTGTTCCCCGGTCACCGCGGCACGCCATTCCTGAGAGCCTATCAACAGGTCGCGGAATCAGGGGAGAGTTGTATCTTTGAGTCCGACTATTCCGGCGAAAGCATAACAAAACCGACCTCGTTCCGGGTCGTCGTTGTGCCGATGGCTGGAGATATCGCCATTCTGGCTCAGGACATCACTGAGCGCAAACAGGCAGAAACGAACATACGTGAGAGTGAGAAAAAATATCGGCTTCTTTTTGAACAAATGATAAATGGATTCGCTTTGCATGAAATAATTTGTGATGCCGATGGGAAACCGGTCGACTACCGATTCCTTGAGATTAATAAAACGTTCGGAACGATGACTGACTTGGATCCAATAAACATCATCGGTAAAACCTGCCTGGAGGTTTTACCTGATACTGAGTCATTTTGGATCAAGAAATACGGTGAAGTAGCTCTTACGGGAAAATCAATTCGTTTCGAGCATTTCAGCGGCGCGCTAAAAAAGTACTATGAAGTGACGGCATATTGTCCGAAACCAGGGCAATTTGCTGTGACTTTTAATGATATCACCAAGCGCAAACAGGCGGAACAAAAATTAATAGAGAGTGAATACAAGTACCGCAATCTGGTCGAGAATATCAATGACATCATCTATTCTACTGATGATAAGGGAATATTTACCTATATCAGTTCGGCCATAGAAATCCTGTCGGGTTGGCGCCCGGATGAATTGATCGGAAAAGCATTTATTGATTTTATATATCCGGATGACAGACCGCGCATATTATCTCTATTCCAAAAGGTTGCCAGCGGTCAGATAGAACCAAGCGAGTATCGCATTCTCACTAAATCCGATGGAATTCGTTGGATCAGAACCTCAAGCAGGCCCGTGATAAAGAATGGCCGCTTCTCCGGTCTGCAGGGTGTCATGACCGACATTACCGAACGAAAGCAGATGGAAGCGGAGAAACTGGAACTTGAAGATAAATTTCGTGAGAGCCAGAAGATGGAATCTATTGGCACTCTCGCCGGTGGTATCGCCCATGATTTCAATAATCTGCTGACGGTTATCCAGGGCCATGCCCAGATGGCAATGTTGGCGATGAATGAAAGCAATCCTCAATATAAAGATTTGACGCAAATCATGAACTCGTCAACCCGGGCCGCGAGTCTGACCCGGCAATTGTTGATGTTCAGCCGTAAACAGACCGTCGAATTAAAGACACTGGATTTGAACCAGACGATTCGAAATCTTTTAAAAATGATCCAACGTCTGATCGGTGAGAATATTAAAGTGAATACAAACATGGCATCTGATTTGCCAAATGTTCAAGCGGACGAGGGCAATATTGAACAGGTGATCATGAACCTGGCGGTGAATGCCCGGGATGCCATGCCGGATGGCGGTAAATTGACAATAAAAACTGAAAATATTTTAATTACCGATGATGACCAAAAATATATGCCAGAATCCCGAATAGGGAGTTTCGTGCGAATTTCTGTCCAGGATTCCGGGATTGGTATTCCGAAAGAAATTCTCTCCAAAATATTCGAACCTTTTTACAGCACAAAGGAAAAGGGCAAGGGCACCGGCCTGGGATTATCAGTAGTCTATGGAATTGTCAAGAGTCACGGCGGCTGGATCAACGTCTACAGTGAACCGGAACAGGGTACAGTATTTAAAATCTATCTGCCTGCATCTGTTTCAGCGTTTAGTGAAGAGAGTGCTACTCAGGCCGAATCCAAAGAATCTCTTTATGGAAACGGCGAGAAAATCCTTGTTATTGAAGACGAGCAAGGAATCCTGGATTTAGCATCGACAGCCTTGAGACAGTATGGGTATGTTATCCAAGTTGCTTCAAATGGGCAAGAGGCGAAATCGGTATTTGAAGAATCTAAAGGGAATTTCCAGTTGATTATCAGTGATGTGATCTTGCCGGATATCAATGGTTTTGACCTGGTTACCAAATTAATTGTTAACAATCCGAGTATTCCGGTGGTTATGTGCAGCGGCTATACAGAAGAACGGGTCAAACAGTCGATTATTCAGGATAAAGGATTCAGGTTTCTTCAAAAACCTTATTCGGTCAGTGCATTATTGGAAATGGTGAGCAATACTATTCAAAAATCATGAACTATGACCGATATCGCGACTCAAAAGATTAATTTTCAGTTCTTTGAATAATCATCATCTTTTACTTCGGAACAGTGAATGTAAAGAACAGATGTTTTTTGAGAATTGATGCTACGATAGATAAGAGATTGGAAGTTTGAGAAATTCGTTCTGTATTTCTCGAGAATCCAAATTACATTCTTGGCGTATTTTTAATACGATCTATTTTTCTTAATATAAAAGTCACAATGAATCAATTGAAACGTTAGCAAGCATTTCTATTCACAGGGTTGCTCCTCATATGGTACAATAGATATGCTGATCACATTTAATCGAAAGAATTCCTCGGGGCTTGCCCCGGGGTAGTTCATTCTGGAAGCCTGGTTACTGCTGGCACATATGGCGGATGCAGATGGCATTGATCTCTGGCATTTGGAGAATTCCGACGGTGGCTCGCTGGCAAAATCGGCGGACTACATTTTACCTTTTCTAGATAATCTTAAGAAGTGGAAATTGCCTCAGATTACATCTTTCAGACAACGAAACCGTTTTAAGTTTTATCTGGATAAAGTTTTATATGACCACTGTTGTATAACGATCATTATTTACGCAATTAGTATGAATTTGATCTGATCATTGTATTTATACGCTGTAACATTTCAGTTAATTGGCGATTTCTGTTTAAAGAGACTCTCAGTCCTCAAAAATACATTGAGAATGACCTGTTGCACATTATAAGACCTGCGATTAAATTCTAATTCTGGTTTTTATGAGAAATAATCGCAAATAATAAATTAATTGGAGAAATCAATGAAACTGTCAAAATATTCGATTGGAATTGGGGACCGTTTCGGTCATCAAGGTAAAGCCCAGATTGAGGCGTTAAAGATCGCTGCCGGGCAGGGAATCGAGATTACCCCTGTCTGGAATAAATCGTTCCGGGAACATAAAACCATCGGCAGCACACCAGCGGATACACGAATCGCGGCCGATAAAGCAGTTCAATCGACAAATTGGGGAAAACCCTATTTTGTTGATGCCGATCATATCAACCTGAAAACCATCGACGGGTTTATGCAAAGCAGTGATTTTTTTACAATGGACGTTGCCGAAGATATTGGGAAATCAGTGGATGATTCAAAAATCGAAGAGTATTTACAGTTCTGTAATCGATTTACGAAACCCTTTTATATTCCGGGGATTGAAAGTCAAATTGCTGTTGATGAATCCATCGTGCGGAAAATGGCACACCAGTATCTGGCCGGAATTCTGGAGACGGAAAAAATTTATCAATATATTGCCGCAAATGTAACAACGCCCTTTGTGTTGGAATTATCGATTGACGAAACGGAGTATCCACAGCGGCCTGTTGATCTGTTTTTTATTCTGGCTGCTGCTGCCTGGCGAGGTCTTCCGCTGGATACGATTGCGCCAAAATTTACCGGGCGATTCAATAAAGGTGTCGACTATGTGGGTGATGTCAAGCAGTTTGCCAGAGAATTCGAACAGGATATTCTGGTTGTGGACTATGCGATTGGTGAATTCGGATTGCCGGGTGAATTAAAACTGAGTGTCCATTCCGGGAGTGATAAGTTTTCCATCTATCCGATTATCCGGGAACTTCTAAGAAAACATAACGCAGGTGTTCATTTGAAGACAGCCGGAACGACCTGGCTGGAAGAGGTGATTGGAATTGCCTCCGCCGGTGGAGAGGGCCTCAGACTGGCAAAATCTCTTTATTCTCAAGCCTTTGAACGCAAAGAGGAACTGATGAAACCCTATGCGACAGTTCTGGATATAGATTTCAAACGCTTACAAAATCCTGCCGAAGTAGATACCTGGAGTAGTGATGAATTTGTGAATTCGCTTCGCCATGTTCAAACTGAAAAATTATATAACCCGAATTTTCGCCAGTTACTGCACGTTGGATATAAAATTGCTGCCGAAAAAGGAGTGGATTTTATAAATGCATTGGAGCAATATTCGGATTTCATTGCCCCAAACGTGACTGACAATATTTATAATCGCCATATATTACCGTTGTTTATTGAGTAAAATATAACGATACATTATGAAGCGGAAGCATTGGTATTACATAAATAACTTTTATTTACTCCGAATCCGTCTACATTGAATTTCGTTGGACGAATCTATACTGAGGAAAGGAATATTGATAAGTGAAGAGGTGTACCCCCGAGCAGGACTCCTCCAGGGGAGTTCCTGTGGAAGAACCTGCAACCCTCTGCTTAGAAGCAATATGGTTTGTCTTCAATAAATGAAAATCCGAATATGTCGTATACGAATTGATCAACTTATTAAACAATTCACATATATTCAGTTTTTGGGAATTAGTCGCTTTGTAGTAGATCTGTTGAATAAATGAATTTTTTCTGGATTGATATAGAGTCTTACCTGGTTTTCGTCAGCACTTTGAGGATTATATTGTTTACTGATACAGGTCAGACCTTGGGAACCGGTCGACAGGTAAAGAATGGTTTCATTCCCAAGTGGTTCCACCAGTTCGAGTGACGCGTTGAATGTATAATCCTCATTTGATTCCTGGTTAATAGTAAAATCATTGGGACGAATGCCGACTATAATTTCTTCACTTGTCTGATCCTTCATCTGGGACAGATATTTTTTTGGAACAGGGAAAAAAAATTTAGCAGCATCCGAGCAGAGTATATTTTCATTATTGACAGTGGTTGTAATAAAATTCATGGCCGGGCTGCCGATAAAACTTGCCACAAAAAGATCGGCAGGTTCGTTGTAAATATTCAAAGGTGTGTCCAGTTGGTGAATGATCCCATCTTTCATGACAGCGATGCGGTCGCCCATGGTCATGGCCTCTACCTGGTCATGGGTCACGAAAACTTTTGTCGTTTTCAGCTGCTTATGCAGTTTTTTGATTTCCGTGCGCATCTGGACTCGCAGTTTCGCATCCAGATTGGAGAGCGGCTCGTCGAATAAAAAGACCTTAGGTTGACGCACGATGGAGCGTCCCAAAGCCACCCGCTGGCGCTGGCCGCCGGACAGCTGCTTGGGTTTTCGCTTCAACAGATCATTGATTTCCAAAATTTCGGCGGCTTCCTGAACGCGGGCTAGTATTTCATTTTTTGGGAATTTGCGCAGTTTTAGTCCAAAAGCCATATTATCAAATACAGTCATATGGGGGTAAAGGGCATAGTTCTGGAAAACCATGGCAATATCACGGTCTTTGGGTGGGACATCATTGACTTTACGGTCGTCTATAAAAATCTCGCCTGCAGTAACCTCTTCCAAACCGGCAATCATACGTAGAGTAGTGCTTTTGCCACAACCGGAAGGGCCGACCAATACCAGGAATTCCCCGTCTTTAATAGCCAAATCAAGGTCTTTAATGACCTGTGTGTCCTTGCCATAAATCTTTGTTAAATTTTTCAGTTCGACAGTTGCCACGATTTCCTCATTTAGTTAATGTTTTCCTGCATGGGCTACTTTATGTCTTTCATCGATCATTGCCAAATAATTATTAAGAGGGACGTAATCCGGAATTGAATTGCCGGAGCCAATTCCGAACCTTCCAATGAGATCGCATTTTTCAATCAGATCCCGGGTGCGGGCTCGAACCTCTTCCGGTGTACCAGACGCCAGGATGTTGACGTCAACACCTCCCAGAACCGCGATCCTTTTTCCATACTGCTTGTGAAAATCTTCCACCGGTATAATTGAGTCCTCAAAGGAATGTTTGCCGTCGATCATTACATCAGCTATCAACGTATCCATAATATCTGTTAAATTGCCACAGGAATGCAAGAAATAAGGCAATCCACGTTTGTGAGCCATCCGGGCAAAAATTTTATGCCAGGGAAGAATAAGCTGCCCCAAATCAGCAGGGGAAATCATTGTTCCGCTATGATAACCCATATCATCACCCGGCCACAAGGCAATAACATGGTCAAGGTCCAGGATTTGAGAATAGAATTCCGTTGTTAATGTTCCGAGTTTTTCAACAATTGCTTCCACCAGATCACGCTGATCCACCAGGGCGTAGCACAGCCCTTCAAAGGACATAATCTGAGACAGATGTTCAAATACACCCCCGGCATGGGACACAATAAAGCCCATGCCATTAGGGAGATTATTGTTAATGTATTCATAGGAAGAGAAATCAAATTCACTGACTTTGGGCCATTGATATTGTTCAAAATCCTGCCAGTTTTGAATAGCACCCTTTTGCTGATCCACCCAACTGCGTTCCTTACCAATAACACGTTTTTCATCAAATCTCAGACTGCGCTCAAAGCGGACGAAATCGTAACCCAGGCGGTACCAGATCTGGATAAAATTATCCAGACAAGATTGCTGATCACTCCGTGTTCTGCTCCAGGGAATCCAGGGACGATTGAATATCTCCGTTGTGATTCGTTGGATATGCGAATCATCGATATTGTATTCCACCAGGGGTGCAGCGGTCAGTGGCTTTTGGCCCATGAGGTGCGCAATGAAGGCTTGATTATCGGGATTTGGGTGATGGATCGGGATAGTGTCAAGCATGTGGGTGTCCATTGCTTTAGGTGTTAATAATGACAACGATTGGCTTCATCCACGAATGCCTGCACATTGGCCGGATCACCACTGAAAAAGTGATCCGAGGGGCTGCAAATATAGCCACCGTCGGGGCAGGCCTGATGACATTCCCGAACCAATTTTGCCGTGGTTTCGGCATCACCTTTTTCAAAACCGGCGTTCTGATCAAAACCGCCGATAAAAAATAATTTATTCCCAACCCGCTGATTGGCTTCCGCCAGGTTGCAATCACCTCCCATTGAAAGCGGTGTCATCGTTTCGAGGCCGTCAGTGCCGTTTTCGACGATTGTTTCCAGGAGTGGCATTAGTCCGCCGCAGAGGTGATACACCACCCGGGTTCCGGCGTTGTGCAACGCGTTGATTTGGATCCGATCGTAAGGCAGACAGAATTCCCGGTGCATAGAGGGACTGATTACCGTTGACGATCCAGCCCCACCCCCGGTTTCGACCATATCCATTTCAAAAGTTCCGGCGCGCTCAATCACACTGATTTTTTTCTCCAGGAGGGTGTTTAAGACGTGGTGAACCCAATTGGGCCGGTCATAAGCGGCATAAATCGCCAGCTCTGTGCCGAACATATAACAAAAGTCCTGCCAGGGGCTGCCCTGCCCAAAGCCGAAAAATTCCCCCCGCACAATGCCCCTATCACCAATGCGTTTTTTTATTTCGATTAGTGGCGTCCAGTCGACTTTTTCCGGGAGTGGGACATATTTTTGCCAGAGATCGAAATCCCGTTCCGTTTCGATCAGATGCTTGGTGACCCAGGCGGTGAACTGGTTCCAGCCCAGTCCGTAGCTCAATTCCCCTTCCGGGGTTGTGATGATATGCCGGAACTGATGCGAACCATCGCTATCAGTTCCCAGATCGATATCCCGTTTTTTCCAGACACCGTGGTCCGTATCATTATAGATGAACCGGGGATTGGCGTAGATGACCCAATCCATTCCCTTGAAAAATTCATAAGCTCCAAACTGATCCCGGCCGTCCAAGTAGGTTTTCAGATAATAGGGCATCCAACTGTGTACCTGGCAGGGCAGGTGGTCGGGTTTTTCATTGGAAAGGGCAGTTAATAATCGTTCTCGGGATGTCATCCAATTCTCCAATTAACCGGTTGTAAATTATTTTTCAAATGCTGCCTCAATCATGGCCTGAACATTCTCTGGTGGAATGTTAGGTAACAGGGCTTCGTGGCTGGGGCTGATGATAAGGTTTGGGCCCAGCAGAGATTTTACTCGACGAACATCCTTTTTAATCTCTTCAGGAGAAGCGTTAACCAGCAAATCCTGGGTATCAATACCACCCATAAAAGCGATTTTATTTTTGAAATCACGGGCCAGGGTTTCAGCATTCATATTGCATGCCTTTGCCTGAAGGGGATGCAGACAATCCACACCCGCATCAATTAATCGTTCAATAACTTTGTAAATGGCACCGCAAGAATGCAGGATGACCTGGTATCCGTATGAATGACCCTGATCTGTAAAACGACGAAACCAGGGCATGATAAATTTATCGAAAAGATCCGGACTCATTATCAAATCCTGCTGGGTTCCGAAATCGTTCCCGAAGAAATAACCGTCAACTAAATCTCCGGCCTGTTCAAAAAAGATCCGGTTGGCTTCAAAATAGAATTCACAAACATATTGAGTGGCTCTCTCGACTACTTCGGGATGAGTGTACATTTTAATGAGATAGTTATCCATTCCAAATAAAAACATAAGATCATGATAGAAGGAAGTCCACATCCCGCTTAAACGGTAAATGTTACCGGTATTCCGAAGGATGTCAATGGTATCATTAAAGTAAAGATAATCAGGATTGGGCCAGCTGAAGTTCTCTAATTCTCCAATGGTTTCACAGTCGGCGAGAGGGTGTTTTCCATCCTTTGCAGAGTAATTATTAAACAAACCCTTTCCATCGGGGGCACGGTAAAAACCAAGCTGTAACTGGGGGCAAATCCAGCGCACATCATCACCAATTTTTACACGTAAATTTTCTTCAGAATCGGTCTTGAAATAGCGGTGAAAAATCGGCCAAGTATCGGCATGCGGATTACCAAGCCAGAAACCGCTGCGATCGGTTGCTTGATGGTTGATAATGGCTTTGATGCGTTGGCGACTGTTAATGGATTTTCGAATGAAATCACCTTGCTAAAATTTTGGTGCGCTGATTCTGATTTTAAAAATACATTTTTATCTTGAAACTTGTTGGAAATTAATTTATACTTTGAAAGTTATAAAATCAACAAATGACTTTATGAATTGGAATAATTATGAATGACATTACTCCCATAAACAAACGTTCTCTCTCAGATCATCTGGCCGAGGAGATTCGGGCATTTATTGTCAGAAATGATTTAAAACGGGGTGATCGCCTGCCTTCAACAGCAGAACTCGCCAAATTTTTCGGAGTCGGTTTGCCAACCCTGCGGGAAGCAATAAAGAAGCTTGAAACCATCGGCTCGATTGTGATTAAACACGGTTCCGGGATTTTTGTCGGACGTTACTTCAATACCCTGTTTCTGCCGAACCCGATTACTACCGCTCAACCATTATCAAAAAAGATATTACTGGAACTGATCGACGCAAGAATTGCGATGGAGGGCATGATCGTATCTCTGGCTATCAACAATATGACCCAGTGTGAGTTCCTGAAGATGAAAGGTCTGCTGGACGACGCGAAACTCCATCTGGATAACTTTAATGAATGTGGTCTGGATTACCTGGAATTTCATTATATGATTCGGAAAGCCGCAAAAAATATTATAATTAACGAGATTGTTCGAGTCATTACAAATTTATATACTGACGATCAGATTCAGCTGATCAATAAACATATGGCCTGCCAGGAAGATTATCAGACCCATTCCGATTTGTACGAGGCATTAAAAAAGAAGGACAAGGAGAGAGCAATTGAACTGATGGAAACCCGGTTAAAGCGCATCCGGGATATCATCATTAATTATTTCCCGGATGAAGAATAGTTATTGAAAATGAGTTTAGTGTGGTGATAAAGGGGTAATTTTATGAGTAAACGAAAGATTGAATGCCTTCTCGATTTTGTTTTTTTGATGGTTTTGTACAGTTCGATGACGGTATTTGCTGGAGAAACTGGAAAAATCACAGGACTGGTTCGTGACAAGAATATTGGGGAAGCTCTGGTCGGGGCAAATGTTCTGGTCGAAGGGCAAATGTTTGGCGCCGCTACTGATATCGACGGACGGTATTTTATTTTGTCGATTCCTCCCGGCACATATACACTGCATGTGTCAATGATTGGCTACGGCAAGGTGATGGTCAAGGATGTCAAAGTCAATATTGATCATACGACAACAGTTAATATGGATTTGGAATCTAAGGCGATTGACATGGGCCAGGAAGTTGTGGTAACCGCGACGCGTCCGGTGATACAGAAGGATATCACCAACAGTACCCAGTTTGTTGAGCTTGAAGAACTCACCCAGTTGCCGGTAGCCGATGCAAAAGAAGGGTTGATGATTCAGACCGGTATTTTTATGGATCCATTGCCGTTGAGTTCCGGGTTTAATGGACAGGGCCGGGGAGAACCCCGGTACTCAATCCGGGGTGGAAGTCAGGGTGAAGTTAAATGGTTTATAGATGGTGTCCGGTCTTCATCTTTGATGGAAGGCCGAGCGGACCAGGGTGGTTCATTTACAGATGTAAATATGCACTCGATCAGTGAAGTACAGTTAATCACTTCCGGTTTTAATGCGGAGTACGGCGAAGCCCAGTCCGGAATTGTAAATGTGATTACACGGGAGGGGGGTGAAAAATATTCATTCTCGTTTGAATACATTTACGGAACTGCTGGCCAGCATCATTTCGGAAATTATATGTACAGTCACCCGACCGAGACTCAAGTCCGGAATCATTGGGAAATATTAGATAATGAGCACGCCAACTGGCAGTCTGCCTGGGGAACTCAAATTCCATCTGCCGAAGATTCCCTTGCACATATTGAGTCTATGACAGATATCGATAATCAGTGGTGGAGCAAATATCAGAAAGAGTATCGGGATCATATCAATGCTCCTTCAGCAGTTTGGTGGGACCAAAATTATTACAACTACCGGGATACGACGGCCGATATTGGTGTTATTGATCCAGATTGGATGACTTCATACCGGCAAAAAAATATCTATGATTATCGGAAAATACCGGATCAAAATATTTTTTTCAGCCTTGGTGGTCCACTGTTTCACATTGGAGATATTAGAAGTTCATTTTTTGTGGCAACACAAATTAAAAAAGAGGCCTATATATATCCGCGCCCCAGGGATACTCACGACCAGGAAAATATCACCTACAACATTGCGTTTCAGTCGGACTCCCGAGCGAAATTGCGGTTTACCGGTTTTTATAACCATGAAGGGCACTCAACCTGGCAGGAATATGGGCAATTTGTACCTCAGGCCAAATATTATCGCGGGTGGGGCACATTGTTGGATACCTATACCTACAGCAACAGTCTGTTATGGAGTCATGTATTATCTCAAAAATTATTTTATGATTTAAAGCTGAGCTACTATCTGACCGATATCCGTGAAAAACCAAGCGATTATACTGAAATCGGCCAGAGTGATATGCCCGATATTTGGGGATTTCAGCGATACAACACGGTGGTCAATTTTAGCGATGAAGAATATTTTGTGGAACCGTTTGACGCTTGGGCGTTTGTTCTGGACAATCATTGGAAGAACAGTGATCTATCGTGGTTGGGGAGTCTGAACTGGCAGTGGAATTCGTTTAATTTTCTGAAAACCGGTTTTGAATTCCGCTATAATACGATGTCTGAACTTAAGGCCTATCGATATCCGTCCTATATTGACTATAAGTCCAATCCTGAATTATGGATGAACCGGGGCCTGCATGATACCTTCAATCCAATCCAGATTGCCCTATATGCTCAAAATAAAATGGAATTTGAGAGTATGATTTTGAATGTTGGAATGCGCTATGATTACTTTAATCCAAACCGTGAATGGTTTTCGACAAATAACCTGTATAATTACAGTTTAAATTCTGATTTTAATCCTGCTCTTGACCCGGATGGCGATCAGCTGGATTCTTCGGGAAATGTGAAATATTCCTTTGAAAATGTTATGAATCAACCCATGGAGCAAGCACCGTCCTATCATATGTTTAGTCCGAGATTGGGAGTATCCTTTCCGATTACTGAAAATACGTTGTTGCACTTCAATTACGGGCATTTTTACCAGATGCCGCCCCTTGATCGGATGTTTGAACTCAGCTATTTTCGACCTGAAAAGATCATTCAGGGAATCATGACTGAAATGGATTCTGCGGCAGCCCAGGGGCGGGAACCGAATCATTTTCCTTCCGATAACGGCGATCCGGAACGAATTGTGTTTTTGACTGCGGAACCGCTCAAACCGGAAAAGACGATTTCCTTTGAGGTGGGAATCAAACAAAATTTTAATGATGTGGCCGTTCTGGATGTGACCGCCTTTTATAAAGATGCGTTTAATAAAACCGCGGCCCGGTACGGCATTTTCGATCGGCGTATCTACGGATGGGATCCGATAAATTCACAAACGACCCCCAACCTTTTTTACGTCAGCAGCTTCCCGGGTGATTATGGAGATGCCCGGGGATTTGAAATAACGTTGAGAACATTATTTTCGCGGGTATTTACCCTGGATATAAACTATAGTTTTTCCAAATCAACAATCGGAAGAGCCAGTCCCGGGCAAATTAAGATCGATGGTGAAGGTAACTATACCTACGTATGGGATACGGATATCAACAAGCGCATCCCGGTTCAGAATTCCTACAGTCGTCCCCATACTGTCCGGACGAATATTTACCTGAGATATCCGGATGATCTGAAAATTCCATTGCTTACACCGGTATTAAAGGGAACCAGTCTCAGTATTTTACATCAGTATATCAGTGGGCAACCCTTTACGTATCAAGGACCCGATGATTCACCGGACACTTATGATAATTACCGCTATCCCGCCTTCAATAACGTGGATTTGCGATTGGTGAAAAATATTGAAATCGGTAAGAATCATATCCTCTCAGCCTATATTCGAATTACCAATGTATTTAATGCCAAGAATATGATTTCCCTGGGCAATATTTACTATAATGAAAGTGATAATATACTCAGCGATTATATCGACAATGGTACGATTCCGAAAGTGGATGAAGTTGGTTACGATATCACCGCTCAAACCTATGCACCGGCCCGCCGGATTTACTTTGGAATTAAATACAATTTTCGTTAAGGAGAGTAATCAAGATGAGCGAAATAAAGGATAGTAAAATGCCGAAATATATCAGAATAATCGCAATGATTTTGTTACTTAGTATCTCTTCACTGTATGGTCAATTGCGGCGCGCCGATTTCCTGCTTCATGACCGTGGAGAATTATGGGAAACAATGAAAGATGATGGTACGATTGGGGCACCTAATCCGACCAATCGCTATGAATTTTATCCCAGCATGGACTGGCCCGGTGGACCCAATGATTTAAAAGACAAAGACGATCAGCGTTCCTATCTTTATGCTGCCGGGTTCTGGATGGGCTGGAAAGATGCAAACGGTGTCATCGCCTTTGCTGAAAATGGTCCCATATCACCGGTTGTGGACGGGGAGTTTCAGGCATTGGTGAAAATTGAAAACTTTATTGGTTCACCGGATTATGATCCGGATTCGCCGGAAGAGTCTATCGTTGCCGAGTGGACCACACCAGAAAATGTGCATGTCAAGCGAACCAGTAAAGTCTGGAGTTTTCCCGGTTTAAATAATTGTATTATTATTGAGTACGTCGTCACAAATCAGACGTCTGCGACGATTCTGGATGCCTATGTCGGTTTTCCATACCTCATTCGCCCCAGTTATCAGGATCAAGTCGTCCATAACGGCTGGGGTGATAATGCCAGTCGTGAAGATGAGTCAGTCGCTTTTGACAGCTCCAGGGCACTTTTATACGCCTATGATAACTATATGGCAACGTATACCGAATATATGTGGGACTGGGGCAATTACTGGGATGACGCCGAGGAATTGCGCTCACCGGGCTATGCTGGTTTTGCGCTTTTGGGGGCCGATCCGGCTTCGAATAATGAGCCGCAACCGGCGGCGGTTTTTTGGGCGAGTGTCATGAGCCAATCCCAATTTTATACTCTGGATGGAGTGGCCAGCAAGCAATCGTTGTACGCTCTCTTAAATGGCACGGACAATTCCCGGCAAGCGGACCCGGATTTGCATATTACACCAATCATGTTAATGTCCTGTGGGCCGTATACCATTGCGTCATTGGATTCCGTTCGAATCACAATCGTTGAAGCCGTCAATGGTCTTCCGCTGGAAGATGTCATTGATATCCCCTATAGTGAATTTCCTACTGCACAAGAAAAACTGAGTCAGGGACTCGGAATGCTTCAGGAAACGATAGATAATGCCAAGACACTTTATGAGAATAATTACGAAATAGTAGATTTGCCTCCTCCTTCACCGGATATTGAAATTGTGCCATTACCCAGTTCACAAGCAATTACTATATCCTGGGAAAAGATTGATACTGACTGGATCGACCCAATTTCCGGGATTAATGATTTTTCTTACTATAGTGTATATCGTAGCGACCGCGCATTTATTGGTCCTTATGATAAAATTAAAAATAAAATTAGGGTTGGAAGCAGTACTGATCGAAAACGATATATTAATTCTGAAACAGATCGGTGGCAATATGATGATAGTGGTGAGGATGTTCTTCTTGGTGTTGGTTATTATTATGCTGTTACATCAGTTGATTCCGATGGTAATGAGAGTTGGTTGACAAATCGCAATACTGAAGCAGTGATGGTATCCAGCCAACCCGCTGAAAATACTCTTGATGTAATTGTATTTCCTAATCCTTTCCGTGAAGCATCTGGATTTCCTGCACTAGCAGATGCTAATTCAATTGTCTGGACAAACCTTCCGGACACCTGTGATATTCGCATCTATACCTCTTCCGGTGAACACATCCGCACTCTGAAACACAAAAACGTTGCCTCAGGCGAAGAAATTTGGGACCAATTGACCAAGGCCCGGCAGCGCACGGCTCCCGGTATCTATTTTTGGACAGTGGATTCAAAAGTCGGAACGGCTAAAGGATCATTGATCATTATTAAATAAAGGTGAGATTTATGAAAAAAATTATCATATCTCTGTCTATAATATTCCTGATCAGTCAGAATACCCTGGCACAGTTTGATTGGGGGTTTGATTTTACCAAAGCCGGTTCCGCAGGTCTGCAATTCCTGAAGATCGGTGTCGGCGGACGGGAATCCGCCATGGGAGAAGCATTTACCAGTCTGTCGGATGACGTCAATGCCGTTTTCTGGAATGTCGCCGGAATCGGGTTTGTAACGGATCCTCAGCTGACTTTTTCACACACCAACTGGTTGGTGGAAAGCACTCACGACGCCTTCGCGGTAGCCATCCCGATGAAATCCTTTGTGATTGGACTCAGTGCTATCAGTTTTAAAATCAAAGAGTTCGAAGAAACGACGGTTTTAGAACCGAACGGAACCGGCAATATGGTCGGAGCCGGGGATTATCTCGTGGGTCTTTCTCTAGCACGACGTTTTACGGATAAACTGACAATCGGTCTTCAAATTAAATATGTGCAGGAAGTGCTGGATAATCGGTCATTTGAGAACATGCTCTTTGATATCGGTACGATTTATCATACGGGATTTCGGGATTTGAAACTGGCCTTTGCATTACAGCACTTCGGTCCGGATATGGTGCTGGCAGAGCAACAATTCCGAACCCCGCTTCTGTTCCGCGTGGGGGCCAGTGATAAAATAGTTGCATCAGATTTCCATCGGCTGGTCGCTTCGATTGAATTGGTTCACCCGACGGATGCAAGCGAATGGATAAATACCGGCGTGGAATATACTTTTATGAACATACTGGCCTTACGGGGCGGCTATCAGGCCAATGATAAAGAGCAGAGATTAACGAGCGGCTTTGGAATAATGGTTCCTGAAATCGGTAAAATAAAAACAAATGTTGACTACGCTTATGGATCCTTTGGTGACATATTTGGCGCGACTCATCGGCTGACAATTAGCTTATCATTTTAACCGGGTCTTGATAATTGGGAATTTATTTAGTGAATAATCAGAATAAAAATACCGGAATTAAATACCATCGGTCCTTATTCAATATCCAGGTGATTTTCTTAATGGCAGTGGGATTATTAAACTCGCAATGTTATTTTAAAGAGGTTCGGCAACCCGTCGAAGCGCAGCCTGGCGATACTATTACAGTTCATTTAACTGTCCAGGAAGAAAGTCCCGAAACCACCAATGCTCACAAAGGACTTTTAGGAGCATTGCTGCCGGCAGACTGGTCCTATATTTCAGGTAACTATTCCAGCTCGGTTGGAAACGGGATTCTGTTTGAGTCGGCGGTCTGGAGTGACTCGGCTGATTATTATTATCCTGCCGATGAATACGGTGTAAACATGAAATGGGTCTGCATGGTGACTGATAGCGGTTTTATCTATAGCGACAAGCCATCCGCAGACATTACACTCCAACTGAAAGTCGGTACAATGGAGGGATGTTTCAAACTGGCGTATATCGCCACAAAGGCCACAACGGGATTGCTGGGAACGGGCTGGACCGCTTTTAGCTATCCCCACGCCATCGGTGTACCGGATTCAGGTCTCTGTGTAATCGAGGATCCTCCGGACCTGAACACCACACGAGCGCTGGAATGGGAAGAACTGTTTAACCGGAAAAGCGGTTGGACCGGAGCAGACGGTATCTTCAGCATTCCCTTAGACGGATCCGAGCAATACACTGAAGGAGAACCTGGAAACACGCTTTTTCTGTTTAGTGACACGTTCATCGGTTCAGTAAATGATGATGGTATTCGGGTCGGGTCGTCATTAGTGAATAATACATTGGGGTGCCTGAAGGGCAATCAACCCTTGGAAGAAGAAATGATTTTTACCTGGGGAGAAAAGGATAACGGTTCTCCGGGGGCAATATTTGTACCGGACACGCCACATTCTAGTAGCGGTAACTGGTACTGGCTGATGGATGGCATTGCCATTGGTGATACTGTCTATGTCTATGGAATGCGGCTGCGGAAACCACCGGATCCCTGGGAAATTCTGGGTGTTTCTCTAATCTCATTTTGCGTGGATGATAGCCTTAATCTGACAGACGTTAAACAGGTGGATACGCCTCTCATGGCCGAATCAACGGATGGGAAGGAAATAATTATCGGCGAGGCAATTATGCCGATGACAACAGTTTCCGGGAACCACGGCGCCGATGGTTATATCTATGTGTATGGACCGATGAGCAGTCTGGGTGTCCGGGAAATGGCCGCTACCCGCTTTTTTCCGGAAGATATCCGGGATTTTTCAAAATACCGGTTTTGGGATGGAAGCGACTGGGTGACCGATATTGCCCGGTGTGCCGGAATCACACGAAATATTTCCATGGAATTCAGTGTAACGCCCTTGGCGGATGGTCGATTTATTTGCGTATTTCAGTTAAATACTGTCAGCCGCAGCGTAGCGGTGCGATTCGGGGACAGCCCGGTTGGTCCGTTTGAGCATTATCAAACCATCTGGGATTGCCCTGAAGCGGATGATAATGCAAATATTTTTATGTATAATGCGAAAGCACATCCCCATTTGTCAAAGCCCGGCGAATTATTAATCAGCTATAATGTCAATGCGTCGGGTTGGGACGCGTTCACCTATGCTGATATCTACAGACCTCGATTTGTTGTTATGGATTTAGAGGGATCTGAAAACAATATGGACAGCCCGAAGGATATCCAACCGGCAGAATTCACACTGCAACAGAACTACCCGAATCCCTTTAATAATTCAACGACCGTTGGATACCGGATCGATCGACCGGCAAGCGTGAACCTGGCCATCTATGATCTGTCCGGACGGTTGGTCCGGGAATTTGTGCAGGACGTTGCACAAGCTGGCTATTATCATCAAATCTGGGATGCTAAGGATTACAGAGGGCAAGAAATCGCCAGTGGTATTTACTGCTATCAACTCAGGATTAATAGGGCTGACGGGAAATCCTTTCGGGAATCCCGGAAAATGGTTTACTTGAAATAGAGTCTATGAATCTGATAAAAACACTATTGAAGATTATTGGGTTTTTGACCATTGGCTTGATGGTTGTCGTCCCTTTTTTGGTTACCCGTAGTGAAAAACCGGTGACCGGCACGACCGTGATTCAGTATTGGCATAGTACCGGCCAGAAAGAACAGATCCCTTACTACCTTACTGCATTTAACAGTATAAATGATAGTATTGAGGTGAAATCGGTTGTCATTCCCTGGCAGGAACAGGAAAAGAAGGTCCTGACCGCCTTGTTGTCCGGGAATCCTCCGGATGTGATCAACCAATTTTCGCCAGTCGTGAAATGGGCGTCCCGGATGGCCTTACGCCCGCTGGATGATTTTATTAAGAGAGACGGCCTGGATTCAACTGTGTTCTTTCCGTCGCTGTGGAAGGAAATGAGATGGCAGGGCCACATCTTTGCGATTCCGGTTTATACAGCCTCCTATGCATTTTTTATCAATAAGCGACTGTTTCGGGAGGCCGGTCTTGACCCGGAAAAAATTCCTCAGACCTGGCAGGAAGTTCAGCAATATTCCCGGAAATTGACAAAATATGACAAAGACGGGTACTTTACTCAAATTGGTTTTATTCCTTTTTACCAGCAGGCCCTGATTCCGGGTCAGTCAACGTTGCCGACGCCGATTATTTTAGCCTGGCAGTTGGGTGCCGAATTTTTAATTGAAGATGGTCAAGCGTTGAATTTGAATAGTCCCGAAATGCACCGGGCATGTCGGTGGATGCTGGACTATATGGGTGATTTTGACATGGATAAATTATCGACGTTTACGGCTGGTTTTGGATATGGGGATCAGCACTGTTTTGTTTCGGAAAAAATTGCCATGATGATCCTGCCGTCCACCTTTCCGGAACATATTGAAAGTTACCATCCTGATCTAGATTATGGAATCGGGATGATTCCGAGTTTTCCGGGGTTTCCGACAACATCTTTTTCCGGATGCTGGTGGGTGGCGATCCCCCGGGGTGCTAAAAACCCCGACGAGTCCTGGGAGTTTATCAAGTTCATGTCTGATAAGGAGATCCAACTGGCTTCAGTTGAGGCGATGGAAGAAAATCTTTTCCCGGCAAATCAGCGAGCGGCC
>Ga0268277_1000914_pt1 | contig 22057 bp, 9 predicted proteins | sample saktaG_5_FD_190132 | JGI IMG/M metagenome (GOLD analysis project Ga0268277, IMG submission 190132) | Saline water microbial communities from Sakinaw Lake, British Columbia, Canada - sak_2010_1_5_50m | ecosystem: Environmental > Aquatic > Non-marine Saline and Alkaline > Saline ...
GCGGCGGTTTTGAAGCCGAATACGGCCAGGTCCGCGCCGGCATCGTCAATGTGATTACGCGGGAAGGGCGAGCGGACCGCTACTCCGCTACCATTTCTCTGGATTACAATCCTCCCGAACCCGACTATTTCGATTCCAGCCCCTACTCCTATGACTCTTATATTAACCGGCCCTATTATGATGATGAAGTCTGCTGGACGGGCACCAATGCGAACTGGCCGGAGTATATCGTCGCCCAGTATCCGCAGTTCGAAGGCTGGGACAAGGTCTCCGAAAATTCACTCAAAGACGATGATCCCAACAACGATGTCACACCGCTGGGCGCCCAGATGTATGACGCCTGGAGGCGCCGTAAGGAACCGGCCACCAATATACCCGACGCCAATATCGATGCGGGCTTTGGCGGGCCGGTGCCGATCATCGGCGAGATGTTGGGAAATCTGCGGTTTTACGCCACATACAAACGGAATCGCAATGCCCTGGTGATACCGCTCTCAACGGATGATTACACCGAAAATAATTACCGCATTAAACTGAATAGCAATCTGGCGGACAACATGAAACTGGATATTTCCCTGATGGGCGGTAACAATTATTACAACGCCCAGAACTGGTCATACCAGAATTATCTCGATCAGCCCGAAGAAATTGCGGACGACAGTGACGAGAGAGCCATATTTGGTACCGGTTATTACAGTATTTCCGACCAAAGCTACGATTTGCTGTCAGCCACCCTGAACCATACCCTCAGCAATAAATCTTTCTACCGAGTGACACTGTCACGCGTTCACACAAAATACCGGACACACCCGCCGGCAGAGCGAGATACGTCCCGGGTAAACAACATCATCCCGGAATTTCAGGCCGTGGATGAAGCGCCGTTCGGCTGGTGGCCCCCGCTGAACCCTTATACCAGTGAACCCTATACATTCAATTACGGCGGACACGTCACCCGGCAAAGAGACAGTAGTGATGTATACACATATGAAATGAAGGCCGATTTCACCAGCCAGGTCAACAGTACCCATCAGGTTAAAACCGGATTGGATGTCCAGTTAAATTATTCGAACCTGTCTTATGGTGAAGTCCAGATGAGCACTTTCAACCAGTACATCAGCTATATTGATCGCACGGACAGGCCTATCCAGGCGGCCTGGTACATACAGGATAAACTGGAGACGAAGGGATTTGTGCTGAATGCCGGATTAAGAGCCGACCTGTTCTCAGCCAATACCGATTGGTGGGATCCGGAAAATCCTTTCGATCCATTCTATTCCGCAAAATTTAATGAAGCCGGTGCCGATACGCTCTATCGAAAGACGAAACCTAAGACGCACCTGACCTGGAGCCCGCGGTTCGGTATTTCGCATCCGATCACCGAGACCTCCAAACTCTTTTTCAATTACGGACATTTCACCCAATTGCCATCCTATGAAAATATCTTCCGACTGGTCAGGGCAGATACCCGGTCGGTGACCCAGATCGGCAATGCCGGTCTGATACCGGCCAGGACCATCGCCTATGAACTCGGACTGGATAAGGCGATCGCGGATCAGTATTTGTTCCGCCTGAGCGCCTATTACCGGGATATTACGGATCAGTATACCACGACAAGGTACGTGGGCATCAGCGGCATCGATTACCAGAAAGCCACCAATAACTCCTTTGCAGATAGCCGCGGCCTGGAAATCAGTCTCAGCAAAGACCGGGGCAGATGGTTTACGATGCTGGCCAACTATACCTACCAGGCAAGTTCGAACGGTGAATACGGGAGAGGCGAGATTTACCAGGATCCCTCGAGACAGCAGGATTACGATAAGGACACCCAGGCACGCTACCAGACCAAGCCCATCCCGCAGCCCTACGCCAGGATTAATACAAGCCTGCACACGCCGCCTGACTTCGGACCGAAATTATTCGGCGAGAGAGTATTGGGCGGTTGGGAATTCACCAGCTATATCGATTGGCGGGCAGTCGGCCACATGACCTACAATCCGAATGGCGTTTCCGGAATTGTCAATAATGTCAAAACACCGGAATATTTCAATATCGATTTAAAATTGAGCAAGAAGTTTGAGTTTAAAAAGTACGATATCTATATCTTCTCGAATGTCTTCAACGCTCTGAATGTCAGAAGACTGTCCATGTATGCCGAAGAACCCGCCGGATTGTACAATGCCGCGGACGGCACAGCCTACTCGCAATCCCTGCATCTGCCGGAAAGCGAAGCCTATAACAACATTCCCGGGAATGATCAATATGGTGATTTCCGGGAACCTGATGCGGAATATCAGCCGGTAGCGCGCAAAGCCGATCTCATAGGAGAGGGCAAAGCGGGCTATTACTACTATATTACCGATAAAGCCACGCTCGGCGAATATGAGTGGTACCTGTACAATACCGAAACGGCGGGCTGGGAAGAGATTGATAAAACGGAAATGGACCGGGTTCTGGACGAAAAGGCCTATATCGATATGCCGAATAAAACCAGTTTCAATTTCTTCTGGCCGAGGAATATTACTTTTGGACTGAAGATATCCTTTAATTTATAAACGGGAGAATATAGAGATAATGGAACACAATAATATGAAAACATTAGCGATATTGATCATTCCGTTTCTTCTGGCTACCGTTGCTTTTGCACAGAGCGGCGGTGAAGTCCGCTGGGTCAACGCCGGCCAGTTGCATGAGTGGGTATCCGAACAGGGCGTAGCCGTCGAAGCGGGACGAATCGATTTATGTAACCAGGATCTGTTATGGCCTTCGGAGTACGGCCGAAATATGAGGAACGGGGAATCCAGGTCACTGGTAATCGGCGTAAAAGACTATTTTGATCCCGAAATGGAGAAAACCTTCACCCATAAAGTGATTCAGGCCGGCCCGATTTACAATGCCTACCAGGAGACCGAATTCTTCAATAATACCCTGATCCAGTACGGTAAGTTTCCTACTCCCCTGGTATATGTAAATAATGTCCCGAATCACTACCTGGAGGGATTTGATCCCGTAGATGAAGTTGACGAGGAGATGGAGCCCATTCGTAAGGTCATCAACGAGATGGACTCACAGGTGGGTATTCATATAAAGCGGGAAGTGTTCGGGTATAGCAATCCTAAAATCGACGATGTTGTTTTTCATGATTATGTCTTCACCAATAACGGCATAGTCAACAAGAACGGCGGGACCATCAACGTCACCCTGAAAGATGTCTATTTCACTTTCATCGACCGTCTGGCTTTTGCCGGTGAAGGCAATCCGGGTACGGATTTTGAATCGGGATTTGCGCACTGGGAATCTACCTGGGGCAACAGCAATATCTTCCAATATTTCAGTCCGACCCCGACCCAATCGCTGGATGCCAGCCACCCCGATTTGAGAGGTTATTACTGCTACTACGGGCCCTTCTCGGGCAGCGATCTGACGGCGGACGAACAGTGGGGACTGCCGGATCACGAACCGCAACAACCCGATAATATGCGCTATCATCGCATGGCGGCCGGAAATTATACCGCCCGAATTGTACTGCATGCCGATACAAGTCCCGGCAATCCAACGAACGATCTCGGTCAGCCCTCCCTTTATCCCTGGTTTGATTCGGATTTTGCGACGATGCGCGACATCGGTCCCTATGACGCGAATTTGATGACGGCCAAGTATGAATGCATATCCGGAGTATCAGAGCGCGGGCACCCGGGCATAAGTCACCAGGATTTTATGCAGCAAAACGGGCTTTCCCTGCCCGAAAACGTCCCCGGCTGGGTCGGCGGCCCGGTGCAGGCTTTCTCCTTCGGTCCCTATACCCTGGCCCCCGGCGAGGATGTTCACATTGTCATGGCGGATGTCGTCAACGGCTTGTGCCGCGAGAAGAACCGGGAAGTCGCCTTTAACTGGTATCAGTACTATAACGGTACCGGCTTAAATCCCGACTTGTACCTCCCCAACGGCAGCAAAACCAGCAATCATAATGACTACAAAAAGGCCTGGGTGGAAACCTGTCTGGATTCGGTCAAGAAATCTTTCGACGCGACCCTGGAGGCCTTTTCGGACGGCGCCTATGATATTCCGGCGACCCCGCCTCCGCCCGATGTATTCAAGGTAGTCTCCGGCGGCAGCAAGGTTGCGCTGGAGTGGAGCATGAATGCCGAGGATTCTCCGGGTTTCGACGGATACATCGTATTCCGGTCGAAGAACACGATCGCCGATGAATTCACCCAGTACGTGAAGATCTTGGATTGCTCCCTGGCGGACCTGGAACTGAAGACCGAAGTGATTGACGGTAACCGGGTATTTTATGATATTCCCGATACGAATATTGCAAATTCGGACTCTTCGCTGACAAGGGGTTTTGATTACCTCTATTATCTGCGCGCGAAGGCGGTCTCCGGCGGAGAGACGTTGTATTCGGGTATGTTTTATGACATGTGCGGCACAATCGAAAAAGCCAAACTGCTGCGGCCACCTGTTGAGGACAACATCGACAGTATCGTGGTCGTTCCGAATCCCTATGTGATCACCAATCGCGGGAACCAATTCGGTGAGGAATCGCTGTATGACCAGATTGCATTCTATAATCTGCCGCCGGTCTGTACCATCAAGGTCTTTACGGAACGCGGTGATTTGATCTGGAAAAAGGAGCATACGAATTATTCCGGCGATGACTACTGGGACCAGGTCACTTCCTCCAATATGACCATTGTCAGCGGTATCTATATTATACTGTTTGAGGCTCCTGGCGGCAAATCAACCTATCGAAAATTAATCATAATCAGGTAATAAACAGGAGATACTATGTCAAATAAAACTAAAATATTTTTCGGGATTACCCTGGCGACTCTTGTTTTTACAAATTTCCTGTTTTCCGAAAATATCAAATACGGCCAGACCGGGTTCCAGTTTTTAAGCGTGACCCCGGAAGCACGGGCGGCCGCCATGGCCGAAGCGGTCACCGCGACGGATATGTATTCCAGCTCCGTTTTCTACAATCCCGCCTGTCTTGCGAACATGGATAAATTCATGGACATCACGCTGAGTCGCAACAGTTGGATTGCCGGGATTGAGCACAACAACCTCAGTTTTGCGCTCAATCCTTTCGGCGGCCGATTCGGAACCATCGGCGTCAGCTATCAGGGGGTCAACTATGGCGAGATTCAGGGAACGGCGGTATCGCCGGTGAATCCCAGCGGATATATTCTGACCGATATCATTACCCCTACGGCGAATGCGATTGGGATCTCCTATGCGAAGAAGCTGACCGATCGATTTGCCGTCGGCGGACAGGTCAAAAAAGTGACGCAGGATTTTGGGAACATGGTCATTTCCGCGAGTGAGATCAGCGATTCGACGACGGTCGTCAATTATTCCAGTTCCCCCTGGGCGCTGGACTTCGGCACGATTTTCAACACCAATTTCAAAAGCCTCAAATTCGGGATGTCCGTGCGGAATTTTTCCCAGGAGGTGCAATATGAGAACGAGGGTTTTCAACTGCCGCTGGTCTTCACGATGGGAATTTCAGCCGACCTGATGGATTTTACTCCGCTGGGCAAGCATCATTCGCTGATCCTGAATATCGATGCATCCCATTTTCGGGCCCGCCCCGAACAGATCAAGCTGGGGCTGGAATACACTTTGATGGATTTTCTGTCATTGAGAACCGGGTATGCCAACAATATGAAAGAAACCGACCTCTCCTTCGGGATGGGGCTCTCGGTGCTTGGCCTCACCTTCGATTACGCCTTTATTCCATTCGATTCCTTTGACGCGGTTCAGATTATGACCTTACGGTTTAAAATATAATGCTCAGGAGGATAAGAGAATGAAACCATCATCCATTCAACTCTATATATTTCTGTTTATGACCGTATTATTGCTATTATCCTGCGAGAACCTGGCGCCTTTCCAGGATAACGAAGTTATCACTGGCTGGGAATATGTACAGGATAAAACCGACGGCGCGGATACGGTGAAGATAACCGATATTCAACCCCAGGGAGCGGCGGCCGAGACGGCATCCGTATTGACGATTTATGGAGAGAATTTCCAACCCGGTGTTGAAAATGTCCGGGTTTTCTTCAACAGTACCGAGGTGACCGTAATTTCCGCCGGCGAAACCGAGATCGAAGTCTACCGGCCCAAAATCAGCGGGGATTCCGTGATCGCAAAAGTCGCTTGTCACGATAGAATCAATGTGGCCCATTCCGAGCCTATTGCGATTGCCCAAGTAGTGTCCAGTTTTGGAAATTTTGTAAGCGCTGAACAGATTAAAGATTTCACGATCGATGCCAACAGCAACATCTATGCATTTCTGGCCGGCGATGTGAACAGCTTGATTAAATTTGAATACCCCAGCCAGTCACGCTCCATCTGGATTGGCGAACTGGATGCCGGACAACCGCCCTATGGATTTTATACGCCGATTGAATTGAAAGTTGATGTTGCGGGAGATATTGCTTATACGGCCAATATTGAAGTATTATTGCGTTGCGGTGCTGACGGAAGTCATTATCTTAATAATCGTGTTGATATGCTCGGAGCGAACACCATTGTCGCCCGTGAATTTGATTATGCGTTCAATGACGATATTTACGTTGGCGGTATCAATAGCGGGATCATCCGAGTGCCGCAAAGTGGCGGTGTAAAGAAATTTGACTTATATCCCGGATTCACCATAAAAGCGCTTCGGGTTTACGATGGCTTTGTGTACGTCATCGCTAAACCGCAGGCCGGAACAACAGGCACTTACGGGGTTTATAAAAATGAAATCAATCCAACGGATGGATCGCTGGGAGCCTCGACTATGGTGTTCGACTGGAAAAGTATAAGGAATGCCAGCACTTACGAACTGAACGACCTGACTTTTTCTGCTTCCGGAGTGATGTTTGTTGCCAGCGGTGATGCACATTCGCCGCTGATGAAATACGAAAATGACGCATTGGTACCGGTATATTTTGATATCATCCCTTCGCCAATTAACGAGATGGAGTGGGGCACGGGAAATTATCTGTACGTTCTTACAAAAACTTCAGCATCTTTTGGGAGTGGTAATAAAATCTACAAAGTTAATTTGGGTGAACCGGGGGCCCCATATTTTGGAAGGGAATAATATTTATTTCCTATCAGATTCGAAAAGAAACTGATAAATCAAACCAATATTTATAAGAGAGGAGGGGGAAATTAAAAAGGTATCTGTTGTTTTACAAACTTTAGAGATCATTCAAGGAAAAAGGTATTTGTGTTAATTAAAAAAGGAGAGACGTTATGAAGAAATTGCTAGTTGCATTGGTCATTTTGGTAACTTTCCTGAGTGTCAATATTTTTGCCGATCAGGTTATTGCCAAATTTGAAACTGATACGGATGGCTATGCCGACAATGGATGGGGGACGGGCTTAACGGCGGTGGCAATCGCCGCGGATCCTGATGCCGCCCAGTCTGACATGGCGTTAAAATTGGATTTCAGTGGTGTGGCCGGAGAACGGGGACTCATTGCGAAGAGTGGTGTCAACCCGGGTGGTGCGTTGCTTATGACCTACTGGGTATGGTTACCGACCGATATTCCGGATTCAGTCAGACTGATTGTCTGGGGCCAGGATAAGGATTGGCATCATGTTGAAGTCGAGATGGCGGTTGCCGATCTGCCCAAAGAGGTCTGGTACCCCGTAAATTTTAACATTGCGGAGCTGACTGTTGCCGATAACGGTTATTCGGGTATCGGCAGTGTTCATCAAATCAGCGGTATTGGTATCACCCGTCGTGAAGAAACCGACGCCGATGCAAACTGGGTGGGCAGCATCTATGTTGATGACGTATCCCTTGTTGGCGCCTATCCGACGGTGCTCTCCGATTTTGAGGCCGGTCTGGGCTCATTTGAGAATACAGGATGGGGTGCCGGATTTGTCAGCTTGACGGCCGTTACGGATCCCGCTGCAACAGAAACGGATAATGCGATGGAATTAGCCTTTAATGGGGCTAATGGCGACAATGCGCGGATTTATTGGGCGGGTGGAATCACTCCTTCTGCAACCGATCTCCTTCTGTTTACCTATGTTTATCTCCCGACCGGAACACCGGACGGAATTCAGATTGAATGGGTATCTCAGGATGTGAATTGGGGAGATGAAAAGTCAATGGGTGCCCTGGCAAGTGATATTCCGAAGGATACCTGGTGGCCAATCACCTTTAATTTTGCTGCTTTTTCAGCGGATCCTTCATCGGGATTTGATAAGGGCACTCTCCAGTGGGTCGGTCTCCGGGTCAACAAATGGAATGTCGCTGAGGCCGATGCCAATTGGGCCGGATCCATCTATTTTGACGATGCAATGGTGCTGGGAACCAATGAGACGTTACCGCCATTGATTGCTTCAACCTTGACCGCGGCACTGAAAGACAGCACTGATCTACAGGGTGAAGTACATCATTATGTTCTGCTTGAATTCAGCGAACAACCGGAACATACTCAGGCAAAATATGATGTTTATTTCGCCGAATCGGCAATTACTAATGTCACTGCGGCAGGCGTTCATCATCTGCAGAATTTAGGTGCCAGCGGTGAAAGTTCTACCAAATTTGGCCATGAATTTTATTCAGCAGACGGCAGTGGTACAAAGACCTATCATTACGCTGTGGTGGTAACTGAGGCAGACAGCAGTAAATTCGATGCGACATTAAGCACTGCAACTGCTACTCAGCAGTGCAATGATGCCCTTGATATTCCGTTACTGGATGAATTTGATTTTGCCGCCGATGGTAATCTTTCGGAATTTGAAGCAGTCGCAGTTCAATTTCCGGATATGGTGCTCAGACCGCTGTTGGCCGGCAGTGATTATGAGGGTTATGAATACACAATTGGTAATACGGATTTTGACTTCACCGGATACATTGTGATGACTCATGAAGCTATGTACTGGGGATTTGAAGTTATTGATAATGAAGCCGGCGCCGACCAACTCTGGCGCGGTGACGGTGTCGATCCTTTCTTTGGCTTATATAACATTCTTGAAGACGAAACAATTCTGACTGGTACGAATGCACAGGCCGGCTGGATGCGTTTTGGTGTTTCCGCCAGAGAAGATGACAAGGTCCAGTGGGACGGATACGATAACGCTTTTGATGTTCCCGGTATCGTTGTCAATGTTTCCCCCAAAGGCTTTGGTTCATTGAGCTTTATTGTTGAATGGAGTTTCAGATTCGATTCTCTGGCAACTTTTGATAACGGAAGCGGACTCTGCAAGAGTTTTACTCCGGCAGCCGGTATGATGATTCCTTTCAAACTGGATGTGAATGATCGGGATACCCTGACATATTCGACGCAGGGCCGTGATCACCAGCTGAGCTGGGGCTGCATGGAATCCGCCGGATGGCCGAATCCTTTCGGTTGGGCTTCAAGAGCCGCGATTGTTTCCGGCGGATCTGCAATTGATAATGTCAGCAACGTTCCGATGAAATTCGAACTTGCGAATGCTTATCCGAATCCGTTCAACCCGACCACGAACATTTCCTTTCAGGTGCCTCATCAGGAAGATGTTGCGCTCGTAATTTATAACGTGCTGGGCCAGAAAGTGAGAACCCTGGTGAACAAGAGCATGAATACGGGTGAGTATAACATTACCTGGGACGCCACCGATATGTTCGGAAGCCAGGTCAGCAGCGGGATCTATTTCGTACGCATGCAGGCCGGTGATTTTGTCAAGATCAGAAAACTGACCCTGATGAGATGATGAGAATTTTCGGGTACAACTAGGATTATTCCCATTTTTTCTCGGAGAAAAAGGGGGAGGTAGCAAACCCTCCCCCTTTTTAGGATTGATAACAGACCTCGAAATTTCACACGATACGGATATACTCGGGTGAGTATCCAGCTCGTGCTCTTTTGCCCGGCCGGGAACGGGACGGTCGGCATTTTTGGGGGATATCGAATGGATGGAGAACACCAGCAATGCGGCTAAACCTGATCGACTTTCTCATCATTGTACTGTATCTGGCTTCCACGGTGATGATCGGTTTGGTGTTGAAGAAACGGGCCCAGGCCAGCAAAACGGCCTATTTGCTGGGCAGCAATAAATTGCCCTGGTACATGCTGGGTCTGTCCAATGCTTCCGGTATGTTCGACATCTCCGGAACGATGTGGTTAGTTACGCTCACATTTGTGTATGGACTGAAGTGTATCTGGATTCCGTGGCTGTGGCCGGTCTTCAACCAGATTTTCCTGATGGTTTTTCTCTCTGCCTGGCTGCGTCGTTCGAATGTGACTACCGGAGCCGAATGGATCGGAACCCGCTTTGGTACCGAGAAAGGCGCCACGCTTTCTCATAAAGTCGTGATCGTTTTTGCCCTGATCAGCTGCCTGGGATTCCTGGCCTATGGCTTCGTGGGCCTCGGGAAATTCATGGAAATCTTTATTCCCTGGGAAATTGTCTCCCGCTACGTTCCTTTTGATGTGCCCGCGCAGTACGTTCCGCATCTTTACGGTATCGTCTTTACCGCGTTCAGCGTTTTCTACACGATTCTGGGCGGCATGGTCAGTATCGTCTGGGCCGACGTGATGCAGTATATCATTATGGCGATCTCATCCATCATGATCGGCATCATCGCCTTCAACGCGCTTTCCACCCATGCACTCATGGTGCCCGACGGCTGGATGAATCCCTTCTTCGGGTGGCGGCTCAATCTGGACTGGACGAATATCATCGCCGAGGTCAACGATAAAATTGCCAGCGACGGTTATTCACTGTTTTCCATCTTTTTCATGATGATGCTTTTTAAAGGGGTTTTAGTCAGCGTCGCGGGGCCCGCGCCCAACTACGATATGCAGAAAATTCTGGCTACCAAATCGCCGAAAGAGGCGGCCAAGATGAGCGGTTTTGTATCGGTGATACTGAATCCGATCCGCTATATCATGATTACCGGGTTCGCCGTACTGGCCCTGCTTTTCTACGACAAACTGGATTTAGTCGCGGGCGGGCGCCTGGATTTCGAACAGATTCTGCCTTCCGCGATCAATGAATTTGTGCCCATCGGATTCACCGGCTTGATGCTGGCGGGTTTGCTGGCGGCTTTTATCGGGACTTTTGCCGGGACGCTGAATGCGGCCCAGGCTTACATTGTCAACGACATTTACCTGAAATACATGAAACCGCAGGCCAGCAATCGCCAGGTTTCCCTGGTCACCTACATCACCGGAATAACAGTCGTGGTGGTTAGCGTCATTTTCGGCATATTCGCCCTGGACATCAACAGCATTCTGCAGTGGATCGTATCGGCGCTGTGGGGCAGCTATATTGTAGCCAATGTCCTCAAGTGGTATTGGTGGCGTTTCAACGGACACGGTTATTTCTGGGGCATGGTCAGCGGCATTGTTCCGGCCCTCATTTTTCCGCGAATCTTCGATACGCTGGATCTCTATTATTTTCCGTTGATCCTGCTGATTTCGGTCGTGGGTGCCCTGCTCGGTACCTACCTGTACCCGCCGACCGATGAAAGAGTACTCATGAAGTTCTATAAGAGCGTGCGCCCCTGGGGTTTCTGGAAGCCGATCCATGACATGGTTGTTGCGGAAGACCCGGGTTTTGCGTATGCGAGTACATTCAAACGTGACATGGTCAATGTGTTCATCGGGATCATCTGGCAGACCGCCATCATCGCGATCCCGATTTTTGTGGTGCTGCACGAATTCACATATGCGTCCGTGTGTTTCGCCATAATCGTCGCTACATCGGCCTTTTTGAAAAAGAACTGGTATGATAAACTGGAAGAAAATTAAGGAGCTGGCGCAGCGCCTTATGCGAAGAGCTGATTTTCGATTCATCATTTGCTGTTTGCTGCCGCTCGCATTGTCCGGTCAACCCGGCGGACAAACGGCCGGATTCGCACATTTCATCAGCAGCTCCGGTGCGAAGTTGTATGACGGCGACCGGGAATTCCGCTTTATCTCGGTGAATATCCCCAACCTGCTCTGTATCGAAGATAATCTGGCTTTTACGGAATGCAATCCCTGGCGTTTACCGGATAAGTTCGAGATCGAAGATGCGCTGAAGACCGCCAGGTTGCTGGGCGGCACGGTTGTCCGAACTTACGTCATCACGGTCCGGCGAAAGACGGAAGGCGATGACGTTCCCCGGCATGTGCAGTCCCCCGGTACGTTCAGCGAAGAAGCCTTTCTGGCGATGGACCAGGTACTGGCGTCCGCAAATGAGATTGGCGTCCGTTTATTGATACCTTTCGCCGATAACTGGCACTGGATGGGCGGCCGCCCGCAATATGCCGGTTTTCGCGCTAAGGACGGCGCCGCCTTCTGGACCGATGCGCAGCTCAAAGAGGATTTCAAGGTAACAATCCGTTATGTACTGAACCGCAGAAATACGATCACCGGGCAGCTCTACAGCGAAGACAAGACGATTCTGGCCTGGGAACTGGGCAATGAAATCTGGCGCGCTTCGCCCGAATGGGTGGCCGAAATGGCGGCTTTCGTAAAGTCGATCGATTGCAATCACCTCCTGAATGATGGTTTGCAGTTCTTCGCCGTTCGCGACGAGATTATCGACGATCCGAACATCGATATCCTGTCGACGCATCATTATGAGAAAAATCCGCAGGATATGCTTGCGCATATCCTGAATACCGCCGCGAAGATCGCCGGCCGTAAGCCGTATTATATCGGCGAATTCGGTTTTATCCCCACCCCCGCGATGGAGGAGGTTCTGAATACTGTCATTGAGGATCGCAATATCTCCGGGGCGCTGCTCTGGAGCCTGCGCTTTCATAACCGCGCCGGCGGCTTTTACTGGCATTCCGAACCCAGCGGCTACAACTTTTACAAGGCCTATCATTTTCCGGGATTTCAGTCGGGGAAAAGCTATGACGAAAAAAACGCCTTGAGCTTGATGGCTCGCAAGGCGTATGAAATCCGGGAATTGCCGTTCCCGGAGACAGCCCTGCCCGCAGCGCCATGCTTGTTGCCGATTGAAGATGTTGCCGCCGTTTCCTGGCAGGGCTCGGCGGGCGCAGCCGGCTACGACGTGGAACGTTCCGCAGACATTAACGGCCCATGGGAGACAGTCGCAGCAATGATTTCCGATGCGATCTATGCCAACGAGCCGCTTTTTGAAGATGTCTCGGCGCAGCCGGGAGAGAGCTATTATTACCGGGTTTTTGCCCGAAATGCAGCCGGGAAATCATCGGCCTCCAACGTGATCGGTCCGGTGCGGGTTGATCATCACACTTTGGTTGACCACCTGATGGGTACCGCCCACATGCAAGCGATCAGAGGAAAGTTTTCCCTGGAAACGGGGACCCCGCGTCTGTTCAAAGAGGATTTCCACAGACTCGCCGTGCAGCGCGGATCGGAAGTTATCTACTCGCTTGCGGGGCCGGTTGAAAGCTTCAAGGTGTACCAATTTACGCGGAAACAGAATCGGTTCGTAATTGTATCTGTCTCGGAAGATGGGGAGGAATATCGCAAAATTAATTATTCACGACAGTATTACGATGTATTAAATAAAGATTATGATTTCTGGCACCCCTGCATGCTAGCTTCGGAGAGTGTTCCGGACAACATACACTACCTCAAACTAGCCTATTTACATAAAGCACAGATTGGAAAAGTCGAGATTCGCTATGGAGATTAAATTGATTAAACAGTTCAGAGAAAAGGTTGAAAACAATTTATTTGAAAATATAATACCGTTCTGGTTACGGCATTCGGTTGATGTCGAAAACGGCGGCTTTTACGGTCGGATTTCGAATGATCTGATTATCGATACAATGGCGCCGAAAAGTCTAATCCTGATCAGCCGGATTTTATGGTCGTTTTCGGCGCTTTATCAATTCAGGCCCGCACAGCAGTACCTCGATCTGGCCAGTAGGGCCTATGATTATCTGCAGGACAAGTTTTTAGACAAGGAGCACGGTGGTTATTACTGGCTCGTGGATCATAAGGGAAAAGCCATTGAGGATATGAAAAAAATATATGGCCAGGCCTTCGTCATCTATTCTTTCTGCGAGTACTATACCGCCTCGGGCGATAAATCTGCGCTGGATAATGCCATCGTGGTTTTCGAATTGATCGAGAAATACAATCACGACGATGAATTCAAAGGCTATTTCGAAGCATCCCACCGGAACTGGTCGATAGCCGAAAACATGCGCCTGAGCGAGGTGGATATGGCCGAAAAGAAGTCGATGAATACCCACCTGCATATGATGGAGGCCTATACCAACCTGTTTCGCTTCTGGAAAGACGAACGGATTTGCGTCCGCCTGCGGGAGCTGATCCAGTGTCACCTGAATCATATCATTGATCCGGATACCAATCATCTTCGCATGTTCTTCGATGAACGGTGGAATCCCAAATCATCGGTCGTTTCCTTCGGGCACGATATCGAAACGAGCTGGTTACTTTGTGAGGCCGCCAATGTGCTCGGAGACGACGGGCTTATCGCCCGGGTCCGTGAACTTGCCCTGAAAATGGTCACGGTGACTGCCCGGGAGGGCATCAGTGAACCGGGGGCCATTTACGCGGAGAAGAACGGTAACGGCGAGACATCCGCGAACGGTTTCGATTGGTGGCCGCAGGCGGAGGCCGTTGTCGGATTTCTGAACGCCTTTCAGTATAGCGGCCGCGAGAGCGATCTGGCGATGGCCATACGGCTCTGGGACTTTATCGAAAACAATCTGGTGGATACCGAATTCGGAGAGTGGTTTTATGCCGTGACGTCAGCGGGATTGCCGAACCCCGGCCGCTCGAAGGTTTGTGAATGGAAAGGGCCGTATCACAACAGCCGGTCCTGTATCGAAATTTTAAACCGCTTGTCAGCATTGAAATAATTAAAATAAGGATTAGAACATGGGTATCATCATGGCGAAATCATTCAAACAGACGGTCGTAAAGATGCTCGAAAAGCATGATGAATTTGTTCTGCGCAAGAATTCCACCCTTCCGTCAGAAAACGGAGTCTACCGGCGCTATAAAAATCCGGTTCTGACGGCCGCCCACGCCCCGGTTACCTGGTGCTACGATCTGGATCCCAAAAGCAATCCTTACCTGATGGAGCGCCTGGGAATTAATGCCGTGTTCAACTGCGGGGCCATAAAATTCAACGATAAATATTGTTTGGTAGCCCGGGTAGAAGGCAGCGATCGCAAATCCTTTTTCGCGGTCGCCGAGAGTCCATCCGGCGTCGATCGCTTTCAATTTTGGAACTATCCGATCAGCATGCCGGAAACGGACGATCCCGATGTGAACGTCTATGACATGCGCCTGACCCGGCATGAAGACGGCTGGATCTACGGTGTGTTTTGCACCGAACGTAAGGATCCGGAGGTTCCCGTATATGATACTTCAGCGGCCACGGCGCAGGCCGGAATCGCCCGCACGAAGGACCTGATCTCCTGGGATCGGCTCCCCGATCTCCGGACGAAATCGAAACAGCAGCGCAATGTCGTGCTGCACCCGGAATTTTTTAACTGCAAATACGCGTTCTACACGCGGCCGCAGGATGATTTCATCGAGGCCGGTACGGGCGGCGGGATCGCCTGGGGTTTGGCGGATGATATTGAACACGCCGTCATTGACGAAGAGCTCATCATCGATTCGCGGAAGTATCACACGGTGTATGAGGTAAAAAACGGCCAGGGGCCCGCACCCCTGAAAACCGAAGAGGGCTGGTTGCATCTGGCGCATGGTGTCCGCAATACGGCCGCCGGACTGCGTTATGTGCTCTATGTGTTTATGACGGACCTTGCGGAGCCGTGGCGTGTGACCCACAAACCGGCCGGCTACTTTCTCGCGCCGCAAAAGAAAGAGCGTCTCGGCGATGTTTCCAACGTGGTTTTCAGTAACGGCTGGATTGCCGATGCCGACGGAACCGTGTTCATCTATTATGGTTCGTCGGATACGCGCATTCATGTGGCGACCACGGCAATGGATCGATTGATTGACTATGTGATGAATACTCCCGAAGACGGCCTCACTTCGGCGAAAAATGTCGAGCAGCGGAAAACTCTGATCGAGAAAAATCTGAAACTCCTGGGCTAGTTGCGTCACTAACGGCCGGTATCTCTTTGAGACCGGGCGCGATGGAGATGTAGAGGAAGATGAGGATATTATGAGAATACAAATTGTTTGTCTACTTTTAATTTTTACGCTGCCGTTGTTTTCCCAGATCACCGGTTTCACGGATGATTTCGAAGATGGTTCTCTCGATACGACCTGGAACGGCCAGGTCTATACCTTATGGGACACCGAGGACAGCACCATCTTCCACCTGTCAGAAGGGGAGGGCCTGCTGCGGATTGATTACACCCGGACCGCGAGCGACCGGGACTGGCCGGTTTTCTTCATCACCCCCCCGGAAAATATCGATGTATCCGTCAACCCGGAAGTGACCCTGAAAATCAAATCCGACGTATCCATTCAATTTGCCTTTAAACCCATTTACACGAATGACAACAACGATTGGGAGGTCGTCGATATTTCCGGTAATAATCTCTGGCGTTCGTTTACCTTCAAACTGGAGGAATCGAACTATTCCGGGGCATTGCTGTGGCGCATTTATATGCATTTCGATGGTGATACCCAATACAACAAAACCGGAACGGTCTATTTCGATGACTTTAAAATTGCCGGTTTTTCCATCGGCGTGAGCAACCTGTCGGCGACGGTGATCGACAGCACGCAAATTGAATTAACCTGGGACTGTAACAAGGAAAACGCTACGCAGCATTACAATGTGTATAGCAGTTCGGTCAGCGGATTTGCCTGCGACGGCAGCACGCTCATCGGCAGCAGCACCGTTAAAACGTACCTGGATACCGGTCTGAGCGTAGATACCTGGTATTATTATAAAGTCGCCGCCGTGGACGCCGCGGGCGTGGAGTATGCGCCATCTTCGGAAACGGGCAGCCGCACTTATGCTGTCGGCACGGTTCCTGTGGTGGAGGTTGGCTCGGTCAATTCCACGACGGTTGCGAAATACGATAAGTTCGAAATCATCCTGGATATGGAAGGCGCCTCCTGGTCGAATCCTTACGATCCGTCCCAGGTGAATGTATATGCCTACTTCTGGCCTCCTGAGGGAGACGCTATCCGCGTTTTCGGATTCTATGATAATTATCAGGACCGGAACGAGTGGAAAGTGCGCTTTTCACCGGACATTATCGGGCAATGGGAGTACCAGATATTTGCCATTGATGTCGATGGAACCGGGAAAAGCGCCAGACACAGCTTTACGGTGATCGACTCGGACTACCATGGTTGCTTGAATGTTTCCCCGCAAAACCCGCGTTACCTGGTTTATCATGACGGAACTTCGTTTTACGGTATCGGCGCCTACTATCCCTGGGGTGTGAGAAACGATGCCGCGGGCCTGGGCATCCTGGAAACTTCCGGCGGGAATATCTTCGGCTACTGGAACGGCAATTACGATCACGCCGGCAACGGCGGCGGCGGGCAGCAGATCGAATCTGCGAGGACCGGCATCGGCTATTACGACCAGCCGAAATGCGCCCGCATAGACGAGATTTTGGAATGGGCCGAAGCGGGAGATTTAAAAATGATGTTCGCCTTGTGGCCGCATGACGTTCTGGACGAAACCGTCTGGGGCTATAACGGCTGGGCGGAAAACGCTTTCAAAGAAGTCTGCGCTTCACGGGATTTCTTTTCGGACAGCCAATCCTGGGCTTACCAGGAGAAGTTGTACCGTTATATCATCGCCCGCTGGGGATATTCCCGCAGCCTGGGCATCTGGGAACTGGTGAATGAAATCAATGGAACCGACGGCTGGGTTTACGGCAATGCGGCGGCAACGCTGCAGTGGATTCAAAAGGTTCACAATTATCTCAAGCAGAACGATTATTTCAACCGGCCGACAACCATCGCCAAAAGCGGCGGTGCCGAAAATTACTGGCCGGAAGGTTACTCGATCTGTGATATGCCCAATGTCCATCTCTATGAAACGGGTTGGAGCGCCCGCTATCCGGACGATCCGGTGCGCAGCAGTTACTGGACCTACCGGGGCGTCGCGCGGCAATTCTGGAACGATTTTGAAAAACCGGGTATTTTCGGAGAAGCCGGGGCCGCGTCAAGCAGCATGTATGCCAACGTGGAAAGAGGTTCGGTCGGATACGCGGAGATTTATCACAACGCTATCTGGTCCTCTTGGGCTAACGGCCTGTCGATGACCCCGGTCTGGTGGGAAATGAACGACCGTGGTTTGATGACAGATTACGTTTTTAGTCAGCTGGCGGCTTTTGCCAATGTTGCTGCGGATATCGATTACGCCCACCATGTGCTTGAAATCAGCAGTATTTCAGCTCTGGATTACGATGCGTTCGGTTTGTATGGCGAAGGTGTCGGATTTGGCTGGATACGCAAGGTGCGCGGCAATCCCGGCCTGGAGTCGCTGAATATCGAGAATCTGGCGGACGGCAGTTATAAGTTGGAGTGGTATGATACCTGGAGCGGCGCTAAAATTGCCGATAATTATACTGTTTCGGCTTTTGCCGAACTGATGGATTTGATCCCGGCGGACGGTTATCTGAAACCGGATTTCGCCTATAAAGTCTTACAGGTGGAAAACGGGACCGAATCCTTTTGCCTGAAACTGTTCCTGACGGAAAACCGTCTAATCCCGCACGAAGGCAGCAGCTACACGATTATCTGTGCTCTCTGTGATGCGGGCGGAAGGTTGGTGGCCGAAACCGGACAGGCGATAACCTTTGCGCTGGAGGGCACCGGCACATTATCATCGCTGCAGGAATCCACGTCGAACGGTATGACCAGGATCGAATATCTGCCGTCGGGAAATCTGGAAAGCGTTGCGATTACCGCCAGTTCTTCGGGATTGATCGGCGACCGCATCCGCATTGAATTTGAAAACACATTGCGGATCGATGGTTTTGAAGACTACGCCAACGACGCCGACCTGAATTATTCGTGGGAGCTTTCCAAAGGGCCCGTTAGCAGCGGCACCCTGACCCTTGAAAACGAAACGATTCTAGAGGGCCGCAACGGCCTGAAATTCGACTATCAGCTTGGCCAGAAAAACTCCTTCATCGCGCTCCTGAAAAGTATCGACGGCAGCAATTTTTCCGGGACGAATTACATCGCCTTTTGGCTGAAACCCAATGACTCCGGAAACATCCTGAACATCGGGCTGCGCGAAGGCGCTAATCGATACTGGATGACGGATTATACGATGACCGGCACCGCGCCGGTCCTGGTTCAGATCCCGTTGCAGGATTTGAGCGCCTCGGGCGCCAGCGAGATCAATTTCGACCAGGTGAATGCGTTTTTTATCAACATCACGCCGGGCACCGGGGAGCTCGGCCGCGCCGAAACTATCTATATCGACGATATCAACATGTTGTTCCAAATGGTCACGGACGTGGACGATCGGGATTTCAGCGTTGCGCCGCCTGGTTACTCGCTATCCAATAACTACCCCAATCCCTTCAATGCCGCGACCACGATCGCGTATTCCCTGCCGAAAAGCAGCAATGTGAGGATTGATATTTACGATTTACAGGGGCGCTTGGTCGGGACCTTGATCGATGAGAAGAAAAACGCCGGTAAATACACGATTACGTGGAATCCGGGCAACATTGCCTCGGGCATATATTTTTATAAAATTGTTTGCGATGATTTTTGCATGCATCGTAGATGTATGTTCCTGAAGTAGCTTTCGCTCGATCTTTTCGTTCCGTATCTTTAGATTAGGGCCATTTCCGGGAGGCCGGATTTTGTCCGGACGCTTCGGGTAAAGTGGATCTCCTCCCGGTTCTTGCGAGATTCCCGGGATGGGCAATAATAACAGTATGTGCCCAGTGGAGGCTGAAAAATGAATATCCCGCGAATGAACCCGGAATACAATTGTGTCTACCGATGGTTTTTATTCCCGGGAATAATAATAGCATGCTGGCTGTGTTGGAGTTGTCGGCAAGAAACAGGAGATGCGTTGCAAAATATGGCCCTTGATGAAAACTGGAAGTTTCGAAACGCGGAAGAATCCGTTTGGCGGGTAGCCTCGGTTCCGGGCTGCATTCACACCGACCTGATTAATAACGGGTTGATTGAAGACCCGTTCTACCGGGTGAACGAGAAAGACTTGCAATGGATTAGCGAGAAAGACTGGGAATACAAGACTCGTTTTGAACTTCCACCGGGATGGCTGCAAAGAGAAAATATCGAGTTACGGTTTGACGGGCTGGACACTCACGCCGATGTTTACCTGAATGACGAATTGATTTTACGGGCGGAAAATATGTTTCGGACCTGGCGGGTGGACTGCAAGCCGTATCTGAAGCCGGGCGCGAATAGCCTGCGCGTCTATTTTCATTCGGTTTTTAAAATAAATCTGCCGAAATGGGAAAACGCACCCTTCCGGCTCCTGGCCTGGCCGAACAACGATCAGGCCGACGTCCAGGTCAATATGTATTCACGCAAAGCCGGTTTTCATTTTGGCTGGGACTGGGGGCCGCGCCTGATTACAGCCGGCATCTGGCGGCCCGTGACGCTTCAGGCGTGGGACGACTTTGTGATCCGCGAACTGTTCATCCGCCCGGATTCGGTGTCCGCTGAACGGGCCCGATTAACCGCCGTCGTGGAACTTGAGGCAAGCAAGGAACTGGCGGCCCGATTGCGAATTCAGACGGAGAAAACGGAGCTCGCCGATCGGGAAGTCTATCTATCCACCGGTAAAAACGTCATCGAGATTCCGGTTGAGATCGGGAATCCGCGTCTCTGGTGGTCGAACGGTTTAGGGGAACAGCCTCTGTATTCTTTTTCGGCGGAACTGACAGCAGGACAACATCATGAAGTTAAAACCGTCGAAACCGGCCTTCGTGATTTGAAGATTATTCGCCGCAAAGACAAGGACGGTGAGAGTTTCCATATCCAACTCAACGGCGTGCCGGTCTTTATGAAGGGCGCCAATTATATCCCGCAGGATAACTTTCAAAACCGCGTATCACCGCAGGATTATGAGCACCTGATCCGATCGGTGAGCGGGGCCAATATGAACATGCTGCGGGTTTGGGGCGGCGGCATATATGAGGAGGATCGGTTTTATGAGCTTTGCGATCGTTACGGCATTTTAATCTGGCAGGATTTTATGTTCGCCTGCGCGATGTACCCGGCCGATGATGACTTTCTGTACAATGTCAGCGCCGAGATTAGCGACAATGTCCGCCGTCTGCGGAATCACCCCTCAATTGCTTTATACTGCGGCAACAACGAAAACGAGATCAGCTGGCATCAGTGGGAATGGAAGGCCTGCTATTCGGATGCGGTTCAGCAAGAGTATGAAAAAGATATGCGGGCGCTCTTTTATGGGACGATTCCCGCCGCATTAAATGAAGTCGATCCGACACGGTACTATCATCCGACGTCACCGAACACCGGTTATAACGACATCGGTCCCGGAGAAGGGGACGTTCACTACTGGGGTGTCTGGCACGGCCGGGAGCCTTTTACGGAATACAACCGAAGCATCGGGCGCTTCATGAGTGAATACGGTTTTCAATCCTTCCCGGGAATGGCTACGATCGAAAAGTTTGCCGGGCCGCAAGACCTTTATCTCGATTCGGAAGTGATGCTGGCCCACCAGCGCTGTATGGCTGACAACCGCCGCGACCGGCAATACGGGAATCGCCTGATCAAAGAATACATGGCGCGCGATTACCGGATACCGCAAGAATTCGGCGATTTCGTCTATATCTCGCAGCTGCTGCAGGCGGGAGGCGTCAAACAGGCCATCGAAGCCCATCGCCGTGCGATGCCCTACTGCATGGGTTCGCTCTACTGGCAGATCAACGATTGCTGGCCGGTGGCCTCCTGGTCGAGTATCGACTATTACGGCAATTGGAAAGCACTGCATTACAGGGTCCGCGATGCCTATCGCACGTTTCTGATATCGGCAGTGGAAAACGACGGGGCGCTGGATTTTTTTTTGGTTTCCGATTCGCTGAATCCGATCGCCGGCGACCTTACAATCCGGACTATGACTTTTGACGGGAAGCTTGTCTTTCAGAAGCAGCTTGTGCTGGACATTGCTCCCCGCGCCAGTCAGA
>Ga0268277_1000915_pt1 | contig 22055 bp, 18 predicted proteins | sample saktaG_5_FD_190132 | JGI IMG/M metagenome (GOLD analysis project Ga0268277, IMG submission 190132) | Saline water microbial communities from Sakinaw Lake, British Columbia, Canada - sak_2010_1_5_50m | ecosystem: Environmental > Aquatic > Non-marine Saline and Alkaline > Saline ...
CGGCAGGCCCTTCTTCTTTGTCGATGGCCCACCCTATACCACCGGGCACATCCACCTCGGCACTGCATGGAACAAGATCATAAAAGACAGTATCCTGCGCTACTACCGGATGAACGGACGCGATGTAATCGACCGTGCGGGCTACGACATGCACGGGCTGCCCATTGAAGTCAAGGTGGAGCAGGCGCTCGGGTTCAAATCCAAAAAGGATATCGAGACGTTCGGCATCCAGCCATTCATTGAGAAGTGCCGGGAGTTCGCGATAAAAAACAAGCTGCTTATGGACGCACAGTTCGAGAACCTTGGCGTATGGCTCGACTTTGAAAACGCCTACCAGACCGTGAAGCCCGGGTATATCGAAGCGGCGTGGTGGACGCTTGCCCGTGCCGATGAGAAGGGGATGCTCGAACGCGGGCACCGTGTCGTGAACTGGTGCCCACGGTGCGAGACGGCGATCGCTGACGCCGAAGTAGAGTACTGGGACGAGACCGACCCCTCGATCTTTGTCAAGTTCCCCCTCACCGGAAAAGAGGACGAGCACCTCGTCATCTGGACAACGACACCGTGGACGCTCCCGGCAAACGTCGCGGTAGCGGTTGCAAAGGACTTCATCTACGCAAAAGTAAAGGCTGTCAAGGGTGGCAAAGAGGAGATCCTCTGGATCGCTGACGACCTCGTGGAGAGCGTTCTCAAAAAGGGGCGGTACAAGGATTATACCGTGCTCGACAGACAACCGGGTTCCGCACTTGTCGGGTGGGAGTACGACTCCCCGCTCGCGGACTTTGTCCCGCTCCAGAAGGAGATCCGGCACCGGGTCGTGCCCGCGGATTTTGTTGCCATGGAGAACACCGGCATGGTGCATATTGCTCCCGGGCACGGCTGGGACGACTTCGTGCTGGGAACAAAGGAAGGTCTCGACATTGTCTGCCCGGTTGACGGGGCAGGTCGTTTCAAAGACGAGGCAGGCAGGTTTGCCGGGAAATTTGTCAAGGACGCGGATGCAGACGTACTCGTGGCACTCGGGGACAGGCTGATGGCAAAGGCATCGGTCGTCCACCGGTACGGGCACTGCTGGCGGTGCAAGACCCCGATCATCTTCCGGGCAACCTCCCAGTGGTTCATCAGGGCTGCGGAGATGCGCGACAAAATGCTTGACGAAGTCGCCAAGGTCACGTGGTACCCCGAATGGGCAGGCAGCGCACGGTTCTACGACTGGATCAAGGAAGCCCGGGACTGGTGCATCTCCCGGCAGCGGTACTGGGGCATCCCGATACCTGTCTGGGTATGCGGGAAATGTAACACGTACCGGGTCATCGGTACGATCCGCGAACTTGAAGATGTAAGCAAACAATCCCTCGAAGACCCGCACCGCCCGTACGTGGACAGCGTGACCTTCCCGTGCACCTGCGGGGGGACGATGAAGCGTGTCGAGGACATCTTTGATGTCTGGTTCGATTCCGCGGTCGCTTCGTGGGCAACCCTCGGGTACCCGGGGAATACGGAGCAGTTCGAAAAGCTCTGGCCGGCAGAGTTCATCACCGAGGGACAGGACCAGACACGGGGCTGGTTCTACTCGCAACTCGGCGCAAGCACGGTCGCATTCGGCAAAGCGCCCTACAAAAGCGTGCTCATGCATGGGTTTGCGCTGGATGCCGAGGGCAAGAAGATGTCAAAGAGCTTCGGGAACGTAGTGACGCCCGAAGAGGTCATCGCAAAGGTCGGGGTGGACGTGCTCCGGCTCTACGTGCTCTCGTCATCGGCACCGTGGGACGACCTCAAGTTCAACTGGGAGGGCGTCTCGACTATCAACCGTGCCGCAAACATCCTCTGGAACGTGTACCGGTTCCCGCTCCCGTACATGATCCTCGACCGGTTCGACCCGGTAACGGAAAACGGTATATGGAACGGGACGTATGTCAGGGCAAACCTGCACCTCATGGCGGACGAGGACCGCTGGATCGTCTCGAAGGTCTGTTCGCTTGCCGCACAAGTCGATGCTGCCATGAAGGAGTGTAACCTTCACAAGGCGACCCGGGCGATCGTTTCGTTCGTCCTTGACGACCTCTCACGCTGGTACGTCCAGCTCGTCCGGGAGCGGATGTGGCTCGAAGGCGAGTCCGTAAGCAAGCGCCATGCGTACGAGACGATCTACTTCGTCCTTCGCCGGCTGACCGGGATCCTCGCGCCCTTCTGCCCGCACATCGCCGAGACCATCTACGGGAACCTGCGGTGCAGCAATGACCCTGAGAGCGTGCACCTGCTCGACTGGTTCGCCGGCGATGCGGCGCTCGCCGACAATGCGCTTGAAGCGGACATGACCTGTGCCCAGTCCTTTGACGAGGCGGCGGCGAATGCCCGGCAGGCCGGCAAACGGAAGCTCCGGTGGCCGGTGGCGGAGTGCGTGGTCGTGACCGGCGCGGGCAGCGTGCTGGACGCAATAACCCGCCTGAATGCCATCTGCCGCGAGCGTGCGAACAGCCGGAAGGTCACGGTGATCGACGGGCGGTGGGACCGGATTGGCTGGAAGGCCGAGCCGGTCATGAAGGTGCTCGGCCCGGCATTTTCGAAGGACTCCCCGAAGGTCAAGGCTGCAATCGAGGGCGCTGACGGCACAACGCTGAAGGCGACGCTCGATACTCTCGGTACCGCAACGCTCACATCCGGATCCGACACGTTCGAGATCACGCCGGCGCACGTGACGTTTTCTGAGCAGTTGCCGTTGAATATCTTCTCCGCTCCCATGAAAGACGCAACCGTGTATGTCGATGTGGCACTCTTCCCGGACCTTGAAGCAGAAGGGTATGCCCGCGAGGTTATCCGCCGGGTGCAGGAGATGCGCCGTCAGCTCGATCTTGCCGTCGAGGACTTCATTACCGCGGACGTCATGGTCGGCGATGCCCGGGTCTGCGACCTGATCCGGGTCACATGGCACGACGGGATCGCAGACGAAGTCCGGGCCCGGTCGCTCGTTATCCGGGAGAGCGGTGAGCCTCCAACTGATTCCGGCACAAGGCAGCTGGAAAAAGACTGGGATGTCGAGGGTGTGCCGATGACAATTGGGATCTCACGGGCTCCATAACCGGGACCGAGAGAGATCAATTCATCACAACCCTTTTTAAAGTCACTCTTTTTTGGGGCAATCCATGGTCTATCACTTATTATAAAATCAGGTTCATTAACAATACATGAGCGGGAGGATACGGGCATATATCTTCATCCTGTTTTTTACCATTATTTTAGCCAGCGGTTGTATCACACCCCCGGGATCTCATACCATAAAACCACCGGATACCTCAGATGGATTTTCCGCTCCTGCACCCGGTTTGGATCATACCGTCCCAGTTACATCAATGGTCCCACCACAAATAACGGTCGCAAACCAGGGACGGCCTTGCCAGACAAATGAAGAATGGCACAACAAAGCCGATCAGGTTGGCGCGTGGAGAGATGGTTTTCTCATCGATGAAAAGACGCCAGATGATGAGATCCGCTCAATTTTGAATAACTACACACGTGTCGTTTCTTCGGATATCAAAATTTCCGCACCGCATTACATCGGATATTATGCCATGCTGCCGGAACCTGATTATCCGTCCTTCAGAAAAACGGTCGATGACAATATCTCAGAATGGAACATGAGCTTCTCGTCACCGATGTATGGCTTCATCGAACCCGAGGTAAAGACACGTGGGGAGAACATTGTTGCTCCCGTCTTCATTTCCTACAGCGACCGCATGACAGAACCCGATGTCTTTGCCAACCTTATTCACCGTAACGTCTCGTTGACGAGAACAAAGGTCGTCAGGTTCGATCTCAGCCCCGCATATACACCGCAGGAACGGGAACGGGTGCTCCGCCGGCTTAATGCAGACACAAAGGTCCTTTTCGTGTTTAAGGAATATCTCGAAGGCGTACTCTGTTGATGTGTACAGATAGTTCAATGAAAAGGCACTGTTCCTTCCAGAGGGGGGGGGCCCTTACCCGGTCGCGATAATTTTCCTTAAAAATGCCTGCCCCTCTGGCGATGTGAACAGGGGCGGGTCATCGTCGATTGTGACACTGCTCCGGATCGCTTGTACTTTTTCTTTTGTTATCGGATTGAAACCTTCCTTCTCCGCTGTTTTCTTATACACAAGCACGCCCCGCCGCTGCCATGCCGGTGTCTTTGCGAGGTTGACTCCCCGTGCATGCATGAAGTCGTGGAGTTCGCTCGCGGGCATCCCTTTGAGCTGTGCTGCTGCCTGCCGGGGTTTCATGCCGTCGGCGATCAGCGCCTGCTGGCAGTAGCCGTTCAAATGGTTCCTCCATGCCTCGTCCTGCCGGTTCACAAGGTACTCGATGATATAGTCCGGAGTCGCGGGGATGGTGCGGGCGTCAAACGCGATCGGCTCGGCGCATTCAAGCGCGAGGGTGAGCGCACTTGCCGCAAACGATGCAGCTACCGAATCGATCTTCTCCACTCTTCCCGAGAACGGGAGTTTGGGGAGGTACAGGCTGATCTCATCGGAGAACGTGTACGCAAACTCCGGAGAGAGACCGCTGTCAGCCACGAGGCACCGGCAGACTGCACTCATCGCATGGGAGAACCGGGCGTCAAACGGCTTTGCAAGGCCCAGCAGGTGGGCGAGCCGGTGGAATGCCCGCCCGTCAAGACGCACAATCACCGGCGGGACGGTGGTGATCGAGGCAAAGAGTTCACGGTTTTCCATACGGCGACCAGTGCAGGCAACTGGAGAAAAAGAGACAGGTATTGTGCCCGCAATACCACGGGCTCAATCCAGCGGCGCTGCCGTGGTGAATGCACCGGGCAGGTGGCGGATGAGCACGATATCATCAATTGCGGAGATGATGCGGTACGGGATCTTCAGGCCTTTGAAGTTCTTTAAGTCGACCAGCTGGTCATTGACCTTGCCGACGACAATCGCATCAATCTTTTTCTGGTCCACATCGAGAAGGACATCTTCGACCTCCCCGACAAACATCCCTTTGTCAGTGTAGATCAGAAGCCCGAAAAGTTCTGTAATCTGGGTCTGCATCGCTATCAGATGAAAGTATATACTATAATGGTTAAAAAGATAATCCTTTCATTATGGACGGGTCATTTCGGATCGGACGGCTTTTTGGGATCCCGATCCAGGTACATTTCACATTTTTTTTAATCATCCCGGTCTTTGCATGGATCATCGGGACTGACATTACCTATGCCATCGATTTCGTCACGGCCACGTTGGAAATGTTGTCCCCTGTTTCCTTTGACACGTCCCTGATCACTGCCGGTTTTATGCCCTATATCCTTGGGACGGTCATCTCGCTGGGGCTCTTTGCCGGGGTGCTTATCCACGAGCTTGCCCATTCTATCGTCGCGCGGCGCAACGGGATACGGATCAACAGCATCACGCTGCTGATATTCGGGGGGGTTGCGTCTATGGAGGACGGGCTCCCCGACCCGCGTGTGGAGCTGCCGATGGCGCTTGCGGGCCCCCTTACCAGCCTTCTTGTCGGGCTCATCTGCATCAGCATTGTGTATGCGATCCCTGCGGTCGTAACAAATACGGCAGTCGCCGGCCTGATCATGTTTGTCTTTGGCTATCTCGGCATACTCAACATCGTCCTCTTTGTCTTCAACCTCCTGCCTGCATTTCCGATGGACGGCGGCAGGGTGCTGCGGGCATGGCTTGCAAAACGGATGCCGCTGCACCGCGCCACCCGGATCGCCGCCGATGTAGGCAAGGGCTTTGCCGTCCTGTTCGCTATTGTCGCAATCGTCTTTTTCAACCCCCTGCTCCTTGTCATCGCATTCTTCATCTATATCGGGGCGAGCCAGGAGACCGTTGCGGTAAAATATAATGTCCTTTTAGAGGACGTGCGGGTGGGGGGCATCATGAGCAGCCCGGTGATGACCGTTGCGCCTACGCTACCGGTCACCAAAGTGATCGAAACGATGTACGCAACCAAACACCTCGGCTTCCCCGTCACCGAGCATGACGTGCTGGTGGGCATGGTGACGGTGGCAGACGTGCAGAAGAAGTCCGCGATCGACCGGGATGCGATGCAGGTGCGCGACGTGATGAGCCGGGACGTGATCGCAGTCACTCCCGACACGCCGGTGACTGATGTGCTCCGGATCATGACTGCAAAGGATATCGGGCGCGTGCCTGTGGTCGATGGCAACAGGGTGGTCGGCATCGTTACCCGGACCGATATCCTCAAAGTTGTCGAATTAAAAGAGATCTGACCTTAGTTCAACAGAATGTTGGTCGAAAAGATTACATCCCTCCCGTCAGGACAGCACATGCTCCCTGCATGCCGGGCTGCACCCTATCCTCCGGCCGCCGGAGGAAAAATAGCAATGAGATCCCCTGCCTCAAGACGGGTCTGCAGGTTCTCAAGATGCTGGATGTTCCTCCCGTTTCTCAGGATGTTCACCAGCGGGTTGAGGTGCCCCGGCCCAGAGTACAGCTCACGGGAGAGACCGGGATACATTGTTTCGAGCTTCTGGAGGAGATCGGTAAGGGTAGATCCCTCGCCAAGTTCCAGCCGGGTCTCATTCTCCATGAGCGTGCGCAGGGTTGCAAATGCCTTGACGGTTATGTTCATGGGCGGGTTCCTTGTGCGGGCCACTCATCGTTAATCCGGCCAGTATGATAGTGTTTCCTGCAATGGACCGGGATGCACCGGCTTCCCTGATTCACGCGGGAAAAAATTTCAGGTGCCGGCTGCACACCGGTTCATGACAGGCCAAGTTCACGTTTCTTTACATCGGTCGGGCGGCCTTCCCTGTCCCAGCCACGGAGCGTATAATATTCATCGAGCATGGCATCCCGCTGCCATACCATTCCCTTGGGAGCGCCTTCCTGCAGAGGTTCCTTGAGCAGGCGGTCGGGAAGGGTATCGTCTTTTCTTCCAAACCCGGCCCGGATGTTATAGAGCTTCTGGAGGTTCCAAATCCGCTCACCGGTCTTTAAGAGACCTGCGGCATCGCAGGATATGCCGGTCGCGGCAGAGACAAGGGCAGCATAATCGTCAGCGTTCAGTGCAAACGACGTGAAAAGGCACATGCCGCTCGCATCGATTGCTGCGGTCAGGTCCTGGAAGATTTTCACCCAACCTGGTTTGCCCGTTGTCACGAACGGATCGAGCTTCTCCGGCGAACCCAGCAGTTCAGGAGCAATCAGGTAAGCGTAGACATGATCCCCGCCCCTGACGCTTGTTGCGTAGGCAAGCCCGTGGCCCTGGATCCCGCGGGGATCATAGGCCGGCAGTTCCTGTTTCTTGACACCCATCGACAGCTCCGGGTGGCCGTGCTTGTCTGCAAACCGGTAGGATCCTTCAGCCAGTTCATTGCCGATACCTTCCCGAAGAGCGATCTTCTTCACCATCGCGACCATCCCTGTAGCATCCCCAAACCGGATCGGGTCGTTTACATACCCTCGCTGGGTCATCTCCATCAGGCAGGCGATTGTTGAACCAGTAGAAATAGTGTCAAGACCGTAATCGTTACACAGGTTGTTGGCACGGGTGACCGCCTTGAGATCGTCGATACCGCAGTCAGAGCCAAAGGCCCACGTAGTCTCGTACTCCGGCCCCTCGCCTTCCACTCCGTCAAGCTCATGGGTACGGCCGCACTGGACGGTGCAGGCATAACATCCCTTGGGACGTTTCAGGAGGGTCTTTGCGAACTCCTCTCCGGATATCTTGTCGGCAGTCGGGAAATGGGCAGTCTGAAAGTTTCGTGTCGGATGGACATAATTCTCGTTGACAATATTGACGAGCACCGCAGTCCCGTATGCATTGAGTGCTTTTCCAATACCGTTATCAGCGATCTTCTTTTTGATCTGCTCTTTTACTTCAGCGAGTTTCTTCTCATCGGCCGCACCGATCTTGCGGTCGCCCCGTGCGGCAATGGCTTTTAAGTTCTTGGATCCCATGACCGCACCGCACCCGCCTCTGCCTGCAGCCCGTGTCTTCTCGTTCATGATGCAGGCAAAGCGGACGAGCCGTTCGCCGGCAGGACCGATGCAGGCCACCCGTATCTTCGGGTCTCCGAGTTCCTGAACGATCGCATTCGTTGTTTCAGGAACCGTCTTTCCCCAGAGGGCTCCTGCATCGCGGATCTCTGCTTTGCCATTGTTGAGGAACAGGTAGACAGGTTTTTTCGATTTGCCGGTGATGACAATCGCGTCAAAGCCGGCAGTCTTCATCTTCCAGCCGAATACTCCGCCGCTGTTTGCACTGGTTGCCGTTCCGGTTAAGGGAGAGTGGGTCGAGACCTCGTACCTGCTTCCCAAAGGAATGCCGGTCCCGGTGAGCGGGCCGGCAGCAAGGACGAGGATATTTTTGCTGTCAAAAGGATCGGACTTCGGATCAACCATATCACTCAGCAGCCGGATGCCAAACCCGCGCCCGCCAAGGTAATCGCGCTTGAGCGTGGCGGGGGTGGGTTCAATCCGGACTTTACCGGCAGTCAGATCTGCATAGAGCACATGTCCTGCATAGGAATCCATTCTTATCACCATCCGGGGAATCAGCGGTTGCATTAATAATGGTATTTAAAATAAAGTTGATTAAATTCAGGAGAAGTCAGTGAGAATGACTTTACTTCATGGATCCGGCGCAAAGATCCCGGGGATATATCAATACCGGGCAAGACTCCCCATTACCCGACATCAGCCCGGAAGGGAAGTTATTCAGGCCGGTTTACGATTGTCCTGAAAATTTTTTTCTGGTATCGTAGGGGCAGGGTCGACCTGCGCGTTCACAGGACAGGGTACCTGTCGTATCCCGGCGGCAATTTTAAAATTGCATAAGCCCATCCAATGCAGAATTCCCAGCCACGTTCCGGTACGCCTCAATATCCTTAAACGGCCGCTTCGCGATCACAGCCGCCACCTTCTTCTTCCCGATACCGGGCAGCCATTTCAGCGCAGACGCCGGCAGTTCATTGATCCGGATCGGCACGGGAAGGGTAGTCACCGAGCGCATGCCCCAGTCAACAACCGTTGCATCGATTACGATCCGTGGGGCGATGCGCAGCGGGATGCCCCCAAGGATCGGGTAGGACCCCATCTGGCGCCCGAACGAGAGGTCGCCCTCCACCTCAACGATCACCTGACGCAGCACCGTCCCAAGAGGAAAGACGCGTTTGAGCATCGGGAGATCGATTGTCGTGCGGACGCGTTCCTTGAACGCACGGAACCGGCGATCGTACTTTCCCAGTGTGTTGCCGGTGTACGCGGGAGTTCCTTCAAACGGCATCAGCTGCCGGATGTTTACCCTTCTTACGAGCAGCCCTGCTTTCAGTACTCGGGCAAGAAACTGTTCGTTGAGGTCATAGGTCTTCTCCGTCTCGCCGGCAAGGCCGCAGACGAAGTTGAGCCCGGGCAAAAGTTCCGGGATGCCATCCTTACGCATCCCGCCTGCTTCGTTGACAATCTCAATTGCCCGGAACACTTCATCCGGTTGGGCTTTTAAGTTGTTTGCTGCTATTACGGCTGGATCTGCAGTCTCCATACCGAATGCAGCAACGTCGCCGGGCGTGTGGTGCAGGACGATTGCCTTCAGCGCTTCGCGGGCCGCCTCCTCGTGGCGTGCGATGGTTGCCGGGTTGGTGTTATCGATATGCAGCGTGACAAGATTGGGGGCAGCAGCCCGTACCGAGGAGAAGAGCGCCTCGATCTTCCCGGGTTCAGGTGCGGGGTACTCCCCGCTGCCCGCTCCGTACGCGAGGATATCCGGCTGCCGGCCGATACGGAAGTGCCGTGCACCATGGGCAGAGAGTGCCCGGACCTCCTCTGCGATCCCGGATATGCCCCGGTACTTCGGGCTGCCGTAGAATGGTTCGGTGCAGAACGAGCACCCGCCATACGCCCCGTGCGGGCAGCCCCGTGCGGTCTCGAGCTCGCACATCACGTGAGGGTAATTCGGGTGCTGCGTGATGATCCCGCTCCCGGCAACACTCCATGGATCCGATCGGGAGTAGTCCAGGACGCCGTGCGGTTCATTACCGAGCAGATATTCATCCAGGGCTTCAGCAACAGATCCGTCAAGCATGGCATCAAACCCGCTGATCGCCTGCTTTACCGCCTTCTGCCCGCCCTCTGGTGAGTACCCGAACCCGATCGGCCCCCCGATCAGTTTCTTTCCTGCCCGTATCGCAGAGCCGATCTGCCGGATCTCGGTCAGCGTTGCAGGTGCTCCCCCCAGGTACTTGCCCGGTACCGTAACACCGGCGATCATGACGAGGCAGTCCGCTGCATTGAGCTGGTTGACTCGTGCGGGATCATTCCGGAGCTGGTCGATGGTGAGGTACTGAACAGAATAGTGATGGGTAATAAGCACCCCGGCAACCGTGCGGATATACGGGGAGATGTAGGGAGGTACACCAAGGCATGCAGGCTCGTCCACGTACCCGTCGAGGATGAACGCTTCAGCACTCATGCCCGATCAGCCTGAGCAGCGTTCTCGCCCAGAAGAGTTTGCCCCGTTTCACCGGGTCCACGTTTTTATCATCAAGGTCAAAGCCGATGATCGTGATCCCCGAAGCGCCGAGTTCATCGGCGGCAAAGACCGCACGGTCGCCATCGGTGAACCCGCCGAAGTTGTGGACACGGGGAAGAGGGGCAGCCTGCGTGGTGGCGACGAGCGAGCCGGGGAACCGGGGCACCCAGTGGCGCAGGAGCGGCATGTTGTCGCCATGTGCATGAACGATGATGATCGTCCCGGCACGGTTCATATCGATGAACCGGTCGGTCGCCCCGTCAAGGTCGGTAAAGATTGCATCGGGGCGGATGCCATGATCCAGAAGGACTTCGGCTGCTGCATCCGCAGCAAAGACCACACCTCTGATTTTTTTTAGTTCGTCCTTCAGGCACGGGGCATTTCCGCAGACCGTGACTTCGTTTCCATCAGTGAGCGAGGCAAGGGACAGGAGATTGTCGCGGGTGACAAGCGATGCAAGGAGCCGGGCTGCCTCCTCGTCTGCCGTCCGGTCGAACCCGAAATAGTCAAGGATCTCGCGGTAGTGCGGTTCCCACTCAGCGAAATTCATGGACAACTCCTGAATTTCTCAATTGGTCGGGCCGGCTGATGCCGCCACTCCCACTCACAAAAGTTCATCGTGACCTCTGAACTTTTTCATTGGAAACATCATGTGATACGGACGTTTCCAATTCAAAAAAATCATCCTACTTTCCCTCGTTCTCGAGCCCGACGAGGGTCTTGAACTTCTGGAGGATGGGATCGATGGTGATGTTGAGGAGCTCTGCTTTCTTCTCCACCCTGCCGAAGTAGTGGAGCGGGAGGCTGGCTGCTGCCATGTTCGGGTGCCCGCCCGCGTCCCCGATATCCCCGAATGCCTCGGCAAGCGCATTGCCGACATGGAGCCGGATGTCACGGTTGCGGGCGGAGACCACGATGGCGGTATCGGTGATGCCATACACAAGCGCCGTGTTCACGCCTTCGAGCGTAATTAAAAGGTCCGCCGCCTGAGGAAGGGCGTCCCGGTTCATCACGTAACCTACATTGGAAAAGAGGTACCCGCTGATCACCTGCCTGTTCTGGATCGCCTTGCCCAGCACGTCAATCGTCTCCTGCGAGAGCGAGGGCGACATGATCTTGTCCAGGAGATCGGCATCGGTGAGCGGGAGCAGGAAACCTGCATAGTTTAAGTCAGCCGGGGTGGTGTTGCGCTTGAAGTCCTTGGTGTCGGCCCGGATGCCGTACATGAGCGCGGTTGCCACACGCTTGTCGACCGGGACATCGAGCTCCTGCAGGTACTGGGTGAGGATGCTTGCCGTCGCCCCGAGACCCGGCCGGATATCAATGAACGTGCCGGAACCGGACGGGCGTTTCTCGTCCTTGTGGTGGTCGATGATGATATGGATCCTTGTGCTCTGCGGGATATCGTTGTTGGCGCCCGGAGCGGGGGTGTCAACGAGCGCAAGATAATTGCACGTTGCGAGTGCTTCGGGAGTCAGGTGCTCCATTTTTATATCGAGCAGGTTTACAAACGTCCGGTTCTCCTGGTGCCCGATGTTGCCCTCGTACAGGATGCGGGTCACAAGGGATTTCGGGTTCGCGTGTTTTGCGATCGCGGCAAGCGCCATCGCGCTTGCAATCGCGTCGGGATCCGGGTTCTGGTGGGTGATGATACCCAGCGTCCCTTCCCAGCCGGCGAGGAGCGTAAAGAGCCTTTGTGAGATCCGGCTCACGTGCTGTTTCTTGATCTGGTGGATCGCCGCCTTTGCGACCACCTCCTGCGGATAGAGCACGAACTCGGCACCGGCGGCGGTGAGATTTGCGCCGCTCACGGGATCGATCGACCGTGCGACCACGTGTGCCGACGGGTACCGCTTCCTGATGGCGCTGACAGCGGCAAGGTTTGCCTCTGCATCGCTCGTCATCACGAACGCGATCTCGGGTTCGGGCAGCCCCACCAGCATGTCGGGCGCCTTGATGTCCCGCTGGTATGCATCGTATTTCTGGTCGCGGAGGTTGCGGACACGCTGCTCGTCTTTGTCGACCACGACCACGTGCTCGTTCTCTTTTACCAGTTCGAGGATGATGTTGTAGCCGGTCGTACCGCAGCCGAAGATGAGGTACCTGACCTGTCCCGGGGCCACAAGCGGCGCTGCGTCAGGCATGTTACACTGATGTCGGCGTCCATGATAATAAGGGATTGCAGAAGACCGCACGGATTGCAGATGGAATTTTAAAAAAGAAAATTTCACTGTTTTAAAAGAGATCTCTCTTCATGTGCTGCTCGACACCTTTATTTGCGATTGTCAACCACATTATTAGGTCTAAGTGGGTCTGTAGCTTAGTCGGCATAGCGGCGGACTCTTAATCCGCAGGTCAAGGGTTCAAATCCCTTCAGGCCCGTTTTTTTCTGTGATGCCGATAGAAACCGTTACCATCCTTCCGGACTCTTCTGACAGATCGCCCATATGCAATTGTCTGATTGATGCACCCTTTCTCATCCCATACCCCTGAGCAGGGATGCAAGCCGGTCGAGCTGCGAGATATGCACGAGTGCCAGCACTTCATCGTCCGGCTGCAGGATCGTTTCGCCGCGGGGAATGATGAGCTCCCCGCCACGGAAGATAGCGGTCAGCACACATTCGTGAGGAAGATCGAGCTCCCGGATGGGTTTTCCGGCTGCAACAGCTCTCGGATTCACCCGGTTTTCAACGATGGAATACTGCCCCCTGCGCAATTTGAGCAGGGTCATCATATCCCCAAGCGACATTTCCTCGGCAATGAGGTGTGCCATCAGGTCGGCCTGGTTCAGTGCCACATCGACACCCATCTCCGGCGTGAACAACCATGCATTTTTCGGGTTGTTGACCCGGGCAATGGTGCGGGGCACGTTGAACTCGAACCTTGCAAGGCTGGTTATCACCAGATTGGTCTCGTCTGCCCTGCTGACCGCTGCCACGACATCCGCCTGCCGGATACCTGCAGCTTCAAGCACGAGGGGGTCCGTGCCGTTTCCCTGTACGTGCACTTCTACCGGGAGATTCTGCTGGAGCCGTGGAAATTCCTCGCTCCGCCCTTCTATCACCGTAACACTGTGCCCATCGGCAAGCAGAAGAGAAGCAAGATACGTTCCCACCTTGCCGCCACCCACTACAAGAACGCGTTTCATACTACCATCACCCTCTCATGTCAGCCCCAGCAGCGCTTTTAAGCGATCCATGGAACCTGCGGTAACCGCAAGATGGATGACCTCCTTTTCCTGGAAGATCGCGCCGAGTGTCGGTATGAAGGTTTTACCATCCCTCGTGGTTGCAATCACCTGGATCTCCCCGGGAATCGTCAGCTCGTTCACCATCCGGCCGATCAGGTTGGGGGGTACGTCCATCTCAACGATACCGACCTCGCCATTTCCCAGCCTCTTTATCGGTACCAGCAGGGAGAATGTGAGCAGCTCGGCAAACCGCTGGGTACCCAGTACGACAGGGGTAACTGTCTGCACGCCAAGTCTCCGGTAGATCTCGGCCTTGCGGGGGTCGTGCACCCGGGCAACCACACGGGGAACTTTGAAGACCTGGCGGGCGAGCCGGGCTACAACGATATTGGTGTCGTCACTGGCAGTCAACGCTGCCAGTCCGTCCGCCCAATCGATGCCTCCCTTTACAAGAACATCACGGTCAAGGCCGTCCCCGCATATGATCTGACCCCCGAACTGGGGACCGAGGCGTTCAAAAGCGGCCGGGTCATTGTCCACAACCGTGATTTCAGATACATTCTGGCAGAGGGTCTTTGCCAGTTCGGTACCCTGTCTGCCGCAACCAATAATCATGATTTTCATACTGTTCCTCCTGGTTTTGGAATAGTGTTCATTGTGCGTTCACGCCGGCGCACCTGCGCCTTGCGCAGTTCATCAGCCAGCAGTAATGACGGCGTCCATGCAAACAAAAACAACCAGTTTCCCAGCGGGAACGCCGCAGTCCCGATTACCTTCTGGAGGAACGGGACATAGACAATCAGCGAGATCAGCAGGAGTTCGGATGCGATACCTATCCAGATCATCCGGTTGCTGAACCAGCCCAAGCGGAATGCTGACGTGCGTTCGGTCCGCTGGGCAAAGAGGTTGCCAATCTGGGTGGCAACTACAGCGCCCAGCGCCATCGCCGTTGCGGACTGGTAAAGGAGTCCCGTTGAGGGGAGATCCAGCCACTGGCCCCAGTAACCGTTCATCCAGTACTGGAAATAAAAAGCTGCCATTACCGCGAAACTCTGGATTAAACCCAGAAAAAGGTATGCACGCACGAGCAGAGATCGGGTGATGACATGCTCCTTCAGGTCGCGGGGCGGTCTGTCCATCACTCCCAGCTCAGGCGGCTCATCACCCAGTGCCAGCGCCGGTACCATATCGGTGCCAAGATCGACAGAGAGAATATGCATCACACCGAGCGCGAGCGGGATCCGCCCGCTGCTCAATGCCCAGAAGATAAAGGGTACTGCTTCCGGGGTGTTGCTGGTGAAGATATAGCTGATGAACTTCTTGATATTGGCATAAACCCCCCGCCCTTCCTCAATCGCATTGACAATGGAAGCAAAATTGTCATCGGTCAGAATCATATCCGCTGCCTCCTTTGCCACATCAGTGCCTGCGATGCCCATGGCGACACCAATATCGGCTTTCTTGAGCGCCGGTGCATCGTTCACCCCGTCACCGGTGACCGCGACAATATGCCCCATCTCCTGCAGGGCGGTTACAACCCGGAGCTTGTGCCCCGGTGTAGCCCGTGCAAAGATGACCTCCTCGTTCAGGGCGGATTTGAGCGTTTCGTCATCCATTGCATCGAAATCAGCACTGCTGATAATACGGGGTTGTGGCTGCCTGATAATACCGATGCGCCGCGCGATACTTTCCGCAGTCAGCCCGTAGTCACCGGTGATCATAATAATGCGGATGCCGGCCCGGTGGCACGTCCCGACAGCCTGCGCAACCTCGTCCCGCGGGGGATCCATCATTGCTTCCAGTCCAAGGAAGGTCAGGTCGCATTCGATCACTTCATGCCGGTAGTCAGTCCCATCATTGGGCAGCTGGCGAAGCGCAACCGCAAGTACCCGGAGCCCGTTCCGGGCGTACGTGTCATGTGCTGCCATTATCTCCGAGCGGAAATTCTCATCCATGACATGGTTTTCTTGGTTCCACCTGACATGGGAACACAGCCTGAGAATCTCCTTGGGCGCACCCTTGACGTACGCCACTTGGGATGACTGCAGCTGGTGGATGGTGCACATCCTTTTGCGGATCGAATCAAACGGCAGCTCACGGAGACGGGGCGTACCGCGGACTTCTGCCTCAAGGTCAATCCCCCCCTTGAGTGCCGCAACCTTCATGGCTGCCTCGGTGCGGTCGCCAAGGACGGTCCAGTGAGGGGATTTAATATCCGGCGGGATCATTCGTGAATTGTTGCAGAGTCCTCCGGCAATGAGCAGCAGCCGGAGATCGCCATCAACCGGAACCGGCTCCTGGCCCTCCATAATCTGGCCTTCGGGCTTGTACCCGACACCGGTCACGGTCAACCCGCGATTAAAGAGCCACAGGTCCCGGACGGTCATCTCGTTCTGGGTGAGTGTCCCGGTCTTGTCCGTGCAGATCACGGTCGTGCAGCCAAGGGTTTCAACTGCTGACAGCCGCTTGATCAGCGCGTTGCGCCGTGCCATACGCTGTGTGCTCCGTGCAAGCGACAGCGTAACAACCGGCAGCAGCCCCTCCGGCACAAACGCCACGACCATGCCCATGGCAAAGATGAAACTTTCGGCAAGGCTCACCCCGACCAGCACTGCAGCAAGCAGGAAAAAAACAATGCCGATGCTGCAGGCGATGATGGTCACCACCTTTGTCACAAATGCCATTTCCCTCTGCAGCGGGCTGAGCTCTTCCTGAACCATCTGGGTCATGTTGGCAATCTTTCCAAATTCGGTTGCCATCCCTGTGGAAATGACAACTGCCTTTCCGGTGCCGGATGTGACACTTGTGCCAGCGAACACCAGATTGGGCATTTCGGCATAGGCAAGGTCAGACTGCAGGATGGCGTCACTTGTCTTTCGTACCGTGTGTGATTCTCCGGTAAGGGTCGACTGGTCAATCCGCAGTTCGGAGACCTCCACCAGACGGCCGTCAGCTGAGAGGCGGTCTCCTTCGGACAGCAGCATCACATCCCCCACAACAAGTTCTTCTGCAAAGATGCGCCGGTCCTCACCGTCACGCAGCACGCGTGCATACGAAGGCAGGAGTTTTCTTAAGGCTTCGGTTGCCTTTTCGGCACGGTACTCCTGCCAGAACGAGAAGACTCCGTTGATGATATTGACCATCCAGATAGCGATGCCGAGCTGGGGCATCTGGGCGATGAATCCGACCGCCCCGCCTATCCAGAGCAGGATCGCCATCATGTGCGTGAAATTTGCAAAAAACTTTACAATGAGGGGTTTTCCCCTGACCTCGCGGATGACATTGCGCCCAAATTGCCCGAGGCGCAACTCAGCTTCTGCCTGGGTCAGCCCGGACGAACCCGTTGAAACAGCCAGGTAGACTTCCGGGACCGTGAGTGCGTGGAGGGAATCATTTTTTTCTGCTTTGAGGGGTTCCTCTGGTCTACCCTTCGTACACGGTCACCCGATTCGTTCAAGGGGATGATTCTTTAGACTCGCTGAACAGGTTTGAAATGTTCCGGCTGCCCCTGTCATAACCCGTCGAGTGGGTTAACAGGAAGCAGCGTACCTCGACGGTTGATTCACACTGTAATCATAATAGCAGGACTTCCATTCTGTGGATAAATACTTTTAGCAGATCCATTCCTGCCCGTGCTGAAACAATAGTAAAAAAACCAGATTTTTTTAAAAGAGCGTGAAATTGACCGGCAATGCAGGTCAGCACGGCACCGGGCACGAGATCGCAGGATGGTTCGCGGACCCGGTGACGTTAGGTATAATTCTGGTCACTTGATCCGCAGGTCAAGGGTTCAAATCCCTTCAGGCCCGTTTTTCCTGTTATGATTTTTCCCAAAGATCAATCCTGTTACAGCAGATTATTTTCAATAGCATTCGCAAAAAAGAGGAACACATAACATCAGACAGCATGTAATACATTTCACGGGAACTTATGACAGGTATAAGTGAGATGATACGGGATCATTATGCAGTGGTTTTCCTCGCTTTTGCCCTGCTGTGTGCTGTCGTTGATATCATCCTGTTCGGGACACCCGTTCCCGAAGCGGTTCTTGCATATATTCTGCTCGTCAATATCGGGTTGCAGGGCATCCTGGGCGGGTTCATGCACTGGTATGGCCCGACGGCCGATAAGACTGCACAAAAGATCGGGTGGCAGGCAGGCAGCCCGTTCCAGAAAGAGGTCGCCGCCGCCGATGCTGCATTCGGTGTGCTGGGTGTTCTTTCATTCTTCATCCGGGACAATTTCCTTGTCGCAACGGTCATCGGTGCGTCCGTCATGCTCTTTTTCATGGGTACAGGCCATGTGCTTGACATCAGGAGAACTAAAAACATCTCACCCTATAATGCCGGCTCGGTCGTGTACTTTGACCTCCTGGTTCCCATTGCCATGATTGTGCTGCTCGTGCTCTGGAAGATGGGATACTGATTTTAAGGGCAAATTTTTTTTAGCGAACCCGTCATCCGCAGGTCAGGGGTCCAGATCCTGCCACCCGTTCTTCTTTTCCGGTGTTTTTTTAAATGGTCGGCCGGTTGAATCTCTATTGAACACCGGTGTCCCCTGCCGCACCTCCCTGTAACTCGTTATCTGACCGGGGACAGGGGGGAAAAAAGCATCGTGTTATGGCAGGTATTCTTTCCTGACCGGGGAAAAGATCTCGATTGCCACCGAGTCTTCATGGATCGTTGCCCCGTGCTCGATGCTGCCGGGGATGTTCCAGCTGTCGCCCGGCTGAATATCTGCCTCGTCATTCCCGATCCGGAGCATGATGTGCCCGCTGACAAGGTAGCCGGTCTGTTCGTGGGGATGGGTATGCCGGGGAAGAACTGCACCTTTCTTCAGCCGGAACTCGGTCATGAGCGTGTTCTTTCCCCAGACGAGGGTCTTCTGGGTGATACCGGGCAGCGATCCGGTATAACCGGTCTCAGCATGATGGGCAAACATTTTCTGACTCCCGATCCTGACATTGGGGGGCGGTTCGCTTAAGGGTGATGGTTCGGTTGTGCTGCAGGGATTATCCTTGCCAGGAACTGCCCGCGGATCCGCCACCCGGCTCCCTCTTTTCAGGGAGATCCGGTAATAAACCAGAGAATCGCAAGGATCTGGAGCAGGCAAAAGAGCGGGACTACGAAAAACCGGAGTTTCTGCATCTTGTGCCGGAAGAGCCGCATCGCAAAGAATGCACCGAACGGCCCGATGAGAGCGCTGCACAACAGGAGGGATTCGGAAACCCTCCACCTCGCGGTTGCAGCCCTTCTCTTGTCCGCAGCATAGAGGAGGAAGACTACACCATTCACAACAAGGAAGAGCAGTACAAGAAATTCGGGAGCACTACCAGCCGGCATACAAAAAAGACTCCTCTCACTCTCATGAAAATCTCGTCTGTCCCCGTTCCGTCCGATTTCGCGGGAAAAGTAATGATGGGGGGATTTTAGTGCCTGAGGGCCGGCACATCGGTGCTATCGCACCTCAGTGCTTAATCAGCACATCGGTGCTATCGCACCTCAGTGCTTAATCACCACATCGGTGCTATCGCACCTCAGTGCTTAATCAGCACATCGAAGAACGGGTTCTTCCCGGCTGCCTTTAACGGGATGCCGTACGCGACACTGCACCCTTTGAGCATGCCCAGTTCAAGCGCGGCGATACCTGCAGTGAACATGACCCGGTTGTCCACGTTGTGGATCGATGCGGTCTTGACCGCCGACCCGACGGCGATGCCGAGGTCCGAGACCTTGAAGACACAGTTGGGGCCGCTGTACACGGATTTCTTCCTCTTTGCAGCTGCTTTTCCGGCTTTGACCATATCGGCACACGTGGGAAACCCGCACCCGCCGCAGTTGAGACCGAGTGCTTTTGTGCCTTCGACACCGATGAGCAATGTCGCATCGCTCTTTCTTACCTGCCCGGCGTTTACAAAGAAGAAGGACATTCCGAGGGCTTTTCCCATCGCGTCGATCCGTGCGGCAAGTTTCTCCTGCTCCTTTCCCGTAACGACCCTGCAGACGATCGAGTCCTGCCCCACCGCTTTCGGTGCTGTCCGCGCCGCAAGCGCCATGAGCCCGGCGACGGTTTTTACTGCATCCGATTCCGCAGTCATACAAGGTACTCTGCCTACGAAAGGGAAAAACCGTTGCTTACGTCCCGTCAGGAACGGCAGGATATCCAAACACTTATCACCATTCCCGCACGAGATTCCGCTGATGAGTTATGGCATCGCGTAAAATTCCTGCAGTTTTTTTCCTTTTTGCTGCCCTCATCTTCCTGTTCGCTACGACAGGTTGTATGACTCCTGCCCCTTCCCCGCCGGCAACACCGGCGCTCTCGCCAGCCCCGCATGCTGCATGCTCATGTCCATCTTTGGTCTTCTCTGATCCCGAGTTCGCATTCGAGCTGCAGCGGACGCTTGGCGCAGCGTACTCAGGCGAGGCCGATATCGGCGAGTGCCTCGCCACCGCCTCCCGGATCAAAGAAGGCGACTTTGAGAGCTGGTATGCCGAATGGAAGAAGACTGCGGATCACTTCAAGGCAGCGGGTGATGAGAGCCTTACAGCCGGGCACACCGTAACCGCACGCGAAGCATACTACCGGGCCGCGACCTACTACCGCACCGCCGAGTTCTTCCTGCACGGCAACCCGTCCGACCCCCGTATCGTGGAGACGTGGAGGAAGAGCCGGGACACGTTCCGCGATGCGATTGCGCTCAACACCGTCCCGTACGAGATCGTCACCGTCCCGTACGGGAACACCACGCTGCCCGGCTACCTCTACAAAGTCGACAACTCCGGAAAGCCCCGGCCGCTCCTGATCGTGCAGACCGGCTTTGACGGCTGCCAGGAAGAACTCCACCCGTACGCGATGGAGGGAATAAAAAGAGGGTATAACGTCCTGACCTTCGACGGCCCGGGGCAGGGGGAGGTTATCCGGGTCCAGCACCTCCCGTTCCGTGCTGACTGGGAGAACGTGATCACGCCGGTCGTGGACTATGCAGTGAACAGGCCGGATGTTGACAGCGACCGGATCGCGCTCTGGGGCATCTCGCTCGGGGGTTACCTCGCCCCGCGTGGCGCTGCGTACGAGCCCCGGATCACGGCGCTTGTCGCCGACGCGGGCACGTACGATGTCGGGCAGAACCTCCTTGCCGGAATGAAGAAGTCCGGCGGGCCGTTCGCGAACATGACGGAAAAGGAACTGCAGGAATGGCTGAAGTCCGATCCGAAAGAGTTCAACGATGGGATCCGGGCCGCGATGAAGGAGAGCACCTTTACCCGCTGGCTCAACGAGAACGGTATGTTTGTCCTCAATGCCGGCTCGCCTGCTCAGTTCTGGGCGAAATGGATGGACTTCTCGCTCGTGGGGCGGGCGGGGAACATCCGGTGCCCCACGCTCGTCACTGCCGGAACGGAAGACCAGTTCGATCCGGGCGATGTGCAGGCAAAGGCGCTCTACGACCACCTCACCTGCGACAGGGAACTGATGGTGTACTCCGATGAGTTCGGTGCCGGCTCCCACTGCCAGCTCGGGGCGTTTGCCCAGTCGTTTGCCGGAAAGTTCGACTGGCTGGATGAGAAGATGGGGATGAGGAATTGAACATATGGGGAAATTCAGGTGCTCTGAACTGGCCAGGGAACAATATCGGCATGCATGTTCCGGCAGCAGGGTATAATACCCGTGGATGAGAACGATCAGATGGAGATATGATAGTGATGGAATTCAAAGGAAGCAACACAGAAAAGTGCTTACTCGCCGCGTTCGCCGGCGAATCGCAGGCCCGGAACCGGTACACGTTCTTCGCAAGCGCCGCAAAAAAGGAGGGCTACGAGCAGATCTCTGCGCTCTTCCTGCAGACCGCTGAGGAGGAGAAAGAGCACGGTAAGCTCTTCTTCAAGCAGTTAAAAGGGGGCCCTGTGGAGATCATCGCGGCGTACCCGGCCGGGGTAATCAGCAAGACCGTCGACAACCTGCGGGTAGCAGCCGATGGCGAGAAGGAAGAGTGGGACACGCTCTACCCTGATTTTTCCAAAGTTGCAGAACAGGAAGGCTTCAGCGAGATCGCAAACCTCTTCCGTCAGGTTGCCTCGGTTGAAGAACACCACGAGCTCCGGTACCGGAAACTGCTCGCGAACGTGACAAACGGCACGGTCTTTACCAGGGACACCCCCGTGAAATGGTACTGCCGGAACTGTGGGCACGTCCATGAAGCGAAGGCTGCCCCGGAGAAATGCCCGGTCTGCGACCACCCGCGGGACTATTTCGAGCTGCTCTGCGAAAATTACTGATTTTCCTTTTTTTACAACAGGGATTGAGACAAGGGTGCATTTAATGCAAGCCGTTTAATTATTCCTTCAATTGGGGGGACCGGTATTCAGTA
>Ga0268277_1000929_pt1 | contig 21878 bp, 19 predicted proteins | sample saktaG_5_FD_190132 | JGI IMG/M metagenome (GOLD analysis project Ga0268277, IMG submission 190132) | Saline water microbial communities from Sakinaw Lake, British Columbia, Canada - sak_2010_1_5_50m | ecosystem: Environmental > Aquatic > Non-marine Saline and Alkaline > Saline ...
AACCTGACTCTGTCCGGTTTAGTTAATCCATTATTCCGCAAGTTGAATAATGCTAAACTGGAAGTGTATTCATCCCATTATGATATTGTGAGTTCTGTTAGTAAAAATGTATTGTCCCTCGCCTGGAATGATCAGACTGAGTTTCAGGCCTGTTGCTATGAAGGTTTTATTTATACCACTCAGTTTCATCCCGAATATTCGAAGACTATTATGAATTTCTATATCCGAAAGAATTTTACCGACTTAAAAAATGAACATTTTAAAAATCCTCTGAATATTTCCAGACCGGAAATGATATTAAAACACAATAAGCAGCTTAAAAAAAGTCCGGTGATATTAAGAAACTTTATTTCGATTATTCTCCATACAAAGAGGATAAAAACTCATGATTCCGGTAATTGATCATCCCTGGAATGTATCTGTTTCAGATGCGCGTGAAATCCAGAATCAACTGAAGAGCCAGTTATTACAGATTCCCTTGGGAAAAATGCCAGTAACGATTGCCGCGGTGGATGTTTCCTATACAAAGTGGGATCAAAAGGGCTATGCCGTTTTGGGTATTTACAAAATTGTACATGACAACGAAGTCGATCAGTATACACTCCAAGAACTGCTTATTGACACCTATATAGGAACCGTAGAATTTCCTTATATACCGGGATATTTAAGTTTTAGAGAAATACCAATGCTCCTGCCATTGTTTCAGCGAACTAATATGGATATTGATCTGATTATTGCCGATGGTGCTGGAATTGCTCACCCGCGGGGACTTGGTTTAGCCGCGCACCTGGGACTACTGTTTGATAAACCCTGTATCGGGTGTGCAAAATCAAAACTGATTGGGAATTATCTGGAACCGGGATTAGAAAAAGGTGAATATTCTGATTTATTTATTAAGGGACTGATTGTCGGATCTGTACTGAGAAGCAAACGTCATTGTAAACCGCTTTTTGTATCCCCCGGAAATAAATGTACAATTGACGATGCCCGGAAAGTGGTATTGGACCTGTGTTTCAATTATCGGCTGTGTGAACCGATTCGCCGGGTAGATGCTATTTCAAAACAATTAAGAAAATCAACAAATACAGAATGGAGTAAATTATGAAACGATTGTTTCGAAGCCGGAATGACAAAATTGTTGCTGGAGTTTGTGGCGGTATCGGTGAATATTTCAATGTCGATTCTGTTCTGGTCCGTCTGGTCTGGGGCATCTTGTTTTTTATCGGCGGCGCCGGTCTACTCGGTTATATCATCGCCTGGATTATCATTCCCATGAGATTTGACATGCCTGGTTCAGTAATGGATTCTGAAGAGGAAAAACATGTACAGATAAAGACCAACTACACACCGCAATTACTGATTGGTCTGTTTTTAGTGTTTATTGGGGCAGTCCTACTGTTCCGGGACTGGTGGTATCTTGATCAGATATATCGAGATATATTCAGATTTAGTTGGAAATATCTGTTTCCGGGACTGTTGATTGGTCTGGGGATATATGTTATTGCCAAAGGAAACCGGTCAAATAAAAACAGTACTTGAAATCGGGTTATTCATCTATCTATTTTTACTGATAATTTTTGGATTGGTCAGGATTTCTGTTTCCAGTCCAGTGCACCAACTGGGCAGGCCTCAAGGCATTTGCCACATTCGGTACAGCTGATCGGTAATACTTCGCCAAAGGCTGTATCGATATGGGTTTCAAATCCCCGGTTTTTAAATCCAAGCAATGATAGGTTGACGACTTCTTTACAGACCTTGACGCAGACACCGCATTTGATACACTTATTGCGATCCAGAATAATTGAGGGGTGTCGAGTATCAAAATCGTAGCGTCGTTTTTCACCGGTAATTGCTTTCGGATGGGCATTATACATCTCGGAAAAGTCTTTCAGCTTGCAGTCGTTCTTTGCCGTGCATGAACATTCGAGACAGCGTTCGCCTTCAGTACTGATTTCATCCAGTGTAAAGGTCTGGGCAACCTCGTTAAAGGTCGTTTTACGTTCTTCCAGGGGAATAAGGTGCATTTTCTGACGCTCGGATTTGCGAATATTCCGAAGATAGACAAGATCATCGCTCCGCAGTGACTGCCAATGCCCACGACTGACGTTAATTGTATAACTTTCTTTAAATTGTTCGTCCTTCAGATAGGCAATGATACCAAGTGCCGCTCGCCGTGCACCGGCAACGGCTTCCACAACAGTCGCCGGCCCGGAAACGCAATCTCCAGCGCTGAATATTTTATCAGCCATTTGATAATTCTCGGTATTGACGTCAATGTTACCCCATTTATTAGTCGAGAGGCATTCAGGCGCAATGGTTTGCTGGCCAATCGCTGCAATGACCGTATCCGCCTCTACATCGAATTCAGAGCCTTCAATTGGTATCGGGCGCCGACGACCGGAAGCATCAGGTTCTCCGAGTTCCATGCGGATGCATGTTAATCTCTTTTTACCCTTTTTCTCAGATAAACGTACCGGAGCGGTCAGGAATTCAAAATTCACTCCTTCTTCACGGGCTTCGTCGATCTCAATCTGTTCGGCGGGCATCTCTTTTTCAGTACGGCGATAATAACAGTATACTTCGGAACTTCCAAGACGAACCGATGTCCGCACACAGTCCATTGCCGTGTTCCCACCACCAATGACGATGGTTTTTCCGGGATTCTCTCCGGACCAGCCGTTCATTGCGATTTTTTCCAGCCATTGGATACCACCTTCGGCCAATTCTTCACCTTCAGCCCGCATGGGTGATGGTTTCCATGAACCAATTGTGATCGCAATGGCATCGTATTTCTGTTCTAATTCTTCCAGACTTAGATTATCTCCAAGTTTCTGATTACAATGAATCGTGATCCCGCCCATTTTATCAAAGTGAGCAATCTCTTTATCCAGAATATTTTTGGGCAATCGATATTCTGGAATACCATAGCGCAGCATTCCACCTGGTTTTGGCATTTTATCGTATAGATCAGACGCAATGCCATTCAGACGGAGAAAATAGGCCACGGCTAATCCACCCGGGCCGGCACCAACGATGCCAATTTTCTGGTCGTTTAGTTCTGGTAAATCTTCCATGTATGTTTCATAATGCATATCCGCAGCGAGACGTTTGAAATCGTTGATTGCAATAGGGTTATCGCTGACATTCCGGCGACAATCTTTTTCACAAAAGCGGGGGCAGACCCGGCCAATTGACATGGGCAACGGGATGCGTTGTTTGATGATTTTCAATGCTTCAAGCATGTCTTTATTGCGACCGGCGCGGACGTATTCTTCAACCCTGGCATGTGCCGGGCAGGCAATCGTACAGGGCGCTTCACAGTCGCCGGTGTGTTCGGACAATAGTAAGTTCAAAGCGGTTTGGCGCATATCACGAACCTCTTCGGATTCTGATTCAATGACCATACCATCATTTGCCATAGCGGCGCAACTGGGCAGAAAACGGCCGGATTTTACATCTTTTACGACGCACACAAAACAGGATGTATTGTGGGAAACACTTTCGTTATAGCACAAGGCTGGAATGTGGATATTATTTTCACGGGCGACTTCCAAAATAGTTTTGCCGCGTTCCGCTTTATAAATTTTATTGTCAATGGTAATGCTGATCTCAGGCACTGGCATTTCCTCCCACTATTCTTTCGATGGCTTTTTTCGGGCAAACTTCAATGCAACTGTTGCATCGGGTACAGATTTCATTGTTAATGATATAATCATCGGATATAGCGTTTACCGGGCAATTTTTAATGCAAAGTCCGCACTGAATGCACTTATCCTGGTCCAGAAAAACCCTGACCAGGGCATTACAGACAAGTGCGTCACACTGTTTATTATTGACGTGCTGCTCGTATTCGTTTCGATAATATCTCAAAGTGGTCAATACCGGATTCGGAGCTGACTGACCCAGTCCGCACAGTGAGCCCTTAATGATTTTCTGGCCTAAATCCTGCAGAAACTGAATATCTTCCTGGTGTCCATTGCCGGCTGTGATAATTTCGAGCGTTTCAAGCATTCGTTTGGTACCAACACGACAGAAAGTACATTTCCCGCAACTTTCACGGGCGGTGAAATCCAGAAAATAGCGGGCAGTTTCTACCATACAACGATTATTACCAATAAAAATCAATCCGCCGGAGCCCATGATTGCACCCAGGGATTTCAGTGAATCATAATCAATTTGTACGTCAAAGTGATTAGAGGGGATACAACCGCCACTGGGGCCGCCAATCTGAACCGCCTTGATGCTGCCTTTTTCGACACCACCAATTTCATAAACGATCTCGCCAAGAGTGATCCCCATGGGTACCTCAACAAGTCCTGGATATTTCAGATCACCAGCAAGAGCAAACAGTTTGGTTCCCTTGCTGTTTTCAGTGCCAATTTTAGAAAATTCTGCGCCACCTTCGTTGATAATAATGGGTACATTGGCAAAGGTTTCGACATTATTGATCATCGTCGGTAATCCCTTGAAACCGGAATCCGTTGGGTAGGGTGGGCGAAAGCGGGGCGTTCCGCGGCTGCCTTCCAGTGAATGGATCATGGCTGTCTCTTCACCGCAGACAAACGCACCGGCCCCTTCTTTGATCTTAATTGTAATATCACGCCCGTTAATTTTATTCAGACCATGTTCAACGATTTGTTTAATAGCAATTTTTAGATGTTTAATTGCTAATGGATATTCAGCACGACAATAGATGAAAATTTGTGTCGCGCCGGTTGCATGAGCGGCAATCAGCATACCTTCGAGAACTTGGTGGGGAACCGATTCCATCATTGAGCGATCCATAAAAGCACCCGGATCACCTTCATCGGCGTTACAGATCAGTACTTTTTCTGTAGTTTTTTGAGCATTCAGAAAACCCCATTTCATTCCCGTAGTGAAACCGGCTCCTCCACGACCCCGTAATCCGGAGGTTTTGACCTCATTGACAACATCTACTGGTTTCATGGTCAATGCTTTTTTTAGGGCGTTATAACCACTATTCTCGAAATATTCGTCGATTGAAATTGGATCAATACGGCCAGCCAATTTGGTAACTTTGATCAACTCCCGATCGCTACGTTCAGGTCGCAAAGCTAATCTTGAATTATCGTCCAGATTTAGAACTTTATCGATAAAAGTCTGTTTGGGCTCGACTTTTTCAAAAAAAACCGATCCTTGATCCGTTTCAACTTCAACCAATGGTTCGGCATAACAGTGACCAATACAACCGACGCCAATTATTTCAATACCCGTTATATTTTTTTTAAAGAAATCAAAAACTTCGGCTGCACCTGCTGCCAGGCCACAACTTCCAGTACCAATTTTAATCCGTGTAATCATACTAACCCATCTGCTTATATTGTTTAAGGACTTTCAATAGTTTTCTTCGATCAAGATTGCCGAATATTTTACCATTTATTCCGATTACCGGAGCCATACTGCAGCAACCAAGGCAGGCTACGGTTTCCAGTGAAAACAGGTCATCTTTATCGGTTTCTCCATCTTTAATTCCCAGAAAATCGGATATCCAATTGGCCACAAGACTGGAACCTTTAATATGGCAGGCGGTTCCATCGCACACCGAGATGATGTATTTCCCCGGCTTAGTACGTTTGAATTGGGCATAAAAACTCAACACTCCTTCAACTTCAACCGGTGGAATTACAAAATAATCCGAAATAGTATGTACCGCTGTGTCAGAGATGAAACCTTCAATCTCCTGTACCTGCTGTAAGGCTTTAATAAGGTTACTTCTTTCTTTATCCAGGTTTCCGAATGCATTTACTGACGTTGACATCAACTCTCCTTATTTGTTGGTACTACACATAAAAAACATTAACAAAGTTATAAAAAAAAAGTTCTAAAATAAAAACCATTATGAAAAAAATGATTATTAGCAAGGGCTAAAATTCATTGTTCGTATTGTTTACAATTTCATTATAAATAATTCCCTTTTCTCAAATTTGACAAAAGTGTTTTAAATTAAAGTAATAATCGGGACCACAGGGAACCCCGATTCCCAAATGAGAAATATTGATGAATGTCGGTTTTGATGGTTTCCCGAGGATGAAAATGGGTATATTGACTGTGTTGCACTGGATGAGTAAATTTCAAATAATTGTCCAATGGGTGGTACGTAATTTGCAATTATCGGGGAGAAAGTTGATATCACGGGATTTACAAGCAGGTGATTGCCGTAGAGATAAAGTAGAATGTCAAAACAGAAAAGGAGAGAATTAATGAGTTATGCATCCGTTGAAGAATTCATGCAGATGGTTGTTGCAAAAAACCCTGCGGAAAAAGAATTTCATCAGGCCGTAAAAGAAGTAGTTGAGCTGTTATGGGATTTTGTGCAGGATAATCCAGTTTATAAGCACCATAAAATTTTAGAGCGTATTATTGAACCGGAACGTACCATCATATTTCGGGTGCCATGGCGAGATGATCGAGGTAATATACAAATAAACCGTGGTTTTCGTATTGAATACAACTCTGCCATTGGACCATATAAAGGCGGCTTACGTTTTCATCCGTCTGTAAATCTCAGTATATTGAAGTTTTTGGGGTTTGAACAGATTTTCAAGAATAGTTTGACCACGCTACCAATGGGGGGCGGTAAGGGTGGTTCGGATTTTAACCCGAAGGGCAAATCTGAAAACGAAATTATGAGTTTTTGTCAATCATTTATGACAGAATTGTTTCGCCATATTGGTGCCAATACCGATGTTCCCGCCGGTGATATAGGTGTGGGTGGTCGTGAGATCGGTTATCTGTTTGGTCAGTATAAACGTTTAAAAAATGAATTTACTGGAGTATTAACAGGAAAGGGACTGAGCTGGGGTGGCAGTTTGATCCGACCGGAAGCGACCGGTTTCGGGAATGTCTATTTTGCTGAAGAGATGTTGAAAACCCGGGGTGAGTCATTTGATGGTAAACGAGTCGCAATCTCTGGATTCGGAAATGTTGCCTGGGGTGCAGCCCGAAAAGCCACGGAACTCGGTGGAAAAGTGGTCACACTTTCGGGCCCGGATGGATATATATATGATGAAGCCGGTCTGGATGACACAAAAATTAAGTATATGTTGGAATTAAGAGCAAGCAATAATGATATTGTTGCTCCTTATGCGGATAAATTTAAAGACACAAAATTTATACCCGGAAAACGTCCATGGGAAGTGAAAGTCGATATTGCTCTGCCTTGTGCTACTCAGAATGAGCTGAACGAAGATGATGCCAAAAACCTCGTTCAAAATAAAGTGTTCTGTGTTTGCGAAGGTGCCAACATGCCTTGTACACCGGAGGCAATTCACATTTTTCAAAAGAATAAAATACTCTATGCACCGGGTAAAGCGGCGAATGCCGGTGGCGTGGCAGTTTCTGGTCTTGAAATGACTCAAAACAGCATGCGTTTATCCTGGACACGTGAGGAACTGGACAATAAACTCCATTCGATTATGAAGAGTATCCATGAAACATGTGTGAAATATGGTACCGAAGGTGATTATATTAACTATATGAAGGGTGCCAATATTGGTGGTTTCATTAAAGTTGCCGATTCTATGATTGATCAGGGTTGTGTATAAATCGACGTTTTGATCGTATTCATAAAGGGGTTGTCAATTGGCAACCCCTTTTTTTTATAACTTGCAATTATTATTTGAATTCAATACACTAAGTCTGGCGAATTAATTCGGATTATGGGAAAATATATTAGCAATCAGAAAACAAAGAAGGCTCAGTTATTTTCCGAATTAGAAAAACGTCCGCTAAAATCCACATCGATAGAAAAACTCAACAATTCGCAATTAACTGACATTCATAAAACGGAACGTAAAATTTTTAAAACCGGAATACGGTCGCTGTCCGACAAAATGATAAACCTGTTTAAAAAACCATACCACTTTTTCAATAAGCTATTCATTATTTCCGGCATTATCAGCTGGGTATTATTGATTATGCTGATTGTGTTCCTATTCGGATTCTTTCAATCAATACCCGATTTTAAAACAATGACATATTCTGACCTGGTTAACGCCGGGGAACAATATATAAACAACCATCTCGAGGATAAAAGCATCCAGCATGAATGGATTGCCATGCGGGATGTGAACCGGGAATTGCTGTACACGATTGTTATGGCCGAAGATGGTAATTTCTTCGATCACAAGGGTATCAATTACGACATGATGATCAATGCACTGGGTGAAAATATTAAACAAAAAAAACTGGTTTTTGGGGCCAGCACGATCTCTCAGCAGGTTGTTAAAAATCTGTATATGGGAGATTCCAAACGCTTGATCAGAAAACTGAAAGAGATTGTGGCTACCCGTCGGCTGGAAAAATATTTTAGCAAAAATGAAATCCTGGAATTGTACCTGAATACAGCCGAATTCGGACCGGATATTTTTGGAGTTCTGGCCGCTTCGGAATATTATTTCTCAAAGAAACCAATCGAAATCAATGCCGCCGAAGCAGCGTTCATGGCGCTGATGCTGCCGTCGCCGCGTCGTTACCATTTTTCCATATTTCAGAATAAATACATCTCCGCCCAGCATGAGAAGAAACGCCGCCGGATTCTCCGGGATATGGTATACAAAGAGTACATTAGTCCCAGGCAGTATAATGAATATTTAGATTACAAGTATTTTAGATAATAGTAATTAACGTGAGCCCGATGTAAGCAGTCGTTGCTTTTTAACAAGATCTAAAACCATTAAAACGGTTACATAGTTTAAAACTATTGAGGAAACCCCCGAATTCTCCAACGGGAGTCTCTGATGGGAAATTCGGAGATTATACAAAAACGAACAGAAAATTGACTGTTTCAACAGTTTTAATTGTACCACTTAATGGATTATTTCTTACGTCAAACTCACATTAATTCAATTTCTGTAGAGGCAATTTATGTCAGGGATCCCGGCTCAGCGGGAAATTGCCTCTAGCATTTTCTTAAGATTAAAAACAGCCGGAAATAAATCCGCTATAGCAGACGGCCAATAAAGTACTGAATTCCACAGTCAGCAATCTTGGGAAAGCACTTTCGGAAGTGAAGACGTTCCAGGGATTTTTGCCGATTTGTTCATATTGTAAAAGCTTTAGGGACGATCATGGAGCCTGGCAAGTTCTGGGAAAATATGTTCTTGAGCATTCTGATGCACAATTCAGTCACGGAATCTGTCCTGATTGCGCCAAAAAGTACTTTCCCGATATCGATATTTCCAAAGGCAAAGAATGACTATTGCGGCTTGGATAAATACAAGGATATAGTTTAAAAGCCCCCGAAAATCGAGGGCTTTTATATGATATGATTTTATATTGTATTCTAACTATCAGATACCTTTTGTTTTCAATATCTTCTCGATTTCGTCCATGGCCCAGTTCATCATTTTCATCGTCTTATCAAAAGGGACCGAACCGGTCATGTCGACACCTGCGTCCTTCAGTAGTTCGATGGGATACTTGGAACCGCCGGCGGAGAGAAATGTGATATACTTTTCGACCGCCCCCGGTTCATTGCTGAGAATTCCTTTGGCAAGGGCTGTTGAAGCAGTAAAGGATGTTGAATACTGATAGACGTAATAATTATAGTAGAAATGGGGGATATAGGCCCATTCAACATCGATATAGTCCGGAACAACACAGATACCGTCGTCATGACCATAATAGGCACGCACGATGCTTCGATAGAGTTCCGACATGGAATCGCCGGTGATCTGCTTTCCTTTTTCGGCCATTTCATGCATCCGCAGTTCGAATTCGGCGAATTGGGTTTGACGGAATAACGTGCCTTTGACACCATCGAGGTATTCCATGAGCAGAGATAATTTGACATCGTTATCAGTTGTTTTGTTATAGACATCGGTGAATAACAGGACTTCATTCAATGTCGATGCAACTTCTGCGACAAAGATGGGGTACATGGCATTCTGAAAGGGCTGGGTTTTATTTGACAGATAACTTTGCATAGTATGACCGAGTTCATGTGCCAGTGTTGAAACATCATTGAAGAGATTATTATAGTTCAGCAGTATGTAGGGATGCACATCGTATGCGCTGCCCGATGAATAGGCGCCTGAGCGCTTTCCGGGAGTGGGATAGACGTCGATCCAGCGATTATCAAAGGCCTCTTTAATGACACTCACGTAATCTTTCCCAAGCGGTTTTAGTGCGGTCAGGATCATTGCCTGGGCTTTATCATAATCGTATTCTGCATCGATTCCACTAACAGCCGGAGCATATAAGTCATAGTAATACAGTTTATCCAATCCCATCATTCGTCGCTTGATATCAAGATAGCGATGAAAAGAGGCCAGATTTTTATTAACATTCTCGATTAGTGAGTGATATACATCGACATCAATGTTATTGGCGTCCAGAGCTCGTTCAAGTGTGTTATCATAATTTCTGACATTGGTATAAAAGATGTGAGACTTTACATTGCCGTCTATCTCTGTGCCAAATGTCCGCCGGAAATCATTGAATTTCCCGAAAAATGCTTCAAATACAATCTTGCGATCTTCACGGTTTTCGGTAGCCCGGTAACGTCCGTACCCGGCTTGGTCGATGAGCACTTTATCGCCATTCGATAAAGTCACCGTAGGGTAGGGCATGTCGGCGTTTTTGAAAATGCCGTAAATCGAACCGGCTGAACCGGAAATCAATCCGGCCTCAGCCACAATCTTCTCTTCTTTTTCGGAAAGCAAGTGCTCTTTGCTCCTAAGGAGATCATAGAGGTAAAACTTATAAACATCCAGTTTCGGTTCTTTGGCGAGAAATTTATCCATTTTCTTTTTATCCATAGTCAGGATTTCCGGATCGATAAACGATGATTTGGAACTGTATTGAGTAGAAAGTTGCTCAATTTCTTGCCGCATGGCCAGATATTTGGAATCCCGGGTGTCCAGATCTGATTTTTTCCCGGCATAGGAGGAAAGCCTTATCATTTCTTTGAAAATACCATAATGGTAGTCCAATCCGTTCAGTAAAAGTGTCGGAGATTTTGTAAGTTTTCCTTTAAATTCTAAAATTCCATCGAATTTCTTTGCGGTCTCTTCTTTAGCTTTCTGGTAGGCTTCTTCAGATGAATACAGGTCACTCAGATCCCACTTATACTGATCGGCGATGTCCGCACGATCACGGGTTTGGGTAAGTACCTGATTGCTGAAAAAACTAAGCATTAGCAATACTAATAGCGCTCCTGTTAATTGTTTCATCGCAACCTCTTTCTGTTATTGTATATTTCATAGTTACTCAGATATAATGAGCCTTAATAATGCAGAACGTTACATCTTATTAAAGATCGCCGTAATTTACTATCAGACACCATAATAAAGCAAATACTCATAAGGTGTTGGCCGATTACGATTCTGTAAAAAGTCCTTTGCGTATTTATAATCGATCCAAGCCCCAATTATATCGTCGTTGAATACATTACCGGCTTTCAGAAAATCAGTATCAGCTTTTAGATGATCAAGTGCTGAATCCAAAGAGGATGGTATGGATTTTATCGAATTGAGAACGTGAGCGTTTTCCGGATCAAAAAGATTCACATCGAAAGGTCCAAAACCCTCTTTGCTTATATCGAGATTTTGTTGGATGCCATCGATTCCCGCCAGAAGCATAGCCGACATCGCCAGGTGTGGATTGCAGGTTGCGTCTGGCGGGCGATATTCAATGCGTTTGGTTTCCGGTTCCGTCGCGTACTTTGGAATCCGAATCGCTGAGCTGCGGTTACCAAGGCTGAAGAACAGGGCAACCGGTGCTTCAAATCCGGGAATTAATCGTTTAAAGGAATTGGTTGAGGGATTGGTCACACCCGTCAGTGCCGCAGCGTGTTTTAAAATCCCGGCGACATAAGATTGTGCAACCTTACTCAAACCGCCGTATCCGGTTTTGTCAAAGAATAGCGGTTGATCATTTTTAAAAAGATGTTGATGGAAATGCATTCCGGTTCCAGGTTCATCATACAACGGTTTAGGCATGAATGTCGCCGTTTTTCCATACTTTTTTGCCACCATTTTGATAATGTATTTCCCCAGAATAACTGTATCAGCTATGCGCAGCAATTTATCCATTACTACTTCAATCTCTACCTGGCCGGAACTACCAACTTCGTGATGGTGATATTTAACCGGGATTCCACAATCCTCCATGACCTTTACTGTTTCTGAACGAATATCATGGAGTTCATCATAGGGAGGAGTAGCATGATATCCGCGATGATTAAACATCTGATAACCATCCTGTTTACCTTCATTCAGGTAATTGCTCCATTGGGCCTCATTAGAATTAATTTTGAAGTATGAATAAAATGGGTCATTTCGAAATTCCACGGCGTCAAAAATATAATATTCAAACTCCGGTCCCCAGCGGCTCTCGTTTGCAATTCCTGTTGATGTAAGGTACTCTTCTGCAAGAGTAGCGATATATCGTGGGTCTCGGTGAAATGGCTTTTTCGTATCGGCCTCAGCAATATTACAAAAAAAACTGAGTGTGTGGTGTTGAAAGAATGGATCAATAAATCCGGTAGCCAAATCCGGAATCAGAACCATATCACCGGATTCTACTGTTTTAAAACCAGATGTCGATGATGCGTCAAATCCAACACCGTTTTCCATTAGATGTTGATTGAATTGCTGAACAGGGATTGTAATATGGTGAAGCCCACCGATCAGGTTGATGAATTTCAGATCGATAAAACGGATTTCATTTTGGCGAACAAAGGCTGACACTTCTTCTATTGAAGCAAACATGATAACCTCTTGAAACTTTAATTATGTACATTCGAAGACTAATATAACATAAATTATTTAATATGTGCAATAGAATTAACCGGGTAATCCTTAAATTAATTAAGGAGAGTTCATTGTAGTAGTTTATTGAAATATTACAAAATAGAGATATGGAATTTACCGGCTATTCTGTTTATATTTTCTATGATTTAAAATGGAGAAAAGAGTGGATACCGTTTCTAAACGATTGGATTACCTTAGTTGGGATGAATATTTCATGGGGATTGCCTTGTTGTCTTCACAGCGCAGTAAAGACCCAAATACACAAGTTGGAGCCTGTATTGTTAACCAGGATAAAAAGATTGTTGGGGTTGGTTATAATGGTTTTCCTACCGGTTGTTCCGATGAAAAACTTCCGTGGAACAGGGAAGGGGATTATCTGGATACCAAATACCCCTATATCTGCCACGCTGAATTGAATGCAATCCTGAACAGTATATCCCGGGATTTAAAAGGCTCCACAATTTATGTCGCACTTTTTCCCTGTAACGAATGTGCGAAAGCGATTATACAATCCGGAATTAAAGAGGTTGTATACCTGGCTGATAAATACAAGGATTCCGATGCGGTGAAAGCCTCAAAAATCATGTTTGATCAAGCCGGAGTTTCATTACGAAAGATCCAAACACAACGGAAATCTCTGGAAATTCATTTTGATGAAACAATCATTTAAAAAGTAAAAATACTCTTTATCTACAGATCAATTACCTGTAATACATCCGGGAAAGAATCGACGAGAAAATCGGGATTCATAGCTTCAAGTATCGCTTTAGGTCGCATTCCATAGCTGACGGCACATACGGGCATGCCTGCGGCTTGTGCTGCGGTAATATCCTTTTCACTATCACCAACCATAAGACAATTACTGGGCGGGATTTTGTATTGATTGGAAACGTAAAGCAAGGGGGCAGGGTCCGGCTTTTTCTGATCCAGTGAGTCACCGCCAAGAACCGGATCGAAAAATCGGTCGAGGTCAAAATGTTTGAGAATGTGTTTGGTATAGATGAATGCTTTGTTGGAAATGACAGCCATTGGAAAATCTGTCAACTGATCTAATGTATTCTTTATTTTCGGGTACGGAAGCGATGTGTCCAGTAAATGTTCCGAATATAATTTTCGATATTTGATATCGGCTTTATCTAAAAGTGTCAAATCAATTGCAGATTCCGGATCATTGAATAATACCTGCGCGAAAGACCGTTTGACCAACATGCGGATTCCATCGCCAATAAATCCAACACATTGAAGTTTATCAATTGAATTGAATCCGAAATAATCAAGCGTAAGATTTACAGAGGTCACAATATCCAGGCTGGTATCAATCAGAGTGCCGTCGAGATCAAAAAGGATGGCTTTGAATTGGTGTTTTTTCATAGAGATAATTTAGTCGGAATTCGGACAAAGCCAATTACTTGTGACGGTTTAAAATGAACCTAAAACATTTTTATTTTTGCGAGATGTTTTGTATCATACACTGTACTTTGACTTAAATAATTAAAGCCTGTTGCCTGTGTGTTATTAAGGAGAACTGAATGACGGAAAAGAAAGAAACAACAAAACCTCGGATTCAAAAAGGATTTTTGAGCCGGTTGTTAAAACGCAAACATGATCCTAATCAACGATCATTCAGTCTCAGAGCGCTGGATGTTGTCGAGAAAATTGGAAATAAATTACCGCATCCGGCAACCTTGTTCGCAATTTTTGCATTACTGACGTTGATATTTTCATATATTATTGAACGCATGGGTGTTACTGCCGTACATCCGGGTACTGGTGAAACCATCCGGGTGATCAATCTCTTAAGCGGAGATGGATTCCGGTTTATCTGGTCTACAGCGACGGATAATTTTGTGAAATTTCCACCTCTTGGTATTGTGCTAGTTGCGATGATTGGTGTCGGCGTTGCTGAAGGCTCCGGATTGCTGACTGCGGCATTGCGGCATCTGGTAACATCGGCTCCAAAACGTCTGATAACGATGGCAGTCGTTGCCGCAGGCGTTTTATCCCATCTGGCATCCAGTGCCGGGTATGTAATTTTGATTCCGTTGGGCGCAATGGTATTTGCAGCAGTTAAACGGCATCCCTTAGCGGGTCTGGCCGCTGCATTTTGCGGTGTGTCCGCCGGATTCGGAGCGAATTTTCTAATTGGTACAATCGATCCGATTTTATCCGGCCTGACCGAGTCGGCAGCAAATATTATTGATCCCGGTATGAAACTGAGCGCTGCGATCAATGTTTATTTTATGATGGCATCTGCTGTAATGGTAACGATAGTAGGAACGTGGGTGACGGAAAAATTCGTTGAACCGCGTCTCGGTGAATATACCGGTGAACTGGAATCCTTTGATAAAATCGAGCCGAAAGAAGCCAAAGGCTTGCGGTGGGCGGGTATTGCTGTACTCTTTACTATCGGTCTGTTTCTGATTCTGACGGTGCCGCATAATGCTTTATTAAGAGATCCGCTGACCCATTCGATCCTGAAATCTCCGTTCATGACCGGATTGATCACGGCGATCCTGTTTTTCTTTTTCATACCGGGACTGGTCTACGGAATTGTCGTCGGAACCGTAAAAAATGACAAAGATGCGATCAAGCACATGACAAATTCAATGAAAGGGCTGAGCAGTTATATTGTACTTGTCTTTTTCGCTGCCCAGTTCGTTTTTTATTTTAAAAAGAGTAACATTGGTGTGATGATCGCCATCAAGGGCGCAGAGTTGCTGCAACATATTGGATTTACCGGGATTGGACTGGTGATTGCGTTTGTGTTTGTGTCGGCGTTTATCAATATGTTCATGGGCAGCGCATCGGCGAAGTGGGCCATCATGGCGCCGATTTTTGTGCCGATGTTCATGTTGGTGGGCTATTATCCGGCAATCACTCAGGCTGCATTCCGTATCGGTGATTCAGTAACGAATGTCATAACACCGATGATGAGCTATTTTGCCCTGATCGTTGCCTTTGCTCAGAAATATGACGAGAAGGCCGGTCTGGGAACAATCATTGCCACAATGTTGCCCTATTCTATTTTTCTGACGATAGCGTGGATATTACTGTTGATTATCTGGATGTTGTTCGGTCTGCCAATCGGACCGGGCGCACCGATTTATATGCCATAGTAATAAATTGATCATCAACGGAAAGGAATATATTCCATGAATAAGCCTATTCAAATTACCGATAAGACCTATTGGATCGGCGTTAACGACAGAGAAACCGATATTTTCGAAGCGCTCTGGCCAATTCCCAAGGGTGTGTCTTATAATTCGTACCTGATTATTGATGAAAAAGTGGCGCTGATTGACACAGTGAAAAATTCCTTTGTCACGCACCTCATTGAAAAAATTCAGTCACTGATTGGAACTGAAAAACAGGTAGATTACCTGATTATCAACCACATGGAGCCCGATCATTCCGGCGCAATTGACATTATCGCTCAGATGTATCCGGACATTATAATCGTCGGTAATTCGAAAACCATCGAATACCTTGAAGGGTACTATGGAATTAACCAGAACATCAAAGTCATTGACGATGGTGATGTGCTTGATCTCGGTGAGCATAAGTTGTCCTTTCACCTGACCCCTATGGTGCATTGGCCGGAAACGATGATGAGCTATGATATCCAGGATAAACTCCTGTTCACGGGAGATGCTTTCGGTGGTTTTGGTGCGTTATCGGGTGGATTGTTTGACGATGAGGTCAACGTCGAGTATTATGAAGAAGAAACGCTACGTTATTATTCCAACATTGTCGGCAAATTCAGCCCTATGGTACAAAAGGCTTTTGTTAAGTTAAAAGGTCTGGATATTAAAATTATTGCATCGACACATGGCCCGGTCTGGCGCACAAATCCCGGATTGATTATCGAGCAATATGATCGCTGGAGCCGTTATGAAGCGGAGGAGGGTGTCGTGCTGGCTTACGCTTCCATGTATGGTAATACCAAAAAAATGGCGGAAGCGGTTTCTCGGGGACTGGTGGAAGGTGGGATCAAAGAGATTCGCATGCATGATGTCTCCCGAACCCACGTATCTTATATGCTGAAAGATTGCTGGCGTTATAAGGGAATTATTCTGGGCAGTGTAACCTATGATGTCAATCCGTTGATTACTATGAAACACCTGACGGATTTGCTCGAAGCTAAACATTTGAAAAATCGGACTCTCGGAATTTTCGGTTCTTATGGCTGGAGCGGGGGAGCGGTAAAATATCTGCAGGGATTTGCTGAGCGTACGAAATGGGAGCTTGTGGAACCGGTTGTGGAAGCTGAACGCCGGCCTTCGAAGGATATTCTGGACCAGTGCCGGCAGCTGGGTAAAAATATGGCCGGTAGAGTACTGAATAATGGGAAGTAGGATTTATAGCGGGGCGGTTGAGCGTTTGCGCCGTGCTGATCGTCTGGAAGTGATGCAGGTTGATCGGGTCGTCGAAATCTGCCTGAATCAGGGAGATTTTAAAACAGTTCTGGATTGCGGGACCGGCAGTGGTGTCTTTGCCGAAGCATTTTTCAAAAATGGATTACAGATTGCCGGTGTCGATTTGAATCCCGATATGATTAGCACTACACGGGAATATGTACCGGGCGGGGAATTCAAGGTTGGGCATCTTGAAAACTTGCCTTTTAAAGATAAATCCTTTGACCTGGTGTTTTACGCCCATAGCCTGCACGAAGCCGGTGATCTGAGTCTTGCCCTGCGTGAAGCCCGAAGAGTCGCCAGGAGCCACGTCATTGCTCTTGAATGGCCGTTTCGGTTCAAACTGCATGGCCCGCCGATCTGGCATCGCATCCGGGTTGGAAAATTGCGCCAGGTAGTCAGACAACTGAACTTCACTCAACTGACAATTGAAAAGGTCGGCGATCAGAATCTGTTTATTCTGACTTGTATTGATAATAACGATATAAGAAATAAATAAACGACAAATGGGTGAATAGGAATACACTAAACATCATACTATAAAACAGGCTTGAGAAATTCGCTTCAATGCCTGATATCATATACTGCGAATAACTTATCAGCGAATAGAGACTTTTTATGATCCCTATTCCAAACATCAATGATAGAAAATTGCAGGCCTGTAATAATCGTTTATCGACCAACAATATCTCTTTTCTAAACAATAAAATGAATAGAAAATATAATACGGATTTAGCAGTGCTGATTATTTCGGCTGAAATACGAGAGTACCTGTACTGGATAATTCTTGATATAACTGGTAATTTTAAAATAAACAATAGTACAAAGCAGCCAATCAGAAATTGTAAAACTATTTGAATATTTTTAGTTGATTTCTCTTCCTGATAAAAGGCAACAAGAAATACCAATATTATTACCATGACAACCGCTGACAAAAGCGATATACTATTTGAAATTATTGGGTTATTTACGATTGACGGTACTACCATGTGAATGATTTTTTTGACAATTTCAAAAATCAATGCGATTATTAAGGCAACAGTAATTTTTGTGATATGCATTATTACCTCCACATTATTATGTTTTACCGGCCAGGCCAGAGCTACGAGGTGAATCGATACAAATTCAAGAATCTGGGTATCATCGAACAACTCACCTCGTCACTTCTGCCTAACAATGATAGTTTATGTCCACTGGTGGACAAATATGCGATAATAACCCTCTCCGCCAACAGTCTTCGACTCTATTTTGATGTAATACCAACCCGCCGCTGCAGGCTGCCATTCGCCAATCCAGGCAATGTAATTCCCGCTTCCGTCACTGTCACTGCGCAATTCGCTTCCCATTGCATCATATAAAGTAATTTTCACCGGGATCGCCGAAGCCGCAGGTAGTTCGATATTGTATCCGTACATTGGATCGGCGTAAAATTTTATATAATCCACATCGCCGGCTGGCATGATCGAGTGCTTTTGTGATGGCCCTTCTTCTTCAAAAGTGATTTCAGCAGCGGCTTGCATTGAATTGTCTGGCTCATACATATCATGATCTGGAACATCTGACAGTACCGCTTCGCTGATATCACTGTCGCCAAAGTTGTTTTTGGCTTCTACAGCGTAATAGGGCTCATAGTAGTCATAATCATAATCATCGTAAGATGAATGACCTGTGGTGTGCAATTCTTCAAGCGAATTTTCATTGGTTCCGCGGTATACCGTGTAGTCCGAAGCGCCATCAACGTCCGCCCATTTTAATTCAATGGCGTCAGTTGTTTCATTATAGACGGCCGTCAATCCAGATGGTGTATCCGGCGCCTCAAAGAAGGAACAGGAAAAGGAAAAAATAACGATCGAATAAAGCAGAACAGTTGTGAATAACTTAACATTGGATTTCATCGAAGGACCTTTCTAAAGAGTAAATTATTATCAATCATAAGCATTGGTAAAGTTCGTTCCGGTCATTTTTAAGAGTGTCATATCGGATGCATCATTTATTCTCCTATTTTAATTATTCTGACAGTCAATGCATCAGCCGTGAGCAGTGGAAAGGCAGGGGATTTACTTGATCAACACCATTTTTCTGGAAACCGTAAAATCTCCTGACCGTAACCGGGCAAAATAGAGTCCCGAACAAAGTTGGGAGGCATCCAGAATTTCCGAATATTCTCCGGGATATTGAATATCATCTATCAACGTGCGCACAATCCGGCCGTGGATATCCAGCAGTGTCAAATTGATTCTGGAACATTTGGGGATAGAATAATGTATTATCGTGCTTGCATTAAAGGGATTTGGATAATTCATAACCGAATAATCACGAAGGATACTATTGTTATTTTCAAATATGTCATTGGGTCTATCGGATAATTTCTGGATAAATATTTGTGAACTTAACTCCTGGTATATCGATATAAATCCTGCTACCATATACTGATTGATTCCACATTCAGTCATCGAAAACAGGTATTTAGCTGCCCCGTCATAAAAAGTATACTCCCACAGGATATTTCCCAATGAATCACATTTTGTAACGATGGCATTTCGATCGCCGTCGAGACCGCATATCAACAGGTTATTACTCTGATCAATAAATAAATTATTGGGTTCAAGCCGGCTTTGGCCATAAAAGTGGACCCATTGCTTTTTGTAAGATGTATCAAAACAGGCGATATAATAATCATGAGATTCATCAAAACTCAAAAAACCTGGCGAACCAAGGATATATAAATGATCATTTTTATATTCCATGTCAATTAGCAGATTGTGGCCCGGATACCAGTCCAGGAGCTCAATAACAGAAATAGAATCCAAAACTCCGTCATTGTTCAAAATATAAAAGCAGGCCTTTTCTGCGATCACATCATCGCTCTCGGCGAAGCTTAAATTGGCCCCGATGACGATTTTATTGTTTGGTAAAAATTCTACGGAGATTCCGACACCGGTAAAATAGTCGTCATGGGGATACGTGGTGCACCAGTTGGTTTGTCCATCCTGCGATAGGTTCATCAGCAGTACACTGTCGCTGTGAAAACCCGCGATCAATATTTCATTATTGGGCGTAATACAGACGTCACATCCATAGTTGGAATAATCCGGTTCGAAATAGGTATTGCTCCACAGAACATTACCACCACTGTCTATTTTGGAAACCCACAGCTGAAGTTCCAGCTGCCCGGTAATGATGACATCGTTGTCGTCTAGTACGACGGCGTCCATATAATTATAGACATCGGGAATCGTGCTTGTTTCAACGGTTCGGGACCATTGTTCATTTCCGGCGCCGTCTATTTTCATGGCCTTGATGTTATGATAATAATCCGGGTTCCAGCCCCATTCACGACACAGAACAAAGAAATGGTCATCGCCCCAGTCCCTGATAATTCTCGAATCGTCATTCAATTCGGAGCCTATGTAACGGGTCCAGTCATTTGTGACTGTCAGATTCTGTCCCAACAACAAGGATAGTGTGAAAGTCAAAAATAAAATCGTCCTGAATGTCATTTTTACCTCCTGAAAGGCAAGGTTTAGCCGCGCTGGATGAAATAGCGCCGGTCCTCTGTGAATTCTTAAATCTTTCAAAAACTCGCCGCAAACTCTTGAAATCATCAAAAAAAAATCTCTCGACGGTATCTCCACACAATGGATAAAGCCTTTTAATATCAATAAAACTGAAATCTTTTACCAAATTGACTAATTGTTCCTGTATATTCTTTTGGCATGCAAAAATGTGAAATAATTAATTGATTTATATCCTTAATATATTTCAACACATCTTTTTGGTTATCAACGTTAGTTAATATTGTCCAGCCCTCTTTACTTTGAGATATCGACATTATATTTTTTTCGATATTTGAAACATATAAGTATTTTTGAGTACCATTTGTTGATTTTGACAAAGACCACTTATTTACTGAAATTGTATTAGCTCTAAAATTATATACTTTAGGATTATTCCGTGACCAGTTTCCAGCTTTTGATATATGTCCAACCAACTTTAAATCATTTTTTATTTTTGATATTTCCCGAATCTTTGGAGAATTACTTAGATATGATATTCGTTTAAATTCACTTGGATTAAGATTAATTCCACCTCCAATTGAAGTTATACATCTAGTTTCAATCTGGATATTATTTAGTTGATTAACTAAATCATTTTGTTTATCAACTAATTTATTATAACCACTTACTTCTTTTGAACTATACCTATTTAATGTTCTTTCTTTTTGTTTAATTTGTCTTTCAATCAATTCTATAGAATTCTTCAATTGGATATAATCTGAAGGTGCTAGGTCTGAAATATCTAAGTTTGAAAAATAATCTTCAGCTAATCCAAGAAAATATTCGTCGGAAAAAGAACCATTGTATTTATTAAGTAGATCAGATATATAGTATACTTTCGAATTATTTCGAATATACCTCAAATTTAAATACGGATTATCATCTCCAATATTTGAGGTATATTTATTATATACGGGATATGAAAAAGCTGTAATGGCAAGCATCTTTTTTGTTTTCTTCGGTGTAATATGAGATGGTAAATTGACTGAAAGAAGCTCATCCAATTCAATCTTATTGTTTATATTCATTCCATTAAGCCAATTAATTAAGGCCATAATCCTACCAACTGTATTCAATTCTTGTAGCGTTTTCTCAGCTCTTATATATTGATCATAATTAAGGTTTAGATG
>Ga0268277_1000930_pt1 | contig 21855 bp, 21 predicted proteins | sample saktaG_5_FD_190132 | JGI IMG/M metagenome (GOLD analysis project Ga0268277, IMG submission 190132) | Saline water microbial communities from Sakinaw Lake, British Columbia, Canada - sak_2010_1_5_50m | ecosystem: Environmental > Aquatic > Non-marine Saline and Alkaline > Saline ...
CACTTCGTAGGTCGCTGTAAAGCTGAGAACGTCGCCTGGCGCAATCTCCGTTGCAGGTGGGGTGATTGGCCCGATCTTGCTATCCAAAACAGCAATCCCACTGATCGTTGTGTCGCCTGTGTTCGTTATCGTGTACGTGTAGGTGATAGTGTCACCGATGTTAGCGCTTGCAACGTCGGCGACCTTTGTCACGCTGTAAGACGAGGTGTACGTTACTTCAACCGTCTCGGTTGTAGTCTCCTCGATCGGAGTTCCCTGGGAGTCGGTGCCACTAACGGTAACCGTGTTCTCCAAGGGACTTGGCAAGTCGGCTTCGGTTACAACGTGGGTTGCCGTAAAGGTCAAAACCTCGCCAGCAGCAACCACGGTATCCGCCGGCGTGATATCGCCTAGAACGTTATCGATTACGCTGATTCCGCTAATCGTTGTGTCGCCTGTGTTCGTTATTGTATACGTGTAGGTGATCGTGTCACCGATGTTAGCGCTTGCAACGTCAGCGACCTTTGTCACGCTGTAAGACGAGGTGTAAGTTACTTCAACCGTCTCGGTTGTAGTCTCCTCGACTGGATTGCCCTCAGGATCGGTGCCACTAACGGTAACCGTGTTCTCCAAGGGGCTTGGCAGGTCGGCTTCGGTTACAACGTGGGTTGCCGTGAAGGTCAAAACCTCGCCTGCAGCAACCACGGTATCCGCCGGCGTGATATCGCCTAGAACGTTATCGATTACGCTGATTCCGCTAATCGTTGTGTCGCCTGTGTTCGTTATTGTATACGTGTAGGTAACCGTGTCACCGATGTTAGCGCTTGCAACGTCGGCGACCTTCGTCACGCTGTAAGACGAGGTGTAAGTTACTTCAACCGTCTCGGTTGCAGTCTCCTCGACCGGAGTGCCCTCCGGATCGGTGCCACTAACGGTAACCGTGTTCTCCAAGGGGCTTGGCAGGTCGGCTTCGGTTACAACGTGGGTCGCCGTAAAGGTCAAGACCTCGCCTGCAGCAACCACGGTATCCGCCGGCGTTATATCGCCTAGAACGTTATCGATTACGCTGATTCCGCTAATCGTTGTGTCGCCTGTGTTCGTTATCGTGTACGTGTAGGTAACCGTGTCACCGATGTTAGCGCTTGCAACGTCGGCGACCTTCGTCACGCTGTAAGACGAGGTGTAAGTTACTTCAACCGTCTCGGTTGCAGTCTCCTCGACCGGAGTGCCCTCAGGATCGGTTCCCGTAACCGTTACCGTGTTTTCCAAGGGGCTTGGCAGGTCGGCTTCGGTTACAACGTGGGTTGCCGTGAAGGTCAAGACCTCGCCTGCAGCAACCACAGTATCCGCCGGCGTGATATCGCCTAGAACATTATCGATTACGCTGATTCCGCTAATCGTTGTGTCGCCTGTGTTCGTTATCGTGTACGTGTAGGTGATCGTGTCACCGATGTTAGCGCTTGTAACGTCGGCGACCTTTGTCACGCTGTAAGACGAGGTGTAAGTTACTTCAACCGTCTCGTCTGCAGTCTCCTCGATCGGAGTTCCCTGAGAGTCGGTACCACTAACGGTAACCGTGTTCTCCAAGGGTCTTGGCAGATCGGCTTCGGTTACGACGTGGGTTGCCGTGAAGGTCAGAACCTCGCCTGCAGCAACCACAGTATCCGCTGGCGTGATATCGCCTAGAACGTTATCGATTACACTGATTTCGCCAATCGTAGTGTCGCCAGTGTTCGTTATCGTGTACGTGTAGGTGATAGTGTCACCGATGTTCGCGCTATCGACGTCCGCTGCCTTCGTCACGCTGTACGATGATGAGAAGGTCAGATCGACCGACGCATCGTCCTCCCTGGTATATGTCTCCCCTTGGGCGTCCTCGGCCACAACGGTCACTACGTTGACCAAAGGTCCTGGCAGGTCTTCCTCGGTTACCGTATAGGACTTGCTGAAGATGGTGCTCTCGCCTGCGGGTATTACGGTTGGCCCGATCTCCAACGTCCCTGCGACATTATCCTCTATGCTGGTTATTGTGAGAGGAACATTTCCTATGTTATCCACGATATACGTGTAGGTGAGAACATCCCCCGGCCTCGCAGGCCCGATCGGCGCCTCCTTGGTCACTGTAAAGTCGCCGGTGTATGTGAGGGTCACCTCGGCTGTGTCGGTGGCAGGTCCGACGGCATTGCCGGTCCGGGCCTCCTTTGCGGTCACTGTGACGATATTCACCAAGGGGCCTGGAAGGTCAGCCTCGAGAACCCGATATCCGCCTGTCGCGGTGATGCTCTCCCCAGGGGCAATGGTCGTTGCCGAAAGGACGATGTTATCCACCTTGTCATCATCGATTACCACATCCACCAAGGTTATGGTCCCTGTGTTCCTGATCTCATAGGTGTAGGTGACAAGCTCCCCAACGCTTGCCTCATCAACAGAGGGGGTCTTGACGACCTCGATCCCCGATGTGTAGGTGACGTCTACAACAAGCTGACAGGTTATCGTGCGGAAGGGGTTCTCCGCTCCGGGGGCAACATCCCTGTAGTCCTTTGTCAGCCTGAGGCCAACCGTATGCTCTTCCGGCATATAGTCGGACCAGTCTATTATTACCTCCGAACCGCTCGCGCCGGATATTGGCACGCCATCGACGCTCCACTCGTAGATTAGCGTTCCAGTGGTGCCACCGTTATAGCTGTAGGTTGCAACCTCCTCAGCTTGTGCGCTTATCGGCCCATCTATGCCGCAGACTGGAAGGGAATATACCATCAGTGTGGCCGTCGTCTCGGCCACGCACCCTCCTTCCACTGTCCTAAGCAGCTGAGAGATCACTACGCTCTTCGACCCTTCCTCCTGGGTGACTAATGGCGCGGTGAATGTGAAGATCCGGGCGGATCCAGATGCAATGACCGTCCCATCCACCTCCGCCGACCATTCATATAGGTAGTTACCTATAGGAGCCTGAAGGGTAACCGTATCCCCCGATGTCACCAGCCCAGTTAAGCTCGACACGGGCACGGCCTGTGCCCAGCCTAAGCAAGCCAGCACAATGAGGGCAATCAATACTAGGGATTTCAAGGTACTTGACACTGCTTCTCACCTCATGGGGAGATATCTGCCTCTTTTGATGATAAGATTCCCTTGGCGGGAAAGATAAGTTTCTGACACAAATCCCAATCCCCGCCGAGCAACCTTTGGCCCCTTCCATCGCCGAGGCCTTTGTTCATCATCATCATCGTGGATTCCGATTCCATACATCTTTTGGTACTTTTTCGCATGATAACTATTTAACCTTTTGCGTATATCGATATGCAGTAAGTAAGATGATAAAATATCAGCAGCATTATATGTAGAATGATCTTGAAGGTTATCAACGATACATACAAAAATATATTATATACAAAATAGTCCACCCGAATCCAAACCCCGTTCGGCCGCCCCGAATGATGGGAGGCACATCTCGCATAACTATATCTATTATTAACGCGTAAGATACTGAATAATGAGAAGAGGATATCGTTTGGATATCCGGCATCTATTAAAAAATTTATGAGGTGATGTTGATTATGAGAAATAGTATACTGCTTCTTCTCGCAGGCATCTCCCTCTTGATCTTCGGGGGATTCCTGGCCGCTGGGGAGAATGCTGTGCTAAATGTGATCATCGATGTTGGCCTTGATCAATCCGCGGAGGGATTGAGCGCTTCGGAGAGAGAGGCCCTGGAGAAGAATACCACAATCGATCTTCTCAACGCTTTGGACCCACATGACCTCAACGTCACCGTCTTCGCCACTGGCGAGGCCTCCCAGGCGTATCCCCTCTACTTGACGAAGGTAGGATCACGCCCAAATCACGAGATGGGCGTAGCCGGGATGAGCACCGATGAGCCATGGGTATCGCCAGGGGAGCTGGAGTCCCGGCTCTACAAGGCCAAGAGGGATGTTGAGTCGAACTACATCTGCGGAGGAAAGCAGATCAAGGTCGAGGGCTACAAGCCACAAAAGGGCTCCTTGAACCAGACGGTGTACGGCGTTGTGATGGGGCTTGGGATCGGCTACCTGGTCGACGACTCGGGCAATCAGACAGGATGGCCCATACCTGTTGGCGAAGGCCTCTACTCGCTTCCGGTAAGCTCGATGGATCGGGAGGGGACCTGGCTCGTGCTCTCTGACCGAAACGCAGCAGAGGCCGGCCTCGAAGGCTCCGAGTGGCGCGATCTCCTGGCGGAGAGCCTCAACAGCTCCATGGAATCGGGAACCCCGATGGTTGCAGTCTTCACCAACTACGTCTCCGGCTCCGGCGAGTACCTTGACGCCTATAGAGGCTTCGTTGACTACGCCGCCAGCCAGAACGCGACCTTCGTGACCTGCAAGCAGCTGGTGGCGATGTCTATTGAAGCATTAGCTGCCACAGAAGAGCCTGCAGCTATCGAGACCCCTGCCGAAGAGATCCCAGCCGAAGAGACACCAGCTGCCGAGCCCGTGGCCTGAGGGGCTCTCTCGCCATTTTTTATCTCGACAAAGGCACCCATCTGGGGCCGTTGGCGAAGGTGAGGTGGCACTATCGATCTTCCACCCGCACCTAAGAGGCGACAAACGTAGGCCCTTCGCCGTCCGATCTGGGAAGATATGGGGGGTGGCGAGGATGCGTTATTTGCGCTCTTTAGCCCCCTTTTATGCTCTATAGCTGAATCCTGATCCCAAAGAGGCTCTCGAACCTGTCGTACTTGGACCTGGCGCGATAGAGGTTCTGCCGGGTGAAGGGCCTTCCTTCCTCGCAGGCCAGCATATCCCTAATCTCAGCCGAGGTGAAGACCGCCTCCAGCTGTTCGCGAGGGAGGGTGGAGACCTGGGCGGGCCCCGCCTCCACGACCTCCACCACCCCATCATCCAGCCAGTTCCAAGATCGATCGTAACGGAGGAGAAGGTGGATCCCGCACTCGTTGCAGCGCGCGGCCACGAGCCAGCCCTGCGAGTCCTGATAGAATGCGAGGCTATGTAGCTCTCCTTCCTCGCAGCGAGAGCAGAAGCCGGCGAACACCTCCTCTACATTCAGCGGATCTTGCCTTCCCGCCTCCGATATCAAGGCGAGGCCATCCAGGGAAAGCCGGGACTTTCCCGCGGTCCGCCCCTCAGGAGAGGACATCGTCCATGGAATAGATACCGGGGCTTGCATCTGCAACCCAGATCGCAGCCCTGATCGCTCCCCTCGCAAAGGCGGCCCGGCTGTGGGCTTGATGCTTGATCTCCAGGCGTTCGCCAGGCCCCGCGAAGAGGACGGTATGATCTCCAACTATATCCCCAGCTCTCACGGCATGGACGCCGATCTCCCTCCCGCGAGGGCCTGAGTTTGGGCCCTCTCGGCCGTAGACGACCTCGTCGATCCCCATCGCTTTCTGGAGTATCTTCACAGCCTTGTCAGCGGTGCCGCTTGGAGCATCCTTCTTCTGGTTGTGATGGGCCTCGATCAACTCCACGTCGTAGTCCCTAAGCGCAAGAGCTGAGAATTCGAGCAATCGCCAGAATAGGTTGACGCCGATGCTGAAGTTGGGGGAGATAACTGCGGCAACCCGCCCCGAGATGGCCTCGATCATGCTCTCTCGCTCTTCAGGGGAGAGACCAGTAGTCCCTATGACGAGATCGATTCCAAGCTCAGCTGCTTTCTTAGCGGTCGCAAGAGTGGCGGCAGGGGTCGTGAAGTCTATCAAGACATCCGGCCTCTTTTTCACGAGGACTTCCCCCATATCCGCCGCGTGAGATACGACTACGCCATCGAAGAGCGGCTCGCCGATGTCCATCAGGTCGAAGGCCGAGTTCAGCTCCAGAAGCGGGGAACTCCTCACCTCTTCGAGTATCAGCCGACCCATCCGGCCTCTGCACCCAACGACTGCCACCCTCACCGTCATGTGAACTCGCCCAGCCGATCGAGCATCTCGCTTAGAACCCTCTCCTTATCCCTGGACATGTCGGCCAACGGCAGCCTCAGAGGGCCTGCAGCAAGCCCCATCAGCCGATATGCGGTCTTGACCGGTATGGGATTGGTATCCAAGAACATGGCCCGTACAAGGGGAGAGAGCTCGTAGTGGAGGCTTCTTGCCTTCTCCAGGTCTCCCTGAAGGGCCGCGTCGACCATCTCCACGGTCTTTCTGGGGGCTACATTGGCCACGACCGAGATGACGCCCATTGCGCCAATGGAGATCGCAGGAAGCGTGATGTCATCGTCACCGGAGAGAAGAATGAAATCCAGTTCCGCCGTCATCTCCAGTATCCTTGAGATCTGCGGGAGGCTTCCGCTCGCCTCCTTTATGGCCGCGATATTATCGAGCGCTGCAAGCTCCGCCACGACCTCCGGCTTCATATCGATCCCTGTGCGCTTGGGCACGTTGTAGAGGATCACGGGGATATCGCAGCTCTGGGCAACCTTTGAAAAATGCCGAATCAATCCCCGGTCGTTGGGCTTGTTATAGTAAGGAGTTATTAGAAGAGCGGCATCAGCCCCTGCGTCTGCTGCGTATTTTGTGAGCTCAATAGCCTCTGCCGTGCTGTTGGAGCCGGTGCCGGCGATCACGGGCACCTTGGAGGAGTCAACTGCAATCTCAACTACTCGATTGTGCTCCTTGAACGTCAACGTGGCCGACTCCCCCGTGGTTCCACAGGGGACTATGCCCGATATCCCCGTCTCCCCTAGAAGCTCGATATTCGCGCGCAGGCCTTCCTCGTCTAGCTCATGGTTATCCTTAAAGGGAGTTATTATGGCGGGCAGCACGCCTCTAAACATCCCTCTCAACCTCTCTTCTTCGAGATACTTTCTGCTCGACCACCCTTGTCACATACCCTGCGACGCGATTTCTTATGGTCTTGTTTTTTATGTTGGTGAACTCGCCAACTCTGGCCTTGTTCTCGTCAAAATCAGTGCTAAATGCACCATCGTGCGTTCTCATCAGTTCATGAGCGAAATTCTTTATATAACTCGGCTTGACACATCCCATGACAGACACCCCATACGGACCAGCAGAGCTACTATTAACCAACGGATTTATATCTTCCGATCATCCGGCCAGCCGGGCTATATCTATTGCCATCGATGCTACAACGGATGCGCTCTCTCCAAGCAGCCTCACCATAGGCTCCTTCCCATAGCCCCCGGGATCCCAGACCACCTGGGGCACCCGGCCGCAAGCCTCGATCGCCTTTGCCGTCCCCCAGCTCATAGTCCTCATGCCCGTTGGCTCCTCGCTCCGATCGAAGGAGGATATGCATAGCTCGAGGTCGGTGCAGGCACGAAGGACTGCCTTGCTCAACCTGATGTTCATCGCCGATCTGATCCCGGAATCGAACCCAATAGCCGCCAGTATCACGCGCGCTATGTGGCTGCTCGCACCGAACCGGATAGGTCCGGTCTGCTTGACCAACCTTCCGGAGCGGACAAGCCTCCCCGAGACTGCTGCCACATCCAAGGCCGAGACGGCCATCGATGTTCCCATGCCGATGTTGCTTCCAACCTCTGGGATGAGATTATGAAGCGCAGGCTCTGCCAAGAGCAATTCTACCGCCTGGTCCATCTCGCAAAGGATCCGAAAACGCTGTGCCTCATCCCTGAGAACTCCCAATTGATCGACAGGCGAGGCTCCCTCGCCCAAGGGGCGGCTCCAGCCGATCGCCTCCACAGCGAATGATTTGGCAGCCGAAACGGCGTGGGGAAGGGGATAGCCCTTTGCGAGAAGGGCGAGAAGGGCTGAAGAGAAGGTGCAACCTACGCCGTGATCGCCGCCCTTCACCCTCTTCCCCTCCAGTATATGGACATCCTCGCCATGCAATAGAAGATCCTGGCATTGGAGATGCCCCCCTGTTACGACGACGTTGCTTGCTCCAAGCTCCAGTATCGCTCTTCCTGCGGCAAGCGCGCCCTCGGTATCCAAAACATCGATCCCGCTCAAGGCCTGGGCCTCGAATATGTTCGGGGTGACCACGTAGGCGAGGGGAAGAAGCTCCTCCGCGAGGGCTTTCTCCGCCCCCCGATCCAGCAGGCGGCCTCCGGCCTGCGCCTCGATCACCGGATCGAGCACCAGGGATAGATCGTGCCCCTTTACGGCCTCCGCCACGATGGAGACGACCTCTGCCGAGTGCAACATGCCTGTTTTTGCCCAGGATATAGGCAGATCATCGAGCACTGCCTCAATCTGGGCCGATATCGCCTCCGGGCTCACGGGAAAGACATGCTTTACGCCGGTCGTGTTCTGGGCGGTGATCGCGGTTACGACCGAGGCCCCGTGGACCCCCAGTGCGGAAAACGTCTTGATATCCGCCTGAATCCCCGCCGCGCCCCCGGAGTCGGATCCCCCAATCGTTAAGACTGCCCGATGCATTCGCTGATCATCTCGATGTCCTATCATCAACCCTCTCTTGCTCGAAGCTTCGCTTCGATGATCAGATCGGGGGAGAGGTTATACTTCGTGGCGTGCTTGATGGCCTTCCTGTAGAGCCCGGCCTCCATGAATGCCTGAAAGGCAGCGAGAGCAGCTTCTTCCTTGAGATCGTCTGGAAGATCGAAGTCCTCGGCGATCCTCGCCGCGTTCTTTATCAGGCCGAAATCCATGCTCTTGTGGAAGGCCTTCATCGCGGCCTCCCTGACCATCTCCTGCGGCAGGTTGTACTCCTTGGCGTACTTGGCAGCGGCGCTGTACTGCTCGCTCTCCAGCTTCCTCTGGAAGGACCTGGAGGCCGCCTCTCTCACCCTCTCCTCGGGTAGATGATACGACCTGCCAAGCTCTGCAGCCACCGAGTACTGGCCCAGCTTGATACACTCAGCGAAGGCCGCCTCGACGTATTTGCCAATCATATCATGGGGCAAGGAATGATCCTCTCGGATCTTGAAAGCCTCCTTGTAGCGCCCCTCGACCATCTTCTCGCCGAATCGCTTGATAGCGTCGGAAAATGCCTCCTCAACCATAGAACCTCATCTCCAAGGGTTGGGCTCGAGCTAGTAAGTTCCCTCTGCGCTCCTCAGATTGGCCACGAAGGCATACTGAGTTGTGGTTGGAAGGATCCTCCTTAGAGCCCTTACATCTGGCATGTAGATAATCATGAAATCCCTCTTAGGCCTCTTTTGATTCAGCAGATTGCTGATGGCGATGCATTCCATCTCCCCCTGAACCCTGCAGGCTCCGCTGCCGAAGTCGGGAGACATCTCTATCAAAATGGGGAGCTTGAGGCGGGGCCACATGAATCGCGGAAGGGCCTGAGATATCGTCTCCAGCTCGGGCTTATCCATGACGTAGAAGGCATTGTCCTTGCCCCTCACGCCTGGCTTCTCTTCCGCCAGAAGCTCGCTTAGCATACGGCGCCTGCTCGGGAGATGTTGATTGAGGGTCTGGATCGTCTTAACCAGTATCTTCGTATCCGCTGGTGCAACCATCACTTGTACTTTAGGCCCTGAGGGAACTTAAAGCTAACCGTTTTCCGCTCCATCGAGGGTGTGCTGGACGGCGTTCCTCATCAAGTTGAGGCAGCTCCTGGCAGACTTCGCCACCTGCACCCGATCCTCGCTCCGGCAGTATATGCCGAGCCTCCAGTTGGCACGATGAGCCCTCTCGAGGATGTTTACAAGCGGCGAGACCTCGCGCAATGGCACGATCCGGCCATTGATCAGGGTTGGAAAGCCACCCTCGGGCACATCCGGCATGGGTGGGTTGTCGACGAGGACATATCGTGGATCGAGGCCAGCATCATCGGCGATCTCTCGGGCGATCCACCGCTCGCCCCATCCGACGGTTGGGTGATCCAGAGACTCTCGACCTACGTAGATCGCTCGCTTGAAGAGATGGCGGCTCTTTATCCTAATCGCCATCTCCCGAGGAAAACCGCCTGCCTGGAACAACGCCGTGAAGAGCCCATCGTCGTCCATCCCCCTTATGGCTGCAGCCGGGATCCCTCCTTCCTCGATCATCTGCCTGATGCCCTCTCTTATCATCGCCTCGGAGATCCTGCAAACATGATGGAAGTAAACCGTTGGGTACATGAGCAGGCGCGAAACCAGGAGCGATTCGGCAGCCTTCAACCCACCTTCCTCAACCACCATCCTTCCCCTGTGCATCTTCATCTTGGTGAGGAGCCTCAGGTGGTCGAAGACGCCATAGGCAACGCCTGTGTAATGGGCGTCCCGAATCAGGTAGTCCATGCGGTCGACGTCTATCTCGCCGTTCACCACCCGGCCTAGCTCGGCCTCGCCCCGAATCAACGCCTGCAGCTCCTGTGGCCCAATATCTGCCCCCTCCAAGACCGATCGAATCTCCTCCCCCTTTAGGAGATCGATGATCGACTCGTGACCTTGCCGGAGATACGCCGATAGGACTGCCTCGGTCGCGTGGGAGAAGGGGCCGTGCCCAATATCGTGCAGGAGGGCTGCTGCGCAGATCCTCTGCCTATCCCCTCCATCGAGCCCCAGGTGGCCCGCCATGATTGAAGCCAGATGATAGGTTCCCAGGCTGTGCTCGAACCGGCTGTGGCTGGCTCCTGGATAGACGAGGTTTGCGAGGCCCAGCTGTCTGATCCAGCGCAGCCTTTGCATCTGGGGGGTGGATAGAAGATCGAGGGCGAGCGAATCGAGCCTGACGTATCCGTGAATGGGGTCTCGAATCTCCTTATCTGCCGACGCCTCCGCGCGCATATCCGCCTGCAGTTAAGCTCCTGCCTAATAGATCCATCCCTTGGTGAACTATATATAAATGGTCTATCATAGATGCCTATGATGCATCGAACCCTTGCCATCCTCCTCCTCGCGCTCCTATTGAGCATGCAGGGAGAAGGCACCATCACCGGCGCCTGGGATATCCGCCTCGATATCCAGGGGGGAGAAGGCCCATTCTCCCAGGGCTTCAAGCTGGCGCTTAACGAGAGAGAGGACGCGATATCCGGCACATGCCAGGTGGAGGTCCCAGAGATTTGGACAGGCCATGTGATGGGAGAAGCTCCCGACCTCACCTTCGATCTCATGGCCGTTGCCTATCGCACTCCTGCCATCATGATCAGGCTCTACGGTCAGGCAGACGACGACCTCATGGAGGGAAGGTTCGTTGCCGCCGACTCGCTCGGCGGGTCCTGGTATGGGAGCTTCATCGGAAGGATGCTGAGCGATGATCCCGCTTTCCTTTTCCAAGGAGGAGCCGATGAGGAAGGAGGCAGCGATGTGGTAACGTCCGGGACGAGCGAGGTCCGGACGGTTCCGGCCGTTCAGGACAGCCATGTGGCTTCGGAGAGCAGGTTTTACCCAATCCACTACACCAGGGATACCGTATACCCCCGGCCGGTCTTATGATCGGAATAAAAAAAGAGATGCCGAAACCCGATTAGGTTCCGGCCTTATTCGGCCTCGCCCACTATATCCTCACCCGGCGCCTTCCTAGTCACCGTCTCGAGCTTGCAAACGTCCTCGCAAACGATGGTGTCCTGCTCCTGATACTTGGTGTAGGGGTTCTCGGGAATCGTCACATCCAAGTCCATGGCCTGAGCCATGATCTCCACCTCATCGAGCATCTTGAGGGGGGACCCAATGGCGTTTCTGCCGTCCATTATGTTTCGCCGGCAGAAGGGGCAATTGCTGGAGATGATTTCCGCGCCGGTCTCTTCTGCATCCCTGACCCTCTGGGACCCCATGTCGAGGGCGAGATCGGGAATTCCCGCCTTGACGCCGCCTCCGGCGCCGCAGCACCTCTGGAACTCGCGGCTTCTGACCATATCCACCAATTGAATGCCTGGTATGGCCGTGAGCACATCCCTTGGCGCCTCGAAGGCCCAGTCCCTCCCGTAATTGTGCATCATATGACGCCCGCTGTGACAGGAGTCGTGGAAGGTGACCTTGTAGTTGATGGGCCGCTTGTACTCGACCTCGCCGTTTCGTATCTTCTCTCGCAGGTAGACGGAGAGGGGTACGTTCTTGTAGGGGATGTAGCCCTCGTACCAGCGGGGCCAGTCGATTGAAGCAGTTCTCAGACATCCGGCGCAGGCATAGAGCACCGTCTCAATCCCGCGGTCCTTGATGGCGTCGACGTTGTGAACGGCGTTCTCCTTCATCACTTCCCTTTGGCCGGTCCTGACCATGGCAGATGCGCAGCACCACTCGTCCTTGCCTAGCATGCAGAAATCGATGTCCAGGGCATTGAGCACCCTCACCGTAGCGACAGCCAAGGCCTGCTGCCTGTAGGCAGCTGTGCACCCGGCGAAGTAGGCGACCTTTCCCGATTCATCCACCTTTGCGTCCTTTGGCACCCAGCAAAGCCTGTCCTCTTGCTTGGCCTGGTAGGGATTTCGATCAGCCCTGACGAGCTTTGGGAAGAACGACTGCTTGCCGTAGGGGCCGTTTCCCCTGGCAACAAGGTTCGGCCTTATGGCCTCCCATAGCTCCACCGTCTTAATTGCCGCCTCGCATACGTTCCCGCAGATGCCGCACGTGCTGCAATAGTAGCTGTCCTCGGTGTACTTGTCCATCTCCCCCTCAGTGAGGGGCTTTGGGCCGAAGAGCTTGGCCTTTAAGCCGTACTGGCTGTCGAGAAGCTCCCTAAGCTTTGCGATCTTGTACATGGGAGTGATCTCGGGCCGATCAGGCCGTACAGCATAGGTGGGGCACCAGTTCATGCACTCCCTGCAGCGAACGCAACCGTTCAGCTCCAGGAGTTGCGTGGACATGAGATACCCTGAGATGAGCGGCTTTTCTTTATTGTCTGCCAATTTATTCGCCCCCTCTGTTTGCTAGAATCGTCAGCGGTGCGGCAATCACGTGGATATACCTGCTCCAGGGAAGGATGAATGCGAAGAGGGCAAGGGCAAGCACCGTGTGGATCAATGCGAAATGGGGCGCATATATGGGATTCGCGAAGACATCACCCACCAAGAATGCATTTCCTCGTATCCACTCGGCATAGAAACCGGTGATAGTTATGAGGAATACGCCGCCGATAAGGATCACATCATAGCTCGTGGTATTGTCCCTAACATCCTTCAAGAGAACCCTTCTTAAAACGGAGATGGTGCTCCCGAAGAGCAGAAGGTAGCCGAAGATATCGAAGGGCAGCTGCATAGCATCCTTCACCATCTCTGCCTGAGGAGTAAGCCCTAATAGGTCATAGTGCTCGATTATATCCATGAAGAGACCCAGGCCGGATAGCGCAGCCAGGGCCAGGAACCCATAGAAGATGGTCATGTGCATGATCCATCTAGTGGGGCTTCTGCGCAGAGTCCTCCTAAGGAGGAGTACATCCAATATAAGTGTTCTTATAAATACCCATATGCCGTCCTTGAACGCCTCGTGAATCCATGTGGCAACGAAGAGCCAGAAGCTATGCCTCAGCTCGTCCTGATAGCCAGTGGACCCGATGCCCCACCTCTTGAAGTTGAAGTAGAGACCGCAGATCCAGATCGCCAAGACGACAACCGTCAGGGCAATCACGATCAAGAAAGTTAGGCCCAATGTGTAAAACGCCATCTCATTTCCTCCTACGCCGAATCAGTGCCGATGTATCGACCTGCCGTTACCGTCATCTGGGAACAAGTTACAAGCGAACTAATACTTAAACATTGCCACCTCTTGATAAAAACAATACATTCTAAAAATAAAAGAATGGCGGGGATTCAGAGATGCAGCCTCGATCCATCCGGGAAGAACGCCCGGCTTTTCGAGAAGAAGCTCTCATGTCCAGGCGGCTGTAGCCTTGCCAGGCCCCCACCAGAGGCCTGGCCTCCTCCTCCCGGGCATGCGGGGCTCGGGATGAGGGCCCTTGGGCAGGCCCCAGTCATCGCCAAATCCAATCGGGGGAGAGTCGATATCATAAGGCATTGCTATTTCGAACATGCTATCATCCTCCATTATGGGAGATTCCATTCACTCGTTTCGAGATCTTCACCGATCATCAACGTATTGCCGGCAGTCTTTCGGCATTTGACGAATATAAGCCTTGCGGTCGATGGTATTCTTCCACGATTGAGTTGAGGGAGCTTCTTCCTTATAAGACGCTCCTTAAAACGGTCTGGCCGGGGTGTAGGCAGCTGAAGTCAAACGACGGCGGCGAACCACGCAAGCTGCGGGGTACCACGTCCTATGATCAACGGATATCGGCTTGGATTGGTTTCAAATTTCAGCCTCTGATTGTGTGAGCGCCGCGGTTACTGGGAAGACCCCTGTCGTTGTTTCCTCGAATCTATTCTCAAAATTTAATATTGTGATGCATAGAACCTCGTTTGTCCTCGGATCCACTCTGATTAAGATATCTCCGCCAACCTCTTTGGATATCGCCTCTCTTGGATCTCCTATCGAGATATCCAGTACTATCCCCTTCTTTATCAAAAAACAACCTCAGTCTCTTTTCCATGCCATCTCGCTCCCTTCAATCCTATCTGTTATCTTGACAATGTCACATTGTTTATAAATATGAGTCGGCGGATATTGGTATATTTCGATTAAAATATTCCAAGCTAAAACGCCGCACGTTATCGATTTGGCAGATAATATGACAATGTCAAGTTATGTATGAGGTGCTAATAAAGCAATCGCCATTAAAAAGTTTTATAACTATACATAGATAGTTTCCATTATAAAACCCATTATAATATTTATAAAACAGCAATACATTCGAATCGTATAAACTTCGTTTGATTATTTCAGGACTCATTAGAGCCTCTCTTATCCTTTCTAAATTACCATTGAGCTCAGGATGTGCTTTCAAGATATGGTCCTATGCCTCATTGGATAGACTTATTTCCCTGCCAAATATATCTCTAAACTTCATGATTTGTGTGCAACACAACTGCCTATGATGATAACTTTTCCCGTTGATTCTTCTTGATCGGCCAGGTAACATTCACCAGTAAAGGCAGATGCTGTGGTTTCCATGTTCGATAATTCATTGCAGATTGACTACCCGGTCGAGCCAACATATCGTCCCCTCAAGCCCAGCATATCGAAGGCCCCTCTAAGCTGTCTTACGCTCATCTGGGATGGCGCAGTCGGCATGGAGACGTAACCATAGGTGAGAATGGAGCCGTATACCGGCGCCATGATGCGAAGATGTCGCCCAACCGCTCCCATCCCCAGGACCGAGAGGGGAATTGCGCTCTTTAGAAGGAGGCGAAGCAGCATCAGAGACTCCTCTAGCGTCGAGGGCGTGACCGCGAGCTTTCCAGCTGCAGCGCCTGATTGGATCATATCATCGACTATGGAGAGAAGCTCGCCCTCCCCGGGCATCCCATCGAAGTCGTGGTAGGAGGCGAGGATAGGCGTCGAGATGGAGGAGATCAGCTTTCCTATATCAGCCCTCACCTCCAAGTCCAAAATATCGGCGAATGCCGAAGACCTGCGAAGAACCTCGATCCTCTCCGTCTCCTCTCCCCGAAAGGCACCCCCTTCCGAAAAGATCCTGCAGGTGGCGATTATGGGAAGCTCGGTCGTCTCCCGAAGCGTCCTAAGCGACTCCAGCGGATCGCTTGGCAAGAGGTCGAGCCTTGCCTCCAGCATATCCGCCCCCATGCCCTCCGCCATGGTCGCCTCGGCTGCAAGATCTCCCTGCAAGACCGCAACAATTGCAGGCGTTGGGAGGTTGAGATCCCCAAGCCTTGATCTCTTCATAGCTAATGTCATCTTTCTATGATGCTCTCATCGATGCTCATCCCGAAATGGCGACCTCCGCCCTCCAGGTAGAGCTTTACCCGATCCCCGGGTTTGAGATCCGTTATGGATATGGGCCCATCCTCTCCCACCAACTTGATCGTCTCTGCGTTCTGGAGGAGCGTGCTTGCATTCTGGCCTTCTACATCGGCCGTTACGAGCATCATTGGACGCTTCTCGATCTTGACCCTTCCAACGACAGCCGTCCTGGCTACCCCATCTCTATTGACCAAAGACACCTCATCCCCGCCCTTCAGCTCGGAGAGGTAGCGCGTCTTGTTTCCCACGCGGACATAGGCATGGACCGCACCTGCGTTCACCCGAAAGGGCCTAGCGGCAACATAGGGGCTCTCCTCGGCCTCGCTTTGAATCAGGAAGAATGCCCGAGACTGGGATCCGACGAGCATCCCCTCGCCGATTGTCATGAGGCTGCAGGTATCTACGCATACCCGATCACCCATGCCGACTGGCTTCACCTCCAGTATGTTGCCGATCGAGAGCTCCAATCGGGCCATCTCTGAGCGCTCCACCACGCCCTGGACCTTCTTGATCTCGCTTGGATTGACCGTCTCCAGGAGCACCCCATCCGCCCCCTGTTCGAGCGTGGTCAAGGCGACCTCCGCCTCATCCATCGATCCAACGCAGCTGATGATCTTGACATTGCTCCCCTGGAGGCCTGCGATCATATTCTCAAGGGGAATGACCTTCCAATCCTTGGCCGAGACGAGGAGATAGTCGAGGTGCCTTCCAAGCTCCACCGCAAGCATCTCATCGCTCTTGGACCTGATCTCCAAAAAGCCTGCAACCGGACCCTCGATGGTCTTCGCAAGGCCGATCTCCGCCGACGTGTTGAGATCCGCTGGAAGGGAGGAGGCAGCCCAGACTTTCTGGCCGATGATGAGAATATCCTCCGATCCCCGGGATGACCCGAAGCAGGCCACGCGAAGGTCTCCAAGCTCCCTTACCAGGTCCACATAAGACCGGTCGACCACGACGCAGTCGAAGCCGGACTCCAGCGCGGTCGTGATCAGGGGTTTGATCTCCTCCCAGGAGCCATCGCAGGCCATGAGCCACTTCTCCTTCATGGGCGCCAATCTTATCGCTATGATTACAAATCCCTTTTGGAGGGATGCTTGAAACGGGTCGTCTGGCCGATCCTGCGCTATCCTCGAAATCGATAGAAGGCCCCTCTAAGGCAGCAATCCCCGACAATTCGAGCCTAGGCGTCCTCCAGCCGGTAGCTTCTCACAAACCCGAGATCCTCATCGAGCTCGATTACGATGGGGATTCCGGTTGGAATGTCCATGCGAACGATATCGGCATCGGTTATGCCCTCCAGGTGCTTGACGAGAGCCCTCAAGCTGTTCCCATGGGCGACTATCAGCACTCGACGGCCCGACCTCACCTCGGGAGCGATATTCGCCTCCCAGAAGGGAATCACTCGCGCGAGGGCATCCTTGAGCGACTCCCCGCGAGGAAGGAGGGGGAGGTCCTTGTAGCGGCCGGAGGGGAGAAGCTCGGAATCGTCCGTTGAGAGGAGGGGGGGGCGTTCATTGAAGCCCCGGCGCCAACGCGCCACCTGATCCTCGCCAAAACGGCGTGCAACGTCGTCCCTGTTCTCCCCCTGGAGCGCGCCATAATGGCGCTCGTTAAGCTGCCAGGCTTTCTCGACAGGGATCCACATGAGGTCCATCTCCTCGAGCACGAGCCAGAGCGTCGCAATAGCCCTCTTGAGAAAGGAGGTGAAGGCGATATCGAAGGAGAAGCCTTCCCTCACGAGGATCCTCCCCGCCCGGCGGGCCTCCTCCTCGCCCTCGGCCGTTAGCTCGACGTCGATCCATCCGGTGAACCGCCTCTCCAGGTTGTAAAGGCTCTGGCCGTGGCGCAAGATGACCAGTTGAAAGGGGGGCATGCAGAGGATATGGTGGGCCCTTTTGCATATAACCTCAACCCAAGGTGCTGAGGGCGAGGGCAGGCAGCGACGTTCTCAGATAAAATGCTCCCCCGATTTCGCTCGGTGCGGGGATTGAACCCAAAAATATTTATATAATCTATGAATATTAAACCGAATATGGTAAATCTCATAAGAGGATTGTACTCCACTATACGCGAGGGATTATACCAGGATATAGCCTCTGCCATCCCTGCCGTTTTGAAGGAGGGAAGGGTGCTCGACGTGGGCACGGGAAAGGGCCGGCTTCCGATCAGGATCGCTCAAGAGAATCCCAACCTTGAGGTATACGGCGTTGATATCTCCAGCAAGGCGATCGAGGCAGCCGAGATCCAGACTCGCTCGGCCAAGCTTCCGGGAAAGATCCCCCGCTTCCAGGTGGGCGATATATCATCCCTCGCGTTTGAGGACGATTACTTCGATCTCGTTCTCAGCACTTACAGCCTTCATCACTGGCCAAGTCCTCTCGCCGGGCTAAACGAGATACATCGAGTGCTGAAGCCCAAAGGCCAGGCCTGGATCTACGACCACTGGGCCGACCCAACGCCTGAGGCAATGGCCGGCATAAGAAAGAGATTCGGCATGGCAAACTACATCTTTGCGAGGATGCACATGCACTTCGTACGCCACGGCATAACATCCAGGCAGGCCTCGCATATCCTCAAGGATCCGGCATTGCTCTTCGAAAATGGGACGGCAAAGGAGCATGACCTATCCTTGCTTCTCACTTTGAAGAAGGGTCCGATGAACCGACGCTGAAGAGCCACCATGGTCCAGGCCATGGGCCAGCCCACATTTCGAGACATTCTAGACTCCGATGGAATCGCTATATAAACGCTCAGAGGGACCGCAAATGTACGCGAAGTAACGGAAAATATTAGCGTTCATTAGCGTTCATTCGCGGTTAATGATATAAAAACCACTAATGCACACCAATGAACGCGAATCAGATTAAATATTCGAGTTCATTCGCGGTTAATGATATAAAAACCACTAATGCACACCAATGAACGCGAATCAGATTAATTATTAGCGTTCATTCGCGGTTAATGATATAAAAAACCACTAATGCACACTAATGAACGCGAATCAGATTAAATATTCGAGTTCATTCGCGGTTAATAATATAAAAGACCGCTAATGTACACTAATGAACGCGAATCCGATTAAATATTCGCCTTCATTTGCGGTCGACATAAAGAGAGATAACTTGCGCAAACGTGAATGTGGTTAGGCCTAACCTATCCCTGAAGAGGCATAGATATGGCCTGACTATTAGTCCTCATTCACGCCCGATCGCTTCCTTTCGTCGCAGTATGAGGTAGTTTCGCTTCTCTTCCGGTCGATTGAGAAGCGATGCCACCTGAAAGCCCCGCCGGTTCACGGCCTCAACGAGAACCGGAATAGACCCCTCCTGCCAACGGGCCGCCTCCTCCCCGCTGAGCCTTCCAACCTGCCACGGGATCTCCAGGGCGAGGAGATCCTGGTCCCACGAGATGGGCAGGCCGGACGTCAGGGGAACCTGATCCGCTGCCCAATTATCCTTCTCGCCCATAAGTTCCCACCTCATCAGTAGCCGGTGGGATCTCCTGTTCCCATGAACGGCCGTCCCCATTGGGCCGTAGAAGTCCTCGAGTACACGAACGCCCTTTGCCCCGCACTTCCGGAGATAGAGGTTTCCGTTCCTGCCCTCAAAGGGATCATAGGTGAAGCAAAGCATTTCCGCCCCCATCTCCAGGCTCTTCGCCTTAACAGCCTTCATCAGCTCAAAGCCCAGGCCCTGGGATTGCAGGGCAGGTGAGACCACGATCTGGTGCAGCCAGTGCAGCTCCCTATCCCTTGTATGGACAACGCGGGCGTAAGCCCGGATCCGAGGCCCTTCATATGCCAGAAGGGCATACCCCAGATCGATGGATGGCTCGACAAGACCGATCGACTCCGCCCGGAAGAGATGGCTCGGTACGATCTGGCCCTCGTAGCCCACCTCCTCCTGAATCTTGACGCACTGACCGATCTCCTCTATCGCCTCTTCCGGCTTTGAGGAGAGAGATCTGATATGAAACATGCTGGCCGATTGAATGCAGGAGATCGATTTAAGCTCTCCTGCCGGCATAGCGCCTGCCAGACATTGGAGGACGATTCCGGATCTTCGAAATTCTCCGGATGCGATATAGCGCATCCGCTCAACATAGCCAAATATTGGAGGCCGATTTCGCTATCATCCCCTTTAGCGACGGCGTGGTGCCAAGGGACTCGGATGCCGCGCCAATTGGCCAAAAGGGAATGGCCCCGGCCTGGACCGGCCGGGAAGGGAGGTGAAGGGATCGCTCGGATCATCCCCCATACAAGGCCATGCGCAAAGGCTCTTCCGCGCTTATCTCCCGCTGGTTGGCGGTCCGCAGCACGAAGCCCGGAGCGAGGGCGATCTCTTGTCCCCTCAATAGTGGGATGGAGTTGTCCTTATTGTCCATGCTCGCATCCCAGATCGTCGTCTATGTCGCAATATAATCCAGCGAAGTTCTGAGGGTCCCAGGTCACAGACATTCCATCCATTACCTGGAACACATCTCCTCTAATCTCCATGCAATCTGTCGTCCCGGCAGCGAAGAACGCCGCTAGGATGAATAGGACAATAAAAGGACAATATCGATCCTTCACTCTCTTACCAGGAGAAACTTAACTTTAAAGGATTATAAACATTGCTACAAACCTAAAAAGCAGAGGAAAGACTGCAAAAAAAAGGGGGCGCTTGCCCTACTCTTTCCTAAGCACCAGGAAGGCAACTGCCAAGAGGCCCGTCACGGCGAAGACTGCCTCGAATCCGGGTGCCTTCTCCTCGGCTGCCTCCTTTGCATCCTCGGCGCCACCCTCTACATCCCCAGCCGCATGCTCCGCGCCGGCCTCGACATCCCCGGCGCCAGCCTCGGCGGCACCCTCAGCGGCATGGCCGGTCTCTTCGGCAACATGCTCTGTGCCGGATGCTACGTCCTTGGCGCCGGCCTCGGCAGCGCCTCCGACATCCTCAGCGGCATGCTCTGTGCCGGATGCTACGTCCCCGGCGCCGGCCTCGGCAGCGCCTCCGACATCCTCAGCGGCATGCTCTGCGCCGGATGCTACATCCTCGGTGCCAGCTTCAACTGCATGTCCAGCTTCTTCAAGTACCTCGCCTGCGCAGCCCACCATCGGTGCCAGCATAATAGCCAGCGCGATGAACATGATGGTCATTATCTTCATATGAGACCTCCTACATACTCATTTGCCGCGAATAGAGAAGTCCTGCGGAGAATAGCGAACCGGATTGCCAGTTGCACATAAATAGGCACTCCTGTCGCACCTCATCCCTCCTTGCTCCACAGGTTCACACAGGGCCCCAACGCCCCCTCCCGGTTATATGCCTTTTGGTCGGTCAATTATTCCCCATAAAGGCAAGCAAAAGATGGCAAAACATGAAATCACATAAAAAAGAGGGGTGATCTGGAGGGCACGTTCAGCCCTCCAGGGTTTGTTCTTAGTTCTTCCTGCTAACCAAGTAGGCCACAGCCAGGATGCCAGTTATGGCGAAGAGTGCCTCGAATCCAGGCATTCCCTTCTCCTCAGCGGCAGCGGGCTCAGCAGCGGGCTCAGCAGCGGGCTCGCCTTCGGGCTCAGCGGCGGGCTCAACAACGGGCTCGGCAGCGGGCTCAGCGGCGGGCTCAGCGGCGGGCTCAGCAGCGGGCTCTTCACCTGCAGGGGTCACAGCGGGCACGACTGCCGGAGCAGCCTCGGCGCCCTCGATGATGGACTCCTTGTAGATGTAGAACCGCAGCGGGTTGTCCGCGCTTACATCGTTCTGGTCAGCGGTCAGGATGTGGATGCCCATCATCAAGGTTGTGTCCTTGTTCTTGGACAGCGTGACGGCATTGTCCTTGTTGTCCATGGTGATGCCGTCGGCAGAGACGGTGGCGATCCTCATCTTGTCGTACTCGGTGTCGACCTCCACATCGGTTGCGGTGTCGGATACCTGGAAGACTCCGTCGACTGTTGCTATGTCCTGGTCAGCGCCACGGAAGGCGTTCTTGAAGTGGACAGCAATGACTACGATGTCCTTGGTGTCTCCGATTGTCATCTTGTAGTGGAAGGTCTTGTCGGCCATGGTCGCCCCATCCTTGGAGGGCTGCACGACCTTCTGGGTCACGAACTGGCCGTCCTTGGTCAGCTCGACGAAGACCTTGTTGCCGTCGATATCGATGGCCTTGATCTTGACCTCGTATCCGTCCTTGAGCTGGAGCGGCTGGCCGCTTGTCAGT
>Ga0268277_1000933_pt1 | contig 21797 bp, 18 predicted proteins | sample saktaG_5_FD_190132 | JGI IMG/M metagenome (GOLD analysis project Ga0268277, IMG submission 190132) | Saline water microbial communities from Sakinaw Lake, British Columbia, Canada - sak_2010_1_5_50m | ecosystem: Environmental > Aquatic > Non-marine Saline and Alkaline > Saline ...
ATAAGGGTAAAACCGGCTTCTTTTTTCATATTCTCCTAAAATCCCTATGTAGGCTGTCCAAAAAACTCACTAAAGTTGTCATTTCGAGCGGAGCGAGAAATCTTATCATATTGAAAATACATCGGTTTTAGATTTCTCAGTCGTGAAAACTCCTTCGAAATGACAGAGTCCTCGGCCCGTTCGGGGAACGAGCGCTACATTGCCTATTTCGTAAAAAGTGCTGTTAGTCTTTGCTCACCATTTACATCCGCAATGGTTACCTTGAGAACTCTATCGCCACTTTCGCTCACCTGAACACCACTTTCATTAAAGGTAATATAGTTATTATACACCACAGTGTATGGGCCGAAATAGGGATCATTCGCTTCATTATTACCACCCTGTACATGAGTTTTAAACGTTGCCAGCGGGGTGGGGTTGGTCGGTTCCGCCATCAACTTTTTGTAGTCCGCCGTCATTTTTTCCATAACCTGCTCAATCGTAAAAGCATTTTGAACCCTGATGACCGGTTCCACGCTTCCTGTCATGCTCGTCCCCATAAATTGAACGAATATGAGACCGAGTATAGACGCAACAAGAATTGTAATAATAATCTCGACGAGGGTAAAACCTTTTTGATCCCGGCCTAACATAAAATACGCCTTCATGGTATAAACCCCGTGTTTTTTGTGATCACGATGGTTTCCGATTCTGACTCATTATATCTAACTATAATATTTATGTCATTAGCTGCTGGGAGAGTAGCCGGTGCATCGGTATAAGGTTTTCCCCAGGAATCAAATGAGACATACACAGCGTCACCGTTTGGGCTCAGGGTCATATCCTCTAAAGTTATTGTATCGGAACTCTCCCCAAGCACGGACATATACGTTAGAGAGGTATCATACTTGAAAAGTTTGTAAGTATTATTACCGTTGAAGTGAATTCCCCAGGCAACATCCGTGTTCATGGCCCGTGCCTGAGCATAGCGAAGATGGCCCTTTATTACTTCGGTCTGAGATGTCAGATTATAATCAGAGGTTGAATAAACGCCGGATATCGTGACAGCGGCGCCGATAATGCTAATGACCAGCAGAACTATAACAATTTCAATCATTGTAAAGCCGCGATCATGTTTGCCGGAATACTTCATTATTAAGATTCCTCACATTCGTTCGGAATGACCGGGAGCGCACCCGCAAGCCCCGCCTTGTAGGCGGGGTAAGGGGCGCAATATAAAAGGAATATATTATTCGCTTTGCTCATGAAACTGCGTTTTCCTTACCGGGAAGCTCCGCCCTGTGGGCGGGGAGCTTCACATTTCACCCTATTACGACACCCCCCTTTAGTAAAGGGGGGATGGGGAATTTCATGCAATTAAAATGTTTTAAAATTTCTCACTTGCTATAATACACATTATTACGTTATATAAATTTTGTTCTTTCTTCAAGGATCATTTGGAGATTATACGGCTCTTTTTGCTTAAAAATAATAATAAGGAATAGTGTTATGTTAGACAGATTAGAAATGAACGCCATTACCACGGATATATTACTACTGGACATTGTGGGTTTTTCCACACTGTCGAATCGTGACCAATTCATTAGCGCCATAATAATTAATAACAAAATTCGCGAATCCATTGAGACACTCGGCATCCAGGCATTCCTCAAACCGGGCAAAGTTGTCAACGGATTAATATCAACAGGAGACGGATTTTTTATAATTATTGATCCGGCAATATCCGGTTATGGATCATTCTTTGCTCTCTCTCTGAGAAATTATTTCCTGATGGAGAGTGACCTTTATCATGGTATCAGAATAGCGGTTCACTACGGTTCCACTATTCCATTTATTGATGTTACTGAAAGAAAAAACTTCGTTGGTGACGGCATAAATGACTGCTCCAGACTACTGGGGAATACAAAGATTGGTAAAAAAGCATTTAAGTATTCCGGTGACGGTAACTCTGTCATCATCTCCAGAGAATGCTGGGAACATTTTATTAAAGTCTTTCCTTTAGACAGTATAAGTGATTTTATTGATATGATTGATTTTAAGTACTCTAATGAATACAGATTTAAAGATAAGCTGGATAAACCTCATTATGTTCGTTTTATCGAGAGTTCACGTCATATAGGATTATTTCCACCCAGGCCACCTGATAAAGACAAAAAAGAACCTACCCCTAATCAGTGACAGTCTCGTAAAAAGTCATAAACTGTACCAGTTGTCATCCTGAACTCGTTTCAGGATCTCTTGTGATTCTAAACAAGATTCTGAAATAAATTCAGAATGACAAGAGTAGCTGCTGAAATCCTGAAACAAGTTCAGGACATGATTCAGGGTGACAAAATCCGGCTCTTTACGAAGCCATCAATCAGTGAACCCTGTAATTTCCCAATGGCCGGATGCTTCATCCGAGGGTAGAGTTCTGGTCACATTTGCTTTTCTGCTATGTTCATCGGAACTGATCTGATAATTTCCATCACTGCCGGTTACTGTAAAATGTCTCAAGTCAGATATGATAGCAACATCAATATCGATATACTCTGAAGGATCTGTATCTGGAGAATCAACTCTCCACTTTGCCCAGGCCAGTTTTTCCCTTGCATTCAATTCAGCAACCGCACTTTTCAGGGTTGCTTCCGCTGCGTCTTCAGGAAGTCCAAAATACCTCGGGATCGCCACCGCTATCAGAATAGTCAGGATGATGAGAACCGCGGCAATCTCAATGAGGGTAAAACCTTTTTGATTCCTTATATGCATTTTTCCACACTTTAACAAAAATAGGGAGGGAAATATCTATTCCCCTCCCTATTTCCCCGAAGGAACAACTTAATCTTTACACCACCAATATTATCATAAAAGAGTCAGCGACCCTTTATTTTAAATCTATAACTCAACTTCTCTTAATTGCTGTTACGGCGTAAAAGTTATGTTAGTAGTATCCCAGGCTCCAGGTTGAGAAACCGTCGCTCCCACCCTCGCTAATGTCGCCGTCATATTGAAATTATTTGATCTGATAATAGCCGTCCCGCTAGCTGGTAAATCGCTAGCTGAAAAATCACCGAATGGATAAACACCGTCGACCGCTGGACCTATTACCTTTGCAGGATTATCGAGATCGGCCAAAGTTAGCGGGGCACCATCTACATCTCCCCTTGTTTTATACTTTGACCACATCAAATTATCCCTGGACACCAGCTCGGCAATTGCCTGTCTCAGCGCTGACTTTGCTGCATCTTCCTGGAGATCAAAATATTTCGGGATGGCCACCGCTGCAAGTATACCCAGAATGATCAGAACCGCTATGATTTCAATTAGCGTAAAACCTTTCTGGTTTTTTAAGGGATTTTTCTTTTTCATTTCACTCCTTTCACATATCTTAGATAATTTATCAAGCCTGCGTGTTATTTTTTATATGCACCTTACATGCCACTTTTTAAACTTTTTACGAACAAACGTGACTTACAATGCAATTACAAATAGTTAGCCATTTCTTGCAACTATTTAGTTTTTTTAGTTATTTGCAAAAACCTACAAGAATCGTAGGTACTCCTACAATAATTGTAGGTTTTCTGTAAACATTTTATATTATTACTAATAATAATGGTCTCGTAAAAAGTCGAAATGTGCACATTTTTGTCATTCCCGTGAAGCTTGTCCTCGACCCCGATCGGGGAACAGAAATCCGGTTTTTTCAAGTGCTTGGCCGTTTGTGGATTCCCGCCTACGAGACTGTGTCACAATTCCTCTTTTTGTCATTTCGAGCAAAGCGAGAAATCTTAATGCTTAATAAATTTAACATGTTAAGATTCCTCACATTCGTTCGGAATGACAATTTACCCTATTACGACACAGCCTCTGCGCGGGAATGACAAGATTTGGACTTTTACGATGCTGTTAAAAATGGCCGGTTTGGTGAAGATCGATTACGCTTTGTAACTCCTTATAGTATCCTCCAGAACACTTTCTACCATTGTTTTTATTACGTTGAGATTTTCCCCGGTGGATGCTTCAAAGCGGAGAACCAGTACCGGCTGGGTATTTGATGCCCTGAGAAGTCCCCAGCCATCATCAAAGAGTATGCGCACACCGTCGATGTCAATCGTTTTATAATCTTTCTGGAAATGGGCCTTCACTTTTTCTACCACCTGAAATTTAATATTATCGGGGCAGTCTACCCTGATTTCAGGGGTGAAAACGGTTTGGGGAACATCGGATAACAACTCACTGATCTTTTTACCTGTTTTGGAAAGAATTTCGAATAACCTGAGCGATGCGTAAATGGCGTCATCATAACCGAAGTATCTGTCGGCAAAGAACAGGTGGCCGCTCATCTCTCCCGCCAACAGTGCCTTTTCTTCTTTCATCTTGCCTTTGATAAGAGAATGGCCGGCCTTCCACATAATAGGCCTTCCACCGTGCTTTTTTATGTCGTCATATAGTCTTTGAGAACATTTTACCTCTCCTATTATTGCGGCCCCCGGACTCTCCTTAAGAATAAATCGTGAGAAGAGCAAAAGAAGTTCGTCTCCCCAGAGTATTCCCCCCGTGTCGGAGATGACACCGATTCTGTCGGCGTCGCCATCGAAGGCAATCCCGATATCGGCCCCTTTACTCTTAACAAGCGCGATAATCTCGGTAAGGTTTTCAGGAACGGTAGGATCCGGAAAATGATTAGGAAACGTGCCGTCCATATCACAGTAAATATCGGTCACATTACAGCCGAATTTTTTAAAGAGGGGAATGGCAAACACTCCGCCGACACCGTTTCCTGCATCCAGCACAACATTTAATCCCTCCTTTATTTCAACATTTTCGTATAAATAATCCTGGTAGGACTTTGATATGTCTTTTTCCCGTAAAGTTCCCTCTCCGGAGGTGAAATTTCCTTCTTCCATTATTTCCCTCAATTTTTGTATCTCTTCCCCGTAGATCGTATCCGGCCCGACGCATATCTTGAACCCGTTGAATTCGGGCGGATTGTGGCTTCCGGTTACCATTACGCCTCCGTCCGTATTGAGGTGTCTGATGGAAAAATAGAGCATCGGTGTGGCGCACAGACCGATATCTGTCACATCTATACCTGTCGCCGTGATTCCACTTCTGATGGCGCCGCTGTATTCTTCGGAACTCAAGCGACAGTCTCTTCCGACAGTCATCGTTTTTACACCGTGAGCGACCCCGTAAGTGCCGATGGCTCTTCCCAGGTTGTAAACGAAGTCAAAATTCAAATCTTTTCCAACGACTCCCCTTACATCGTACTCCCTGAAGACCTCTGGATTCATCATTTCGCACCTCACAATTTTTTATTTTAAATATCATATCTACGTGTTTTACGCAACAGAAGCAGTCGTTTACAGGCAGTGAAATCTCAAAATGCTGTCAGGGGTTTAAGAGCTGAGACCAAATGCCGCCGGATCTCCGTTCTGTAGAGTAAAACGACCTGTTGCCGTGCATTATTCTGTTTGACAGTTCTTAACAGGCATGTTAGTTCTAAGCTGATTTTAAATGGGAAATCATTAAAGATTTCATATTTTATGATTAAAAATACAGATAGTTCTTATCTTTAGAGGTGTTATTATGGGTTGGCAAGATGGTGACAAAAATCCATGGGAGGGCAAAGGGCAGCCTGACTTAAAGGTTGTGATCGATACAATCAAGAAATTAATGCCATTTAAACTTCCGTCGTTTATGGGACGACATGGACTGGTTCCCCTGTTGATAGCGGCAGCATTTCTGTTGTGGCTGGCGTCCGGCATCTACTTCGTTGCTCCTGACGAAATAGGGGTAGTAAAAAGGTTCGGCAAGGCGGTTCGCTCCACACAGGCTGGTCCTCATTATCACCTGCCGGTTCCGATTGAAACGGTGTTAAAACCGAAAGTGACCCAGGTGCGAAGAATAGAGGTAGGTTTCAGGACAATCGGCGATAAACAGGACGGTCGTTACAGCGCAGTTCGGGCGGAAGGTCTTATGTTAACAAAGGGTGAGAATATAGTAAATATGACCTTTATCGTTCAATATAAGATAAGTGACGCGATGAATTATCTGTTTAACGTGAGAGAACAGGACAAGACAGTAAAGGATGCGGCTGAAGCGGCGATGAGAGAAGTTGCCGGGAAGAACGCTATCGATGATATTCTTACCGTAGGGAAATTTCAGGTTCAGCAGGACACCAAAGAGATACTTCAAAGGATATTGGACAGTTATGATGCGGGAATACATATAGTGGCCGTTCAGCTTCAGGATGTCCATCCTCCCGATCAGGTTATGGCGGCTTTCAAGGATGTTGCCAGTGCCAAGGAGGATAAGGCCAAAATGGTCAATGAGGCTTATGGATACCGCAATGAGATTCTGCCCAAGGCAAAGGGAAAGGCATCCCAGATTACAAATGACGCCGTCGCCTACAAAGAATCAAGGATCATTTCCGCACAAGGAGATGTGAGCAGGTTTTTGCAGATCCTCAAGCAGTACAAGATGGCCAAGGATGTTACGAAGAAGCGGCTGTACATAGAGACGATGGAAGAGATAATGCCTTCGATCAACAAGATCGTCATTGAGGGTAAAATAGGGGGCAATGTATTGCCGTATCTTCCGTTGAAGAAGGGAATAACGGAAATCAATAAGTAGTAAATATGTCTGCCGGGTGTTTTACCCGCAGGTTTTGGGAGGAAATAATGAAAAAGGTAGAATCACTTGGACTGATTGTCGCGCTGGTCGCCGTTATGGTAGTTTCGCTTTCCGTTTATACGGTGGACCAGACAGAACAGGCCATCGTCATACAACTGGGGAAACCGGTCGGACAGGTTTCACAACCGGGACTTCACTTCAAGATACCCTTCATTCAGCGGGTAGTCTTCTTTGAGAGCAGGATATTGTTATACGACGCACCCCCTGCTGAGATACTCACTAAAGACAAAAAGAATCTCGTGGTTGACAACTATACCAAATGGAAAATTATCGATCCGCTGAAGTTTTACAAAACCGTTAAGAGTGAGATTGGAGCGCAGTCGCGGCTCGATGATATTGTCTATGCGCAGCTCAGGGTTGAGCTGGGGAAGCATGACCTGGTGGATATCGTTTCGATAACGAGAGACGAGGTTATGAAGATAGTAAGCGATAAATCTGATGTTCATGCAAGCGGTTACGGTATAAAAGTTGTTGATGTAAGGATCAAGCGAGCAGATCTCCCTGAACAGAACGAAAAACACGTCTTTGACAGGATGAGGGCGGAAAGAGAAAGACAGGCCAAGCAGTATCGATCCGAAGGTGAAGAAGAATCTGTGAAGATAACGGCAAAGGCCGATATGGAAAGGACCATAATACTGGCAAAGGCGTACAGAGAGTCTGAAAAAGATAAGGGAGAAGGGGATGCTCAGGCGGTAAAGATCTATGCGGACGCCTATAAACAAGACTCGGAATTCTTTGAATTTACAAGAAGCCTCGAGGCCTATAAAAAGACGCTCAAAAAAGACACGACACTGGTAATCTCCCCGGATGTAAAATTTTTCAAGTATATTAAGTAGTGACGGTTAACGAAGGTACATCTTTGGTGTTAGCGATAACTCGTTGATATCACGAATATTTGCAGATTTGAGTAGCCTGTGGCCTGTTTCCTTCCGAGCACAGAAAATAAGTACATAAAATGAAGTCCGTTTTCCCCTGTATCGGTTCTTCAGTTAGTGTTTATATCCCAGTTTTATATCACCCAATTCGACCACAGAATTGTGTTCGACGTCTCCATAAAAATCAACAACCGCTTTTATCGGACCATGGATTCTACCCTCTGCCTTGAGTTCGTATTCATGGAGTGGAGCGTAAGCTTTTAGGCCCTTTGCCTCGGGATGAATTTGCTCTTCAGGATTATAGCCGGCTTCCATATTCAGTCCCTCAGGTAGATTCTTAAATTTTTCCTTTAGCTTTTCTCCAAGTTCCCTGTGAAATGCCTTGTATGAAAAGTCAAAGTGGGCATCGGTAATCTCCCTTACCGATAAAACCTTTACATCCAGTTCATCGATATGCCGGTCGATAGCTTTCTTAAGTAAATCATATATCCCCGCACCAACAATAAGATGAACCTGTTCTCCTCTGACATCAAGCAGTCGCATGAGTTGTCCAAACTTGCTTTCATTTTCCACATGATGTTCTTCACCGAATATTGCCTCTCCTTGAATCCCGCTCCCTTCGATATATCCAAGTACAAAACATTTGATAATATCCAGGGGCCCCTCAATAATTACTTCGCAGTATTCTTTTATCATGACTCAATCCCTCTTTTTAATCGTTTTGTGTCCTTTCATATTATTCAGAATAAAAAGCGGACAAAATCTGCATCACATTTACCGTTTAACTATATTTTACCCAACATTATACCATTTAAAGAACATAAATGTTACATCAACAAATACGGGAACAAAAATGGGAAAAGAATGCGCGTTGTCCAGAAATGACGAAAGCCCGCCTGCTGCCCGGAAACAAGCGCGTAAAATGAAGTCCGTGGCAAGATATCTGCACTCTTCAATTTCGGATTGTTGATCAAGGTATGTGGAGAGTATCTGAACTTAGTTCAATGAAGAAAATCATTATTGGCTTAACCTACGAGTCCGCAACTTTTGGTTCAGAATTGCGATGATGAGTACCATTTAAAAACAGGTACCTTCAAAGTGAAATCTTTGAACAGGTAATGCGATAGTATCAAATCTTCAGGCCTCTTTGTAGAGCTGGTATCGGTCCCGCCCCGCTTGCTTGGCTTGATACATGGCGATATCGGCATTTTTCAGGAGGACACCTTCATCTGTTCCATCATCGGGACAGACAGCGATGCCGATACTCGTTGTCACAACGAGTTTATGGGTGTCTATGAGGAAGGGCTTTCGAAAACTGTCAACAATCTTTTGTGCAACCTTGATCGCATCTTCTACTACCTTCAGTTCAGGAAGGATCAGCACAAACTCGTCGCCACCGAAGCGCGCGACGGTATCACCCTTCCTCAGCGCTGCCTTTAGCCGCTCTGCCGTTGCTTTGAGAAGGAGATCACCCACAGCATGGCCCAGGGTGTCATTCACATCCTTGAAATTGTCGAGGTCGAGCATCGCGACTCCTGTTTTTTTTTGGTTCCTTTGGGCATGGATTAAGGCAATACCCAGGCGATCGGAGAAGAGCTTCCGGTTGGGAAGACCCGTCAGGGAATCATGGTAGGCCATCTGCTGGATCCGCTCTTCCGTCTGCTTGCGCTCGGTGATGTCCCGGTCAATCCCCCGATAACCGGCATATTGTCCTTCAGCGTCATAGAAAGGAACTCCTCCGGTCTCGAGCAAAACCTTTCTGCCGTCTTTACGCAGATTCCAGTTTTCTAGATTGGCAAACGCTTTTCGGTCTTTTACTATAGCGCTGAAAGCTTCTTCAAGACGTATTCGTTCCTCGGGTAACATCATATCAAACGGGGTCTTTCTGCCGATCACTTCACTTGGATCGTATCCCAACAGATCCTTGATCTTCAGATTGATATAGGTATAAACACCATCTTGATCTATTTCCCAAATCACATCACTGGTCGTCTCGACTAAATCCCGAAAACGCTCTATATTCTGTTTTAACGTCCCTTCCATTTTCTTTCGCTCGGTAATGTTGCGAATGAACGAGAAGAACTGATCGGTGGCCGGCAGGTAATTGACGCTGACCTCGACATCGATGATCTGGCCGTTTTTGGCTCGATGGCGTGTCTCGAAGAACATATTTCCAGCCGTCTTGATCTTTTCCACTTCCGGGCCGATTTCCTCGGGCGACCACTGCGCGTCAATATCGGCCAGCCCGCGTTTCAGCAATTCCTCGCGGGTATACCCGAGCATGGAAGAAGCGGCCTCGTTGACGTCAACAAGATGGCCGGTCGATACGTCCACCAGCCAGAAGCCGTCCTGCGCCGTCTTCAGGATCAACTCCAGACGATCCCGTTCCAGTCTCTGTTCCTCCTCGCTCTCCCGCAACTTCTCTTCCGCCCGCTTGCGCTCGGTGATGTCACGGCAAATGCTCATAAACGCCGGTTGACCATCCCAGGTGATCCGCCGCGCGATCACGTCGGTCGGGATGAGTGAACCATCTTTGCGCTGTTGCACGGTTTCAAATGTGAGATGACCGTGTTCCATCAGTCGGGTCATCCGATCCGGCACGTGCTGTGCTTCCGCCGGTGAGTCCACCTGGTCGATCGTCATGGACATCAGCTCTGCGTGGGTGTAGCCGAACCGTTCGCAGGCCAGCCTGTTGACTGCCAGCATACGTGCTTCCACGTCGATGACGAACATCGCGTCACCTGCGCTGTCAAATAAGAGTTTGAGTTTTTCCTCGCTTTGCCGAATGGCCTCTTTGGATCGGTCTGTGACATAGATAATGCCTGAAAAAACCAAAATTAAAAAACCTACAGAAACCGTTGCCAGAATGCCGATCAACTTGTAAATCCGGATACGATCTGCCGGGGCCAGAAGCACAATCGACCAACCGTCGCTGTCAATTACCTTCCTGGAGACAAAATAAGCATTTCCTTCTAAAGTGACTTCCGTACCATCGGCAAATTCCTTTTTTATAACGGCTTCAAAGGGTTTATTGCCGAATTGCCGGGAAGCAATTAATTTTTCCTGTACTGCCTTGTCCAGCGGCCAGAGACTCTTTAGAACCATTGACGGTGTGCTGGAAAAGAAAATAATGCCGTCGGGGCTGATGAGAGAACAAGACACGTATTTGCTGAAAAATGTCTCCATCTCATCAAGATCCTTTTTCATCGTGACCACACCAACCACGTTGCCTATACGATTCTGAACCGGGTAGCTGGCATAGAAACCCCTCTTTCCGGAAGTAATGCCCAGTGCAAAATAATGATAGGGTTGACCCTTGGCCGCTTCCTGAAAATAAGGGCGAAAACGATAGGATTTCCCCATAAAGCTGTCCGGATCGTTCCGATTGGAGGATGCCACCGTCATGCCATCGGCATCCATCAGGTAGGAGACGGAGGCGTTTAAGGCGGAGTTGTATCTGTCCAATACGCTATTGGCATGTTCGATATCCTGAGCCCCTTTAGACAGCAGTGCGGAAGCAATCCAGGGAGAACCGGCCAGGGATTTAACGGCCCCTTTTAGGGTATTTAATGTAGATGATACATGGATTGACAGGGTTAATGCCGAAGCTTGGCTTTCTCCGATGATTTCCTGCCGGGCTTTATTGCCGAGAGAGTCCGTGGCAAACCAGCCGGCAACAGCGACGATAAGCAGAAGAATAACCGGTATTGAATAAAAAAATTGTCTTTTATTCATGCTCAAGATCCCCTATAGTGGGTAAAGCTACGTCTTTGATAAGAAATCGCTTCTGCGAGTTGAAAGCATACGATGGGCGGCCTTGTGAGTCAATGAAAAAGGAACAACAATGCATGTATTATCACTTGTTATCTTGAATTTTTTATGACGACAGGGGTGTGTGGATCAGGAAGAAACAAACGAGCAGGAAAATGGAATAAATTTAAATTGTACACAGGAAATCAATATCACAACTCCATAATCAATTTTCAAAGTTCAGCTATCTGATAATCATTAAAAGGCACCTCCTCCGCATACCATGAAAGAGTTTTTCTGGTATGCTGAGGAAACCAAAACAAACCTTATTTAAAGGAGGTGCCTTATGCAATTATACGGTGCGATTGATTTACATGCAAACAATAATGTTTTCGCTATCATTGATGAAACAGGAAAGAAGATAATCACCAAGAAGTTGAGCAATGACAGCCAGGTTATTATCAACTTCATCAAGCCATACAGACATGATCTTGCAGGAATCGCTGTTGAATCGACTTATAACTGGTACTGGCTGGTCGATGCCCTCATGGATGAAGGGTGTCGGGTCCATCTGGCAAATCCATCTGCAATGCAAAAATACTCGGGTCTCAAGCACAGTACTGATTCTCATGATGCCTTGTGGCTTGCAGAACTTCTAAAGCTCGGCATTTTACCCGAGGGTTACATTTATCCCAAAGAAACCCGTCCACTACGCGATCTTTTGAGAAAACGGGGACACCTGGTCAGGGTTCGTGCATCATTGGTTATCAGTCTTCAAAGCGCCATGTCGCGCAATTTCGGAATAAGGGTAACAAACAATACTATTCGTTATCACAAGGAGGATCGTATACGTTCTCTGTTGGGAGATAACGAGGATATTGTATTGGCCGGGATATCAACGAAAGAGACTATTGATTTTCTGACACTTCAGATAAAGAGGATCGAGTCGGTTATCAATAAGAAAGGCCGGTTGCTTCAACCATATCAAAACCTTTTAACCGCTCCCGGTATCGGCAAGATACTGGCTGTGACGATTATGTTTGAAACAGGACATGTTGAACGGTTTGCCAAGGTGGGCAACTATGTTTCATACTGCCGGAAGGTGGCAAGTAAATGGATCAGCAACGAAAAGACAAAGGGGAAAGGTAACAGAAAAAACGGAAACAAATACCTTTCATGGGCGTTTTCCGAAGCCGCATTACACGCCAGGCGCTACCACGAAGCAAGCAGAAACTTTTATAATCGCAAATTGAACAAGACTAATGTCATGGTTGCCCATAATGCCCTTGCGCATAAACTGGCCAGGGCAGCTTACTATATTATGAGAGACAATGTTCCTTTTGATGAGGGGAAACTATATGCGTGATAATCTGGCTGGAACGGTGAACCAGTTATATAGCTGGTATAACCAAGTATCTGATTGGTAATCCGTTTCAGCCCCGGTATCGTTACAATGTCTTTACTGCCCATGCCGTGAGCCCGGAAAAAGCTGGTTTTAAACCATAACATCTGTCAAAAACCCAATTGGACACGGCGTGGTACCGAAGATTTTCTGGCCCGCTTACAAGCGGGAGGGGCCATATAATTATAAAAACTTACCTAGTCTTGATCCTGATGGGTGCTTGGTGCAGCAAAGGCTGACACCGAATCCAATAGAAACTACGGTAATGGTAAAGGTGCTTGTAACGGCATATTTGGCTAAAACAGGAATCACATTTTGTAAGGATAAATCATTTTTTCCTTGCCACGGGATAGCTTTTTCTCTTGACTAAATGCCTTTTAATGGGTGCTATGTCTTTGCATTTTAAGCTGGCTTGGGAGGTGTGATTTAGGTGACCCTATGGATTAACGGTTGCCAGATACTTGAACACGCCGTCCTTTACATTAAGTATTACCGCACTTTTTGTTGCATTTCCATCTTCACCAATATTGATGGTGCCGGAAACCCCTTTAAAATCTTTCGTGGCTGCCAAGGCAGTTCTGATTCTACTTCCTCTTGTTGATTTGGCCCTTTCGATGGCATCCAACAAGACAAAGTAGGCGTCTGCCCCTAACGCATCAAAGGCACTGGCCTCTCTTTCGTTTTTAGTTTCAAAGGTTTGGATATATTTTTTTGCAAGATCGTTTTCTGCCCCTTCTCTGGCAAAATGCCAGGTGAACGCGAGTCCCTCAACATCCTTTTCGCCGATTTCAATGAGTTCCTCGGCCCTGGCACCATCGGCTGACAGGATAGGAATTTTCATTCCCAGTTCAGTGGCCTGTTTGCATGTCAGAGCATCTTCAGTGTAATAGTTTGGCATATAAAAGACATCCGGTTTTGCTGCCATGATGGCTGAAAGCTGTACCGTAAAGTCCCTATCTCCTGTCTGACAGTATGTCGTTGCAGCGATTTTACCGCCCATGTTGATAAAGCTTTTAACAAAATAATTGGAAAGACTGATGCAGTAGTCCTGAGCGATATCGATCATAATGGCCGCTTTCCTCGCTCCCATGATATTGTATGCGTATTTAGCGGCTACCTCTCCCTGGAATGGATCACTGAAGCAAACCCTGAAAACATAGGTTCTGTTTTGAGTAACCATTGGATTTGTAGCTGAAGGTGAGATGATCGGTATCTTCGCCTTCTCGGCAATTTGTCCTCCTGCCACCGTATTTTCATTGATGGCTTCCCCGATTATTGCACAAACCCCATTCTTTTTTATTAATCTGCTGACAGCATTGGCTGCTCCGGTCTTTTCACTTTTGGTATCGACCAGGATGAGTTTCACTTTCTTGCCGAGGACAACGGGTTTTATTTGATTGGCGATTTTAATTCCGGCCCATTCTGTCTGCCCATAAATTTCTGCCGAACCTGTCATGGGTAGAAAAACTCCAATTGTAACTGTGTTTGGTTTTTCTGCCGCGGGAGCGGGTCCGGAAAAACAGAAAATTGAAGACAAAGTTAGAAACCAGATAAACAACTTTTTAACCTTCATTTTTTATCTCCTGAGGTGACAAATTGAAAACAATCTTTGAACTGAACAGCGAGCGCATTATTTTTCGAATTACTTCGTTCCCCGCAGCTTGTTACGGGGAGCTTTAATATCTGAGCCATAGTTGATACACTCGTAAAAAGTCGTCACTCCTGTGAAAACCGGAGTCCAGAGGACATACAACTGCTTAAAAATACTGGATTCCCGCTTTCGCGGGAATGACAAAAAGCGTAGAAACTTGACCGGGAGCGCACCCGCAAGCCCCGCCTTGTAGGCGGGGTAAGGGGCGCAATATAAAAAACATATTCCTTACCGGGAAGCCCCGCCCTGTGGGCGGGGAGCTTCACTTTTCACGAACTTGCCATAGTTAAATATGGCAAAAAGCTGTTCATGTCAACCACTAACAAAGCACTGTTTCCCGCACGGCGCTATTTTAAGCTTCAAATTGCGTTCTAATCAAGAAAATCAATTACTGTCAGATTGGCCGGCATTTCATCGTGTCGCTTGCCTATCCCGTCAACTTTCATGATTGTGAGGGGAGTATAAGGCTTTTCAAACTCTGTGGCGAGATTATCTGTCGATTTAACACGCCCCGTGAGTATGAATGAATCAATCACATAAGGGATTCCGCTTGATGCCAGAGGCATCGGGTTATCCATGATATGAAAATGGAGATGCGGCGCATCGCTGTTTCCCGAATTTCCTAAAAGTCCGAGTATTTGCCCCCGGCTTACATGATCTCCCTTATTGACTCGAACGGTATTCGGTATCATATGGGCATACAGGACAAAACGTCCGTTGCCGATATCTTGAACAACACTGTTGCCGTCGGCATGTTCGAAGGGAAGGTCGGCAGGATACCCTCCGGGAACGCCGTCCGGCAGACCATCCTGTACATGCACTATTGTGCCTTCTGCGACGGCAAATATTTCCTTTCCGTACTGCGGGTAACTTTCGTTCTTTTTAGAATCTCCGGTAACCATTTTGTTATGTTCATCAAGCTGAATCCAGTCAATCGCATATCGCTGGGCGACATGCCAGCTCCCGCTTACCGGCAGGATGGCATTCCGGTGATATGAATCACAGCAGGCAGCAACTGCTACCCACCGCTCACCTTTGACCGGAGAAGAAATAACTGCCGTTGGATCAGCTACGACCATTGTTCGGGCAACACGCTCAACAAGTTTAGCAGGAAAATATCTGCTCGGCTTGTCAGTGGTTACGGTAATCAGGTGTTCGAGGTATTGCGGAATATCACGCAAAGATGGGAAGATCAGATTAATTTTAACAACACCCGTTTGGGCGGCTTTCAGAGTCGTTGTGGGTTCGACGGAGCCTGTAAAATACATATTTGTTTTGATGCCATCGGTGGACAGAATGGCCACAGACTTATCATCCCTTTCCGGATCACGAATTTCTATAGATTCAATCGTGATATCGGATTTTGCCGCGTTTGTTACAACCAGTTCGTATGCTAAATGGAAAGACCTGTCTGTTTGCTTTCCGGGAATCGGAGTATCGAGAACAGATGCCAGAACAGGGGTTAATTGTTCTGTCTTGTATTGAGGAGAAATTTCCTGTATGGATTTCAACGGAGCCGGCGATTTCATGCATCCTGCCAGAAACAGCCCTGCCAGAATAAAGCCAAACACGTAAAGATATTTTTTTCGTTCCATAATGTTTTTCCTCGCATTATATTAAAATTTTATGCGCTCGTAAAAAGTTTGCTATTGAAGCTCCCCGCAGCAAGCAACGGGGAATGCGCTCGCTGTTCAGTTCAAATTTTTTTAATTTCCCAGTAAACGTTCCCAAATTTAGAGATATTTACGATCTTATTTGCTCTTTTTCCGTAATATTATTTTAATCGGTACGTGATCAAAACCGAATTCTTCTCTTATTTTATTGGTCAGATAACGCTGGTATGAGAAATGGACGGCTTTTGGTTCATGGACGAAGAAGATAAATGTAGGAGGTTTTACAGATGTCTGAGTAACATAGCTGAAGTTATGTGCCTTGTGCTGATAGCGTGGAGGAGGGTTTATCTCAAGGAATTCCCGTACCTTGTTGTTTAATATGGACGTCTGAACCCTTCTTGTATACTGGCTGTACGCCGTTTCAATCGTATCAAATATCTTGATGACCCTCTGGCCGGTGAGGGCCGAGACAAAGAGTATTGGCGCGAAATTGAGAAATTTCAGTTTTTCTTTAATATCTCTCACATAGTTTCCCACGGTGCTGTTATCTTTTTCAAGGAGATCCCACTTATTGACAACGATGATGCAGACAACGCCCCGTTCAAGGGCAAGGCCTGCGATCTTTGTATCCTGGTCTGTTATTCCCTCTTCTGCGTCTATCAGTATTAATGCGATGTCGCTTCTGCTTATGGTTTTGAGTGCCTGAATGACACTGTATTTCTCAAGGGTGATGCTTATTTTGCTTTTTCGCCGTATGCCCGCAGTGTCGATCAGAAGGTATTTCCGGTCATTCAATTCAAAAGGGGTGTCTATGGCGTCTCTCGTCGTTCCGGGCAGAGGGTTGACGATAGTCCTCTCATACCCCAGTATGTTGTTGATGATGGAGGATTTTCCGACATTCGGTTTTCCTATAACGGCGATTCTTATCCGCTGTTCATCTTCACGGACCGCATCCGGGACGGGGAGGTATTCGGCAACGTCATCCATCAGTTCACCGACGCCCACCCCATGCTCGGCGGATATGGTGTAGAGTTTTTCAATCCCAAGCCGGTAGAATTCGTAAGCGAGTCCCTCGTGTTTGGGCCCGTCTATTTTGTTGATTACAAAGAAAGTCGGTTTTTCAACCTTTCGTAAGAGATTTGCGATTTCTATATCCGACGGCGTCAGACCTTCCCTTCCGTCCATAAGAAAGATGATGGTGTCTGCCTCCTCTATGGCAAGGTTGGTCTGTTCACGCATCTGAATCAGGATTTTTTCCCTGGAGACGGGCTCGAATCCACCCGTGTCTATCAGTATGAAATCCCTGCCGTTCCAGGTACAATCCTCGTAATTTCTATCCCTTGTGGCGCCCGGCTCATCGATTACGATAGCCTTCTTCCTTTTGGACAGACGGTTAAAGAAGGTCGATTTTCCAACATTGGGCCTTCCTATTATTGCAACTATAGGTTTCACTTGATAACCTCTTGTTAGTTCCGAGTTAGTTTCAAGTCTTTTAACTCAGAACTCCAAACCCGGAACTCCGAACTATTTAGTACCCAAATTCCTTGAGCATCTTTGAGTCTTTAGTCCAGCCTTTACTGACTTTGATGAAGAGTTCCAGATATATTCTGGTGGCGAAGAAATTTTCCATTTCCAGCCGTGCCTGTCTTCCAATCTCCTTCAGCATCGAGCCCTGTTTTCCGATAAGTATTCCTTTTTGTGATTTTTTTTCCACGTTGATAGTAGCATGGATTCTGGTCAGGTTTCTACCTTCATCTTCTTTAAAAGAATCGACAATGACGGCCGTGGAGTAGGGTATCTCCTGATGGGTTAAGACAGTTATCTTTTCCCTGATTATCTCGGCGGCGAGAAATCTTTCGGATACATCTGTTATCATATCATCGGGAAAGTATTTCGGCCCTTCGGGGAGTATATTCCATATCATATCGATGAGGATGTTGAGACCGTCACCATTCAGTGCCGAGATAGGTATAATCTCCCTGAATGGAAAAAGATTCCTCAGCTCATCTATCAGAGGCAGAAGCACTTTCTTTTCGGCTAGGTCTATCTTATTGATGGCAAGGATGACCGGGGCTTTTACACCTTGCAGTGATTTTAAAATAAAAATATCGTCATCATGGATTTTTCTGCCGGTTTCGACAAGCAGGAGCATGAGATCCATATCTCCGAAGGTATTAACGGCAGTATTCACCATATATTTACCGAGCGGTGTCGTAGCCTTGTGTATTCCCGGTGTGTCGACGAAGATGAACTGGCCGTTTTCGAGGTTTTTGATACCGGTTATCCTGTTTCTCGTGGTCTGCGGTTTATGGGTGGTAATGGCTATCTTCTCCCCCATTATCCCGTTCAGCAGGGTCGATTTCCCAACGTTGGGTCTTCCTATGATTCCTATGAAACCTGATTTAAACAATTCTTCTCTCCGTTACTTAAAAGATGGTTCTGAGTTCAGAGTTCCGGGTTGAGAACTCTGAACTTTGAACATTGAACTCGGAACTATTCGTTAATACAAGCATCCCTCTTTCCTGGTCGGGATCAGTTTTTACTGAAATTTTTGTCAGTTTGAATCGCCCTTTCAGTATCGATAAGTTCTGATTTCTGAGTCCGCGGAAATTTGAAACATCTCCCGGCGAGAGGGTAAACGTTATTTCCTTGTCTCTGATTTGGGTCCGCTCCAGGAGAGAAGATGCCATATCGAGAAAGATAGACCCCTCGACAAGTGATCTGAATGCGGGATGAAATGGCCCCGCTACAATACTGCCGTCCTCTTCCATCTCCCGCGTCGTCTGAAGACCGAGCCTTATGACGGGAATATCAGCTTCTTCAAATTGCATAAGGGCGTATTTGCAATATTTGATCGCGTCGCCTATGGTCATCGGACGGTAGTCTCCATTGCGGTAAGACTCTGCCAGCGCAGTATCACTGAAGACGATGGTCGGATGGATTCTCACCGTATCGGGATGGAGCGCTATGGTTTCATCAACGGTGTATTTGAATCTGCTTTCGGTGTCTCCGGGGAGTCCCACCATGAGATGCATGCCCGTCTCGAAACCCCTTTCTTTGAGAATCCTTATTCCGTTTCTCACATCTGCGGCTGAATGTCCCCTGTTGGAAAGATTCAAAACCTCATCAACCATTGATTGGGCGCCGATCTCCACAGTCCTGACATGAGAGTCTTCGAGCAGGCTCAAGCTTTCATTGTCTATGTAATCGGGTCTTGTGGAAATCCTGACGGAGTTTACCAGCCCTTTTTCTATGAAGTGTTCTGCAAATCCTAAAAGTCTGGTTTGATAGTTTCTGTCGATGCCGGTAAAATTGCCGCCGTAAAACGCTATCTGGATGTTATCTGCCTTTCGTCGCTTGTTATTAAGATATCCATAAACTGTGTTCCTGAATACGCTTTCCGTTATTCTATCAGGGAAATCACCGGCAGTTATTTTTTCATTGCAGAAGACGCACCGATTCGGGCATCCGCGATAGATGACAAATATGGGAATTATCAATTGTGTCATTGTTTTTCCAGTTCTTCTATAGCCTTCTTTGCTGCCTTCTGCTCCGCGTCCTTTTTGTTTTTTCCGGTACCGGTTGTTTTCAATATGTTTGGAATAACCAGTTCTATCTCAAATATTTTATCGTGATCGGGGCCATATTGATGAATCAGGACGTATTCCGGTATTACCTTAAATTTATTCTGGCTGATCTCCTGGACGTAGGTTTTATAGTCCCTGTAAATGGTCTGATCAAACCCATTTTCGATTAATGCCCGGAACAGGTTGCTTATAAGCCTGTATGTCTTTTCGTATCCGGAATCGAGATATATTGCGGCCATCAGCGCCTCGAAGGTGTTAGAGAGGATGGAGCTTTTATTCCTGCCGCCGGAGGATTCTTCCCCTTTGCCGAGCAGGAGAAAATCGCCGAGTTGGAAATTTTTTGCCAGTTCAGAGAGTGCCTGTTCATTGACCAGAGATGCCCTCAGTTTTGAAAGTTGCCCCTCTGAATAATCCGGAAATTTTTTCATCAATATATCGCTGATACAGAGTTCAAGCACGGCGTCTCCCAGAAACTCGAACCTTTCATTATCCTTATACAGGAATTCCTGTTTCTCATTCACATACGATCGGTGCGTGAGGGCATTGTCTAAGAGACTGATATCGTTAAAAGTATAAGAAATACTTTTCTCGAAATCCTTGAGTTTTTCAGTTCTCTCTTTATCCATGTGTGATTTTCCTTCCGAGTAGTTTCCCTCCATCTCTCTTATCCGCTATGATGTCAACGATATTGTTGGCAAGAGATGCGGTGTTCTCTGCAATAAGAACAGGGATGTAATTTTCTGAAAACCCTTTCTGTAGCGCGGTATCCCTGTCTTTTTTGTCTTCAATTAAAACAGAGAGGCTTTTTCCTATAAATCTTTCAGCGAAGGCTGCCCGTTTCCTCTTTCCGAGCATTCTAAGCATCTTCGCGCGTTCCTTTTTAACACCCTCTGCAACGTCACCGGGGAGATCCGATGATCGGGTGCCGGGGCGTTTAGAGTATGGAAACACATGAAGGTATGCGGCTGGTATTTCCTCGATAAATGCAACAGTATTTGCAAACTCCTTCTCTCCTTCTCCGGGAAACCCGACCATGACATCTATACCTAGGGCGATGTCCGGCATTGCGTTCAGGAGCTTTTCTATGAGGCCTCTGAATAGTTTAGTGTTGTAATCCCTTTTCATGAGTGACAATATTTTATTATCTCCGCTCTGGAGCGGTATGTGAAGGTGCGGGCAGATTATTTTTGAATCCCTAATATGGGAAATAATTTCATCTGTTACCTCGGTCGGTTCTATGGAACTCAGGCGCAGCCTTTCCACCGCTTTATTCTCCTCTATTTTTTTCAGAAGGGTGAGTAGACTCGCGGGGGGAGAGAGATCCTCGCCGTAGACGCCTAAATGGATCCCCGACAGGACAATTTCCCTGTGTCCCGCTTTTCCAAGTATCCCGATCCGATCGAGGACATCTTTTTCGGGAAGGCTTCTGCTTCGTCCCCTCGAATAGGGGATGATACAGTAACTGCAGAAGGAATTGCATCCGTCCTGTATCCTGAGGAATGCCCTTGTGTGTTCCGGAAATCTCGTAACAGCGAACCCTGAAATATTTCTAACGTGACCGATTGCACCGACAAGGATCTGCTGTTCTCCTTTCACCATATTTCGGATAATATCGGGTATGTTTTCTTTTTCTGCGTTTCCCACCACAGCGGCTACCCCCGGAAGTCCGGATAAATCACCGGGGGCCCTCTGGGCATAGCATCCCGTTACTATTATAGAGGCTTCCGGGTTCTTCCTGTAGGCTTTCCTTATCAGCTGCCTCGACTGGTAGTCCGTTCTGGCGGTAACGGTGCAGGTGTTTATGATATATATGTCTGCTGAGTTGCTGAAGGGCACATTGATAAAACCCCTTCCGGCAAGCTTTTCGATGATACCGGCGGATTCATACTGGTTGACCTTGCATCCGAGCGTAGTTATGGCTATTTTATGACCATTTCCCATCGTTTTAAATAACTGCCTCTTTTAATGCTATAATATAAGGCTTCTACCATTATGGTACTTAAAAGTGACTAAAGTGCCTAAAGTAAACTAAAGTGCCTAAAGTGAAAAAATGCGCTTTCAGCGCAACCTGTTTTAAATTTGACCGCGCCGAAGGCGTGTACATTAACTTTAGCTCACTTTAGGCACTTTAAATCTTGACACTTTCCCATCTTCAATCCATCCGCCACCGAGAAGCTGTTCTCCACGGTAAAAGACCGCCGCCTGGCCCGGTGCTACCGCCTTTTCCGGGTTTATAAATTTTAC
>Ga0268277_1000938_pt1 | contig 21735 bp, 17 predicted proteins | sample saktaG_5_FD_190132 | JGI IMG/M metagenome (GOLD analysis project Ga0268277, IMG submission 190132) | Saline water microbial communities from Sakinaw Lake, British Columbia, Canada - sak_2010_1_5_50m | ecosystem: Environmental > Aquatic > Non-marine Saline and Alkaline > Saline ...
AACATGGTTCGGCATGATCACGTAGCCCGCGAGTTCATAACGTTGCCCATCGAAATGCGCCAGTGCGTCGGCGACGATTTTGCGGATATCTGACCGCTTGAGCACGCACGAGCCGTGGCCGGCATCGAGCCACTCGTCAAGGCGATTGCTGAAACGTCGGTGATACTCCTGCTCAGTAGCGGCGTCCCACGGCGCTGGGTGTGCTTTTAGCCACGTCTCCCGTTCTTCTTCCCACTCAACGAGCTTCTCCTGCGGCATGGCATCGTCCAAGCGCCAGGTGACGAAGCAATAGCAGTCGGCTTGGTTCCAGTGCGGCAGCTTGTGTGTGGAGACGTCAATCTCGTCGATGGGGTTGAAAAAGGGAGCGCGGGCAGGAGCGTGGGCAGGAGCGTGGGCATCTTGCCCGCTCGCGGTTGCGGGCGGGACGCCCGCGCTCCCTTCTTGCGACACGACGTCTGCGGCGGCCACGGGAGCGCGGGCAGGAGCGCGGGCATCTTGCCCGCATTCACTCGATGAAGCGGGCGGGACGCCCGCGCTCCCGTCCGTGTCGATCCCGATAGCGATTTCGGGCGGGAGCGGCAGATCGACGCCGTGGCGCACGGCGGGATAGATGTAGCGGTCGGGATTTTCTTTGAGCAGATCCCACACGGATGTGCAGACGGGAGCGCGGGCATCTTGCCCGCATCGCGTTGAGAATGCGGGCGGGACGCCCGCGCTCCCGTCGTGAGAGCCCGCGCTCCCTTCAAAGGCGATGGCGCATTTCTTTTTGGCGGCATCGACCAGGAACGGAATGACGGTGTTCTTGCTGATGTACTCGGTGATGTCTTCCTTGGTGTAATACGCGCCCATCTGCTTCTGATTGATGAATTTCTCGAAGATGTACCCGAGAACATCGGGATTGATCTCGTTGTCCTGGCGGAGCGGGCGTTCGTCAAGATGCCACTGGTACTGATCGAAATAGTCAAAAATGCGCTCGAAGGCTTGGTCAGGAATCTGGATATCTTTGCCGTAGCGCTCGGGCTTTTCGAGTTCATGCACGTCGAACAGGCCGCCGTTGAGATAGGGTATGCTGCCGAGCAGTTTCTCCAAATCGGGTGCGCGGTCAGCGCGGCGCTTACCGAATCCCTCGTGGAAGAGGCGGAGCAGAAAATACCGGTAGAAGGTGTAGAACTTGTCTTTTCCATGATCCTTTTTGCACCGGTCAAGCCGATTACGGAGGTAATCGCGGTCGCCGTCGAGAAAACCCTTGCGCTGGATGAAATAGACGAACATCAGGCGGTTGAGCATGACCGAGGCATACCACTCGCGGTCGGCCACAACCCCGATGCCGTCAATGAACTTGAGGAAGGCTTTGCGGTGGGTGTCGAAATCGCGGTAGAACGCCTTGGTGACGCGATCGATGTCGAACGCGGCACGGGCGCGCCCCGCGACTGCGACTGTGGAGACCTCGCCGGCCTCTTCCTCCGCCAGCGAGATGTACAGCGCTTGGAGTTTCTGCAGCAAGGAATCACCGGGCTGGCTTTGGCTATACTCGTGGGTGCGGGCCGCGAGCGGCTTACCGGGTTCACGGCGGACCCAGACCCAAGATTGGCGTGAACGGTCACGCGTGACGAAAACGATGAGATGTTCGAAGCTGGTCTCGGAGAGTTTGCGGTCGAGCTTGAGGCGGGTGGCGTGATCAGGCAGACCACCGTCTGGCGATTCGCACAGCCAGGCGGTGAAGCCGCGCTTTTCGGCCAGAGCGGTGAGGGCAAAGTCCTTCTCGACAACACGGAGAGTGAGCGTTTTTCGGCACGGTTCCCAACCGAGTTCTTCGACAAAAAGCTTGGTCAAGTTACAGGCATGCAGAAGAGGACGAGCGTGTTGGAGAACGAATGGCATAGATCAGTCCTTGCGGATTCCGAGGGAGCAAATGATTCTGGGCTCGCGGGCTTCGACATCGTCATGCGGGACGCAGAGCCGATCCTCCTCGTGGAGTGAGACCACGAGTTCGACGAGCTTTTCGTTATCAATCCCGGTCTTCATCTCGCGGTTAAGCAGGTCACGGGCGGCCTCGGTGAGGGGCGAATCATAAATGGCGTCAATGGCCTGGTGGAGCGGCTTGATGTCGAACAGGCTGTCCTTCACCATTGATGCGTAGTCCTTGAGGCGTTCGTATACGCGGCGGCGCGCGCTGGCGGGTTTGCCGAGCTGGCCGCCGGTGGACGGGTGTTCGGTCTGGATGCCGGCGACGGCCTGCTGGACGAGCGTGTGGTGACCGGAGAGGCGCGGGAGCGCGGGCGTGGCTGGATCACATGCGGCGGCGCGGAGGATCTCGTGTTGGCTCTCGGTGACGGTGCGGCCCTGCTCATCCACCCACGCGAGGGCGTCATTTCCGTCCGCCGTGCGAACATAGACCATGACACCGGAATCGGGCTTCGCCCCAGCGGCCCTTGCGGGTTTGGGCGGCACGGTGGAAAGGGCTTTCGTGGAATAGACCACGTTGGCCATGTCGGGGATGGTCTTCTTGAGGGCCGGATCGGAATCGCAGGCGTTCTTCCAGACTTGGTAGGCGAGCGAGGCGAGGTCGACCTCGTCGTCCGCAGGGTCATCGAGGATGCCCGATTTTTCGGTGAACAGGTCCAGCACAAAATCATCGTGCTTCTCGTCCTCGAAAAAGGTCTCGTCGGTGCCGACGACTTCGGCGTTCTCCTGCAGGCGCTGGCGCACGCGGGCGCGAAGGCGGATGACGCGCTCGACGCCCTCGGCGGGAATGAAGGAGTAGCAGAGAATCTCTTCCGCCTTCTGGCCGATGCGGTCCACGCGCCCGGCACGCTGGATGAGGCGGATGATCGCCCATGGCAGGTCGAAATTGACGACGATGGCGGCGTCCTGCAGGTTCTGGCCTTCGCTAAGAACGTCGGTGGCGATGATCACCCGGAGTTCATCGGCGGCGGTGACCTTGTCCCGCGTCTTGTTGGATTCCGGGCTGAAGCGGCAGGCGAACGCGGCGGGATCGTCGGTATCGCCGGTGACGGCCGCAAACTTCTTCAAATCGCGTGCCTGCAACTGTTCGTTCAGATAGTCGATGGTGTCAGCGAACTGCGAGAAGAGCAGGACCTTCTCGTTGGGGTGTTTTTTCGTGAGGAGTTTCAGGAGTTCGGCAAGCTTCTCGTCCTTTTCCGGACGCCAGTCGCCGGCAAGCTTCAGAATCGTGAAGAGCCGTGCCGCATCCTGCGTCAGTTCAGCGGCCAGCGTGTCTTTAAACAGGTCGGAACGAAGCCACTCGAATTCAGAGCCATGCTTGGTCTTCAACAGGACGTAACCGCCAGCGGCGGCTTTTTCGAAGTCTTCAAGCGATTGTGCGGTGATTTCAGTGTTCTGCTTCTTGTTGCCGTCCTTGTCGGTATCGCCATCATGGGCCTGTGCATCGAATAGCGATGAATCCTGGGTGCCTATAGGCACCGGCAACCTTTCTTTGATCGCATGGAGGTAAATGTAATTGCGCATGATGTGACGCCGAACGGAAAGGAGGAAGGAGTGGCCGCTGCTTTCGAGGCGCTTGAAGAGATTGATGCGGCAAAAACCGATGAGCCGTGTTCCAGCTCGGGAGAGATCCTTCACAAGCTCGGTTTCATCGGCATCCAGCGGCACATCAAACGTGGCCTTGAGGTAGTTTGCCAGTCCGTAGCGAGGCAGGTGAAGAAGCCGGACGGTGTCAACCACTGTCGGCGAGTATAGTTTGGCGTACTGGTCATCGGGGTTGTTATCGCGAATGCGGAAGTGAAGCGCCTTGGGCAGGCGTTTCGGGAAATGGAAACGGGTACCGCCTTCCAGCACGAGGAAGCGGCGGTCGGTCTTGGCCTTGGCGCGGGAGCAGTTGGGACAGTCATCTTGGGTGGCAAGCACGATGGTCTGGCAGGCGGGGCACTCGGTGTAAGCGTAATTCCTTTCAACGAAGCTGCGGGTGCGGCGGACCATGAAGAGGCGCATCATCTCGCGCCAGTCGTCGGGGTGTTCGCTCTTCTCGAAGGCGGAGAGGCAGTTGAGCGGGCACTGATGGCGGCGGGTGAACTCATCGGGGCGGCCGTTACAGTCTTGGCGGATATACTCCTCGGGGCGGATGCCAACAACATCCTCCGGATCGAGGAACAGACGGAGCTGGTTGGCGAGATCGAGGTAGGCCTTATTGTAGGGCGTGGCGGAAAGCAGGATGCATTTACTGGCATTGCGGGCGATATAGTCGCGAATCACGGCCCAGCGGCGGCCCTCACGGTTCCGCAGGTTGTGGCTTTCATCGATGATGACGACGCGGTAACGGCGGAGATCAGGCAGGCTGTTCTGCGCCTGCGTCACGGAAATGACTTTGGCGATGAGGCGGTAGCGGAAAGCATAGTGCTCCCACATGCCGACCAGATTCTTTGGGCAAAGAATGAGGGTTTCGAGCGACCGGGGAGGGTCTTGGAACATGCGGGCCAGCGCTGTGGCCATGAGCGTTTTGCCAAGGCCGACGACATCACCCAAGATCACGCCGCCGCGTTTCTCCAGATGACGGGCCGCAATCCGGACAGCGGCCGACTGAAACTCCAAAAGAATGCCCCGCATGTCCGCCGGAATGGTGAATTCCGAAAGGCCCGCACGCGCTTCTTCTGCCAAGTGGTAGGCCATCTTGACGTAAATCTGATAAGGCGGCGGACAGTCGGGCCGCGCCCAGCTTTCGTCGATGACCTGAATGAGTTCTTTCGTGATGTCCACGCACCACCGGTCACCCCATCGGTCATTGAACCAGCGGGCGAGTTTCTGGGTTGCGTCGTGGTCGAGGACGTCCACATTGAGTTCCCCTTGCTTGGAGAGACCCGAAAGCGTGAGGTTGCTGGATCCGACAAACCCGGTGACGGGGTTATTCGGATCGAGTCTGAAACAGAGGTAGAGCTTGGCGTGGAGGGTGTGCCTGAGATGAAGTTTGACCACCACCTTGCCCGCTTTAAGCTGGGCGGAGAGTCGGCGCAAGCCGACTTCGTCTTCGTCGGTCGGGGCGCCAATTGTGAGCTGAGCGCGAAATTCTTCAGCCAACCTGCGTTTCAGGCGGATGACGGCCTGATTGCTCATCTGGTCCTCGTGCGGCAGAAGACTGTAAGCTTCCCGCAGGTCGTCTTGCGGCAAACGCTGCATGCCGACAAGGAGGCGACACTGCCTGTCGGTGCCGCCCGACCAGTTGTCGATCAGTCCGTCGATAGCCTTCCACCCACGAAGATTGAAGTAGCCCACGCAAAAATCAGCATGTTCGGATATCTGGAGAGTTTGCCGCAGCGTGGGCAGCAATTCGAGCTCGATATTGTCAAAAATGCGTGGCATACGTACAAACTTGATGTTATTGGACCGAGATTCCGCTACACTTCTATTCAGACAAGTGGGGTCAGTTTAGACCGTTTGTCCAAAAAGTGCAACACTTCGCAAACTTTCAAGAGATCATCTTTGCGTTCGCATCCGGATCGCGTTTGCCCTATACTACCCTCATGAAACGTGTGGCCTTTCTCTCCGCCGCCTTAGTGGCGTTGTTGCTCTCCGGATGCCTGACCTCCTCCCCTAACGGGATCACGCAAGTCGCAACGATCGATGCGTTGCTGGCAGGCGTCTACGACGGCCACCTCTCCCTGATGGAGCTGCGCCGCCACGGCGACTTCGGGATCGGCACCTTTGAGAGACTTGACGGCGAAATGGTCCTGCTCGACGGAATGTTCTACCAAGTGCGGGCAAACGGCCGGGTGTATCGGCCAACCCTGCTGGAGCGGACGCCGTTCGCGTGCGTCACGCCGTTCGTCCCCGATTATCGGGCATCGATCACGACCCCGGCCGACATACAGGCGCTTGAGGGGTTGATTGACGCCGCCGTGCCCGAACAGAACCGCTTTTGCGCCTTCCGCGTCCACGGTTATTTTAAACACGTCCGCACCCGTAGCGTCCCGGCCCAAACCAAGCCATACCCCCCGTTGCCGGAAGTCACCCGGAATCAGCCCGTGTTTGAGATCGACGAGGTCCGGGGCACGGTGATCGGCTTCCGTTCCCCTCCCTTCGTCAAAGGGGTGAACGTGCCGGGCTACCACATGCATTTTCTCGCCGACGACCTCTCCAGCGGCGGCCACGTGCTGGCATTCGAACTGACCCGGGGGACCCTCGCCATGGACACCCTGCACGACTGGATGCACGTCTACCTGCCGGAAGGGAGCAACGCATTCGCCACCACAGACCTGTCGCAAGACCGCAGCCGTGAACTCCAAGCCGTCGAACAATAATCCACGTGTCAACGACCACGTGAGAGGACCGCACATATGAGCCGGGTGCTGATCTTCATCGGAATGACGCTGGGCGGGTGGATCGGCTGGTGGATTGGCGCCCTGATAGGCGTCATGACCGGCTACATCCTCGGCGGCGTCGGCAGCGTGATCGGCGTCTACGTCGGGTGGCGCTACCATCGCGACCACTTCGGCTGACCATCCGATAGTCACATCGTGCGGACCACTGCCACCGCCTCGATCTCCACCTTGGCCCCTTTGGGCAGCGCGGCGACCTGCACACAGGCACGCGCGGGCCGGTGTGCGCCGAACGCCTCGGCATACACCGCATTGACGGCGGCGAAATCGGCCAGATCGGTCAGAAACACGGTGGTCTTCACCACGGCATCCAGGCCGCACCCCGCCGCATCCAGCACCGCGCGCAGATTGGCCAGTGCCTGCCGCGCTTGCGCGGCCGTGTCGGGCGCCAGCCCTCCGCTGACGGGATCGATCCCCAACTGTCCCGAACAATAAACCCATTCGCCCGCACGGACCGCCTGGGAATAGGGCCCCACCGCATCTGGCGCCTGCCGGGTTGCAACCGTCGTAATCATCGCGTCTCCTTGTTCAGCATTCCGTGATTCCTGAAAACAGGGTCTCATCAATCCCGTCACGATCCGCCACCCAGCCGGGCGCGCGGTCGAACCAGTCATCAACGGCCCGACGATAGTCGTCCAGCGTGGCGCATCGTTGAATGCGTTTGAGCGTAGAAGGGCCGTCGGTCACCGTTTGAGAGAGATAGTACCACAATTCCTTGAATCGTCCCAGCACCGGCCGCTCACCGCAAAGCACCGCCCGGTTGACCTCCAGCAAATCGTCAAGATAGGCGCGAAAACGCGCGATGTCGCGACCCGCGTCAGCGCCCAAGCCGTCGTGCACCCGTTCCGGCAGAAAGGGGTCGGCGGCGATGCCGCGGCCGATCATCCACCGCCTGACGCCGGGAAAATGCCGACGCAGGCGTGCGAGATCGACAGGGGTACGGATGTCGCCATTGAAGACCACCGGATGGGCGCACGCCGTGCAGACCTCGGCAAAGCGATCAATATGAACCGCGCCCGTGTACATTTGCACGGCCGTGCGGGCGTGAATCACCACCTCGCAGAGCGGCACCGCGTTGATCAGCGGCATCCGACGCAGCAGCAGATCGGTCTCCCCCACACCCAGGCGCACCTTGACCGAGAACCCGCCCGGCAACGCCTCGCAACCGGTCTCGAGCATCCGTCTGAAATCATCCTCCCGCGCCATCAGCCCCGCTCCGCGCCCCTTCCGCACAACCATCGGCCACGGGCATCCCGCATTCAGGTCAACCCGCGTGTGCCCCTGACACCGCAAGGCCGCGATCATCACCCGCAGCACGTGCGGGTCACGGCCGATCACCTGTGGCACCACGGGCATCCCCTGCGGCAGCGCCGGGTCCACATCGGCCAGCAATCCCGGCTTCACACGGGATCCCGCCACCAACGGAATGAAGGGCGACACCGCGCCATCAAGCCCACTGAAATGCCGCGCCCACACCACGCGGAATGTCCGCATCGTGACCCCTCGCAGGGGTGCCAGGATGAGCGCGAAGCGCGGGATCGCACCGGTTGCGGGGAGGGCGGAATGGGGCATGGCAGAAGGGGCCTCCGTGTCAAATACGCGTCTCACGTGGTGCTGGTTTTTCGACCTGTGAGTGCGGGCTCTTTCCGCTCCTGCCCCGGAAGGACAAGAACGAAACCGCGCCGAGCATGTTCACCAAGACCACCACCAAATGTCCGCCCAGACTGAGCGCCACCAGATGGGTCTCATCAAGCCGCATCGGGCCGGCCATCCGTTGCGCGACCCACTCGCGCACGCCGAGTCCGCCAATGGAAAGCGGCAGCGCCGACACCATGCCGAACAGCGGAATCAGCGTCCACACGCACGCCTCCGGGAGCTCCAATCCGAACGCCCGGATCACGTAGACGTGGCTCCACGTTTTGCATAGCTGCGACACGAGCGCCGCCGCCACCGCCGGAAGAAACAGGCGGGGCGCAGCCACCCAATCAATAACCGCAAGCGCCAGCGCGGCAAGCATTCCCCGGATTCCCTTCCCGCCGTCGCGCGGCTGCGGTCGTCCGAGCCGCCGTGCCGATGCCCCCGCGAGGGGCATCAGCGCCAGGGATCCGGCGACGAGTCCCGCGGCCCCGGCGAGTCGCCCGGTTTGAAGCAGCAGCGCAACCGCGCCGATGCCCAGCAACACGCCGAGATTGAGCGCGCGGTCGAGCAACACGCTCGTGACCACAAACCCGGTCTGCCCGGCATCGCGCGCCGCCGCAACGCCCTTCACCACGTCACCGCCGATGTTGGAGGGGAGGAAACTGTTGAAAAACATCCCCATCCAGTGCCACGCGGCGATGCGACGATAGGCGAGCCCGGGCAGGCGCGTCCGGAGGATGCACCACCAGGATGCCGCGCCCGCGAACCCGCCCGTCAGCAGCAGCAGCAACGCCATGAACAACGGACCCGGATCGGCCGCGCGCGCGCGCGCCAGCAATACAGCAGGACGAATCACCCGGAATGTCACCGCCAGGAACACCAGCGTCACCGCGACCTTGAACGCGATTCTCAGCGAGTGGCGCATGCTGGCGTTCATCACAGGGGTCTCCACTGTCACCCACCCGCAAAAACGCCGACCCGCCAGAGCGCGACGACGAGCAGTGCCAGCGCCAACATGATGAGCACGACGAGGCGGCTGTTTTTCCGGTCGGCATACGGGTCGATCAGTTGGAGCTGAGCGTGCGCGGGCAGGACCGCTTCGGAAGTGAAGAGACGGCCCAGCGTGAGCGAGAGATGCAACCGGCGGTTCACAGCCCATCCACAGGCGTTTAAGATGGGCGCCAGATCGCGCGCCCGCAATCGGAACCACGTGAGAATGACCGAGGGGCCGGACACCATCATTATGACGGCGACGATGCCGAGTGCCGCCTTCCATGGCGGCAACCCCATGATCACACCGACAAGGCCGCCGATCGCGCTGCCGACAAGACCGACCGCGATTCCGAGGGCCGCGACCGAAGAGGCGAGCGCCGCCCCCTCCATCTTCGAAGGAGCTGCGGCCGAGGCCAACGGCAAACTGGAAAGATCAAGCTTCTTGGACGCACCCGCCAGAAGGGCGTCGTTCTTGGACGCGAGCAGCTTTCTCACCTGATCGCCGATCAGCCCTCCAATCTTCCGCCAGGGGTCCCAGAAGGCCTCTTTGAGACTGATCGCGTTATCCAGAATCTTGACGATCACCGCATCCCAATCCCGGCCGTCGCGATCATAGAAGATGCCGTTGCGTCCGGCCCACAACGTCTGCGCAATACCGGCGGTGAACGCCGCGCAGATCAGCCGCGTTTCCCGTGTCCCCGACCGGCTCAGCATGCAATAGACCAGACAGCACTTGCTGGCCGACGCCTGCGCCGCATGCGCGGCGATATCATCCACATGAAAACAGAGATCGCACGCCCGCGCATCCATGTAGAGCGTGCCGACCTGAAAGATGGCGCAGACACGGGGATTGTAGAGACACGACATGTTCACATAGTTATTCAGCAGCGCCGCCAGATGCGCGTGCAGCCGCAGCAACCGCTCCAACTCGTCAATCCTGGCGTTCTCCGATTCGAGCGCCCTGTCGCGGCCGATGAGCGCGTTGATCTGCGCCCGCGCATCGCCCGCCAAAAGCGCCTCAAGCCGCGCCGCGCCCCAGGCGGCGACCTCGCCACCAGCCCGGGAGGCCTGCCAGGCTTCAAACGGAGCGAACTCCGCCTTAAGCGTCGCCCACTGCGTGGCGGACAAGGTGTCGCATGCCGCCCCCAGCCGCGGTGCGACCACGGCAGCATGAAAGGCGGCCATGGCGACGGCCCAGAAGGGATTTAATCCGGTCTGCAGTGGCAAATCCCGATCCGCCGCGACCGTGGAGAGCGGGAACGCGGCTAGCGCCGGACGGTCGTCGGCCAGTTCCTGATCGGCGAGGGCGACAAAATCGGCGTCCGCGCGATTCAGCGGGCCTGCGGCACGGGAATCGAAGGCCGCCAGCCGGCACCGGGTGAAATAGTCGTCCACTTTGGCGCGAACCGCTGCCAGCGCGGCGGCAGCCGACGCCGTTTTATCGCCGAGGGGCAAAACCGTCGCATCCGCGCGGCGATGCCACGCGAGAAAAGCGGTGGCCGCCTCAAAAAAAGCGTCCGTTGTTGCCTGGTCCACGCCCGGCTTGCCCGTACGATCAACCACGCCGCCTTTCGTCGCAATCATGTCAGCGATTGCCTGACGGGTGTCGGCGTCATCCGCCGCATCCGGCGGGATAACGCCGTCGCCGTTAAAACGCGTTTTGGCAAAAATCGCCGCCGTGTCCGCCACGTCGGCCAGCGCTACGGCCCCGGCGTCCGGTTTGCCAAGGTTGGCGAGGAGCCGTTTGGCATTCGCGAGCAGCGCCCGCCCCTCGGGCGTCTCGGTAGTGATCGCCGCCAGCGGGAGCGACTCGGAACCGGCGAGCAGCGTGTCCAGTGAACACAGCCGCGTCTGAAGCCACGCGACCGCGGCAAGCACTTCGGGTACGCGGACACGTCCATCGCTGTCCGTATCCAGCATTTCAAGCGTCTTGGCGTCGAAACGGGTCCCCTTGAGGGGACAACTCAACGCCATCCACAATTTCTGATCCAGTGACGCCAGATTCGCGATATCCGAACCCGTGTTCAACACCACCTGGTCGAGTCCGCCCGCCCGGTAGAATTGCCACCGGTGAACCGATGCGTGCGGCCCTGAAATAACACGTCGCATCATACCCGATCCCCTTCCTGGTCAACACCCTGATCCACATGTGTAGAAGCTCGAGTCGAGTATAAATACGCCCCTCATCTAACACAAGGTCAAAAAAATTTAAAAAAAAACACTTTTCGTGTTGACAGTCGGTGTCAAAGAGTGTTGAATGGAGTCACAAAAGGTCAAATAGTGGAAACTGGAAGCACAACATCCCTGGTGAGCGCCCGCGGCCTGTTTGTCGGGCGGTTCGACCATGCTCTCGATCCGAAGCGCCGAATCACGATTCCGGCGACATGGCGGGAGATCATGGGGAAAGCCGGAACGGTGTATGTGATTCCCGATCCACATGTGAAATGCCTCAATCTGTTGCCGGTGGCTGAGATGGACGTGCGATTGGAGAAATTGCGTCAGAAATCTCTGTTCGACCCCGGGACGGGAGAGGCGCTTCGGGTGATCGGCGAGAACTCCGAGCAGTTGCAATGGGATGTGCAGGGGCGTATCCGCATTCGCGACAGGCTGTTGGCGTTCGCCGGACTCAAAGGCCAGGTGGTGATGATCGGCGCGGTCAACCGGGTCCAATTGTGGTCGTCTGAGCTGCGACCCGAGGCGGCCGAGGTCGACCAGAACCGTCTGGCGCAGGCAGTACAGCAGGTTGCATTTTAACGGAGGCTGGTCGTGCATGTGTCGGTCATGATGGCGGAGGTTTTGAAACTGCTCGCGGTGCGGCCCGGCGGACGGTATGTCGACGGGACACTCGGGGGTGGCGGCCATGCGGCCGAAATCCTTTCGCGCGCCGGCGCGGGGGGCTCCCTGCTCGGCATCGACCGTGATCCCGAGGCCTTGAAACGGGCGGAGGAACGACTGGCGGGCATCTCGGGGCACACGGTGTTGGTCCACGGCGACCACAGTGAAATCGCGCGGCTGTCGCGCGTGAACGGATTTGAGACGGTCGACGGCATCCTTCTCGACTTGGGGGTGTCGTCCGATCAGATCGACACGCCCGACCGGGGGTTCAGTTTCCAGGCCGATGGGCCGCTGGACATGCGGATGGATCCGACCCAGGGCGAGACGGCGGCCGGCTTGGTGGCACGGATGGATGTTTCGGAACTGGCCCGTCTGTTCCGCGGGCTCGGCGAGGAGCCGCAGGCGCTCCGGGTGGCCAAAGCGGTGGTGCGGGCCCGGGAGACGGGGACGATTCAGACGACCGGACGGCTGGCGGAAGTGGTCAGCGCAGCGCTGGGTGGACGGCGCGTCGGCGGGAAGCACCCGGCGACACGCGTGTTTCAGGCGTTGCGGATGGCGGTTAACCGCGAGCTGGAAGCTCTGGAGATCGCGCTGGAAGACGGATTACGGGTGCTCGAGCCCGACGGACGGTTGGTGGTGATTACGTTTGAAAGCCTGACCGACCGGATGGTGAAGCAACGGTTCGCGGCGCACGCGGGCCGACACGTGTCGCTGCAGCAGGGCGGCGCGCGCTGGGAGGGTGAACTCCCCGCGGTGGAACTGTTGGTTCGCCGGCCCCTGACGGCCGACGAAGCCGAGGTGTCCCGTAATCCGCGGGCCCGCTCCGCAAAAGTGCGGGCGGTACGCCGACTGCGGCCGGAAGAAGAGGCGCTGTTAACTGATTTTCGATGATTGAAAACGCTTTTGGGAACGCAAACGAAGTCAAACGAATGGAGGTACCGCGATGATACGCAGAAATCGAAAACACCGTGTTCATGGACGGATTGTCTCTGTCAATGCCGTCGGACTATCTGTACTGGTGGTGTTCGTGCTGATCGGCTATCTGGCCATGGACAACCGGTGCAACGCACGCGGACAATTGCTGAAGGATCTCGAGCACCGCTACGCGTCGCTCGAAGAGGAACGGATTCGCGAAGAGGCGAAATGGAACGCGATGAAAACGCCAGACGCGTTGAATCGGCACCTGCTCCGGCACGGCATCAGCATGGGCTATGCCCGCCCCGAGCAAATCGTCCGGATCACGCCTTCGGCACTGACCCTGGCCTCCACAACCGAGTATCAGGAGCGTGAACGTTCGGCCGGCATCTCTCGGCGCGCGCCGTAAACGCAGGCAAGGGAGGCCCCCCATGAACCGGGGCGATAAACTGCGCATCCTGGCCACCGTCTTGGGGCTATTCGCGTTTTTAGCGTGGATCACCTACCGCCTGTGCCAACTCCATCTCGGAAACTATTCAGGAAAGATCGAATCGCGCAATTTCCAACAGGAGCTGGTCGCGCTGCGGGGGACGATTTTCGATTGCAACGGCACGCAAAACCCGCTGGCCATCAGTCTCCCCGGCCGGCTCGTGTTCATTGACCCCAAAACCATCAAGCCCGAGCACGACAAACTCGTGATCGCCGAGCATCTTGCACAGGCGCTGAATCTGAACGTTGACAAAATTCTGAACGATCTCAACCGCACCGATTCGCGGTTCATCCGTCTCGCCGTCAGCACCGATGACGCCGTCTTTCACCTCATTGCCGACAAAAGCACGATGAGCGGCATCGGGGCGCAGCCGCAGATCATCCGCAGCTATCCCCAGGGCCGGCGGATGGCCCACGTGGTCGGATTCATCAACGCCGACGGTATCGGCAGCGGGGGCATCGAACAGATGTGCCACTCGAACATGATCGGCGTCTCCGGCCTGATTGCGGGCGAGGTCAACGCGTTTCGCGTCGAACTCTTCGGACGACGCAAAAAAAACATCCCCCCCGTACACGGCGCAAGCGTGTATCTGACGCTTGACAACAACATTCAATATATTGTCGAACAGGAACTGCGCGAGTCCTTGGAGTCGAGCGGCGGCGATGCCGCGTGGGCTGTCGTACAGCGGGTTGCAACCGGTGAAATACTCGCCATGGTCTCGCTGCCTGACTTTGATCCAAACCACTACAATCAGGTGATCCCGCTGGCCAGGCGCAACGCAACGATCGGCGTCAATTACGAACCGGGTTCGACGATGAAATCGATCATTGTCGCCGCAGCCCTGAATGAGAAACTCATTACGCCCGCGACGATTATTGACACGGAAACGGGGGTCTGGGCATATGGAGGGAGGCTCCTCAACGACCATGTTCACGGTCTGGTGGATGTGGCGACCGTCATCAAGAAGTCGAGCAACATCGGCGCGGCCAAAATCGCCCTTCTGCTGGGAAACAAGCGGATGGAGGCCTATGTGCGGGGGTTTGGCTTCGGCTCGCCACTCGGCATAAACCTGCCCGGCGAGGAAAGCGGCATCCTGGCGCCGTCACGGAAATGGGCCAAGATCACCCCAACCCGCATCGCCATCGGACAGGGAATCGCGGTCACGGCCGTCCAGTTGCTGAACGCCTATTGCGCCTTCGCCAACGGGGGCTATGTGATGCAGCCCTATGTGGTGAAACAGGTCGTATCAAGCTCCGGCGAGCCGCTGTACGAAGGCAAACCACACGTGCTCGGGCGCCCCATCCGGGCAGAGACGGCGGCGACGATGCGGCTCCTGCTGGAAGGCGTGACCGAGCTGGGGGGCACAGCCCGCCGCGCGGCCGTGGAGAACTACACGGTTGCCGGAAAGACCGGCACGGCGCAGATGTCTGTTCCCGGCGGCTATTCCAGCACAGACTACTGGGCGTCTTTCGTCGGCTTCTGCCCCGCCGAATCCCCTGTGTTCGGCGTGATCATCGTCATCCAGAGGCCGAAGCAGATCCACACGGGCGGCGCCGTGGCCGCGCCCGCATTCGGACGCATCACGCAGCAGATCGCGCACTATCTTGAAATACCGCCCGATGCCATGGAGGAGCCGTAACTCCATAAAGAAAGGCGTTGAAATGACTGTTTTGGAATTGATTCGGGGGGTTGAGGTGCGCACCTGCACCGGACCGGTTGCGACGACCGGCGTGACCGGCGTGCAGTGCGACTCACGCCTGGTCCGCCCCGGCGATCTTTTTGTGGCCGTCAACGGCAAAAAGGAAAATGGACTTCGGTTCGTCGCCGATGCCTGCGCGCGGGGCGCGGTGGCGGTTGCCGCCACCGCGCCATCCGATCGGCCTGACCTGCCATGGGTCGAACTGGCCGGAGAGGCGCGCCTGGCACTCGCACAACTGGCGTGTGCCGCCAACGGCCACCCCTCGCATCGTCTGGAGGTCTATGCGGTCACCGGCACAAACGGCAAAACCACCACCGTTGGGCTGCTCCACGACATCCTCACGGCCGACGACAGGCGTGCCGGACTGATCTCGACAGTCCACACCGCTTATCCCGGCTACCGCCACGATTCCGCGTGCACCACTCCCGATGCCTGTGCCCTGCAAGGATGCCTGCGGCAGATGGCCAATGCGGGCTGCACCGCTGTTGCGATGGAGGCGTCGTCACACGCGCTGGCGCAGTACCGTACCGACGGCATCCGCTTTCATGCGGTCGCCTTCACGAACCTGACTCAGGATCACCTCGACTACCATGAAACTATGACGTCGTATTTTGAAGCGAAGCGACGGTTGTTCGCCTGCGCCGCCGCCGCGCGACCGGGCACGCCCGCTATCATCAACACGGACGACGTCCACGGTCGGGAGCTGGCGCGCGTGGCCGAAACCGCCGGTCTGAACGTTCTTCCCTACGGACTTCTCGGCGGACAGCCCCTCCGTGCCGACGCGCTGACCGGCGATGCCGACGGGGTGTCGTTCGTCCTGTGCACGCCCGCTGGCCGCGTGCGGGTTGCCAGCGGCCTGCCGGGGCAATACAACGTGATGAACATGCTGTGCGCCGCCGGAATGGCGCTGGCGGGAGGCGTGCCGGTGGACGTCGTGGCGCAAACGCTCTGCCGGGCACGTCCGCGTTGGGGACGGTTGGAGCGGGTGCCCACGGCCCTGCCGTGCCGCATTTTTGTAGACTACGCCCACACCGACGATGCGCTGAGCAATGTGCTCATCACCCTGCGCGGGATGACACCGGGCAAGCTGTTCGTTGTTTTTGGCTGCGGGGGCGACCGCGATCGCGGCAAGCGTCCGTTGATGGGTCAGGCATGCGCGGCACATGCGGATCGCCTCGTAATCACCTCCGACAACCCGCGGACCGAAGATCCCGAAGCGATCATCCGCGACATCGTGGCCGGGCTGCCGCCGGGCACCGCCTACACGATCATTCCCGACCGGTTCGAGGCGATCGCGCACGCGCTCCGGACCGCAGGCGCTGACGATGTGGTGCTGGTCGCCGGCAAGGGACACGAGGCCCAGCAGATTTTTGCGGATCGGACGATTCCGTTCGACGACCGGAATGTGGTGCGGGAAATTGGAGGACGTCTTTCATGATGGCTCACGATGGAAAGGATGGGAATGCAACGGATCACGCACGTTGGCCGCTGATCCTGGGAGGGGATCTGGCGGCGTGGACGGGCGGGGTTTGGGATGGCGGCGTGGCCGATGTGCGGGGCGTGACGCAAGACGGTCGCCACATGATGCCGGGCGGTCTGTACGTCGCCCTGAAGGGCAACCGGGATGGCCACGACTATGTGTTGCAGGCGCAGCAGGGAGGCGCCCGCGCGGCACTCGTGCGCCACGACTGGCCCCGGGGAGCGGGAATTACGGTTCCGCTCCTGCGCGTGGCAGAGACACGCAGCGCACTCGGTCTGGCGGCGGCGGGACGCCGACGCGCGTTGAACACCTTTCTGCTCGGCATCACGGGCAGTGTCGGCAAAACCACGACCAAGGAACTCGCGGCAGCCGTCTTTTCCGGAGCCGCTTCCACACACGCCACGCCCGGCAATCTGAACAACGACATCGGACTTCCGCTCACCCTCCTCTCCATGCCGGAGGAGACCCGAACCGGCGTCATCGAGGTCGGCACCAACCACCCCGGCGAAATTGCCTATCTGTGCCGGATCCTGAGGCCGGACGCGGCGATCGTCACCGCTGTCGGGCCGGTCCATCTGGCGCACTTCGGAAGCGAGGCGGCCATCGCCGCAGAAAAGGCGGAGCTGATCCGAAGCGTGCCGGAGCGGGGGTTTGCGGTGATAGACGCCGATGGCGCGCACGCCTCGTATCTACGGTCCCAGGCGGCCTGTCGGATCGTTTCCGTGCGGCTGGGGGAGCGTGACACGGCCGACTACACCGGCACAGGCGTCGATGAAGACGGCGGAGTGGTCTTGGTGTGCGAGCGGGCGAGCGGGGAATCACGCCCCCTGCGCAGCGGACTGGTCGGTCGTCACAATGCCACCAACCTCCTGTTGGCTGTGGCCGCCGGACGTACGGCGGGTCTTTCCTGGGAGGTGATCGAACGGGGATTGGAGAACCTGAAGCTGCCACCGATGCGGTGGCAGCGAACCGAGGCAGGCGGCGTGGTGAGCATCAACGATGCCTACAACGCCAATCCCATCGCCATGCGCTGCGCGCTGGAGACCTTCGCGCGGACGGCCGCGTCGGCCCGACGGGTGGTGGTCTTGGGCGACATGCGCGAATTGGGCGAGTCGTCCGAGCGCTTCCATCGGGAACTCGGCCGGCTGGTCGCCGCAGGGCCGTGGGACCTGGTCGTAGCTGTCGGAAAGGACGCTCGCTGGATCGTCGAAGAGGCCATCACCACCGGGTTCTCCGCAGGGGCAACCCACCATTTCAAAGACACCGCCGCAGCCGCACACGGCATCCGGGACCTGGTGCACCCCGGCGACACGGTGCTCTTCAAAGCCTCACGCGGCCTGACGCTAGAACAGGTCGAAGCAGCGCTGCTGGCCGGCCATTCGGCGTGAAATGAACCGAACGCTGAGGCGCTTGCAAAACCTCCGATCTGTGCAAGCGGAGGGTTCAGGGTTCGGGGTTCGGTGTCGATGACCAGTTCGCCGACGATACTGTTGGTTGCGGAGAGGATGACCGATTCGCCGAGGCGGATCTGCGTGTCGGGCGCATCACCGATCTCCAGCGCGCGCCACAGCGCGAGGGCGGAAACGTTGCTGCTGGAGCCATCGCCCCGGCGGCAGCGTCTGGAGTGCGCGCGGCAAGCGGGTTTCCGCGCGACGCCGCTTTTTCCACGTCCGGGCCTCCTGAAAGCAGAAAGCAGAAAGTTGAAAGTTGAAATTGACCCCTTCTCCTCCTCATTTTCTCTCGCCTTCAGCCTTTCAGCTTTCAGCTTTTCTCCACCCACATCCTCTCCAATCTCTCTCCCCGTGTCTCCGTGCCTCTGTGTTAAAATTTCAGTTTTCAGCTTTTCTCCACCCACACCCTCTCCAATCTCTCTCCCCGTGTCTCCGTGCCTCTGTGCCTCTGTGCCTCTGTGTGAAAATTTGAGCTTTCCGTTTTCAGCTTTCCGTTTTCAGTTTTCAGCTTTTCTCTACCCACACACTCTCTTTACGCTTTCCTTCTCTCTGGCCGCAGGCCCATGACAAAAGGCCATCGACGTCGGCGCAACGCGCGAGGTAGGGCGACGGCGTTCCGCCGCGCCGCTGATGATGGAGAGGAACAAGGGAAAGCTGAAAGCTGAAAGCTGAAAGCTAAAATTGAACCCGGTTCCTTCTCATTTTCCCGGCTTTCAACTTTCTCTTCTACCCGTCCGCGCGCCAGCGCCTTTCAACTTTCAGCTTTTCTCTTCTACCCGCCCTCGCGCCAGCGTTTTTCAGCTTTCAGCTTTCAACTTTGCTGTCCGTCGCCCTACTTACGCTGGCTCATCGCCTTCAAAGCCGCCGAGGCGGCCAGTTGCACCGAACGGTTGGGATCGGTTAGACCGGCGCGGATCAGGGGGAGGTCTTCGGGGGCGCCGATCTGACCCAGCGTGGCGATGGCACAACGGCGAAGGCCGTCGGTCGTGTTGGTGGCGTAGATGCGGACCAGCGGGAGGAGGCGGACATCGTTGCGCTTGCCGATCATCGCCAGGATGCTGAGCTTGGTCGGAAGGACCACCTCCGGGTCGGCGAGCTGCGCCTCCAGTTGCTGACTGAACGTCTCGTCCGGCTTCATCCGTCCCGCGCTTTCCTGTAATCCGACATTCACAATGGCCGTCCCCGCCAGACCGTCCTTGCCCTGCGCGTAGCGTGTCAGGATGGCCTTGATCGCCTCGGGGTCAGATGAGGACGCCAGGCACTCGGAGAGAAACTGCAAACAGTAGTCCCGCCAGATCGAGCTCTCAGATTCATCCGCCAGCATTTTGGCAAAGCACTCGTGCAGACGCGGATTCGGCGACTCCTGCCAGACCAACGCATTCGCCATGTTGTTGCGAATCACGGCCCAATACTCGCGGTTGAAAATCTCCTGCTCGAAGAATGCCAGCAGATCGGCAGGCAGCGTATGATTCTCCATCGCCGCCGTCACCCGACTCAGGCGCTCGTGCTCGGTGAGGGTCCTGAAATCCTCCCAGCCAACCGGAAGCGTCTCGGCGGGAATCACGGCAGTTCCGGCCGGGCTGGGTTGATTCGTGGCAGCGTCCGGCACACCAGCCACAACCGGCGTCTGGTTCACCGGAATCGGCACGACAGGTTCGCGGCTCGGCTCGCCTGGCACCCGTGTACGGATGATCGTGAAGGCGACGATACCGGCTGCAGCGAGCAGAATAGCCAATGGTAGAAGGCGATTAGACTTCATGGTTGGTGTTTGTTTCAGTGGCTGTGTGAATCAGGCCCATCCCGGAAGGCACTGGCGAAAGCGGCCTCGGCCGGATCGCATTGTTATCTCGCAAAGCCGCCAAGATCGCCAAGCGGATCAGAAACCATTCCTTTGCGTGCTTTGCGTCTTGGCGAGAGATATTCCCTTCTGGATGCGAAGAGTCGCTTCATCCCACCTAACCCCGGCGCGGCATCGCAACCGTCACTTCAAGAACCCGGACAATCGCCCCCTCGCCAACTGCCGCATCCTGCCGCTGTTTCCCTACGCCCCCTCTGTTTCCCTGTCCCCTACGTTTTCATTTTCTAGTTTCTGGTCTGACCCTGTGGCCGCCGTTCTACTTCAGTGACTCTTGCAGAATCTGCGCATCCAAGTTCGTCGCAAGCGGAAGACACTCGATTACGTTGGTTTCGCAACTTGTCAAGCGTACGTATACATTATTACGACACCATTGCACCTCTGCAATCTGTTGCCGTTGACAGATACCAAACCACTTATCGCCGAGTTGCACATTGTACTTGTCTCCGCTCTCCATAAACTTTATTGGGACAGAAAAACCAGCTAGGGTGGTTATCATATACTTATGCGCTTCTGCTACGCCCGGAAACACATAGACACTGCCGCGCCACAAATGAGTTGGATCGGGGACGCTTTCCATAGCGAACAGATAACTTCTCACAATACCCAATTCATTTGTTTCCGTCATTTGCCTATACACACGGAAGTCCCCATATTCGTTCTCGGGCAGCGTCATAACCCAATTCGTAACCGCGTGGTGGTAGTTGGTCACCGTCTTGCCATTCCACTTATCAAACTCGAAGTGCGTCTTCACTTTGTCCACGTAGGAAGGAGGCAGATTTCGAGGCCACCAGCTTTCCTGTGCCCTGCCATGTGTTCCCGCCACAGTCAGCGCGAATAGCAGCGCGATAAACGCTTGTTTTGCTGTTTTCATAGTCTCGCATTCCTTAAGTTGCCGCCCTCATTCGTACGACTCAGCGAATGATTGGGAGTATCAGGGTCAACCCTGAAAATAGCAAATAGCTTCTGCATGTGTAAGGCTCCGGACGAGTTCGGCGGTCTCCGTGTCGGCGCGGCAGCGCGCTCTCACGAGGCGCACCAGATAGCTGACGGCCGACCCGCTGGTTAGCCCGAGTTCCGCGGCGGCCGCCCGCTCGGTGAGCCCGCAACGCCGGATCAACGCCAACGCCGCGATGCCGCGGTAAAGCCCGTCCCGGCGGCGGCGGCAGAGGTCGGCCGCCTCCATGCCGAGGGCACGGCACACCTCGTCCGCGACCGGCGCGGGCTTCTCGAATGCGCGCGCATGCCGCAGCGAGACGTCCTCCCGCTTGGCGCGCCGCCCGGACTGCGCCCGGTGCTCCCCCTGCATGCGCAGCCGGAAGTCCTCCGGGCCCAGAGCCAGCGCCGATTCGTCAAGCTCGCGCCTGAACGCCTCGTCCGGGCGCCTCAGGCCGTCCTCGACGTAGCGGCGGTAGCGCGCCTCGGGCGCCCCCTTCCTGGGCGTCATCGCCAGCAGCGGCGCACGGCAGACCCATTCCGGCACGGGTGCCAGCCCGGCATAAGCCCTGAAGCTGCTCCACGGATACGACCGCAGAAACTCCCTCCGCTCGGCGCACGGCCTTTCGCGCCACGCCTCGACCGCCACCGGGTTCAGATGCACGTACCGGCTCAGCCGCAGCAGGTACGCGTCGCCCGCAACCAGCGTCGCGCCAAACCTCCCCTGCATCAGGTGGCCGCACCTGCCGTGCCGGAGGTTGAAGTAGACCGTGTACCCCGTCAGCACGCTGCCCATGAACGCGCTCAGATTCCCGTGCGGCGTCTCCACCAGCATGTGCCCGTGGTTGCCCATCCAGCAGTAGAGGAACACCCGCACGCCGAAATCCTCGGCGCTCTCCGCCACGCGCGCCGTCAGCCGCTCCCGGTCACGCTCATCCATGAATATCGCCTGCCGCGCGTTCCCCCGGAACGTCACATGGTAGATCGCACCCTCGAACTGGATTCGCAGTTTCCTCGCCATGCGGGCCACATTACCCCAAACCCCGCCGTGCGTCAATTGCTATTTTCAGGGTTGACCCTGATTACCCTTTCA